>Ga0209540_10000051_pt1 | contig 159787 bp, 141 predicted proteins | sample BarGraIncu01121A_FD_184501 | JGI IMG/M metagenome (GOLD analysis project Ga0209540, IMG submission 184501) | Arctic peat soil microbial communities from Barrow, Alaska - Barrow Graham LP Incubations 011-21A (SPAdes) (version 2) | ecosystem: Environmental > Terrestrial > Soil > Wetlands > Peat...
TCCCGCGTCTGCGGCATCGGCCCGTCAGCCGCCGATACCACCAGTATCGCTCCGTCCATCTGCGCCGCTCCGGTGATCATGTTCTTGATGTAGTCGGCGTGCCCGGGACAGTCTATGTGCGCGTAATGCCGCTTGGCCGTCTCGTATTCCACGTGCGCGATCTGGATGGTTATGCCCCGCTCCTTTTCCTCGGGCGCGTTGTCTATGCTCCAAAAATCACGATATTTTACCTTGGAGTTCATCGTACTCAATACCTTGGTGATCGCCGACGTCAATGTCGTCTTGCCGTGATCCACATGCCCGATCGTCCCAATATTCAAATGCTCCTTCGTACGATCAAATTTCTCTTTCGCCATGTTTTCCTCCTAAAAAAATAATATCTCTTTATAAGTTGCCACCAAATTCAAAGCCCTCGATCAGGGTCGAACTGATGACCTCATCCTTACCAAGGATGCGCTCTGCCAACTGAGCTACGAGGGCAATCGACAGCGGGAGACGGGATTCGAACCCGCGGCCTATAGCTTGGAAGGCTATAGCTCTAGCCACTGAGCTACTCCCGCATCCCAAGTGGGCAGGGAAGGATTTGAACCTCCGAAGGCTTGCGCCAACGGGTTTACAGCCCGTCCCATTTGACCACTCTGGAACCTGCCCGCACTTATCACTAGCTGGCGAAGGGATTTGAACCCCCGACCGGCTGATTACAAATCAGCTGCTCTACCAGCTGAGCTACGCCAGCATGAAAAACAAATGAGTATAGCACAGCTATACCTGTTCTGTCAATCATTTTTGTTTCGATGTCCTTTGCAGGGAAACGGATTATAGCTCTTTTAAGAATGGAAAGCAAGATGTTTGCCAATTTTTATTTATTTTCCGGGGAGATGGTTTATAATGACCCGATGCGGCGGGTTATTTTTATTTTTATCGACGGGGCCGGTGTGGGTCAGGCCGATGCCGGCAATCCTTTTTTTAGGCGAAAGCCTTTCGGCGAAGCCGCCATCAGGGCGGAAAAAGCTCTGTACCAGGATTATTCCAACCGTCAACTGATCGCCCAGGGGCTAGAACTCCCCGAATATTCGCCTGCTCAGGCCGCCGCCATCATTGCCAACGCCGCCCTGGACTACGAGTTCATCCTCTATGAATACTTTCAAACCGACATTTACGCCCACCGCCGTTCGTTTGCTAATTGTGTCGACCTGATCCGGGATTTAGACACTTTGATAGAAAACTTGCTGGCACGCCTGGATAAAAAGCAGGATACCCTGGTCCTGACCAGCGACCACGGCAACCTGGAGGATTTTCACTCACGCGGCCACAGCCGCAACCCGGGGCCGCTCCTGGCTTGGGGCCGTCACGGCGAATTTCTGCGCGCCAAAATTAAAAGCCTCAGCGACGTCACCCCGGCGCTGCTGGAATTGTACTAGAACCCCTGCGTTTCGATCCCCCGGCTTCGCCACCCCCTTATATAAAGGGGGTAAGAAACAAGAAAGATCTCTAGTTCTTCATCTCCCCCTTATCGAAGGGGGGACACAGGGGGGATCCGGATTGTAGCCTTCAGGATTTGTAAATTCCCTGGCGGGGACCGAACGAAAACAAAATGAGGGCATCCGCTTCGAATTGATAAATCAACCGCTGGGCAAAGCCGGCGCCCGAAAACCTGTAGGAACGGAATAGGGAAAGCTCGCCCTTCAACTTTTTTCCAGCCAGGGGATTTTCCATGATTTCGGCAATTGCCTTTTTGAGTGCTTGCCTTTCCATTTCGGAGCGCAGTTTTCCCCTTTGTTTTTTGAACTTGGCGGTCTCGAGAAGCCGCATCAGACTTCGCTTAGTTTCAGTTCGCTGACCCGGCCGGCCTGGTAATCAATCCTGGCCTCCAGGATATCCCTGATCTCATCGATGGTCAGTTCAGGGTTTTCAATGGCCGCCAGCCCGATCTTCAATGCGTAGCGCAGGGCACTGGAAAAATCACGCTGGTCTTTTTTGGCGAACAGCGTCAACTCATCCAACAATTCATTATCCAGGGCAACGGTTTTTCTTACCATTTCAATCCTCCCATTTCATACAATATATGATAATTTCATAAATTTGTCAACATTTCGTGATCGCCCTTGACAGAAAGGGTATTTCAGAATATAATGCAACTAAATTGAGCCCGAGGCCCCCTTGGGGGTTCTATGGGAAGAAATGAAATGATGTAAAAGCCCCCAGGCCGCATCCCGCCAGCGAGTCCAAAACTCGATTTGGATGACATTCCTTCATGATTCGCGTAACCCGGGTTCAAAATCAAACCAAGGAATTGTGATGAACATCCATGAAAAAAATGCGTCCGCCAGGCAGTCCGACCGGCCGTTCAAAAAAAATCAACCCGACTGCAAGCACCCCCAATCCCACCTGTCAGAGGCCGCCGGCGTGTTTTCCACGCTGTTGCCGGAACTCAAGCGGGCGGTAGCCGAAGAGGGTTACACCACGCCGACCCCCATCCAGACCAAGTCTATCCCCCATTTGCTTGAAGGCCGCGATTTGATCGGCTGCGCCCAGACCGGCACGGGCAAGACCGCGGCCTTCATCCTGCCCATTTTGCAGTATCTGACCTTAAACAAACGGCAAGCAGGCCGCGGCCGTTCACGCGTCCTCATCCTGGCGCCGACCCGCGAACTGGCGGCTCAGATCGGTGCCAGCGCCGCTACATACGGCCGCCATTTGCGTTTCGCCCATGCCGTCATTTTCGGAGGCGTCAGCCAGCTCCCCCAGGTCCAGGCCTTGAACCGCGGGCTCGACATCCTGGTGGCAACACCGGGGCGGCTGCTCGATCTCATGCAGCAGGGTCATGTCAGTTTGGACACGATTGAAATTTTCGTCCTGGACGAAGCCGATCGCATGCTCGACATGGGATTTTTCCCGGACATCAAAAAAGTCATTGCCAAGCTGCCGCGCAAGCGCCAGTCGCTGTTTTTCTCGGCCACCATGGAACCCGAGGTGGTGACGCTGGCCCGCACCCTGGTCCATGACGCCGTGCACGTGACCATCGCCCACGAAGCGCCGATTGTCGAATGCATCGTGCAGCGGGTGCTGTTCGTTGACAAAAACAACAAGGATGCCCTCTTGATCTCGCTGCTGAGCGACTCGCGCTGGGACCGCGTCATTGTTTTCACCCAGATGAAGCACATGGCCAACAAGGTGGTCAAAAAATTGACCGGCGCCGGCATTTCGGCCGCCGCCATTCATGGCAACAAGAGCCAGGGCGCCCGCACCGAAGCACTGGCCAGCTTCAAGGCCGGCCGCATCCGCGTGCTGGTCGCCACTGATATCGCCGCCCGCGGGCTGGATGTGGACGGCATTTCCCATGTCATCAACTATGACCTGCCCGTGGAACCCGAAGTCTACATCCACCGCATCGGCCGCACCGCCCGGGCCGGGGCCGGGGGCGACGCCGTTTCGTTCTGTTCGGCCAGTGAACGCGATTCCCTGCGCAGCATCGAGAAATTGATCCGCGTCGGAGTGCCGGTCGACACCTCCCACGCCTTCCATTCAGAAGCCGCCTGCCGGGCAACCGGCACAGACGCCAGGCCGGCTCTAAAGGCGGCGCGCAACGGGAATGGCGGGAACGGCAGCCGCACCCAGCGCAACGGCCCGCGCCAATCCGCCGGTCCCGCGCGCCAGTCCTATTTCAGATCGGGACGAGAGAACTACCACTGAGCGGTTTTTTTGTAATATCCGCAATAAAATAGTTTTCTTCCGCCCCTTGCTTTTCGCAAATAAATTGCGTATCCTTGTCCCCTGATGACCAATCAAGGGCTTGCCCAGCAAAGCTGGATAAGAGCCTTAGATAGCAAATTCAAAATTTGTTATATAAAGCTAACAAATTATAGAATTTGCTATAAGGCTCTGATATATCCTGCCCAAGACGCGTTAGGAAACAAAAACAGGAGGAACATAACCACAATGAAGACCAGCACCTGGATAACCGTGATCGTGCTTGTTCTGGCTTTCGCGCCAACCGGCCATGCCTGCACCAACTACCTGATCAGCAAAGGGGCGTCAAAAGACGGTTCGACCATGATCAGCTATTCGGCCGACTCGCATACGCTCTACGGCGAGCTGAACTTCATCCCGGCTGGCGAGCACATCGAGGGCACCTGGATCGACGTCTATGACGGCGATTCCGGCAAATACCTGGGCAAGATCCGCCAGGTGCGCCGCACCTACGCCGTGGTCGGCCTGATGAACGAGTTCCAGGTGGCCATCGGCGAAACCACATACGGCGGCCGCGAAGAACTCATGGATCCCAAGGCCGTGGTCGATTACGGCAGTTTGATGAACCTGGCCCTGCAGCGCGGCCGCACCGCCCGCGAAGCTATCCAGGTCATGACCTCGCTGGTGGCCGAGTACGGTTATGCCAGCGAAGGTGAATCTTTCTCCATCTCCGATCCCAACGAGGTCTGGATCCTGGAAATGATTTCCAAGGGCCCCGACCGCAAAGGTGCCGTCTGGGTGGCCAGGCAAGTGCCGGACGGCTACGTCTGCGCCCACGCCAACCAGCCGCGCATCCGCCAGTTCCCCCTGCAGAAAGCCAACAATTTCTCCAACCCCAAGCAAACGGTGTTCCATTCCCCGGACGTCGCCAGCTTCGCCCGCGACAAGGGCTACTTCAAGGGCAAGGACGAGGAGTTCAGCTTCGCCGACGCCTACGCGCCGCTCAACTTCGAAGCAAGGCGCTTCTGCGAAGGCCGAGTCTGGAATTTCTTCCGCCGCGTCACCCCGGACTCCAAACAGATGGACGCCTACAAGGACTACGCCCTGGGCATCAAGCCGGCCGAACCCATGCCGCTGTTCATCAAGCCCGACCGCAAACTGTCGGTCCGCGACGTCATGGAACTGATGCGCGACCACTTCGAAGGCACGGAGATGGACATGACCAAAGACATCGGCGCCGGCCCCTTCGTCCTGCCCTACCGCTGGCGGCCCATGACCTGGAAAGTGGACAAGGACGCCAAGGAAGAATATATCTTCGAACGCGCCGTCTCCACCCAACAGACCGGTTTTTCTTTCGTCACCCAGTCGCGTTCCTGGCTGCCCAATCCCATCGGCGGCGTGTTCTGGTTCGGCCTGGACGACACTTTCAGCACGGTCTACACGCCCATGTACTGCGGCATCCGCCAGGTCCCCGTCAGCTTCGCCAAAGGCAGCGGCAACTTCAGCCAGTTCAGCTGGGACTCGGCCTTCTGGGTGTTTAACTTCGTGGCTAATTACGCCTATTCCCGCTACTGCGACATGATCCAGGACATCCAGCCGGTGCAGCGCGAACTGGAAGGGAAATTCTTCGCCGTGCAGCCCGAGCTCGAAGCAGCCGCCCAGGACTTGTTCAAGCGTTCACCTGAACTGGCCCGCGACCACCTGACCGCCTATTGCGTCAGCGAAGGCGACGCCGTGGTGCGGCGCTGGAAAAAACTGGGCGAATTCCTGATCTGGAAATACCTGGACGGCAATGTGCGCGACAACCAGGGCAATGTCACCCACCCGCCCTATCCGAAAGAATGGTACCAGCGCATCATCAAGGAGACCGGCGACCGCTTCCGCGTGCCGGAGCCGGAGAAAAAAGAATAAAAACAACGTTGGGTCATAAATGGGTACCCGTGAGGATTGCCATGAGAATATCGTCCAAAATTAAAATTCTATCCTGTGCCGTAGGGGCGATTCGGGCTTGTCCCCGCAGGGGAGAATCGCCCTGGATCGAGCATATAAAAATCAGGGCGACCCGCCGGATCGCCCCTACCCTTTCAAAACAATTTTAATTTATCCTACAGCAATCCGCGTTTTTTCAGCAGCGGCTCGACCTTGGGCTCACGACCACGAAAACGCTTGTAGAGCGTCATGGCATCATCGGTACCAAGTTTTTCCAGGATGTTTTTGCGGAAAGAGGCGGCGGTTTTCTTGTTGAACAGCGAGGTTTCCTTGAAGGCTTCAAAGGCGTCGGCGTCCAGGACACCCGCCCAGATGTAGCTGTAATAACCGGCCTCGTAGCCGCCATGGATATGCGAAAAATAGGTGGAGCGGTAGCGCGGCAGGATCTCGGGAATCAGGCCGATGGCAGCCATGACCTTATCCTCAAAACGGGTCACGTTGACATTGGCGGCGCTTTCCAAATTGTGCCAGGCCATGTCCAGGAAGCTGGCGGCCAGGTATTCGACGGTCTCAAAGCCCTGGTTGAACAGGCTGCTGTTTTTGAGTTTATCGACCAGGGCGGCAGGAATGACCTCGCCGGTCTTGTAATGTATGGCATAAAGCTTCAGCAATTCTGGTTCCAAAGCCCAGTTTTCCATGATCTGCGAAGGCAGCTCCACCGAATCCTGCGGGGCGAAGTTGGAACGGTAGACGCTCTCGGTAAAAAGTGTATTCAAGCAATGACCGAATTCATGGAAAAAAGTGAGAGCTTCGTCAATGCTGAGCAGTGACGGCGTGCCGGGCGTGGGCTTGGTGAAATTGCCGACCAGGGTGGAAAAAGGGATGACGCGCTTGCCGTTCTGGTAGAAGGAATTGCGGAACGCGCCCGACCAGGCGCCGCCCTGCTTGGAGTCGCGGGGAAAGAAATCCATGTACAGAATGCCCAGCAAACGACCATCGGCTTCGTGGGCCTCGAACACCTTGACTTCGGGATGGTAGACGGGGATATCCTGGCGTTCAATGAACTTAATGCCATAGAGTTTTTCAGCCAGGGTGAAGACGCCCTTCTGGACATTTTCCAGCTTGAAGTAGGGGCGCAGCGTCGAGTCGTCCAAATCATACTTGGCCTTGCGCAGTTTCTCGGCATAGTACCACCAGTCCGCAGGGGCCAGTTTGAAACCGCCATTCTCGCTGTCGATGACCTTCTGCATTGCGGCCGCTTCGGCCTTGGCCTGTTCCAGGGCCGGCTTCCACAGGCGCAGCAGGAATTCGTGGACAGCTTCGGGAGTCTTGGCCATGCGAGTTTCGAGGTAGAATTGGGCCGGGGTTTTGTAGCCCAGCATGCGGTAGCGTTCTTCGCGGTAGGTGAGGAGCTTTTGCAGGACGGCCTTGTTGTCCTTGTCGTTGTCGCGGTCGCCGCGCATGAAATAGTCGGTATACAAGGCTTCCCTCAGGCCGCGTTTTTCGGCATACTGCAGGAAAGGGGTCCAACTGGGCCGCTGGGTGGTGAAAACCCATTTCCCGGCCATTTTCATGGCTTTGGCCGTCTCTTCGCCCATGGTCATGACACTTTCAGGCAGGCCGGCCAGATCGGCTTTATTGTCGATCACAATATACGAGTCATTGGTTTCGGCCAGCAAATTGTCGTTGAACCTCAGCACCAGCAGGGAGTGCTCGCGGTTGATGTCGCGCAGTCGGGCCTTCTGCTTTTCATCCAGCAGCGCGCCGCTGCGCAGGAAGCCGCGATAGGTGTTTTCCAGCAGATAGAGCTGCGCGCCGGAAAGTTTCAGCTTGGCCCGCTGCTCGTAAACGGCCTTCACCCGGGCAAAGAGCTTCGCATTGAGCGCGATGTTGTCATTGTGGGCGGAAAGCAGCGGCGACAGTTGGTTGGCGACATCCTGCATCTGCGGGCTGGTAACGGCGCTCAGCAATGAATAAAAAACGTTGGTCACATCTGCCAGCAGCTGACCGGACATGTCCAGGGCCACGATGGTGTTTTCGAAGGTCGAGGCCTTGGGATTGTTGACGATGGCGTCGATCTCGGCCTGGTGGCGTTTGATCCCTTCCTGGACCGCCGGCAAGTAATGGGCGATCTGGATGCGGTCAAAGGGCGGGGTTTGAAATGGCGTGCTGGGGGTGACCAAAAACGGATTGTCCGCGGCCGCCAGAGGCAGGCACAGGACCGCCAGCAGCAAAGCCGGCACGAACTTGGAAAAAATGGTTTTTTTATGCAAGGTAAAATCCTCCTTTATGGCTATTGCCAAATTCATTTTTAAGCCTGACAAGCCAGCCAAGCTTCGCCAAAATCGAAAAACGGTTTCTTATCTTGGTAGCAGAATAAGATTTACTAAATACACTTTTCAGCTGATCAAAAGATACAATCCGGCCATAACGGACTATGACTTCTTCCAAAAGCCCGGCATCTTTCTTGGACAGCATAATGTTTTTTGTTTCCATATAGAGCCCCTTTCTAAGGTGCTAACTGACAATAGCATACACTAATTAAGACATTTTTGCTAATTAACCCGCATTTCTCACAGATATTGTCGCGAAATTGCGCAGATGGGTATGGATACAAGGAAGGCGACTGAGGAGACCGGAGACGTACTGTTAGTACGATGAAGGTATCCGACCGAGCCTGACGCAGTAGACATACACATATCCGCAATTGCAGCAAATATTTGTGAGAAGTGCGGGTTAATGCCTGGCGTAATATTATCCAGGGCCATTGCCATGCTGATCTTCAGATCCAGCAAAAAGCTCCGCTGTTCGAAATACCATTTCTTTAGGGCGCCTTTGAGACAATCAGATAGGCCATGCACGGTGATCAACCTGTCCGCCGACTGGGGCTGGAAGCGCGCTGCCAAAAAACACGGAAGCTCCCGCAAACTGCGCGATCGCCCCACCGACGGCAAGGGAATTTAAATCTCAGTTTTCAGTCAGATTGAAGCCGAGATGCGGTCGCTGGCGTACTGGTGCAAAATAGCACCGATCAGCGTCTGGTATGGAATCCCCGCCGCGGCGGCTTTTTTCTTGATGCGCTCAAGGTCTCGCAGGGAAATGCGGATATTGATGCGATCGGCTTTTTTCAGGGATTCCGCTGCCGCCTGTTGCAGCTCTTCCCGCTCCCTGGCAGCCATGGGAATGCGCTTCAAGTTGCCTGTACTCAGCTCCGCCAAGGCTTCTTTCATCTCTTCCTGATCGTCCATTTTATCCAATCGTTTTATCTTCTTTTCGGCCATTTTTACCTCCTTTTTTATCCGAAAGGGATAAGCGCTGCAGTGTCGGCCGCTTCGCAGCCGTCAACATCGCTTTATAGATCTTCGTGGCGACCCGGCTGGGGAACAGGGTCTTCAAAAAGACAATGTCATCGATTTCAAAATGGGGAACCAGTACACAATACCCATCGTGATCCACTATATATATTTTCTGACCGGGGTATTTTTCCGGATTCGGGGTTTCAACCTTGTCCAGCAATTTCCCATTTTGGATATCCAGCAAAATATCCTCAAAAGATATCCCCCTATTCTTTTTAAGCCAAGCATTCTTCACACCGTTCCATTTAAATTGTTTCACAAGATATATATAGCGCGATGTGTGCCTTTTGTCAACAACTTATCTTAGATCCTTTAAATAATAAAAAAGGAACCTCCGGCCTGCTGCGCGACCGGCCCTGCACCGAGGAATCGAGAGGGAACTAAATCCCCGGTCCGCTAACTTGCACGCCCAAGTCCCTGGTTTCATCACCTAACCCCATCTGTTTCAGATTAAAGGTCGGCCGCACCCGGAACTCCAGGAATCCCTCGCTGTGCTTATGGTCTTCGATCTGCAAAGGATATTGGCCGTTAGCGCGAAAAACTGCCCTTTTCAAAAATCTCCCCCGCCAATAGATATCCACGGTTTGTTTTTTGTCAGGCAAACGGGATAGCGGGGCACCGCAAACCATATTGTATGTTGTGCTGCGGCCCAAGCGGTCCAAATAGATGTAAATGCCGGCCTTTTCACCACTCCAGCAGAAAGAGCGGGCACTCTCTTTCTCCGGATAAGAAAAGCCATAATTATAAGGATACGATGCTTCCCGTGCCCAGTTCTTTGGATGCAAATCTGTAAATTTCAACAAATTGAACAAAACAAAAACCAACAAAATAGCAATGTAAAACACTCCGGCGCTTTTTTTCAAGGCCTGGGGTTTTTCCTCACTTTTTTCACCGAGAGAGGCGAACAGCCAGAAAACAAGGAAAATTTCAGGAAACCAAAGATAGTCATTAAATATGAGGAGAAAAAGAAACGCTCCCAGCAACCATTTTTCCGGCCATTTTTTGAAGCGAAACAAACCAAAACAAAAAAGTAAAAATACCAAAAATCCCATCAGTCCAGTTGAAGAAGTAATGAAAAAATATTGGTTGGCGGGCAGATGATGTAAAAAGTTACCTGCGTGAGTGGCCATCACCCAGAAGACAAAACTTCCGGTTCCCACTCCGGTCACAGGAAAACTGCGCAAACATTCCCAGGAGTAACGCCAAAGTATATTACGATCAGATGACAAGTAGCTCAATGAATCATACTCAAGTGTTTTCTGCTGCAATTTTTTTTCAGCAATAATCAAACCATTTTTCAGCCGGGATAAAAAATTGAATCCCTCTCGATAAAAAAAATGACTATAGAGAAAAAATGCTGCCGCCAGCAGTACCCCGATCAAGATCGTTGAAACAATTTTTTTTCGGCTGGAAAATATAAAAAGAAATAAGGCCAAAACTATAGCGAAGAAACCAATACGATTCGTTGAGTTCAGGATGCCGATCAAGGAGATGAAAATAAAAAGAAGCCCCAGCCATTTTTGGCCATAATGAAAATAGAGATACCAAGCCAGTAGAATAGCCAGAGCAGAAAGCAAGCCGAATGCTGTCGGATCCGATGCGAGGCCATTAAGAACAATTTGCGTGAAACTTTTTTCCTGCCAGCGCTGCAACAATGAAAAGAGGATTGAAAGTGACTGGCCCGAAAGAAAAGCGATCAAAATCCACCGCATATCATGTTGGCGCTTCAATAAAAGATAATAAAGAGGAGATAAAGAGAACAATGCCAATTCCACGACTGGAAAAATGATCCCAAAAGAAATCCTTTGGCCCGTGGGTGCGATCGGAGTATCCTTGAAAAAAGCCAAAGGCGAAAGGGTCAGGTTGGACCAACGCAAAATTACAAAAATGAACGATATTGACAAAATGAGCAGATAATAAATATAGTGCCGCGGGATCGTTTCCTTGCCTGCCGCTAAAAATTCTTTATTGATAATACTGTCGGCAATGACAATGCCGGTAAGAACTAATAAAGGCAAGATAAAATAGTTACTGGGAAAACCGTAGCGGTTTAAACCGGCAAATACCGGCAATATTGGAATTAAGAAGGAAAAGACAAGCAAATGGTTTTTTTTTAAAATAAAGCGCAACAGTATTCCCAGCAACGTAAATAGCAAGGGAAGAATAACAAAACCCAAATGGAATAAAAAGATTGCAAAAACCAGGATCATGGCTGACAAATAAATGAATTGATACAATCTAACCCTGCTGCACAGGATAAGTAACTTAAGAGCATTAAAAAATGAATTCATTTTTTTCTAATGCTCTTATCCAGCTTGGCTGGGTAGAAAGCAAATTATCTTGTTTTCTTACCAAGTTAATTTGCTTTAAGTTACTAAAAACCATTTCAGTTTTTCACAGCATTAAAAATTTTCCTCAATCAAGTCAAATGGTCTGCACAAAACGGTTAATAATTTTCCGGATTTCATGTGGTTCATTGATAGCTTTTTGGAGCTCGGCAATGACATCTGGCAAACCATTCGCCGCCGGCTGCTTTTTGAATTTCGCGATAAATATTTTATCATGAACCGTTTTTACAACTCCTTCCTCGGCCGTTAAAAGTTCCTCAAATATTTTCTCTCCCGGTCTGAGTCCGGTAAACACTATTTCGATGTCCTGCCCTGGTTCAAGACCGTTAAGCCTGATGAGGGTTTGAGCCAATTCAACGATTCGCACCGGCTCGCCCATTTCCAGGACAAACACTTCTCCGCCCTGGCTCAAAAACTGCGCCTGCATGACCAGCAGCACCGCCTCGGGAATTGTCATAAAATAGCGGCACATGTCCGGATGGGTGACCGTGACCGGCCCGCCGCGGCGGATTTGCTCGACAAACAGCGGCACCACGCTGCCGCGGCTGCCGAGGACATTTCCGAAACGGACCGATATAAAGTGCGTTGACGACTGCTTCATGCCCTGGCAGATCATCTCCGCCAGCCGCTTGCTGGCACCCATTATACTGCGGGGTTTCACCGCCTTGTCGGTGGAAATGTTGACGAATTTTTCCACCTTGTATTGTTCGGCCAGCAAAGCCAGTTCATAAGTGCCCAGCGCATTCGTCCGGATAGCTTCTTCGGGGAATTCCTCCATCAACGGTACATGCTTGTAAGCCGCGGCATGAAAAACAATTTGCGGATTATGTTCCCGGAAAAGGGCCTGCATTTTGTGGCGGTTGCAGATGGAAACGACCACATAAATAAACTGCTGCCCGGCAGTTAAGAAAGGTAAAAGTTCTTGCTGCAGATTGAACAAGCCGCTCTCATCCATGTCGATGGCGATCACCCGCTGCACCTGGAGCTCGCGCAGCTTGCGCACGATTTCCGACCCGATGGATCCCGCCGCCCCGGTGACCATGACTATTTTGCCATGCAAATTTTCGGATACGCTCTGGAAATCGATTTTGACCGCTTGCCGGGCCAGGAGGTCCTCGATGTTGATGGCATGGATCTGATTGACGCTTTCTTTCCATTCTTCCAGGCGCGGGACGATGCGGATGTCGTTGAGTCCGGCCATTTTCAGGCGATTGAATACAGCTGTCACTTCTTTGTGTTCGGCCTCGGGCAGGTTGATCAAGGCTGTTTCGATCCGGTTCAGCAAGATAGTGCGGGTGATGTCCTGCTTGAAATCGATCACCGGCAGACCATATATTTCTTTCCCCACTTTTTCCGGATGCTTATCAATAATAAATAAAGGAACCAAGCCCACTTTGGCCAGGCGCAGGTCTTTGATCAAGCGCTCCGATTTGAAGTTGGCGCCCACGATCAAGGTCCTTTTCCCGTCAGTGTTTTTGGGCAGAAAAAACTCATAATAGAGTCGGTTAATCAGGCGGATAAAACCGAATAAAGCGAAACTGACAATAGAATCGATGATGATCATCCCGGAAGGGAGACTGTAGGCGGGAAAATAGACACGGAGCAACCAAAGATTCACCGCTTCTGTTAAAACTATAAAAAGAAAGAACGCCTTGATCAAACGAAAAAACTCGACAATACCCACAAAACGCAAGGAAAAGGAATACAGTTTAAAAAAATACAATAATAAAAACTTGGCCATAATAAACGCCAGACACCATTGCCAAAAAATGGGGCGATATTGTTCTGGAAACGTGAAGCCGAAGCGCAGCTGAATGGCCATAAATATAGATGCAATAATAATGACGACATCCAAAAACAGGAGAACCGAAAATCTAAGCCATTTTGTTCGCTCCCCCGTTATCAGCAGCATCAGCCTTTCCCTCAACCAATCCACCATTTTCATTTCTCTCCACCTCTCATGGTGTTGCCACCCAACACTGTCGCAAATATACAGAAATTTATACGGGAAGTCAACACAGAAAACAGAAAAGTTTTGAGTTTTGAGTTGTGAGTTTTTAGTTGAAAGAAAATCTCAACTCTAAGATCCGCCAAGTGATAGCAATTTAACTCAAAATTCAAAATTCACAACCAGAGGAAGTTTTTAGTTTTAAGTTGTAAGTTTTAAGTTATTAACTCAAAACTCTCGAACTATTAAGCCCTGTTTCATGTTTTCAACTCAAAACTAAAAACTCACAACTCAAAACTGTTGTCTTTTGACTTTTGTGTTGTTTTTACGATCGCTGTGAGTATACTGGCGATTGCTTCTGCTTCAGCCAAGAGCGGATCTATTTCGTTTTTTGAGATTATTTCGCTGTCCCGAAGTAATCTTAACCAGTAGCTTGCTTCCCTTGCCTCTTTTGAAGCAATTGACATTTTAGCCAGAAAGTCGGCCCTGCTCTGGCCAGCCAATGCCTCTTCAACGTTTGCACCAATACTCGTGCCCGCTTTTAGTACCTGTTTCGATAAAACATATTCATTTTGTTTGAGCAGTGTTTTATATAGTCCAATAATTGCCAATGCAAATTCATAACTTTTCTCTTTTATCAAACTCTTTTTCATAACTTATAACCCAAAACTAAAAACTCAAAAATTTAAACTCTTTTTTCTGTTTTTTTTAATTCAAAATTCAAAACTCATAATTTACAACTTCCTCTAACTCTTTTCTCTTTCTTTTTAACTCAAAACTCAAAATTTAAAACCCAAAACTCTTTAGTAAGTTTTTTTTATTTTATAAAAAACAGCTCCAAGAAATTCCCAAATCAACGCGCGGTTTTCGCGCAAGGTCGCGACTTCGGGCAGGAAACTGAAAAGCCCCAGCTTTCCCGAATCGGAAAAATCACAGGGCGCCGGGATCACGGCCATGCCGAATTTGTTGAAGGCGGCTACCGCGCGGGGCATATGCGCGGCGGCGGTTACCAGAAACACCGCCTCCGCTGCTACGCTGCGAACCGTTGGCAGCACAAAGCGGGCTTCTTCAAATGTTGTCCGACTGGATGTTTCCAAACGAATATCGCTTGCGGGAATCCCCATGGAGATCAGCCATGCGCGGGAGACGACGCTGGCCGCATATTGCTTGCCGTAAAAACGGCCGCCGGTGAGGATGATCGTGCAACCCCGTTCTTCGACCTTGATTCTGCGGTAGAGCCGGACGCCTTCGCAGAGCCGCACTATTGCCGAAGGGCCGGGGGCCGCCGGAAGCGGCGAGAAGTTCACCGGCACCCCTTCCACACTCCCCGCGCTCAGCACGATGATGGTGTTTGTTTTTTTGATTTGCGCTTCCTGCGCCACCGGGTATTTGTTTTCCAGACCGCCGGCTAGAAGATGCAAGACCGGTTGTATAGACAGCAGGTACAGCCCGGCAGCGCCAATAAGGCTAAGCGCCCGCAGTTTTTTACGTAACGCCTGATCAGTAATTGCCCTGGTTTTCCAGGCACAGTAAACAAACAAAATGATAAAACACCCGGGCGGCATGAGCCAACCGACAATGAATTTATATAAAATAGTAAACATCAAGTAGAAGGAAGGTTTTGAGTTTTGAGTTTTGAGTTTTAAGTTTTAAGATTTAAGATTATTTTGCTGTCTCGAAGTAGTTTTAAGATTTAAGATTATTTCCCAATCTTTTTTATCAAGCTCTTTTATTTATCTTAAAACTCTTTTTTTTAACTCAAAATTCAAAACTCACAACTCAAAACTCTTTTCTTTATAACTTTTAACTCAAAACCCAAAACTTCTTCTAACTTTTTTCTCTGTTTTTTTTAACTCAAAATTCAAAACTCACAACTCAAAACTCTTTTCTTAATCTTATGCCATATATCCCGCCATGAACAGCGGCTTGGTATTGCGACGAGAGCCGGCATCGTGGGCCAACACCATTTTCCTTTCCACGCGAACCCCTTTGAACTGCGTTCGCCCCTTGCCGGGCCCGCCAATTTCCACAACCCAATCGCCGGATGCAGTTGTCAGCCAGAAATCGGGCGTTTTCCGTCCCGTGGTTGATTTCAGGTAATGAAACGGCATGTTCGCCATGCTCATGGCAGTGGCAAAGAAATCCTCGCGCACGGCGCCGATGGCATCGTCCCATGACCGGTAAAGCAAGCGGTAGGGTAACTGCATCAGAATCTTCGGCTCGCGCAGGACATTGGTCCCCTGCGGATCGACCTGAATAAGGATGAACGCTTTACTCAACAAGTCAACGTATTCAACCGCTTTATAGCGCGTGATCCCCAGATTCCTGGCTATGGTCGTGGGATTCACGCCATCCACGGCGGACCGGCCAATGAACGTCAATGTCTTTCCGATCAAGTCCACGTCCTGATAGGTCACTTTCGCCACGTTGGGAATGTCACGCTGCAGAACCGTGTCCAGAATGTTGCGCAACACGTTCAGCGGATCGGGTTCCGTCAACGAAAATGGATATAATCCTCCCTGCAGATAGGCATCGAAAAGATATCCGTAGCGCGCATGATCTGTAGTCCAATCACCGCGCCCCACGGCATCCAACGTCAAGCGGGTAAGCGTCACGCCTTCCTTGAAACGCACATACTCTCGAAACGAAAACGGTAATAGCCGAATCAAGCGCACCCGGCGGGACAGATCGAAGGCGGACTGTTGCAGCGCCAAGGCAACCGAACTGGTGAAAATCACATGGACATCGGGTAAAAAGTCGAAAATCTTCTTCAACTCGCCATCGAAACCAGGCAGAAAATGGATTTCATCCAGCAAGAGCGTTCGAATTCCTTGCTTCTCAAAGAGAACCTTGGCAAACTCAAATAAAGTAACATCTTTAAATGTATCAATACTGCCATAGAACGACCGCTCTGTTTCCATGGCCAACTGTTTAAGAATCACTGTTTTGCCAACGCCGCGCGGTCCCACTATCCCGATAAAACGTCTGCCTTGTTCTTTTCGCAGCACAACCAACGCTTCCCTGTGGAGCGGAAATCGTTTGGCCTCAACGCGTGCCAAGGCATCTAATGCTTGAAGTTCAGTAATACTCATGGTAAGAATAATATCATCTTAGTAAATGATTGTCAATAATGAATTGCATTTTGTTTAAACATTGTCCCATAAAGCATTAACCAGGAAAGTTTTGAGTTTTAGGTTTTGAGTTGTGAGTTGTAAATCACTGTCCCGAAGTAGTTTTAAGTTTTAGGTTTTAAGTTTTAAGATTATAACGCTATTTCGAAGAAGTTACTGTGCATTGACCGTATCGAGGCGCTCAGAATCTGCAAAGAAATATTTTCTTCTAACTCAAAATTCAAAACTCACAACTCAAAACTCCTTAACTATCAAGCTCTTTTATTTATCTTAAAACTCTTTTTTTTAACTCAAAATTCAAAACTCACAACTCAAAACTCTTTAATCTGACTACTGTCCAGCGCTTTCGCCAAAATTGGAAGACACGAGATGGCATAAAGCGGAATGTTCCATAATGCGGCTTCTTTTTTAAAATTCAAGAGAGTCACGCGGCACATTAATGATGGGTGAAACCGGGCAGCGTATGACCGGAGGCTCTTGCTCTTGGGATTGATGCCAGCCTTGACTTCCAGAGGAATAATTTCGCGATCCAGGGACAGAATAAAATCCACTTCGGCCATTCCGCCCGCCGGCTTCCAATAGAAAAGATCCAGATCAAGAACGCGTAATTGTTGGGCCACATAATCTTCTGTCAGGGACCCCTTGAATTCGGTGAACAATCGATCGCCCTGAACGACCACTTCCACGGGAAGATTTGCCATGGCGCCAAGCAAGCCGACATCCAGAGCGTAAACCTTGAAACAATCACGATCCATGTACCCCTTGAGCGGTTGCCGTCCGGTGGTGACCAAAAATGAGCGGTGAATCAAGCCCGCGTCTTCCAGCCAAAGAACGGCACTTTCGTATTCGCGTGAACGCGCGCTTTTACGCACCGCGGAAAATATAAATTTTTTATTTTCCCGCGCAAGTTGCGCAGGAACCGAGTCCCAGATATGGGTCAGTTTGGGAATATCGGAAGTTGGCGCGTGCTTGGCAAAGTCCAGAATATAAGAGTTCAAAATCTCTTTTTGAATTTGGCGCGCGCCGGCCAAATCGCGAGTGTTCGCATAATGATCAACCGCTTCCGGCATTCCTCCGACACAATAATAAATCCTGAGCCACCGCGTCAATTCCTCGTGAAACGGATTCAGGATCGGTTCGATGCCGGAGATATTCTCCAATACCTGCCGATAACGGTGTTCGCCCATGGCATCAAGAAATTCGGGAAACGACATTGGGTGCAGATGAATAAAATTAACTTTTCCGACCGGGAATGAATTGGGCGTGGAGAGTTTGATGCCCAACAAGGAACCCGCTGCCGCCACATGATAATCGCCGGCATCCTCCTGAAAGTATTTTAGAGCATTCAACGCCTCGTTGCATGCCTGGATCTCGTCAAAAATCAGGAGATCCTTTTCGGGACGGATAGGGCGTCCGCGATAAACGGAAAGATTTTCAATCAATCGCTGTGGATCCAACCGTCCGTTGAAAAAAGATCGCAGGCCGGCATCTTCCTCAAAATTAAAATAGGCGTAATTTTCGTATGCCTTTCTTCCAAACTCCTTGAGAAGCCATGTTTTTCCCGTTTGCCGGGCGCCTTTCAACAGCAATGGCTTGCGGCGCACTGATGTTTTCCATGCCATTAGATCTTTGTATACATCGCGATTCATGTATGTTTTATCTCATTTTTTGCGAATTATGTCAAATTAACATTCGATAACCGTGATTTCCAACACATCTATCGTGCCAATAACGTGACAATCATTGTCGTGAAGTAGTTTTAAGGTTTAAGTTTTAAGATTTAAGATTATTTCCCAATCTTTTTTATCAAGCTCTTTTATTTATCTTAAAACTCTTTTTTTTAACTCAAAATTTAAAACTCAAAACTCAAAACTTTTTTCTTTTAACTCTTTTCTCATTTTTTTTAACTTAAAACCTTAAAACTGTGCCCGATTCTGCCGCCTGTCCCTTCCCTCTTACCCCTTACCGCTTGCCATGGGCTCTACTATATTTTATCATTCAGTAAAAAATCAATAACCTGCTGATGCTGAACTCCCTTAAAATCATTGCCAATCATTTTATCCATGGAGACGACCATTTTCTGATAATTATCCGGTATGAGCAGCAAATTGCCGAATTCCCGCTCCTGGGTGGCCTTATCACTGATTAAATAGGCAACTTGTATATATATTCTGCGACCTTCTTTCTCGGCGACAAAATCAATTTCTTTGTCCCCCATTTGGCCAACATGAATTTTGAATCCTGACCGCAATAAATGCAAATAAATCAAATTTTCCAAAATCTGCCCGATCTCTGTCGCCTTATAACCAACCAGTGAATTCCTCAGTCCCAAATCCTCCCAATAATATTTTTCATTGATTTCAAAAATTTTTTTGCCCCTGACATCTGCCCGATTCACCTCACGAATAATAAAGCTGGAAGTTAAATATGACAAATAATCCAGGACTATATTGGGCGTAGTTTTGATCCTTTGTGATTTTAAAAATTCACTGATTCGATTGGCAGAGACTAACGAACCGATATTATCTGCCAAATATCCCAAAAGACGATTAAGAAAATTGATGTTTCTGATATTAAATCGTGCTACCACATCTTTTAGAATAATCGTGTTGTAAACACTCCGCAAATAACCGTACACAATCTCATCAACAAGTTTCAAATTGGCAATAAAAGGCAATCCGCCATAACGGATATATTTCAATAATGAATCTTCATTGGCTGATAATCCCTGAAATTGCAAAAATTCTTGATAAGACAAGGCATGCACCGGAATTTCAATATAGCGACCAGATAAGCCGGTAGCGATTTCTGAAGAAAGTAGTCGCGCATTACTGCCGGTGCAATAGAGATCAAATGTTTTTTTTGCAAAAAGATGCCTTAGTGCTTTTTCAAAATCCTCTATATCCTGGATTTCATCGATAAACAAATAATTGTTAACCCTGGCTTTGGCGCGTTTTTCAACATAAACAATCAAATCGCGATAATTGACGATATTGTCGTATTCATTTTCTTCTTTATTGATATAAACAATATTTGCTTTCTTGTCCTGCGCCCTTAGCGCATCCATTAATTGCAATAAAATACAACTTTTACCGACACGGCGCTGCCCGACAAGCACCTTGATAAGATCAACTCCGCAAAATGGAGTAATCTTGTTCAGATAATATGGACGTTTTTGATATGTTTTATTCATACTTAAAATTATTTATACTCAATTGACATGTTTTAAGTATACTTAAAACTATTAGAAAAGTAAAGACGCCGCATTGCCCCATCAAAAATCTACTCGAAACAGGAATCGTTGCCTCATATAATAATCTACACGAAACAAAATACTTATGCAATGCAGGCTTATTGTCATGCAGCGGTTTTAAGTTTTAAAATTTAAGATTATTTTGCTGTCGGGAAATAGTATTAAGATTTCGAAACAGTTTTAAGATTTAAGTTTTAAGAATATCTTGCTTATCTTATCTTTTTTAGCAAGTTATTTTATTTGTCTTAAAACTCTTTTTTTTAACTTAAAACTCAAAACTTTTTTCTTTTAACTCTTTTCTTTTAACTCTTTTCTCTTTTTTTACAACTCAAAACTCAAAACCCAAAACCCAAAACTGCTTTTAATGCTGGACGCCTTCTCTTTTAATAACCTTTAGCACAGTCAAAAGGATAATATGAAGGTCAAAGGCAAAAGAGCGGTGATTTAAATAATATTCATCAAAATCAACTTTGACCGGAATCGGAATATCATCGCGTCCATTTATCTGCGCCCAGCCGGTAAGTCCTGGTGTAAGAGCATGAATTCCCTTTTTTGTCCTTAATTCAACAAGATCATCCTGATTAAACAAGGCCGGTCTTGGCCCAACAAAGCTCATATCCCCCTTCAAAACACTCCACAATTGCGGCAATTCATCCAGGCTCTTTTTTCTTAAAAACTTTCCTCTCTTTTTTCATAACTCAAAATTCAAAACTCAAAACTTAAAACTCTTTTCTACTATGTTCACTGCCTGCATTTGCGAATAATCGATACAATTCGTTGCAATTGATCGTCGGTCAACTCGTCGCCGGAAGGAAGGCAGAGGCCTTTTGCAAAAAGATCTTCGGACACAATGCCGCCGCGGATCCTGCATTCTTGAAACACAGGCTGAAGGTGCATGGGTTTCCATACCGGCCTGGCTTCGATATTCTCTTTCCCTAGGGCAATTCGCAATTTTTCTCGGTTCATTCCCTCTTCGGGAGAGATTATGATCACGGTCAACCAATTATTCGATCTTCCAAAAGGCGCTTCGGGCAGAAACTCAATGCCCTGCATATCAGCCAGCGCCTGCCTGTAGAAGCTATTGACAGCCCTTCTTTTGGCGACTTTTTGTTCCAGCCCCTCCAGTTGGCCGCGGCCGATCGCGGCCAGGATATTGCTCATGCGGTAATTGTAGCCGATCTTCGAGTGCTGATAGTGAGGTGCATTATCCCTGGCCTGGGTAGCGAGATGGCGGGCCTTCTCAATATACGATTTGTCGTGCGAAACCAGCATCCCGCCGCCTGAGGTCGTAATGATCTTGTTGCCGTTGAAAGAAAGCACGCCCATCTCACCGAAATTCCCGGCATATCGGTCTTTGTATGTCGCACCTAATGCTTCCGCGGCATCTTCTACGACCGGAATACCATGGCGGGAGCAAATATCAAGGAGCAAATCATAATCGGCGCATTGACCGTAGAGGTCAACCGGGATAACGGCTTTCGGTTTGCGTCCATTCTTCGCACAAGTCGCCAATTCGTCGGCGAGGAGCTGGGGATCCATATTCCAGGTCAAGCGGTCGGAGTCGATGAAAACGGGACGAGCGCCGCAATAGACGATCGCATTCGCGGTCGAAGCAAAGGTCAGGTCCGAACAAACAACTTCATCTCCCGGTTGAATCCCGAGAAGTATCATCGCCAGGTGCAACGCCGCTGTCCCGCTCGACAGGGCGGCGGCATAGCCGGCACCTATCTTTTCGCACATTTCTTTTTCGAACATGTCCACCTGCGGTCCCATGGTGGTGATCCAGTTCGATTCGAAGGCCTGGATCATCAACTCTTTTTCCCGTCCATCCAGGTGCGGTGGAGAAAGATAAATCCTTTTCATTGTATCCTCCCAACTATTTCGTGGTTTATTCCAAAGGCAGGCTAAGTAAAACCGCAGATACTCTGCGCTCCATCACCCGATATCCGATCGTCACATTGGAAACCGTCATGCTGCCGATTCTCGATTGGAATCCATCTCTGAGAATTATTTGACAATATATCCCAGTTCCTTTTTATTTGTTATTAATTGCGATTTTGATAATCTTAAAGAGAATTTTTTGTTGACGATCTTGGCTAACCATTCTAACTTATTCGCAATTCGCGTTTGTAAGATTTACTCCGAACCCGTAACCTCACAAACATTCATACTATACTGCACACTCTCGACAATGTATAGATTAAATCATATCCATCCCATTTAAGTGAAAAATCCGTAGTGCGGCCAATTGGCACTATACGATCGATTCCGCAAGGGCGATGATTTGTTATCAGCTCTCTCAAGATATTGGGTTGAAAGCCATAATAAGACAGGGTTTGATATTTTCGATTAACGGGCTTCAGTATTTCGTCAAGGGCCTTTGCTGAATATTCAAGGAAGTATCCGGCCTTGCAGCGAAATTCATCAACATCTTGCGGGAGGGAGTTGATTTCAACACGAATAATCAAGTTATCCGGCATTCTCACCTTTCGTACTCCCTCCTTCTGGATCGAAAGGTTGCAAACCGAAGAATATTTATCAACAGCCAAGACCGGCTGCAAAATATATTTTTCTACTACAAGCTTATGGAGGGCGCTCCAAAACCGCTCTTTCGCAACTATAATATTATTCTCGCTTCCAATCCATACAACAAGATGGGGCGCAGTGCAGGCGTTCTGATCAAACAGATAGGTGTCATAATAGAATCCCAGCGCTACTTTTTCGGGGTCCTTTTCTGCTATATATGCATCCGCATTGATTACGCATAGCGAATACCTGTCAGCTAAAGTGATATCAAATGAGCGTGCTTGAAGAGGGGCTTTACGAATTTCATTAATTGCAGCATCACCTCCCCATATGATACGCACATCGGCATTCTTGGAAAAGTAAGCTGTTAGGTCACTATCGTGTTCATAACGAATAAGAGCCACATGGTTTACAAGAACCGAAAACTCATCATTTTTTAACAATTTACAGATTTCGGCACAAATAATATCAACTTGAGGAAATTCTTTTGTCGGCACCCTGACAATGTTCGAATTTCCTGCAAGTAATCCAACGACAAGCGAATAGGCAAAGTTTACCGGCACATTAGATGGTGTAATATGGAAAACAACGCCCCTCCCCAGTCGAATTTCTTTACTTTCATATTGTGCTTTCATCGCTAATAATGCGGATCTTCGGCACCAAAATGCGAAAGTTACAATATCAGGATATGCTTTCGCATCGACCGATTGTATTAAAGTTGCCGACAAACTTTGCAGAAAGTTCAAAACCTCAGAACAAAAAGGAGAAAATGCCTTAGCAGCAAAAACCGCTTCAAAACTTGGTTTAAGTGCAGCAATACACTCAATATTATGTAAGTTTTGTACCATAGGTATCGCTGCAACCCCTAATTTCGGCATTTTTCAACCTTCCTGTAATCTTAAAATATTTCCCAAGTCGCCTACATGGGCAATCGTCCTCGCCGAAAATAACTCCCTCATCTTCAGTTAACAATGCATGTCCGGGATAGCTACCCGGGAGGATCGACAACACCTCGACAATGCCTTTTTCACCATATTCTGCAGGAGTGAAATCCATGGGGCGGCGGGTTAAAATGTCGGAAAACACTGGTGCGTGTAAAAACCCCTGTTCGCATTCAACATATATTGAGCCGGTTTGTTCTACCATACCATAATAATCGTGTATTTCTGTTAGTCCGCATGCCTCGTAAAGTTTTTGACGAAATATTTTTGGTGAAACAGCTTCATTTAACAACTTTTTCCACCCCCCACCATGAAAAAGTATTCCTTTCGAAAAATCAGGCTTATAGCCTGTTTTAACCAGTTCTAGATAAAAATGTTGCCAGATCATATAAGTGAATCCAAACAACAAAATTCTTTTATCTTTATGCTTTTCCAAAAACTCCGCAATAGCTTGAACATCAAGCTGCATGTTTTCATTTAAAGCATATACCTTTTCACTGCCCAATATCGAAAAGCCCAATATTCCTGCACCTCGGGCCGAAAACATATTCCTATCTTTTATAACCGCAGAAGAATCCAAAATAACCATAGGAAAGCGCTTGGGCCCTACAAAGGACGATACTATTTTGACCAAAGCTTTTTGTTGATTAATTGCAGTCTCTTTGTCAAGATAAATTTTAGACACTTCCTGACCTGTAGTACCCGAGGATGTCATTGTCTTCACTACTTCTGATTTGTTTATACTCAATAGATCATTATTTTTAAATAATCTAACCGGTAAAAAAGGTATATCGCTAATATTGGAAAAGTCTTTTATATCAACCGATAGCGTTTTTAAAATACGTCTGTAAGGGACACACCTTTCATAATGATGGCATGTTAATTCTGATAAAATAGAAGTAAGTATGCTATGTTTTTCATCCCTGCCCAATGAATATGGGGGGATATTCAATATGTCTGATAAAGAATAATTAGTAAACAAAACCGCCTCATCAACTCAGTTTTGAATAAATAGTTTTCCCAACATCATTTTTGGGTATCTCTGAAATGATCTTGACTTTAAAAGCTGCTATATTGATACCAATTTTATCGGATATGTACATCCTAACATCATTCGCTTTTCTAGTTTCAGTGATATAAACGACCATATGGTCGTCTTGGCCTGCACAGGCACAATCCGGAATAATTGTTTTAATAAGTCGCTCGGCTTCATCTAAATTGACTCGATTGCCAAAAAGTTTAATAAATCTCTTTTTGCGGCCAGTTATATAATAAAAACCGTCGCTATCCCGCTTAGCCATGTCACCCGTCACTAAGACACCACCGTTCTCATCCCCCTTTTCTAAATCCATCCCGTATTCTGCGTAACCAAGCATAACATTATTCCCTTTATAAACAAGTTCACCAACAGTATCAGATGCATGAATCAGCGCAGCATTGTCATCAATAAGAGAAAACTCGCCGCCAGGAATGGCAATGCCCATACTTCCGCATTTTAATATCGCATATTCAGGTGGCAGATAGCTCATTCTTGCAGTTGCCTCAGTTTGTCCATACATTACAATAAAACGCATGTTCCTTTTTTGGGAAAACTCAGCAAATTCTTTTGTCAATTCAGGTGTGAGCTTTCCGCCGGCCTGGGTCATCGTTATTAGTGAAGGCAAACTCATATTGAAAAACCGCAGCTTTTTCAACATTTCATAAGTATAGGGCACACCACCAAAACTGGTTGCTTTCTGTTCATTAAAAAATGACCAAAATCCTTTTTCCATGAGTGTTCTTGAAGTTAACAGTATCGTTGCGCCACTCGACAAATGACTGTTTATGATAGAAAGCCCATACGTATAGCTCATCGGCATAGTAGTAATTGGTTTTTCTGTTTCATTCAATCCCAAATACTGAACAATCGACTCTGTATTTGACGAAATATTTTTATAACTCAGCCTAACAAGTTTCGGGCTGCCAGTACTTCCTGAAGTCGTAAGCAATAAAGCGAGATCAGCAAACAATGAAGGATGTTCACGATAGTCTGTTTTTAAAAGTGAATAACCATTCCCAGACCATACTATCTCAAAACCTGCAAACCGTTTAATCATATTGTTGGGCAAATATAAATATTCTGGTTTGTAGATATCCATAAGTCCTCTTAACAAATCATCATTCAGATCTTTATCGAGTAATAACGGAACAATTTTATTCTTAAGAAATGAGATATAACCAACAACCGACCCAATACTGTTTTCACACAAGGAAAACAGAAGACATCGATGGTTTATCTTTAAATACAAAGCATCAGCCAACGCATCCAATTGCTCATAGGTTACACGTAACCCGATATCAGTAATTACACTTGTCCGGCCACCATATGATTTAAGATGATTACAAAAAGTCATAAATCTCTCCTTATGTGTACAAGAGGTAGATGTACTAAATTTGTTCCATAATGGTCTTGGCGATCTTTTCGGAAGTTAACCCATTTTTATCCAGCATAAACGGATAATCTCCCGCATAGCCATACTCATCACGCAAACCAATGATAAGTTGAGGAGGAGCATTTTTAATTTTGGTTTTATATTCAGCAATGGCGCCACCAAGACCACCGATAACGCTGTGCTCCTCGACAGTTACGATCAGTTTAGCACTTTGAGAAACTAGAGCAATAATTTCCGTGTCAAGGGGCTTGATGGTATGCATGTTGATGACCGTCGCCGATACTCCATGCTCCCCCAGCAGATTAGCCGCAGCAAGGGAATAATGCACCATAGAACCCGTCGCTATTATGGCGATATCGCTCCCCTTTTTAATCATTATCGCCTTACCGATTTGAAATGGATAATCCTCTGTAAAAACAATCGGATTGTTCATTCCGCCTGTCAGGCGGAGATAAACGGGACCTATAAGTTCTGCTGCGGCAAGTGTCGCCTTAACGGTTTCCGTGCTATCAGCCGGTGATATTATTGTTAGATTTGGTATGGCTCGCATTACGGCGATGTCTTCGACACCATAATGGGTATTCCCAAACATTCCCATTGCAAACCCTGCAGCTAGGCCGACGATTTTAACATTTGAATTCATATAACCAAGATAATGACGAACCTGCTCGCAACTACGCAGGGCAATAAAATTGGAAAAACTAGTGGCAAAAACAACATATCCTGCAGCAGATAAACCAGAAGCAATACCGATCATGTTTTGTTCTGCGATACCAACATTAATGAATCTATCAGGAATTGCCGTCCGGAACCGGTCCAGTCCGGAAGTATTGCAAAGATCGGCCGACATAGCCAAAATATTTCTGTTTTGCGTACCGGCATCAAGTAATGCAGCACCAAAGCTGCCTCGGGTTCCTAATTTTGACCAGATTCGGGCGTTAGTCGAGTTTACAACAATCATTTACACTACGTCCTCACCAAGTTCGGCTAATGCAGCTTTGTATTGCGCGGGAGATAAGCGGTTGTGATGCCATTCATTATTATTTTCCATGAAAGAAATGCCTTTGCCTTTTGTAGTCCGAGCAATGATGGCAATTGGATTCTCAGTTTGATTGGGAGTCACAAAAGCATCATAAATTTCCTCTACATTATGTCCATTTTCAATGATCCGGACATCCCAACCAAATCCTTTCCATATTGAAACCAAATTGGTTTTCATTACATCACAGCTTTGGCCATCAGACTGCATCCCGTTGGAATCAATCACGGCAACAAGATTTGAGAGCTTATAATGAACTGACGACATGGCAGCCTCCCAAATCGTACCTTCGTTGCATTCTCCATCCCCCATCAAAACGTAGGTTTTGAAATCTAGGCTCTGTTTCCTGCTTGCGATTGCTAATCCAACACCATAGGAAAGTCCGAGACCTAAGCTTCCACTTGAAAATTCGATGCCCAACTCTATGTTTTTGGATGGCTGTCCAGGTAAAAATCCATTGTTTTGCTCAAAAGAATACAATTGTTCTGTGGTAATAATTCCGGCTGATTCGAGTGCAGTATACCATCCCAATGCACCATGTCCCTTACTTAAAATGAAACGGTCCCGCTTTTCCCAGAATGGGTTTTTTGCATCATAATTAATGACGCCACCGTACAACACTGCAACCAATTCTATTAAAGACAAACTGGGAGCAATATGGGCCCCATTTGGGCCGGCATGGAATGCTAACTTTATTACATTTTTTCGCATTTGCTTTGAAAAATCTTCGCATTTAGCAATTATTAAAGATCTTTCTTTCATCTTAACCCGCCATCAACTCTGATGACTTGTCCGGTTATATATGACGATAAATCCGACGCCAAAAATAGAACCGCTTCAGCAATTTCAAGCGGTTCGCCTATCCGTTTCAGATGGCTTTGCTCTATGGTTTTTGTTATTATTTCATCTGACATATTTGAAATCATTTCTGTCTTCGTAACACCAGGGGCAATAGAATTCGCCCGTATTCCAAGTTCTCCTAATTCGGCTGCGATGGCTTTGGTCATACAAATAATCGCCGCTTTGGAAGCTCCATACGCAGAACGCCCGGAATTTCCGTCAATCCCTGCTGTTGATGCAATGTTGATAATGCTGCCCGATTTTTGGGCGACCATCAGCTTAGAGATATATTGCGTAAACAGAAATATGGAAAAGAAATTTACCTCAAACGTTTCACGCAACATATCCATCGATGACATTTGGAAAAGCGCATTATATGAAACTCCCGCATTGTTTACGAGCACATCCACGGTTTTCTTGGTTGAACGAATTTCCTTCACAGCGGACTTTATCCCAGCAGTATCACACAAGTCAAAATAAAGGGGGGTTATTTCGATTTGGTTTTTCTTCGCCAGTTCATTCGCATATTCTTCAAACTCAGCATTGGGTTTTCGTACGCACGCTAAGATATTGGCTCCGTTTTCTGCGAACACCGTAAGAATAGCTTTGCCAATTCCACGGTTACAACCTGTAATTATCGCATTTTTTCCTTCTAACAGCATTAATTTTACCTCTTATCCTATTCCACCATCAATACGGATAACCTGCCCGGTAATATACCCCGCCATGTCAGATGCAAGAAAAGTGATCACTCCCGCGACTTCTTTTGGAAGCCCTATCTGCTTTAAGCAACTTTTCCCCACTAATCGACTTAAAGTTTCACTTGGTAAGCCTTCCGTCATTTCGGTCTTGATCACTCCCGGGGCAACCGCGTTGACTCTAATACCTTTTGGAGCAAGCTCTGCGGACAAGGTCTTGGTGGCCGTAATCATCGCCGCCTTCGATGCAGAATACGATAGTTGTCCTGGATTACCATCCATTCCGGTAATGCTGGCGATATTTATGACACTTCCTTTTTTATTGCGAAGCATCAATTTCGTGATATACTGCGTAAGAAGCATTTGCGAAAAGAAATTGACTTCGAACACCTTTTTTATTTGTTCCATGGCCACCATATGAAATAAAGCATCTTGGGTCATACCGGCGATATTTACAAGAATATCGACGGGCTTTTTAGCCGATGAAATCGTTTTGATGGCTGCTTTTATGGAATTGGAATCGCACAAATCAAAATAGACTGGAATAATCTCAGTGCCATATTTGCATTCAAGTTCTTGGATGTGTAATACAAATTCGGCATCTTCATATTGACAGCAAGCCCAAACATTGGCCCCATTTAGGGCAAACATATCTAACGTTGCCCTTCCGATTCCCTTCAGGCAACCTGTGACAACCGCATTTTTACCCGCAAGAAGTTTACTGGATTTCAACGTCATATTTTTTTAACAACTCCTTTCCTTTTTCATAGCTAGAAAAATCAAGGATATCGTCGGTTTCAAGCATAACATCAAAACTTTCTTCAAGAATCGCCATTAGACTCATATGGCCTACAGAATCCCAAGTGGAAATGGATTGATAGGAAAGACCCGCAAGTTTGTTTTCTTCAAGAGTAAAAGCATCTATAAACGCTTTATTATATTTCTCCAGATTTGTCATAGATTATTCTCCTAGGTTTTATTTGGTAACCTTATTCGTCTTGCCGGATTACCTGCATAGGTTCCACTATCAACAATATCAGTTAAGACGGATGAAAGTGGGGCTATAACGACATCCTTACTCACTGTTTTCATTTGTAATATAAATGCACCCGATCCGATTTCTGTGTTTTCACCTATCTTCACGGAGCCAGAAACCATGACATTTGTAAAGAGTGTACAATAATCACTTAATTCCGCATCATGTCCAATCGCCGAACCCGTGAGAAGGACAACACCTTTCCCCAATTTTGCATTAACCATTATCCTTGAACCACAGCAGATTATGCTGCCTTCGCCAATGGTTGACGTATCAGCAAGCAAGACAGACGGGTCGACAAGCGTTGCAAATTTTACATTATCCAATCTTTCTAAGTGTGAATAAATTTTGCGCCGAGCCTTGGAATTGCCAATGGCGCATATAATATAAATTTCATCTTTATTTATATCAAACCACTCTTTGCCACCTAAAAACGGAAGGTTGTAGATAGTTTTGTTGCACATATCGATTTCAACATCGTCTATAAATCCTAAAACATCCCACTCAATATTTTTTCTATTGATATTCTCAATAAGCCAAGCCACTTCACATCCGAAACCACCAACCCCATAGATCACCAGTTTTTTTATCATTTTACATCACCATTTATACTAGTTCTCGAAAATTTACCAATGCAACTATGAAAATTATACAACTAATAGTTAAATATATCAAGGTCCGAAATGCACTCAACCATAAAAACCAAGAAATCGTTCAAGTATACGAACAATTGGCTATCGCAAATGGTTGATCAGCGACTTCATCAGAAGGGAGATAAAAACGGGGCGATATTGCACTAGCAATGGGTATTGCAAGCTTCGACAAGGAATGAAAGGACCTTGTTCATGCTGAGGCCACAGCTTCGTAACCTCCTCCATAAGCATTCTCTCTAAGACCGATTTCCTTTTTATCATTAATTCTAAAAGTCACATACCACCAGAATCAGGATGGCCGAATCTTCTTTTCCGCAACATTGTTGATTAACTTGGCACCTATTTAAAACAAAAACGACTATCTACTTTTCCCAATATCATTTGAACCAATAAACTCTGGCATTGTCGCCTGGCCAGGCTGAGTAATCCCCTCACGTTTAAGAATCTTCCATACAGTCAACATGATTATTTTCAAATCAAGCCAAAGGGAAATGTGATCAACATACCAGACATCAAGGATAAATTTTTGTTCCCATGTCAAAGCATTTCGTCCTTTCACCTGCGCCCAACCTGTTATGCCGGGTCGCACTTCGTGTCGCCGCGCCTGAGCCGGTGTGTAACGCTCCAGATACTGCATCAACAATGGACGGGGCCCCACCAGGCTCATTTCGCCCTTGATCACATTCCAAAACGCAGGCAATTCGTCCAAACTAGCGCTTCGTAAAAATCGGCTAAACGGAGTCAAGCGTTCCGCATCGGGTAGCAATTGCTCTTTAGCATTGCGTGCATCCATCATAGTACGAAATTTGTAAACTGTAAACGGTTCATCGTGCAAGCCCGGGCGCTGTTGACGGAACAGTACAGGCGCACCGAGCCGCATGCGCACCAGCACCGCCACCATTAATATAACCGGTGATAAAACCACCAGCGCCGGGATCGTCAATATCAAGTCAAACAATCTCTTGCCAAATCGACGATACAACTCGCTAGCTCCTTGACAAGACTTCAAACCGGTTGGCAAACAATCGAATCCCAACAGCCATAGATAAATGTTTTTGGTAAAACTCGGCGCCAGCAGAACCGATAGCTCTGCGTTCTGATTCAGTCATTTTCATCAATTGTTCGACAGCCGACGCCAATGCATTGCCATCGTCGGGTCGACAGCAGATACCAGCGCCTGCTTGAGCCACTAATTCGGCAGCGTCTCCGGCCATGGCCATGATAATAGGTTTCCCGACAAACATGTACGCTTGCGTCTTAGATGGGATGGTGATTCGGAACAGTGGATCGTCCTTTAAATGGACCAACAGAGCTCCAGCATTCTCAAGCAGCGGCCTCATGCCTGATTGCGGACGTGGAGGGATGAAGGTGACATTGCTTAATCTCTTTTCTTTTGCAACAGTTTCCAGTCGTATGCGATCGACACCACTTCCGATCAATACGAATTGAGCTTGCGGACTTCGCACCTGGCAAATCTCAGCCGCATTTAACACGGCATCTAATCCTTGCATCATGCCCATGGTGCCAGCAAATATAACCAAGAACTTACCTTTAAAGTCGAGCGCTGAGTTTGAATTGTCGAAGCTGCTCTTATAGCTCAAAGCAGCTTCATCACACCAGTTATAGATAACTTCAATTCGATCAACAGATAAACCTCTATTAACCAAATTTTGCTTGAATCCCGGCGATAATACTGTCAACCAATCAGCATGTCGATACGCCCAGAGACAAAACATGTTGAGCAACCGGAGCGACAATCGGTTTTCCAGCATATTTGAACGTGATACTGACTCTGGCCACAGATCTTGAACATCGAGTAGAATCTTTGCTTTTGTTAAAAAACTAAGCATGACTGCGAAAGGCATCAACGTTACCAAATTAAATACATAAATAATTTTTGGTCGTCGGACTAACCAGATCCCTACTAATAACAGGCAAAAGGCAAAGCTTAAATAATTAAGTATTCGTCGCCAGCCAATCCGATCATGACTAGGGAAAAGCGCTATTCGGTTGATTCGGATCCCATCCATTATTTCGCGTTGCCATAAACGCAGGTGATATCCTGGGTATACTTTTCCCCCGGGATAATTTGGGAAACCGGTCAACACTTCAACATCATACCCCATCTCTACCAAGGCCTTTGCGAAAGGCAGCCCCTTGAACATCGGTTCTGGCTGGAACCACTGGGTCAAAAGCAAAATACGCATGCTTTTTAAATCAAGATGGCTGCCGCCACACTACCCGATTCACGTAGTCGGTATAACTCAGTATCAGGCGCACAACCTTCTCCGCGACGTTGGAAACCATGTAATCGGACACCGGACGCATAACGCTTTTATTTTCCCGGCCTTGGCTTTTTATAATGTGCAGGGCAGAATCGATACGCTCCCAGCTCATCCCGGTCATTATCACCGCCGCCTCCTCCATCCCTTCGGGGCGCTCATGGGCCTCGCGGATGTTCAGGGCGGGGAAGCCGAGGATCGAGGACTCCTCGGTGATGGTTCCGCTATCGGAAAGGACCGCCAGGGCATGTTGCTGCAAATGCACATAGTCGCAAAAGCCGAAGGGCTTCAGCAACTCGACTTCAGCGGGCAGCTGAACTCGCTCTTCTTTGAAGCGCTTCCGCGTGCGGGGATGGGTCGAGAAGATGATCCGCTTGTGATAATTCCCCGCCAGGTTCTTCAGCACATTGGCCAGGGCGGCAAACAGACGGGGGGAATCGACGTTCTCCTCACGATGGGCGCTGACCACGAAATACTCTTCGGGAGCAAGCTTCAGGCGCGAGAGGACGTCAGAAGCCTCGATCTTGGGCATATAGTGATGGAGCACCTCGTACATCGGGCTGCCGGTCTTGATCACACGGTCGGCCGGGAATCCCTCGCGCAGAAGATACTCGCGTGAGATTGAGCTATAAGGAAGATTGATGTCGCTGATATGGTCCACGATCCTGCGGTTGATTTCCTCAGGGACACGCTGGTCGAAACAGCGGTTGCCGGCCTCCATGTGGAACACCGGGATCTTACGCCGCTTGGCCGGGTAGGCCGCCAGACAACTGTTGGTGTCGCCAAGCACCAGGAGGGCATCCGGCTTTACTTTTTCCAGAGCATCGTCGACCCGGGAAATAACCAGCCCTACAGTCTCACAGGCATTTTTCCCGGCCGCTCCCAGGAAATAATCGGGTTTGCGGATTTCCAGGTCGTCGAAAAACACTTGGTTCAGTTCGTAATCGTAGTTTTGCCCGGTATGGATCAGCACATGATCCATCGTCTCATCGAGCCGGGCGATCACCCTCGATAGACGGATGATCTCCGGCCGCGTACCCACGACTGTCGCTACTTTTAGTTTTTTCATTTTTCCACTTCCTCGAAAATCGTATCCATCCGAGCAGGATCAAAGGCTTCACTTGCCCACATGACCGTGACCATGTCGGCATCTCCCAAATTTGTAATGTTGTGGGTGTACCCCGGGGGGATGTCAACTACCTGGAGTTTCTCCCCATTGACTTCGTAGGAGATGATTTCATCGCCTCCGATTCGTCGGAAGCGAATGACCCCGGTTCCGCTGACCACCAGGAATTTCTCCGTCTTCGTATGATGCCAGTGGTTCCCCTTGGTAACGCCGGGTTTCGAGATATTTATCGACACCTGCCCGCGGTCCGGTGTTTTGATGAACTCGGTGAAGGAACCTCGGACATCGCAGTTCATCTTTAGGGGATAGCGGAATCCATCTTCAGGCAAGTTGCTGATATATGTACTATATAGTCTTTGGGTCAGAATATCCTGTTGAGAGCAGATGGAAAGATCATGTCGCGAATTTCTGAAAGAATGGATCCTCTCAGCAAGTTCCCCAACCGTGATCTCATGGACCATGGGGACCACGCAAAATTCGCCTTCACGGGAGGCTGCTCCTTGAAGCGCCTTGATGAATTCGGCCATTAGATCATCAATATAGACCAATTGGATTTTGTCGGTAGGATCATGGATCTGAATAGAAATTCCTCGGGCGATATTATAGCAGAACGTGGCTACCACGCTGTTGTAGTTGGGGCGGCCCCACTTGCCGAAAAGATTCGGCAAACGATAGACATACACTCGGGCCCCGGTGCGCTTGCTGTAAGCAAATACTGCATCCTCCGCCGCCCGTTTGCTTTTCCCGTAGGGATTGTCCAGGGCGGCCTGGGTCGAGGAAGTGAGGATGATCGGCGTCACCCGATTAGATCCTTCGAGGATCGAAAGAATTTGCCTGGTCAGGTCGACATTACCGATCTGGAATTCCTTAATATTCTTAGGGCGGTTCACCCCGGCCAGGTGGAAGATGACATCAGCCACGTTTACCCGCTCGGCCAGGGAGAGGGGATCGTCTTCCAGGTCAAAGCCGTCCGGAACCGCATCCTGGCGTTGACTCAATATAGACAACAGGTTCCTGCCGACAAAGCCGCAGGCCCCGGTCACCAGGACACGCATTCAGATCTCCACATTTTCCCCGCGCAGGGCCCGTTGTACACAATCAAGTTTCAGAAGAAGAGCTTTCATCGCTTCCAGGCCCAGTAGGGACACGTTATGGGAATTATAATCTTCCTGGCTGTTCCGCTTTGTTTCGCCCTCGGTGAAATACTTGCTATAATTCAAGTCCCGATTGTCGGCCGGGACCCGGTAATACCCACCCAGGTCTTCAGCCACGGCCATCTCCTCGCGGGTGAGCAGCGTTTCATAGAGCTTCTCTCCATGACGCGTGCCGATCATCTTCACGAGAACCTTCCGTCCCAGCAAGCTTTGCAACGCCTCGGCCAGCACCCCGATGGTGCAGGAAGGCGCCTTCTGGACAAAAATGTCGCCAGAACTCCCATGTTCGAAGGCATAAACTACCAAGCCAACCGCGTCTTCGATAGACATCATGAAGCGGCTCATATTGGGGTCTGTAATGGTGATGGGATTCCCATCTTGAATCTGCTTCAAGAACAAAGGAATCACTGAACCCCGACTGGCCATCACGTTGCCGTAGCGGGTCACGCAAATGGTCGTACCAGGGTACGCCACCCTGGATTTGGCCACGGCAAGTTTTTCCATCATTGCCTTGGAAATCCCCATGGCATTGATGGGATAAACGGCCTTGTCCGTGCTTAGAACGATGACCCGGGAAACTCCCGCTAGAATCGCCGCATTGAGTACGTTTTCAGTACCCAGCGCATTGGTGCGAAGCGCTTCCAACGGAAAAAACTCACAAGATGGCACTTGTTTCAAAGCCGCAGCTTGAAAAACGTAATCGACCCCCTTTATGGCGTCGAAAAGAGCCGATTCGTTGCGTATATCGCCTATATAAAAGCGCAACTTCGGACTGGTGAAGTGCCTGCGCATGTCATCCTGCTTTTTCTCGTCACGGCTGAAGACGCGGATCTCCTTGATCCCCGAATCTAAGAATCTCTTCAAAACCGCGTTGCCGAATGTTCCCGTACCACCAGTGATGAGTAATATTTTATTTTTGAACATTTATTTATCAATATCCTCCGTGTTTTATATGTTTGATACTTATTTACCTGGAATTGCCCCGTCATCAACAATGATCACCATGCCGACTTGGCTTCGAACGCGCTCTATACGGGCAGAGAAATCACCATCCGGACGGTACGTCGTGATAACCGCACAAATGCTGGAGGGATCACAGACAACTGAATTCAACGGATCACTCTTGTTTTTCGGCCTATCATGAATATGCTGGGGGTGAACGCAATCTTCTTTCCTGATACCCCTTCAAGCAAGCGGGCAATCGGAGTTCCTATGCTCCCGGCTTTGCCACGCCATCCTATCGCCTTACTCAATACGGGCAATAATCCGCTGTGTTCAAACAGAAGCCTGGCTGAATTCACCGAAAATGTATGGATGTGGTTGTGGCACAGTACGCGACCATCCTGCATGTTTCCCGGCATCCAGCGACGAGCCAATCTTGAAAAAGGCTGCTTGCGGTAGAACCAGAACTTGAAGCGAAAATAATCGGCTGACGGAACTGATATTGCAAGAATACCGTCATCGGAAAGCAATTCCCTTAACTGCAAAAGCAATCGGATAGGGTCCCGAAGATGCTCTAGAGTTTCAAAAGCTGTAATGTATTGGAATTCCCCCTTTTTAAATGGAGCATCTTTTAAAGATCCAGCATGCACTCTTGATTCTCCACCCCATTTTTCAAGAGAAAATTGAGCTGCCTGTGGAATCAACTCCACACCGTTTGGTTGAACGCCATCCTTTTTGGCAATCGTTCCAAAATCTCCAAAGGAACAGCCGAAATCCAGCAGCTTGTCTCCGCGCTTCGGACGGCGACAATTCTTCATCATTTGCCAGTTCAGCACGAATTCAGATGCCCGCAAGACACTCTCGTATTCACTATATTTGACTTGCGGGCAAAATTCAGCCTGCACACTGGTCAGATACTCTTCGGTCACATCGCTATCAACATACAGTGTGCCGCATGCTCGGCATCGAGCGAGTGTGTAAACGCCTTCAGGCATCCATTGCCGACTCCCCCAAAATGCGCAGGGAGATTCACTCCCTATAATGGGATTGTCAGCAATAGTTCCGCATATCCCGCATTTTCTGGAAGTTGTTCTCAACCGAGATTTCCCATATGACTCTAGAGATGCCATACGATCCCTCCTTTTTTGATTGCATTCTACCAAATTGGATTACGTTTTTCAAGAACCCTGGTATCGAACCGATCTTTTGGGGCTCAACGAACTGCAGTTCCGGCATTTCCACTTCGCAACCCATCATTTTCTCGACGTGAAGACAAGCCTCTCCCTGAGAAGCCGAGCGTCCTTGTTTCTCACCCATCGTTCATATTAGCCGGTTTCGGGCTTCAGCCGCAGCTGGGCGATCTTGTCCAGGATCATCGCAAACAGACTCCGCGGGATTGCCACTTCGGCCAACTGGAACGTCACGTACTTTGCATGCCGGACGACCTTCGCACCGATCTTGATTAGCTTCTCCCGGATCGTGGTCAACGTCCATTGACTGACTTTCCGGGGTAGCGCCAGCGTGCGAAGGAAATTGCCGGCATTGTACGCCAGGGAAAAGAGCTGAAGCCGCACCTCGTTATCCCGGAACCCATGACAAGACAGCTTGGTCCAGGTGATCGCCAGTTTGCCTTCCTTGATCCACTGCTCGGCCGTGCCTCGCTTGTTGTAGAAGCGCACCACGTTCTTGGCCCACCGGTTCAAATTGGTCACGATGAAGCCTACGCGCGGGAACAACTCATCGTGATGCCACTCCACCTTGGCTACGACACGCCGGGGCCTGTTCCAACTTTTCGCCTGATACATGAAGCTATGATAGAAAACCTGGGGTTTGAAGGACGGCCGGCCCACGGGCCGGGTCGTCAGGTGTTCGATCTCCCGTTGCAATATATCGTTGCCAGGCAGTCGGATGGCATAGTGGAACCGCTCGGCTTCAAGATACTCTAAGAGTTCGGGTTGGGCAAAGGCCGCATCGCCCCGGAAATACCGATTCATCATGGCCGTCCGATAACGAGCCACTACAGGCTCGAGCACCGACCGCCAATCGTCGGCGCTGTGCACGTTGCCCTTTCTCAGCATGGCCCGCTCCAGATCACCACGCTGATTGAAGCAAAACAACGGATGGTAGCAGGTGCATGCGAAATGACCGTTCCAGGCAGAGCCTTCCTGGCGGCCATGGGTCGGGCTTTCCAAACTGTCCATGTCCAGGATCAACTCTTTGGCCCTGGAATGACGATTGGCTGCCATGATCCACTTCCCGTTCAAGTCGGCCAATGCCTGGACATTCACGTCACGGGACAAAACCTCGGTCTCAAAGCGGCTCATCTGGCTGGTCGATGCCGCCAGGTGCTTTCTGGCTCGGCCCCCTATGATGTGACGCATCGTCGGATCAACACGCAAGCGCTCGGCATCGTTGGTGTCTTCATAACCCGCTAAACGTCCGAAAACGGCCTGGCGCAACAAGGCGGTCATCGTATGGCGGATATTGGCGCCAGCCCGGGAGTCTTGAAGAAAGGTTCCCGCCAGGCCGGTCAGTCCCAGAACTTCATCCAGCTCCCTGAAAAGCAACAGACCGGCGTCGCTGGATATCCTGGCGCCGTGAAATTCCAGCTTTACGGAGGGATCAAATTGGAGCCGCAAACCCCCTTTTTTCCTCTCACCCAACAAATCTCTCGGTTTCACCCGTTTAAAAGCCTGTTTCATCCTTTATTATAGGCCTTCTCACGTGTTTTGCAACGACTTTTTGAGTTTCTATCTGGGAAATATGGGTTTACTAAATTCACCTGAACATATCATTTTCGCCTGCTGCATGGATTTATTTTATTTCGACGAAATTTTTAAACTCATTTTTTGTCCCAAAGTGCTCAATTCCCTTGATTTGAATACTAGTTGCTTATCTTTAGTGTCATAAAAGTCAAATCACCTTTTTTTAAAGCGATAGGATAGAATGGAAGAATATTGGTTTTATTTTCACCTTCAGGAAATACAATTGTACCGAATTGAAATAAGACAAACGGCAATAAATCTTTTTCATTCTTATAAATTGATTTAAAACCTGTTTCGAGATTTCCATAATAAATACAACTAACTGGTTCCTTAATACCATTGCCCCTCTTCCTCCCAAACAACATTTTGAATCCTTTTTCCGTGCCATTTCCCTCAACTGAAGTTGAAAAAACAAAATTACTATTAAACTTGCACCCATATATAACAGGACCATCTATATCAACAACCTTTTTTGATATCCATATTCCATTGGATTTATTGAGTAATCTAATAGAATTGTGACAGAATGGAGTATCGGTTGCATAGAGCAATCCATCTTTAGTTGGGAAAGCAACACAGGCTCTATATTCTTGATCTCCTATCATGACAGGGTTGATAGTTTTAAATTCATTATCAGTATTCCAAATGCCTGCAGAATTATCGAAATCACCAGTTAATATCCAAACACAATTCTGAAAAACATCTGGTATCAAAGCATGTATATGATTAATTGATCCATGTGGGAAGGACCCAACTACATTCCATTTCCCATTTTCTTCTCTTTTAAAAATATTCACTTCAATTTTTTTTGGATTAGAGAAGTATTCTCCAAAATAAAAACTGTTTTCAAAGCCTTCAATGCCTTGAATTCTTGCCATTGATAGTGGTCTCCCACCATTTTTATGCCAGTGTTCTTTTGTTATTAGTTTTGTAGTAAGATTTAAGTTGAAAATGGTTTTATGCAAAACAAATAATATTTCATTTTGATTAATCTTTATTCCACATCTTACACCTGTTCTAAGTAGACGACTTAATATTTTTATTCTCGATAAAAGGCCTTCAGTAATAAACTCATTAATGGCAGTCAAATAAAAGGATGATCCAGAAACAATATTTACTAAATAAAATTTACCCTGCTTATAAGTGCATATTTGCTCGTTTGAAATAAAACAAATTGGAAAATTACGCGAAAGAGAATTCATTTTACTTATAGTATTTTTTGGGAATGCAATAGGGATATCCATTACTATTCCTCAATCGAAGAAAATCTATAAGCTTTTTTGCATGCACAATATCAACGGCAACTCCTCCAACATTTTTTGAAATTAGTATTTTATTTCTCCTTAAGCTATTTCTTAAATTCAATTCTGCATAATAGAAACAACCCCACACGGGCTTTCTTTCCAAAACAGATATTCGTTTATAGAAATCACCATCTACTATATCAAAAACTCTTTTCCTGTACCAATTCTTTATTGGCCATTCTTCCATAAATAGATCTTCAGCGACATGCAAAATTGTTAAGCTGTGAGTTAGATCAATGCCAAGACCTACAACGATCGCATCGTTTTCCACACAAAACGCCCATGAAGAATTTCTCCCACAGGGCGGAAGATCATCTTCAATGATATTATCAGCCATCATGGGAACTGCCAAACGTCCAATCGCCGCCATCGAATTCAAGGGATACCTGCTAATGATCGCCCCTTTCTCTTTTGTTAAATAAAATGGCAAAATCCCAGTCACTATTTTACTCACTTGAGGATTGTAAGTAGATATTGTGTTTGAAAGATCAATATTCAGACTATGCTCGATTGGAGGTTCATTTTTATATTTCCTTATAACCGGCATTGCTAAAGTGCCCTCATTACCTAATAAACTTCGCAATGAACTAATGATTTCAATTGGTGACAAATTACTCGATTGAAGCGCTTCATACGAAGAATGAAGAACCATTAATGTCCCATTTATTATCCCATTCTGCTTGAAATAGGAAACAACTTGATCCCAGCTAACATCATCTTTTGGCGCGATCGTCCTTTTGGGCCTGAATTTTTTGAAACGCCCTACGTTTTTCCAATATATTTTTCTTAACTCAACTTCCACATAAGGACTGATCAAAGCTATTTTTTCATACATAATGATAATTTTTATACTTCAACAATAATAATAATATTTTATATTAAAGTAAACTTAAGCTCACCCATCATACTCTTTCTTTTCTGTTTGTTTTAAAAAAACTATTTTGCTACTTTTTCTTTTGATTCAATAGTTTTAGTTTATTGCGCGCTATATCCACCATCTACAATAATATTTGTTCCCGTGATCCATTGGGCCAAATCCGAAAGTAGAAACATGCAAATATTCGCCACATCCTCAGGTTTTCCCAATCCTAGAGGATGCAGGTCGATCAACTTTTTTCTTGATTCATCAGGAATGTCATTAGGCATTCTCTTTGTCATTTCTGTTTCGACATACCCTGGAGAAACCGAATTAATTCGAATATTCGACTTTGCTAGTTCCAAGGCCATCGGCTTGACTCCTGCAATAATGGCACCTTTGGTTGCGCAATAACCAACAATTCCAGGCCTTCCCACAGTACCCATGACTGAAGAGATTAAAAGGAAACTTGCGCCCTTTTCATCAACATGCTTTCTGTGTGACAAGACTTTAATAAACTCAAAACCCGCTATTACATTAACCAGAAACATTTTTTCATAGTCTTCTTTCTTCATAAATTTCAAGGGCAGTGTTTTTTCAATCCCCGCAGAATGTATGAAGCCGGATATTTTACCAACTTTCATGCAGGCTTCATCAATAATGCTAGGGATTTTATCTATTTCAGATATATCGTTAGAAAAAATAAGGTGATCACTTTTCTCCATTAGAGAAACTGTTTCATTAAGGCGTTCGGTATTTCTTGCTATCAATACAACATTGGCTCCAAGCCTACTGGCGCTGACAGCACATTGTCGGCCAATACCGGATGAAGCTCCAGTGATTATAATATTTTTATTAATCAAACTAGTCGTTTCGGTCATTTCATTCAAAATTTTCTTCACCAATCATCTGCATTAAATTCCTGACCGTAGTCACAGCCTTAAAACTTTCGGCAGAGAGTTTTTTATTAAATTTCTCATCAATAAGAGCAATTATTCCAAGCACTGACAGAGAATCATATTGATCAATTTCTCTTAAATTGGTTTCTTCCTTAATTTCAATATCCGTCACTTCCAGTATGTCCTCCAACGCATTAAAAAACTCGATTTTTTTCATGATTTCTCCTTACTAAATTCGAATTATTGTCCCACCCCATGAATACCCCACACCAAAACCAACCAAAAGCACTCTATCGCCCGGTTTTATTATTCCTTGCATCAAACATTTTTTAAGAGCGATCGGGATAGTTGCAGAAACGGTATTTCCTGTTTCTTTCATATCTATATAAAACTTACTTGCAGGTATTTTGATTTTTTTCCGAAGATACTCGATCATGAATTTATTGGCTTGATGAAAAATAACATAATCAACACTTTCCAAATTCGTGCGATTTTTCTCAAAGATGCTGGCTACGACTTTTGGCACAGATTCATTTGTAAAATTAAATATTTCTGGCCCATTCATGAATAGATTATTTTCAGTTCTTGTATTACCATTGTCATCTGATTTTTCAACCGCATGGGGATCAAATCTTGTCCGAAAAGCTCCGTTGGGGACAATTAGATTTTTATATCCTTGCCCATCTGTTCCCAAAACAAATTGATAAATTTGCTCTTCTTCAGATCTTTCTATAACTGTGGCCGCTGCCCCATCGCCAAAAATGGTTCGGTTCGCCCTATCCTTAGGATGAATCATTTTTGTATACGTTTCAGCTGTTAAGAGAAGAACAGAATTTGCCGCTTTCGACTCAATGAGCCCTTTGGCCAAAGCCAAACCATATACAAACCCAGAACAACCAAGATTAAAATCCAGTGCCCCGATGTCTGTCCTTAAACCTAATTTATCCTGTAAAATACAGGCGCTGGTAGGAAGGAAATAATCCGGACTTTGAGTACAAAGTAATAAAAAATCAATTTTCTCTTTTTGATATTCTTTTAACACCTTTGTAGCCGCTTTAAAAGCCAAATCAAGGGAGGTTTCATCGTTTTGAACGACATGTCGATTGCGAATTCCCGTTTTTTCCTCAATTTTTTCAGCACTCCAATCTCCAAATTCATTTTCAATATCCTTATTTGAAACGGTTTTCTTCGGAAGATAATAGTCAATCATTCCAATCTTTGTACTCATTTGCTCTCCTTTATCACCTCATTTTTCAACCATTGAAATAGTACTTGTTGTCCATTCTATTAAATAATAATTAAAATAGCAACTAGTTTTTTTCGAACAAATATCTTTTCAATTTTCCTATAGCTCGTGAATTAGTCAAATAATTCAATTCCCCCGGAATTCGCGGCAATTCGGTCGATTCGGATTATAGGACTGAATCCAATACTTGATCCCACTTGGCTAAAAGTTTCTGCTCGCTGTAATTTTCCTTTACGAATTGCAAAGCCTGAATCCCAGCTGCATGACGAGCGTCCCGATCCAGTGAAAATCGCTCGAGTTTTTCCGTCCATTCATCCGACGAGCGGCATACCATATTCAATCCGCATTCACTCATGAGTTTACTATAAGCAGGTGTCGGATCAACCAGTGTAGGCATGCCAATCCTCCAGAAGAAAAGAAGCTTATTGCCCGGCTTGCTGACCATAAAAGGGTTTCGCATGTCAATCGGAATAATGGCCAGGTCGCATAATGCTACAATTTTTGAAAACAAGTAAGGGTTCCACTCATAGAGAAAACACTGATTGAGGCTTAAAATTCGAGAAATTTCATTTTTTGTGTGAACTTGCATTAAATTGCGAAGATATTTCCCATATTTAAGAGCGGTTAATAAATGCAAGGCGAAATTCCTTTTGGCTTGGAATGCTCTAAGGACTGGAGTTAGAGTTACTAGACCATCGAAATTTGGCAACCCTTCCCATACCAAATTGAGCATGGATCCTAAATCATAGTTTGTCTTTGTAGTCCAATCGGGATCGCATTGCATGTCGGCAATTTGGTGCACGTTGGAACAATATTTCCTTGCGTCGACTTCCTGTTCATCGGTACAACAAACAATAGCATCTGCACGTTGCATTATTCTCGTATAAGCCTTTCGATAATCAATTTCCAATTGGCTCCAATGCCGAAAAAGATATTTTGCCAATCCACGGCCGATGTTTTTAAAAGTATTCCCCGTTTCAATTAAATAATTATCATTATAATCCAAAATGATTTTGGATTTGGAATAATTTTTCCACGCCGTGATGTCTGAGGCATGATGCACGACGACCAAGTCGTATTTTTTTTTTATATCCGCAATTTCCCATGAAATTCCGCGCTGCTTTAAGTAATATCCAAATCGTCTGCGGTAGGCCGGAACATCCAGGCTTGCATCCGCTGCAATCGCCCAGCCAATGTTAATGCTTCTCTTTTTCAATGTCATTCCTCATAGTGAATCATCATTGATTCGTATTCCCATTCTAATTTGACAACATTATTTTTCGTTTTTATTCGAATTAAGAAGATTGAATTGATTGTGATTAGCTATTTTGTTCAAGGCCAAAAACATTGCAAAAAACAATGGGGTCATTGCTGACGCAAAATAGGGATTTGCCCATGAAGAAATCAATAAAGTGAACATGCTTAAAGCAATTGACACTTGAAGCTTTCCCATCAGACTATCAAGAAAATTGTCTCGACGCACTAGAATTCGCATGGATCTAAGAATCAACCATCCAAATGGAATCATGATGATGATGAAACCGATTAAGCCGACACGGTATAGAACCATTGGATATTGAACCTCGAATGCAAGGCCAGAATCATCTCTTGAATAATCTTTGAGGGGGATTCCCACGCCTTTTCCAAAAAAAGGTTCGTCCAACCACGCATCCAACATTCTATCTACTTGCTCCACTCGAGCAGGGTCCAGAATTTCCGTCAAATTTTGGCCCGAAACATCCCATTTTGTAAGCGATATAGGCAGATAGTTAACGCTTATCCAGTATCCCGACACCACGATAACACTTGATAACAACAACAATCGGAAACTTTTTTTTCGGTGCACCTTATTTGCAAAGAACATTAAAATTAAAGCAAAAATCGAAAAAGAAATCGCTACTATTGGGCCGCGAAGAAAATTGATCACAAATGGGGCTGTTGATCCACAGGTTAAAAACAATCCAAATAGTCGCCTCCAAATGGATTGTTTTGAATCCAAATAAATCATAATGCCCATAAAAACGCCGATGAAACATAAAATCACCGGCGTCATCCCCGCTCGAAAAAAATCAAGATCGGTCCCTTTCAACTGGGAGTTTATATCGCCAAAACTCATCCAATTAATGAGCAATACACTCCTAATGAAAATCGGAGCGATGGCCATAGCGACAAAAAGTAGAGAAAGAATGGAAACCGAACTAAAGAGAAAGCCAAAACAGAAATCAAATTGATGTTGAAATAAATCACGCAAAGGAAAATACATGAGAATGGTTGAGAAACGCATAACATCACTTAAAGCATTTGATGTTGTAGCTCCTCCGACAATAGTGCCATAGAAAAAAAGGCCCAAGGGGAATATCGTCCCATAAAATATCACGATAAGCGCTGTTTTATCGATTCTTCCATTCAACTTTAATTTCCAGTCAGCAAATAGAATATACATGAATAAAACAATAATCAATAGAATTCCTCTGCCTGGGATTGACCCTATTTTGATCCAGTTACCACCGACACCAAAGAACATTTCATTCAACCAAACGATTGCTAGTGCGTCGACAACATTTTTCGTAATGAAAACAGCAAGTAAAAAAGGCACTAGTATAATCGACAGAATTGTCATCCCTTGATTTCCAGGAAAGGCGATTGCAGATGATAGAACAGCTCCCGCCATAATCAATGCCGTAACAATTCCCAACGATACCCGCTTCAAGTCGGTTTGTCGTACGATGTGAAACTGATCGTTCTTTTGCAGGACATCACCTTTTTCTGCCATTTACTGCCCATTCCTTATCTCATTGGATTTCATATCCCACCCTATAGCCACTTAGCTCCCTGTGTCTTTCTATTTGCAGTAATTATATATAAAATCCTAGTCACAATCCCGCATCCATAGAGACTGTTTTCCCCATCTTTCGATTAACACCATGCCAGAGCCCACGAATCATGAAGCGAACTTTGTTGCTTTTATTTGATTCGAATAATCCCACAATGAGAAATGTTCTTATAAGGCCAATGATTACGGCCCCAGCATATAGCGGATCGCGGAAACCATACATTCGAAGGTTCATTATATTATTTCGGAATTTATAGTAACATCGTGCAGGAACATAGTTGTAGGTTTTGATTGCAAACGGCCCCAAATGCCGAACTTTAAGCTTCCCCAAAGATTGCTCAAATCCGATTTCCATGAACTTGACTATACGATATCCTTTCATTCGAGCTCGCATGCAATACTCGTAATCGATCCCATCGATAATGTATTCTTCCTTGAAAGGGCCCACTGCATCATACATAAAATCAGAAAAAAAGCTTCCTGATGTTATGATCCCCCTTTTCACTACCCATGAAGAGCCATAGACATTCCCGGTGGGAGGCGCTGCTGCTCTTGATTCGCTCCACGACATTCCGGCCAGGGCGACGGTCCTGCCAGCAGGGAGTTGGAGCAGGTTGGCCAGAAGCCGCTCCACCATGTCGGACCGGACCAGCGTGTCGTCGTCGAGGGTTATGAACCAGCGAAAGCTATTTTTTTGCGCCAGCACGATGCCCGTGTTCAGCGCGGCGGCTTGCCCGGCATTCTGCCGGTGGTGAACGACTTGCACGTCCCGGCGGCCAGTGAACCAGCCGCCCAGGCGGCAGGCATTCTCAGGGATCGCGCCGTCATCCACCACGATCACCAGCCCCACCTGCGGGCGCAGGCGCTCCATGCGGACAGGGAACTGGTTGTCGGGACGGAAAGTGGTCACCACCGCGCACACTTCCCGTCCGCTGCGAGGAAGGGCGGGAATTTCAAAGGAATGGCCGCCGGGGGCTGGGCTGCGGGAAGACGCTCGCGAAGGGGATATTTTATCAAACATTCAGTTCTCGTTTTTTGTCGGGTTGCCTAGGCGGAGCAGGTCACCGAGCGCGCCGCGCAAGCCAGAGCCGTAGCGTCGGTATCCTCCCCGCGACCACTGGCGCAGCACGACGGGCCACCAGAATGGCGACGTATAGGCCCTGGCGCGGTCTCTCATGAAGGCGATTTTACCGTCCAGTGCCGCCACGGCTCCTGCCGGCACGTCCCCGGCGTTCCAGGATTGCAGCCGCGCTTTCACCGCCTCATAGCGTTCCGCTCCCTCGCGGTAGCGGCCGGCGCGGGACAAACGCGGGAAGCGCAGGACCTTTCCTGCGGGCGGAGCATAAGTCTGCTGGGCGGAGTGGACCCGATAGGCCTGCAGGTTCTTGTTGACCAGTTCGATCCGCGCCAGAAGCGAGACCAGCAGAGCGATCCACGCGTCGTGGTGCCAGTTCGCAGCAATGGGCAGCAGCCGCGAGCAAAGTGCGGAACGGAGCATCATGGACATGCCGGTAACGCAGGGGCCGTGCAGCAGCAGCTCGAAGGGCGCTTCTCTCATCTGCTCCTGCCTCCCGCAGTCGAAGCCGAGGCGCTGCCAATTGCTGCATCCCAGGCCGCCCCCCGCTTCGTCGATGAGATCGGAATCGGAGAAGGCCAGGCCGATGCTGGGGGAGCCGGCGAAGACTTTCTCCAGCCGCTCCAACTTTTCCGGAAGCCACACATCATCCTGGTCGCAGAGCGAGATCAAGTCCCCCGTGCAAAGTGACAGCGCCTTTTCGAAGTTCTTGCTGTAGCCCAGCGTGCGCTCGTTCGTTAGCACCCGGACCGGGAACGGCGCGCTGGAAGCAAACCCCTGCAGCAGGGAGAGAGTGGCATCGGTCGAGCCGTCGTCGCAGACGACCACCTCGTCCGGCCGGCGAACCTGTCGACGCAGGCTCTCGAGCTGCGCGCGGAGGAATCGCGAGCCATTGTAGGTAGTCATGGCGATAGATATCTTCATGGCTGGCTATTTCGTGGCGATGACGACCAGTTCCTCCTCGGCCGCCGGAAGGAATCTTAACGCCAGGGACTCCAGGAATGCGAACAGGCTTGGCAGGATCATCCTCCTAGCCGGCGGCACGACCATGCTGTTTCGGCCGCTACGGGCGATCATATGGGAGAAATAATACTGCAGGTCGGCGCCCCAAACCGTCGTGAAGGCGCGGGCCTGGGCGAAGCCGCACTCCCTTACCAGCACCAGAAGCGGCGCGCCGGCGATTAGGTGCAGATGACGGGGAGTGTCGAGGTGCATCCATTTCCCCTTGAAGATTCGGTGCGCCAGCAATGCCGTGTTCGGGGTAGTTATCACCAGTTCGCCACTATTTTTGAGGATGCGCCAGTACTCACGAAGGGTCTGCCGCGGGTCGGGCACGTGTTCGATCACGCGTGACAGGGTCACGACATCGAATCGCTCCGGTTCGTAGCGCTGGGCTTCGATGCCGCCGATTCCAACGTCCAGGAGGCGGGAACGGGCCACGGCCTTCTCGTTAAAGTCGCAGCCGCTTACCTCCCATCCGCGGTCGCGTATGGAGGCAATGGATTTCCCGCTGCCGCAGCCCACGTTGAGGAGCCTACCGCTGGCATGGGTGGGCAGGTGCATGACCGAAACGTCCCATTCGGCCTGCTTGCGGGAGCTCAAGTGCGCAGCAACGGCCATGACCCAGCCGAATCCGGGCCTCGCCTGCGGATCCGCATAGCCATAGCGCATATGGAGGTAGGCGTGCTGCACGCGGGCGATCAGTCCAAAGGCGATTTTGGCGAATCCCCGCGGTGGCACTCCGGGCGGCGCCTCGTCGGGCATCGGCTCCAGCCAGAGAGCAGTGCAGTTTTTCCCCTGGCAGCGCACCAGGTCCCACGCACCGGAAGTCGGTTTCATCACGTCCCGCCGGCCGGAAAAGCGAACCTCGCCGGCGCCGCCGCCGAACGGGCAAGAAGAAGAAGGGCTGGAATGCTCGAGTGCCATTTGCTTACACCGCGCCGGCAGCGGTCGGTTTCATGAATCTGGCCGCGATCAGCAGCACGATCAAGAACTGGATCAGGTAGGCGATCAGCAGGGCGCAGCCAAGCCCGTGCACGCCGTATCCCCTCAGGAAATAAAACGCCGTAATGAATACCAGCGACCATGCCATGACCATGCCGAACACGCTCCAGGCGCGCCCGGCCGAGTTCAGGACGTTGGTAATGGCAATGCTTGGCGCCGCCAGGGCCGTGGCAACGGACACCAAGACCAAGGCCAGCGCTCCTCTTTGGAACCCGGCACCGTAGGCGCTCATGATGCTTCCGGAAAAAAGCGACACCAGGATGGCGGGCATGAATGCGGCAAGCGTCGTGGCCGCCAGGCTGATGCGTATCGCCTTGCGATACTGCCTGCCGGAACCGGCTCCCGCCAGGCTGGCCAGGACGGCAAGAAAAGGCTGGGCCATCACCGTGGGTAAAAACAGGATCGCCACCCGCCATTGGTTGACGGCATTGAATATCCCCATCTGGCTGTAGCCATTCGGCTGGCGGACCAGGATCAGGTTGCTGATCCATATCGCGACCACGAAGAAAACCGCGGTGAGATTGGCCGGAAGGGAAAAATTCAGAAGAAGCTTGGCCTCGCTCCAGGCCCCTTCCCGCGATGGGGAAAAATTGGCCTGCCGGATCCTTCTCTTCAGGACGATGTCGCTCATGGCGCAACTGATCGCGGCGATGACACCCAGCGCGATGACCGAGCCCAGCAGGCCAAAGAAACGGGTGCCGATCCACAATACGGGGAAGGTGGCCAGGCCGCGCAGCAGATTGATCCTAGCAATGCTGCCGAAGGCCTCGAACCCCGCCAGGGCGCCGATCTGCGCGCCATTGATTCCGGACAGGAACAGAGTCAACGCCGCCACCCGCAGGTGGGGAGCCAACTGCGGAGCCGCCAAGGCGCTCCGGGCGATGACCGGCGCTCCGACCAGGAGCAGCAGCGACATGATGCCGGACAGTAAGTAGGACGTCTGGGTGGTCAAGACAAGTATCCGTCCCGCCCGCTTCGGGTCCTTTTCCCTGAGTTCGGCGATGTATTTGGTAGCCGTCAGGCCCAGCGATGTCCCCGCGAACACCATGAATGTCCCCAGGCTGCTTTGGATGATTCCCAGCGCGCCGTAGTCCTCGGCGCCAAGCAGGCGGGCGACCAATATTGAAGCAAGTAATGTTGAAGCCGATGAAATTACACTGCCTGTTATTGTCCATGAAACACCCCTTGTTAAACGCAAAGCCAAGGAGCCATCCGGAAAATATGTGTTTTGCAGACGTGCCGCCCCTGGAATTGAAAATAAAATAGTTTTCAGTCTTCTTTCTAGCAATTCATAAATCCTTTTTTTTGCCTTATTCAACCTTCTAACTATGATGAAGGTTTTTTCATAGAATGCCTCTTTTTCAATCGATCACTTATTTGCTCCGTCCCAGGGGGATATCATCGACGGCATAGCAACAGTGTCCATGGTATAGGAGACCGAACCTCCAGTACCTCAAAATAGCGTGACACCAGCACCACGAACTGACGTTGAGACCATTTTTGAATATGCCCCGGCGTATTTCCCCAATCCCGCCAATACTTACCTCTAACAATATTCATGACACTCCAGAGAGGTTCGCGTGGCACACTGATAATTAGATATGGGTTGGTTATGGTCTGTAAAGCTAGCAGACCGTTATCATATTTTTCCAAGTGTTCCAGAACTTCACAACAGACAACTAGATTGGCAGCATCAACCTGCGGGTTCAAGTCATTGATACTGCAGACCTTGAAAGATTCAGCCGGTAAATTCCGACTCCGGGCATTGGCCTGTGCCAACGCAATCACTTCATTGGAAAAATCGCTGGCGCAAGCCACAATGCCCTTCTCCAACCATTTCAAAGTCCAATAACCCTCTCCGCAACCAACCTCATGAATTGAAGTAGGTTTTACCTTGTTCACCAGTTCGGTCATGGCGGTCATAAAGCCCTTCATTAACCATCGCTCAATGGGATTAGACGATCCATATTTGTCGTAGGTGTTGCCCACAACAATGCCATTTTCTTTTAGACCTCCTGATATTTTCAATGGTAACTGCTTTTTTTCATCACACAAAACTGTTAAAATATTATTGAAATATTAAAAGTTGATTGGCACAAAATAAAAATCGCTTGTACGCAATCAACTTAAGATCAACCTTGGAAGCTGCCTGAACCAACATGGTCTTGTCGAGTAAATCTTCGTGCTCCTCGTTGGCATGCCGGCTGAACAATCCAATTTTTGCACCCGCTTTATGCACCCAACCGACAACTGGATGTGGCGTCGTACATACAATTAAGCCATCAGGCCCCTTACTGAGCAGCGTGGTCAACTCGCGAAGAATATTTTCCGGTTTGGGGACGTGTTCAATAACAGCGAGAAAAACCACCGTATCAAATAATGGTCCCGCTGCTGGCAATGAGGATTCAAAAATATGTTGGGGATGTTGCCTCCGCGCAATCGCTAGCGATTGTTCATCTATATCAACTCCCATATAGCAGTCTGCCGGCACGATCCCAGCCAGGGCACCTATGCCGCAACCCACATCCAGGACTCTTCCCTTGATATAGGGGCGAGCAGCCTTGATTCGCTGTGACCGAAGAAAAGGCGAAAACAAACCTTCCGAGCCTTGATCAGCCATTGTCGCGCTTCTCTGTATTTTTTGACGTCTGCATGTCGTCAGGCTTTTGCCTCACTACGTAGCGAATATCCTCCAATAGTTTCCGATTGACTGAGAGCAGATCGGCAATAACTGCAATAAGAAGCATCTGAAAACCCATACCAAGCAGAACGCTGGCAAGAACGAGCGATTGCGTGTGACCTTCACCTTGGTGGTTAAAATAGAACCATAAAAAACGCATCCCGACCGAAAAACCTGTGCCGAACAATATCGCGCCAATCGAGCTTAAAAAACGAAACGACCGGTAAACAATAAAGATTCGAACGATAGTGACCATACTGCGAATAACGTAAGATGGAATGTTTTTGACGAGCTTCGACGGACGCAGATCGGCATTAACTCGCACGGGAACAGACAGGATCGCCATATTCTTCTGCCCGGCCTGAATGATGGTCTCCAGGGTGTAGGTGTAGTCATTAACTACGATCAGTTGCTGGGCGGCATCAGAGCTCATGGCTCTGAAACCACTTGCCGCATCAGCGACGTCAGTCCTACTTGCCATCCTGACAACCCAGCTTCCCATTTTCTGGAGAAATTTTTTAATCGGGGAGAAGTGATGGATACTATCTATCGGTCTGGCGCCTACAACTATATCAGCCTGCCCGTTGATAATCGGCCGAGTTAAAGCTGGGATATCGTCGGCGTTATACTGATTATCGGCATCTGTATTCACAATCACGTCCGCATCAAGACGAACCGCTTCCTGGATGCCGGTCATGAAGGCGCGGGCAAGCCCCTGATTGCGCGTATGCCTCACGACATGATCCGCGCCATTTTCCCTGGCCACTCGCGCGGTGTCATCCGTGCTGCCGTCATCGATGACCATCCACTCCACGGCGGTAAAACCCGGCACCGCGCGCGGCAGTGCCGAGAGTGCGGTGGCCAGGGTTGCGGCTTCATTGTAGCAGGGGATTTGGATGATGAGCTTCATGAACAATCCTTTTTTTTGTCGGATTTCAGCCTTTGCGGGGGAGTTTCTGTGTTTCGAACCAGCGAGGCAAACAAAATCACTACACTGCTCAAGCCAAATAAAAGCATCAAAATATAAACCTGGTTGCGCATTGAATCCAGGCTTCGCGCCACCTCGATGCGGAAAGTCAAGCTCCGGCCAGACGTCGATCCATTCCTTAGCACGGCCGCACCATGCGCTGTATACGCCGTCATCCAAGCCGTGATGCTCCTTCCCGGTTTTCCGTCAACTCCCTCAAGAAACAAGGCTGCGGGCTTATGCGCGACACTCCCCAAGGTAACCCCCTTGAAACAAACTCGGTTATAGACGCAATCGCGCACTGTTTTTGCCTCCACAATCACTCGATATGTCTTATCATACGCTTGGAGGGAGAGAGCAAAGGTGCCATCGTTCTGGCGATCACCATAGTTCGCAAGAAGCACGCTCACACATACCGTGTTTGAAGCATCACGCTCTAAAGCACCTTCCTCCAGTAAAGACCAGTTTATCGGTTGCATCAAATGGAAACCGGATAGAATTTCTCCAGCAGGCACATTGTTTTCAAGCTTAGACGTTAGGACCGCGTGAAAACATCTTTCAGTATAGGCGTTATCCATTCGCATCCAAAATAAAACAAAATAAACTGCCAACAACGCAAGTAATGAAACGCGTTTCCAAAAAGCCAATTGCATGTTCACCCAAGAAAAAATGGAATTGCCTGGAAAACATAAGTTTCGAGTTCCATGCAAACCAGCAATAAAGCAAAGACAGCCACGACAATAGTAGGCACACGTAATTGCCTAACCGCTCTTGCTGCCGATAAAAGCACTAGCGGCATAACAGGATAAAAATATCTGCCATGTGTCGCCCGCATTTGACCGAAATAAAGGTATAACCCGTAAGTTTGATACAACACCACTGCGCCAAAAAAGACCAGAAGGACCATCCCATAAAGTGCGATCCGATCGGTTGAATCGTGAATCAGAAAAGACAATGCCAGCGCTACAATGCCGGCAAATATCAGTATTGAAACCGCCAACAAACGCAAACAGCCTCCTAGGGAGGATGTTCGGAAGCTGGTTGTACCAATATATCCGCTAAAAAGAATCGCCAAAACAATTGCGAGCACTACTATAACTCGGCGGGATTGATTTTCCGCAATCAGGTTTCCCATTCTAGAGAGCAACGAATCTTCAGAAACAATAGGATATCTATGTCTAAATGCATGGCCAGCTAATTCCAGGACATAAAAAGCAAATATTGCTGCAAGGCCGAATAGAAGCATCGAAAATATGCTCCTAGGCAGACCGTCAACCTGATAAAATACGCATTGCCCCACCCCTGTCCCGATCCATCCAAAAAGTCCATAGAAGTTCAACACATAGTGCTCAAACACCGGCTGCAGATGCAGGTAATCAAAAAACCCGTGCTGCAAAGGCTTAGCTAGACCACTCCCCGCTGTAAATGCTGCGGTTTGAAAAGGGTTGCCGAAATGCACAACATTACGCGCCATCCAGGCTAAAGGCGCTGAAAATGCCAATAGTGATATGCCCGCTGCATGCTTGGTCCAGTTTTTAATAGGCCCCGGCATTTCCATGAGCATGAAGACAACCATTGGTGCGATAAAAACCCAGGAAGTCATCTTCGTTCCGCCCGCAGCCGTAAGCCAAAATGCGCACCCATAGGCATGGCGAAGACTGCGCTGGATCAGATAACGCGCAAAATTAAGGGTTGCCAGTGCGCAAAAAAGGAAAAGCAGCATGTCGTGGTTGGTACCCGAAGAAAGGTTGGAAACCATTGGGATGAAGCCCACGGCTGCCGCCATCGCCGTCGCCCGAGATGAATCCAAGCCAACGAGCAGAAAAGACCGGAACAGCACCAGCAGCAGCAGCGCTCCGCAAAGGACGGCAATCATGCGTGGCAAGCGAAACAATATCTCCGGGTCGCTGGTAAAAAAACTGCCGATTTTGTAGGGCAGCGCCGCGAGGACATAATACACCGGCGGATGCTGCGCGATCCAGTTGGATACGGGCGATGCGTCTGCCGCTCTATTGGCATGGCGCATGATATCCGAAGGGATTTCGGCCTGACCGAGCAGCGGCACACCTCGCCCCTGTGCGATATCCCTGACATAAGCAAAATGGCCGGTTTCATCGGGTATATCCCACAGAGGTGTCACCCAAAAGGCAAGATAGAACGCCTTCACAGCAAAAAGCAATGAGATCAGAAGGATTGGCATCGGATATCGGTCAAAAATTTTTTTCATTCGTTTAAATTTTATTTAATCACAGCATATTGCGTACCTGAGGTCATGGCCGAAGCCGTCATTTCCAGAGATTAAACTTCAATCCCCTTGAAATCAGATTGTGTGAACAATTTTAAATAATTATTGACTCGATGAAATTGGCATAAACAGTAACCAGTAGCGATTTCATTAAATCCTTGCTACTTAAACACCCTCCGGCTCAATTCATCTTTCACAAAAAAATTATCGGGATCATCCTCATGGCGGATCTCATCGATAGGAGCTTTTTTCCCTGCTCCAGCATAGAGCCGATTGGGGGCATTAAAAACCAAACCCGGCACGATGCTTATGCATCTGTAACAATGTACCACTCCTTTAGGCACCAATATAGAACCAGGGTTGCTTACGCCCATATAACATTCCATGCGGTTGCCAAAGGTCGGACTTGCCTCCCGATTATCCCATAGAGTAACCTTGAAGTCCCCCGGCCCCACCCAGGCAAACAGATCCGCCTGGTCGGTATGCTCGTGTGGTCCGCGCAATACTCCCGGGTTGGTCACGCTGATATATGCCATTTGAGGATAATATTCATTGGCCAATTCATCATGACGGAACAACTCGGCCAGCCAGCCCCTCTCGTCGCTATGTTTTTTGATTGAGGTGATCACAACGCCTTCAATAGTGCCTTTCTGGATTTTCATGATGTCCTCGAAGGTTTAAGGGTTAAGGGTTAAGTTTTAAGAGAAATGGATTTGATGAGGTCGTGGAGCATGGATGATATTTCTTTTAGTTCGGCAACGAGTTCAATGGCTTGGTTATCGGAGTAAATGCCGATTTGTTAGAGCCTTATAGCAAATTCTATAATTTGTTAGCTTTTTAGAACAAATTTTGAATTTGCTATCTAAGGCTCTAATCCAGTTCATCTGGGCTGGGCGATATAGATTTGCGTGCGTAATTCACCGGCTGAGTCCTTGGCAATGTGCAAAAAGCGAATATATTCGACCTTGCTGTTCCTTTCGGCCCCTTCAGCAATATTGGAAGCTATGGAAACCGCCGCTCGCGTCATCTGGTCTTTAAATCCGTAATCCCGGCAATCTTTCAAAATTTCATACGCGCGCACCGCCAGCCTGCAAGCCCGCTTCCAAACATCCAGCTCCTCAAACGAACGATACGCCATCTTTTCCCCTTCTTTCTTTAACCTTCATCCCTTCTTTCTTATACCTTAACCCCTTAAACCTTAACCCTTAATCCTTTGATGGACTTCAAGTATAAAGTATAAAGTATAAAGGAAAAAGTATGAGAACAACCTTGAACGAACTTTGAAGTCATTGCTCAGCACTTAAATAGAAAGGTAAAAGTAAAAAGTGAAGAAAAGAACAAGAACTAATTTTTCGAATTACTATCAATCTGTTCATTTTAAATAATATTCAAAAATGTCGAGTTATTCTTTCTTTTGTCTTTTTTCATACTTTGTACTTTATACTTTATACTTTAAACTTTCTTCCGTCTTCTTTCTTATACCTTAACCCCTTAACCACTTAAACCTTAACCCTTAACCCTTAACCCTTAATAACGATGAACGGCTCCTGGCCTATTTTCCCTCCGCTAAAGCCCCGATCACATCGTCCGCGTTCACCAGGCAGCAATCAGGCGGCAATGATACTCCGCTGGCATGCCGGGGAACAAACGCCGTGTAAAGAACCCGCTCCTGAGGCAAGTTGCCAATGCCCGGCCGCTTTTTTTTCTTCAAGCTTGCAAAAATTTCCAGTACTTCAGGCCCGGTCAGAATCCGTTCCGACCATTTCACTTCCCCCAGCAGCAGACACTTGCCGTCCAGAGAAACCGAAATAACATCCCATTCCGGATCATTCCCTTGCCAATAGCGCTTAGCCGGCAGCCAGGGCCCCAATTTGGCAACGTCGCCGGCCAATAAACGGGGAACACTGGAGCGACATATCTCTTCCCAGGCGGTAGCGAACAACCAGGTTCGTTTTCGCTCCCAGATGTTTTTACGTATTTTCAGCGTTGAGTCCGCCAGCGAGGAGCGATGAGCGGCCACCATGGTGAACCAACTTCTGACAAACGGGTCTTCCAGTTTGTACAAGACTCGCTTACTGGATTTTTCGGGTTCGCCAAAGGGAATTTCGCGCCGGATCAAGCCCATGTCAAGCAAGCGGCTCAGCGGACGTGACAACGATGTGACTGGCCGTCCCAAACGGCCCGCCATTTCGGAAGGCCGGTGCGCTCCCATGCCAATGCAATCCAATATGGAGCGCAGCGCTGGAGCCGGCGGAAATTCTTCCAGCAACAAAGTATCCAGTTCATTGTGCAATGGTCCCAGGGGATTTAAAAGCAAATCGTCTACGGCGACGAACAGGTCAGCTCCGAATGGCTGGGCCAATTCCCAGTAACGCGGCATTCCGCCCCAGACGGCGTGAGCCATGATCGCCTGATAACTCTCCTTGAGGCCAAACACTTGGAGCAAATACCCGGCCGTGATCGGCTTTACCCGGATGGCGACGGCGGCGCGGCCGAACAATGGCGCCGACTGGTCCAGCACTATGCCATGCATCATGCGCTGGCTGGACCCGGCCAAGGCCACGCACAGTCCGGCAGCCTTGGCTTCGTGATCGATCCAGCGCTGCAGAACACTGGCGATTTCCGGCGCGGCCGCCGCCAGATAGGGCAATTCATCGATGATGACGGGACCGGGCCAACCGCTTTGCTGCGCTTCACGCGCCAAACGCGTGAACAGGCTTCGCCAGTCAGGGTAGTCCACTTCATTGAACCCGGAAAATTTTTCCGCGATGCGCTCCGCCATGTACTTGCGCTGAATGGCGGGGGCGGACTCGTCGCCAACCAGATAAAGGCCGTTTTCCCTTTTTGACCATTCCAGCAATAACCGCGTTTTCCCCACCCGCCGGCGCCCCCACACGACAGCCAATCCGCCGGATTTCGCCGCTGACAAGCGCAATAGCTGCTGCAGCTCGATTTGACGATTAATGAATTTCATGATGATTAATTATACAGCAAAGCATAATGTTTTGAAACATAGTTTTCGAGGTTAAGGATTAAAGGGTTAAGTTTTAAGGGTTAAGGGGCAAGGGGTAAGGGGGAAGAGGTAAGAGGAAACTTCATCCTTGTTGAACTTTTTCTAAAGAAATCTCGCCGAACGTGCGCAAGCGGTAAATTCCCGGCCGCACGGGAGAAGGAGGGCAGAGGCGACGGGCAGCAGCCCAAAGGGAGGCGACGTGCCGGTAATAGGCTTTATCGGGATGGAATTCCCAGAGGGCCTTTTCAGCCTCGGCAAAAGTACGAAATTTCTGTATGGACATTATTTTTCCACTTTTTCCCCCCTTCGGGGGACAGACAAATTAGATCCGCCGGCGTTTCGCCTGGCGGATAATTTGTGCTGCTTTTAACTTTTGCCTTTTATCCACCTTCGGTGGGACAGATAAATTAAATCCATCAGGATAGATGGATAATTTATGCTGCCTTTTCAGCCTCGGCAAAAGTGCGGAATTTCTGCACGGGCATTATTTCTTCCCTGTTGATCTTTTCGCGATCAACTCTGCCAGAAAATAGGCATCCCGCTTGTCTTCCGGCCGGACCGTGTCCTTTTTCATCCTGAACAGGGTTTTAGGTGTGGCGATACGAACCGGGACCCCCTCTATGTCCCGGACCTCGTACTGCAGGTCTTCATAGCGGAACATCTCTCCGATCCTGGCCATGATATCGATGCAAAAATCAGCCGTAGTGCCAAAGCGGACTACCGCATAGTCGTGCAGGTCCTGAAGAGAAACGGAGTCGATCTCCAGGTCCGCGGGGAAAACTTCCTTAAGCGCTTTTTTTATCCTGTCGAGATTTTCTGCTTCCGGCTTGATAAAAATGTCTATATCCGCGGTCAAACGCGCCAAACCGTGTAGGATGACTGCAAATCCGCCGACCAGGATATATTCGACCTTTTCCTTGGCCAGGGCGCGCAGTATTTTCAGAAAATTCCCGAACAGATCGGATGTTTTTTCAGAATTTTTCATGATCCAAGTATAAATGAGCTTTGTTTTTTCCTTTGCACGTTATTCTTTCTTCTGTCTTTCTTCATACTTTGTACTTTATACTTTATACTTTAAACTTGCTTTTACCTTTTTGTTCCACTATTTCATCGGATCAGACAGAATCGCTTTTTTGTTTCTCTGCCACCAATGCAGGACCAGCGTCAAAACCATGAAAAAGAAAAAGGAAAGGAAGCAGGCTATAATAACAATTATGCTTTTTCGCGGTTTGATATGCCGGTCAGGAAAAGTGGGGCCCGAGATGAAGCGGCAGTTGGTGAAAAAAGCCAGGTCAAATGTCTGAAGGTCGTTGTTCAGATTGTTGAAAACCTCTTTCACCACGTCTTTGTGGAAATCCTTTTTTTTAAACAATTCAAACTTGATCGATTTGAGTTGCGAAAACATCAGTTCACCGTGTTTGCCTGCTTTGTCAAGGTCTTCTTTGCATTTAATAAAATACTCTGACTTGATCAACAACATCTCTTTTTCCCGCTCCAGCGCGGTCAACGTTCGCTGCTGGTCGGCCAGGACTGATTCGATGCCGACCAACTGCGTGACCGGCCCCAGGAAACCCGGAGCCAATTGCCGGCTTTCAATTTTTCCCGATTCGGGATACTTGGTCAAAATGGTCTTGATATCCGACATTTTTTTTGTGCTCTGCAGCAAATTGAACTTACTCTCAAAGAGAGTGTTTTCATTTGTATTCATTTGCGTAAAGGTATTACTATAATTATTCAAAACATAATCGTACAACGATACATAAAGAAGGCAATCGCGGACATATTGGCCGAAGAAGCGGACGAAGTTATAAGCTTTTTGGGGAGAATCGGCTTCATAGCTCAGATTCAACCCGATCACCGAGTTGGATTCTTCCTTGGGCAACTGGGCCATTTCACGCATGTCCGCCTTGGCATAAGCGAATACCGGCATGATCCATTTATTGATGTCAGCCGCGGTCTGGAAACTGGTTTTGATTTTGGCAAGATCTTCTTTGCTGAAAGATTTTTCCTCACTGGCATATAGATAAAAGCGGTTGGGGTTGGAAAATTGCGGGGCGCTTTTCTTGTATAAGGGGACCGACAAACTCACTTGATAGAACCCCTCGCTGCGAAAGGTCTTGGGAATGAAAAAGCTGAGCACTGCCGCAAGCAAAGTTACTGCCAGGGTACCGAAAAGAATAAGCTTCCAATGCCGCCAAAAAATGGCGAAAATCGCAGTAAAATCGATTTCATCAACGTTTGATCTTTGATTTGGAACAGTTTCACTCATGGTTAGCTCCTAAGTAAGGATTAGAAAAGTAAAAGTATAAAGGACAAAGTATAAAGGAAAAAGTATGAGAAGAATCTTGAACGAACTTTGAAGTCATTGCTCAGCACTCAAGTATAAAGGACAAAGTATAAAGCAGCACCGATCATCCGCCGACCCTGGCGGATCTGATCGGTCTGTCCCCGAAGGGGGGAAAAAGTATGAGAAGAATCTTGAACGAACTCTAAAATCATTTGATCCTAATTTTGGAACAAATTGCGCCAAGAATACTTTTGATTTCGCCGGATTCGTTTAAAAGCAATTTGGTCTTTTCTACATCTCCGACTTCTAATTTATCCATGATCCGCAGCCAATAATTGGCTTCGCGTATCTCTTTCAATGAAATGCGGACTTTATTGGTAAAATCGGCTTTGGAACAGGCTCCCTGTGATTCTTCGTAGTTCGCTCCACAGGAGGTCGCTGCTTTGGCCAATTGAAATTTAATGATATTGTTTTCCTGCGAACTTCTTATAGACTTCAGGAATTTCAACACATCTACTGAAAAATTAAAAAGTCTGTCACAAAGTTTATTGTCTTTCATTTTTTATACTTTCTTTTAAACTTTCTTCCGATTTCTTTCTAACTTTACACTTTGTACTTTATATCCCCTTTGGGGACAGACAAATTAGATCCGCCGGCGTTTCGCCTGGCGGATAATTTGTGCTGCTTTATACTTTCTTTTAAACTTTCTTCCGATTTCTTTCTAACTTTATACTTTGTACTTTATACTTTATACTTTCTTCCCGTCTTCTCTCTTACTTTTTCTAAGCTGCCGCCATTGGCTACTTGCATAGACTCAACCTTGCTTTTAAAAATGAAAAACATCTATCCATCAATTAAGTAATTTTAATAACATAAAGCCTTTTTTTTGTCAAATTGGTGTACTCCTGGCGTCACCACATTTCCTTGGTCGCTTACAGCGTATGGTTGCCGAAAATCCCGGCGGCGGCCCCCCCGCCGAGGGCTACAGAAGATACGATCAGGCCGATCACGAAAAAGATCGCGATGGCCGCAATCAGGGTCACCACGAAATACCCCACCATCTTGTTGGACGGGACTTCCTTGAGCGCCTTCATTCCCATCCACAGCAGGATCAGGGAGTAAATGCCGAACAGGGCGGCAAGCATGGATAGGCTGGGGAAGATGGCGAAGATGCCGCCGAGCCAGGAAGCGGTGTAGGCGAAGACCACAGTCTTGACGGATGCGACCATGTCTTTTTTGGCGCCGAACGAGGGGGCCAAATTGTCGACGATCAGGGCAAGGACGAATGTGCCGACCAGAGACAGGATATAGGTCAAAAGGGCCCAGATCAAGCCGCGGACAACCGGATAACGGAAGTTGCCGAAAAAGGGGATGGAAACTCCGACCAGCGCATAGCCTATGAATCCCCCCAAGGCCGGGATTGCAGCCAGGACCATGGCATACTTCGTGAACATGCCGGCGATGCTCAGCGGCTCACCTTTGATAACTTCCCACTCGCTTTTCGGTGTCAGCAGAATATTTTTTACGCGTTTAAGCAGATTCATTTTCGGTCCTCCTTGCAGGGTATGAGATATCAGCGGGAATACCCGCTCATCATGGCCACGAACTTGCCAATGGGCAGCTCAATTTCGAAACGGAGCGGCAGCCGGCGCTCGTCGCCCGAGATCCACAGGAACATGCTCCTGGGCATTTTCTCCCCGCCGGCGCTTTCCACCCGGGGCGCCAACCGCCAGACCGGTAGTTTCCCCAGCTCAGTATTCACCGCGGCGCTGCGCGTCACCTGGCAGCGAATGGTGAACAGCTTTCCGTTCTCGGTGATAAGGAATGGGCCGATCGTTCCTTCCTGCAGCGGCATGGTGCGCAGGACGTAGAGCCAGGAGAGGATGTCGAGCACCCCGGCGGCGGCGGGGAGCACCTTCTTCTGTTCGGTTTTCGTCAGGTAGGTGTAGTAAATGCGCCCGCTGCCGCGATCGAAGCGGGTGAATTTCTGCCGCACCCGCGACTGCTCCCGGCTGTACATCGTCGACTTTATTGGCAGCAGGGTCAACTCCGCGAGCAGGCTTTCGACCTTGTAATAGACGGGGTAGAGCTTGCCGATCACGGCCGACGGCTTGAGTTCCGCCCGCAACGGGAAGCAGGACACCCCGGAAGAAACCTGCTTTTGGCCGACATCGAGGGTCAGAGTGGCGGCTGAAACCCTGTCAGACCAGGAGACGTTGAGGGTGATCCGCTCACCAGGGCGGAAAGGGACCGGCTTTCCGGCCGCGGCCACAACCGAGGCCAAGGCACCCAACCCCAGCAAAAAAAAGGCACCACACGTTCTAAATCTGGCCCTGCTCACGTTCGGTCGCTCCATTTTTTCCTCCGCTACCCCAGTGGAACCAAACCATCTACCCAATCGGGAAGCATACTGGCGTAATTTTAGCAATCGGGGAAATGCATGAAAAAATCGATTTGCCCCTCAGATCACATTTTAACGATAGTTCGTAAAAAAGTCAACAAGCTGTAAGAGTCCAATTTGTATCTGAACTTCTGCAATTGGCTTTTTCTTCGCAAATTTCTGCCGGAATGAGCTTCGCTTGATTTGCTACAAATCCAGAAATTTTTAGATAACTTGACCTGGAGGTTCTTGAAGAGGGTATCCTCGATCTCCTTGTTGCTCTTATCTTTCAGCATTGACAAATTGGGGACGTTCTTGCCTATACGGCCCCGCGCTGGAGAGGCGCCTCAGACGTCGATAGTCCCAATTGACAAGAACGAACTGGACAAATTGGAAATGACATTGACAATTTGTCCAACATGGGCCAAAACCAAGCGGCTTTTTTTTCCGTATATATCTTTATAAATATAATAAAGGAGATATTTTCATGAACAAGAGCACTCCCTTGGTTTTTTTTACGTTATGCGCTATCCTGCTGCCGCTGCTGATGGCCGGCCAGGAAGATAAAGTGGAAAAAAAGATCCCCGATTATTCTTTGCAAGACCGCAAAGACGTTCCGGTCGCCTACACCTGGAAGATCGAAGACCTGTTCGCCTCGACAGCCGACTGGCAGGCCGAAAAGGAAGCCGTGACCAAGCTGATCGCCCAAATCGACGAAAAAGCCAAGGGCTGGACGGCTTCGCCCGCAACCATGCTGGCCCTCCTCGACCTGGTCAGCGAGATCGACCTGAAGGGGAGCCGGCTGATGTCCTACGCCAGCAACCAGACCAACACCGACATGGGCAATACCCTCTACCAAAGTCTGGAGGGAGACATCCGCTCCATCCTGGTGCAGCTGAATTCCAAGCTGGCCTTCCTGCAGCCCGATGTCCTGGCCCTGGGCGCTGAAAAATTCGCCGCCTATCTCCAGACCGAGCCCAAGCTGGCCGTGTACCGCTTCGGCATCGAGAGCATCCTGCGCGAAAAGGACCACGTCCTGCCCGGAGAGCAGCAACGCATCGCCTCGCTCACCGGCCTTTTCGCCGGCGTCCCCGGCCGCGCCTCCGGCATGCTCAACGACGTGGAGGCCCCGAGCGTAGAGGTCACCTTGAGCGACGGTCAGAAAGTCCTCCTCAACCAGGCTGCCTATGTGCGCCTGCGCGCTGCCAAGAACGCCGCCGACCGCACCCTGGTCATGAAGTCCTTCTGGGAAAACCAGAAAAAATATGAAAACACCCTGGCCATCCTCCAGGACGGCGCCATCAAGCAGCATCTTTTCAATGCCCAGATCCACAATTATCCCGATTGCCTTACAGCGCGCCTGTTCGGCGAAAACATAGCGCCCGAGGTCTACCAGCAGCTGATCCACTCGGTGCACGAATACCTTCCGGCACTGCAGCGCTACCTGGCCCTGAAGCAAAAGATGCTCGGCCTGCCCAAGTTCCGCTACGAGGACATCTACGCCTCGGCGGTCCAGGCTGTTGATAAAACCTATACCTTCAGTGAAGCCAGGAAACTGATTGACGAATCTTTGCAGCCGCTGGGCAAGGATTACGCAGCCGGACTGAAACTGGCATTCGCCAACCGCTGGCTGGACCTGTATCCCAACAAAGGCAAAGAAAGCGGCGCCTATTCAGGCGGCGTCTACGGCGTCCACCCCTATGTCAAGCTCAACTTCAACGGCAACTACGACGCCGTCTCCACCCTGGCCCACGAACTAGGCCATGCCATGCACTCCTATTTTTCTGATCATGCCCAGCCCTATGCCACTGCCAATTACGCCACTTTCCTGGCCGAAATCGCCTCGACTTTCAACGAGCACCTGCTGATGCATTACCTTTTGAAAAACGAAAAGGACGACCTCTTTAAATTGTACATCCTGAGCAACTACCTGGACGGCTTCCGCGGCACCCTGTTCCGCCAGACTCTGTTCGCCGAATTCGAACTGGCCATGCACGAGCGCGTGGAAAAAGGGCAGACCCTGACCGCGTACTGGTTGAACCAGAAATACCTGGAGCTGACCCGCCAGTATTACGGCCACGACAAAGGCATCTGCCAGGTCGACGACTACATCCAGGTGGAATGGAGCCGCATCCCGCATTTCTATATGAACTATTATGTTTTCCAATACAGCACCGGCATCATCGCCTCCATGGCCCTGAGCGACATGGTGGTTAAGGGCGACAAAAAAATGCAGGCCGGTTATCTGGAAGTCCTGAAAGCCGGCGGCAGTGATTATCCGCTGGCCATTTTGAAAAAGGCCGGCGTGGACATGACCAAGCCCGAGCCATACGCGGCGGCGTTAAAGCGCTTCGACCAGCTGGTCGGCGAAATGGAAAAGATCGTAGCCAGGCTGAAAAAACAGAAAAAATTTTGATCACTTATCAAATAATCCAAGCTGCAAGCCTGCTTTGAGCGAACCTCAGGATTTGGTCATGGGTACCCATCGGGTGAGGTTGAGCGTTCCCGAAGGGAGCAGCAACGACTGTTGGAGTCACGCTCAAGCGGGACGACTTCGTTGCTGAAGCGATACCGAACCCGTTTTTGGGTAGGAACAAATCCGGGTGAGCGAACGAACAGGCTTGCTGTATGAAAGCTGATGGGGAATTCTGGCTACCTGGGCAGCTATATATTGCAATTCAAAAAGTTTTCCCATAAAATCAACTTATGGGCATGAACAAGCAAACGGTCATCGGCGTGGATCTGGGCGGCACCAATGTCCGGGCCGGAAAAATTGTGGATCAAAAAATGGTTGCTCACCGCGCCCGGGCCATTACCGCTCACGGCACGGAGGATTTGGTGCTGCAGGAAATCAGCGAAACCATTGCCGCCGTGTTTGACAACCAGGTCTCAGCCATCGGCATCGGCGTCCCCAGTTTGGTGGATGTGGATAAGGGCATCGTCTACACGGTGGAGAATATCCCTTCCTGGAAAAAAGTGCCGCTCAAGAAAATTCTGGAGCAGTCCTTCGGCATCCCGGTGCATGTCAACAATGACGCCAATTGCTTCGCCCTCGGCGAATTCTATTTCGGCGCCGGCCAGGGTTTTCAACACCTGGTGGGCATGATCCTGGGTACCGGACTGGGGGCCGGGATTATCATTAACGGCAAACTGTATTGCGGCCGCAATTGCGGTGCCGGCGAAATCGGCAAAATCCTTTATAAAGAGCACACCATCGAATATTACTGCAGCGGCCAGTTTTTCCAGCACCAGTACGTGATGGACGGCGGGATGCTGTACGAACGGGCCCAGCAGGGTGACACTCAGGCCTTGGAAATATTCAATAACTTCGGGGATAATCTCGCTCAGGCGGTGATGATCGCCCTCTATGCTTATGATCCTGAAATTATTGTTCTGGGCGGATCGGTGAGCAAAGCCTGGCCTTTTTTCGAGAAGGCCCTGCGCCGCAAGCTTGAATCGTTTACTTACCAGCACGCTTTAGCCCGGGTGGTTATCCAGCCTGCCCGGACCCCGAAAATATCTGTTTTGGGCGCTGCCGCCCTGTGCTACGACGCCAAAAAATGAGCAATAAAAAATGAAAAAAAACGGACAAAATCTGGCCCTACAAGGGGGCCGCCGATAAAGAGGAGCAAAAATAAACCCATGAAAAACCTCAAACCAACAGCCAATATTTATATTCCCGACGGTAAAACAGAAGCCGAAGCCCTGGCCCGGGTAACCCACCTGGGCGTCGGCGCCCATCCCGATGATTTGGAATTGCTGGCCGGACACGGCATTTTGGAGTGCTATCAAAAATCCGACCGCTGGTTTGCCGGGGTTACCTGCGCCGACGGCGCCGCCAGTCCGCGCACCGGCCTCTACGCTAACCGCAGCGCTGAAGAGATAAAAGAAATCCGCTCCCAGGAGCAGCGCGCGGCGGCGAAGCTGGGAGAATACGGTGTGCTGATCCAGCTGGACTATCCGAGCCAGGCCATTCAAGACAGTAAAAATCCCGCTCTGGAGCAGGACCTTTTAAGCATCATGGAGGCTTGCCGGCCGCAGGTGGTATATACTCACAACCTGGCCGACAAGCACGATACCCACGTGGCTGTAACTACGGCCCTGATCCGGGCTATCCGCTGGATGAACCTGCCGGAGCGGCCAAAAAAATTGTACGGCTGCGAAGTCTGGCGCGGGCTGGACTGGCTGGACGACAAAGAAAAAGTGCAACTCAACCTCAGCGGCGCCGACCCCCTGCTGACCTCGCTGCTGCGGGAGTTCAAGTCACAGATAGGCAGCGGCAAGCGCTATGATGCGGCTACTATAGGCCGTCTGCGCGCCAACGCCACCTTCCAGGACCCGCAAGCCATTGACCAGGCCAAGCTGCTGCTTTTCGCCATGGACCTGACTCCGCTCATCAGCGACAACACCATGAACATGGCCGATTTCGTGGCCGCGCGCATCGAGCGCTTCCAAACCGACGTGCTGACGCGCATTAGAAGATACCAGCCTTATTAATGATTGTTGGTTGTAGGGGCGACCGGCTGGTCGCCCATTTGGTGTTTATAATAGACCAAATTCAGGGCGACCAACCGGTCGCCCCTACGGAAAAATATTCCACATCGCAAACAATTTCTTCAATTGCACTGAATATTAAAGTTGCAACTTAATATTGAGGTTGCAACTTAATAATGCAATTTGGCCTTTTAATATACGGCAAGAATCTGTTTATTTACGATGCGCTCCCGGAATTTCATATTGCGGAAACAGGAATGATAAAAATCGAATCGCCAAGAGGTAGGGCGGCCGGGGCCAGACAAATTACCCCGCCCGGCCCTACTGGAGTTTTCAGTCGGGTCAGGGTTTTAAAATGCCTGACATCGTTCTGGGTAGGCAAGGCCGTTTTTTTGAATTCCAGGGGATAAATTACTCCATCCTGAAAAATGATCAAATCGATTTCTTTCTGATCTTTATCGCGGTAATAATAGAAAGGGGCGCGACGGCCATTATGCCAGTACCCCTTTAATAATTCGGAGAATATCCACGTTTCCAGGATCGCACCCGACATGGCGCCAGCCTCCAGAGTCATGGGGGTCAACCATTCGGTCAGATAGCTGCAAAGCCCGGTATCCAGGAAATAGAGTTTGGGCCTCTTGACCAGACGCTTGCTGACGTTATGATGAAAAGGCTCCAACAGATAAACAATACCTGAAGCCAGCAAGATGGAAAGCCAATTTTTTGCGGTGTTCGGAGACACATCCGCATCCCGTGCCAATTCGGCAAGATTGAGCAGTTGACCGCTACGGGCCGCAGTTGCCCGCAGAAAGCGGAAGAAAGCGATCTCATCGCCGACTTTGGCCAAATCCCGGATATCCCGCTGCAGGTATGTCTGGACATATGACGAATAAAACAAATCGCGGTCCATCCGCTCGTCCAAAACAACCGCGGGGAACGACCCTCTCCATATTCTCGTGTACAATTCCGGCAGCGAAAAAGATTTTCCATCTTTCACCCGTTTTGTGAGCGTTTCCAGTGTCGGTAAAAAAGGATCGGTGAATTTCTTTTTTGCCAGGGATTCTTGCTGCGATATTCCCATGAGCTGGACCACACCGATGCGGCCAGCCAGGGATTCGGAAACCCCTTTCATCAAATGGAACGGCTGCGAGCCGGTCAACCAGTACAAACCCCGCCCTCCGGACTTGTCTGCTTCCATTTTGATATGCGTCAGAATGTCCGGAGCGTATTGAATTTCATCTATCAGGACCGGCGGCGGGAAGCGTTGGATAAACAGTGCCGGTTCGGTCCTGGCAAGTTTTAAAATCAACGGATCATCCAAAGTGACATAGCTTCTCCTTGCTTCGGCCAGGTGCCGCAGCATGGTCGTTTTGCCGACTTGCCTGGCTCCCGTGACCAGCAGCACCGGAAACTGTTCGGAAGCCGTTTTGATGAACCGTTCCAAATCGCGTCGAATATACATCGATCACCTCTACATCGTCTATAATGCAATCCGATTGCATATTAGACGAATTATTTATGTTTGTCAATAGCCTCTGATCAAAATCAATTTTCTTCCCACTGCCAGCGCCCAGAAATCCACCGCTCGCCTTCATGCCCAGAATCCCAAATTTGTCCACACTCAAATCCAGGCGCGCATCACTGCAAAGATCAACAAAGCAAATAATGGCATTTGCGTGTTTTTTATGATAAGTTTTTATCGGAGAAAAAAATGATGAAGGAAACACTGCGCAATTTAGTCAAACAGCAGGTTGTGGTTGACACCCGCTCACCCTGGGTTTATATCGGCACACTGGCCGAAGTGCAAGCGGACTGCCTGCTGCTTACCAATGTCGATGTCCATGACAGCGGCGAAACGTCCACGCCCAAGGAACGCTATGTGCTCGACTCGAGCAAGTCGGGCATCAAAGCCAACCGCCATTCAGTTTATATCAACCTGGAATACGTGGTCAGCGTTTCGCTGCTGGCCGAGGTGATCAAATTCTGAAAAACGGACATAAAGCTCATTTCGAATCCTGATTCCAATGTCAAACCCGGCAGCGCCTCTCAGCGGTCCAGCAGCGACTGGCAATAGGCCTTCAGTTCGTCGGCACTGAACGGCTCGGCCACGCGCAACACGAAGGAGCGGTAGCGCCCCTGCTGTAACTGGGTGAGTATGTTGCGCGCTTCGCGGCCGGCGGCGTCGGCGTCAGCGCTGGCGTTCAGCAGATGCAGCATCCGTCCGCGAGCCTGGACGAAATCGGTGCCGATGAACAGCACCTTGCGGTATTCCCGGATGGCCTCGCGTTCCTGGCCTTGAGACTCGTGGAAGCGCCCCAGCAGGTAATGCATCTCGGGAAAGATCGGCACCCGCAGCGCGAGCGACCCGGCCAGCTGCAACAGTTCCTGGCCGCGATTGCGGTTGGCCAGCTGGATCATTTTCAGTACCATGGCCGCCCGGTTGTCGGGCTCCAGGAACAGGACTTCGTCCACCAGTTCCTGGGCGCGTTCGTAGTCGCCCAGGTCGGTCATCAGCTCTGCCTCTTCCAGCAGGACACGTCCCTTGCTAACGGGGGCGCCGCCGCCAGCGGCGGGAATAGGCGTCGGCCGGGGAATGGGCACCAGCGTGGCCGCCGCCGGCAACTTCAGGCCGGCAGGAGCGCGATCAGCGGTCTTGCCAGGAGCTTCGGGTGCCTGTTTTTTGCGGTAGATAAAGGTGTTTTCGAACATCAGGCATTCGAAAGCAGCCGAGATGTCCCACAACGTCTCGGACGGCCCCAGAAAAAGGAAGCCGCCCGGGCTGAGGCGGCGGTGGAGTTCAGCGATAATGCGTCGCGTGGTGTCGCGGTTGAAATAGATCAGCACATTGCGGAAGAAGATGATGTCCAGGTTGGTGGGCAGCGCCTGCGCCGACAGCTTGACCAGGTTGAGGTAGCGGAATTCGGTCAACTCGCGCAGCGACTGCCGGACTTGCTGGCGGCCCAGCATGGACTCGAAGTGCCGCTGCAGCAGCTCGGTCGGCACCTTGTTCAGGGTGCGGCCGCTGTACATTCCGCGCCGGGCCACATAGAGCATGTCCTCGTTGATATCGGTGCCCAGCACGCTGATGCGAAAGTCCTCCAACTCGGGGATCTCCAGCAGAGCGATGAGGATGCTGTAGACCTCTTCGCCTGACGAGCAACCGGCCGACCAGGCCTGAATGCGCTTCTCTTTCTTGACCTGCAGCACCGGCGCAACCACCCGGCGCAGCACATCGAATTGCTCCGGCACGCGGAAGAAATAAGTTTCGTTGACGGTAATCAGGTTGATCAGCCGCTTCACCTCGGTGGCTCCATCGGCACCGACCAGCCGTTCCAGGTAGCCGATGAATGAAGGTTCGGCGAGCTCCTCCATGCGCAGTTGCAGGTCCTGTTTGAGGTCCTGGCACTTGGCCGGGTCGAAGGCGATGCCGCTGGCGTCTGCAATCAGGCGGACGAAACGTTTTTTGACGAGCGGTGAAAAGTCATCGCTGAAAGCCATTGGGTTGGGCCGCCCGCTCATGTGCCGTCGACCACCCGGTTCTTGCCGCTGCGCTTGGCCTGGTACAACCCTGCATCGGCGATCTTGATCAGTTCCGTTTCATCGACCTGGGCGGACGATTCCTTCAGCGCCGGCTGCAGGCTGGCAATGCCGATGCTGAGGGAGACCTGCAGCGGCTCGCCACTGATCATTTTGAACGGGTGCTTCTCGACCCCGACGCGGATGCGCTCGGCCACAATGTGGGCGCTCTCACGGCTGGTCTCGGGCAAGATGAGGATGAATTCCTCGCCGCCGTAGCGCCCCGGCAGGTCAATGTTGCGGATACTGTTCTTGATGATCTCGGACAGCGCCTTCAGCACCAGGTCGCCGCTCAGGTGGCCGAAGGTGTCATTGATATGCTTGAAGTTGTCGATGTCCATCATCAGCACGCTGAATTCGGCGCTGTAGCGCATCGACTTGCTGAATTCCAACTTGAAGGCCTCCATGACGTGGCGGCGGTTGTAAAGCTGGGTCAGGCCGTCAAGGATGCTCAGGCTCTTGATGCGGTTGTACATGGAGATGGCGCTGATGGCCGAAGAGATGTGGTCGCCCAACTTCCCCAGCAGTTGCTTGCCGCCGGCCGGCAACTTCTCCATGTCGGGATGATAGACATTCAGGATGCCGAGATTCTCCTCCTTGGCCCGCAGCGGCAAACTGAAGACGCACTCAGGCGTAATCGGCAGTTCACCCGCGGCATCGCCGGCGGCGCCCTCCAGGACCTCCACTTCGATCTGGTAGACGGCGATGTCCTCATTGACCATCAGCTCCAGGTCCTCGAGGATGTGGTACTCGAAGAGTTCCAGTGTCCGGGCCGACACCGCGCCCCCCAGCTTCAGGCTGAGCAGCACCTGCTTCTCGCCGCTGAAAACGGCGAAACCGAGTATGGTGCTGTCGATCGCCTTGTCCAGGACCGACAACAGGTGACCGAGCGTCTCCGACAGTGACGTCAGCGAAACGGTGGCGCGGTTGATTTCGTTGATGAGCGTCATCTCGAACAGCCGCCCGTCGAGCAGCTGGTTCAGCTTTTCCAGCACTTGCTGGGCATCGACGCTCTTGCCGGCAGGGCGCCGGCCGTTGGCGCCGCCGGGGTGCCGCTCGGCGTACTTGGCGAGCAGGTCGTCGACGGCGGCGGTCAGCTCCTCCGCTTTGAATTTTTTAAGCAGATACAGATCGGCGCCCGTCTGGTACCCCCAGAAGACCGAGCCGCTGCTGTCGAGTGAGGTGAGAATGATGACCGGTATGTCGGCCAGCGCCGGGTCGCTCTTGAGCAGGCGGCACACCTGGTAGCCGTTCATCTTGGGCATCTCGATGTCCGAGATGATCAGATCCGGGATGTGCTCGAAGGCCAACGCTGCGGCCTGCAAGCCGTCTTCGGCCACGAGCACCTCATGGCCGGCCGCGGTCAGGATCTCCAACACCATGGCGCGCATGGTCGGGCTGTCGTCGGCGATCAGGATGCGTTTCTTTTTAGCGGGGTGGCTCTTCATGTCTTATTCCTCCATCAGGCGCACGAGCTCATCGGTGATGCGCTCGAGCGGCAGCACAAGCGAGGCGGCGCCGGATTCCACCGCCACCCGCGGCATACCGTAGATGAGCGAGGAGGCCTGGTCCTGGGCAATGGTCGGGGCGCCCCGGTCGCGCATCACTTTCAGCCCGACGGCACCATCGTCACCCATGCCGGTCAGGATGACGCCGACGGCGCGTTCACCGTAATTCTCGCCGGCGGACTGCAGTAGGTGATTGACCGACGGTCGGTGCTCGCCCCACGGCGGCAGGTCCGCACGCAGGCGGATGCGACGGTCGGCCGACACCTGCATCTGCACGTCGTCGGGGGCGAAATAGACCGTACTGGGGCGGATGGTTTCGCCGTCCTTGGCCACGCACACGTTTAACCGGATGCACACGGCCAGCCAATCTACGAGACCGTCGATGAAGCCGCGGGTGATATGCTGGACGATCGTGATGCCGGCGGGGAACTGCGCCGGCAGGGGTGACAGCAACTTTTTCAGCGCTGGCGGTCCGCCGGTCGAGGAGCCGATGGCCACCAGCCGGGCGGCGGCGCGGCTGTTGTCCGGCGGCTTCACCGCCGCGGCCATGGGAACGGGAGGCAGCGTGCGATCCCGGCCGCGCATCTTGCCGCGGATGTGCTGGATGACCTTGATTCGGGCCAGCATGCGGATCTTGGCGGTCAGCTGGGTAGCGAGTTCCTGGAAGCCGGCAATGGTGACGTCCGGTTTGCTCATGACGTCGAGCGCGCCCAGGGCGAGGGCGCGGAAGCTGGAGTATTTTTCGCTCTTGTCGATGGCGCTGGAGAAGATCAGGATCGGGGTTGGCGTGAAAGCCATGATGTGCTCGGTGGCGGCGAAGCCGTCCATGTGCGGCATCTGTATGTCCATGGTGATCAGGTCGGGGCGCAGCCGCGCCGTTTGCTCCACCGCCTCGCGCCCGTCACGGGCCTCACCAATCACCACGATGCCCGGGTCCTGGGCCAGTACATCGCGCAGGATGCCGCGCACCAAATCGGAATCGTCCACAATCAGCACCCGGGTTAGGTTCTCTTTGACCATGGTTTCTCCTAGCCGATGAAGCTGCGGACCAAGCGCAGAAACTCGCGATCATCGAAATCCTGCTTCGGCAGCCAGGCGCTGGCACCGACTTGGATGCCGCGCACCTTGTCCTGCTCCCGATCGCGAGTGCTGAGGACGATAATCGGCACCTCGGCGTAATCGTGGATTTTACGGATGTTCTCGATCAATTCGAACCCGTCCATCTCCGGCATCTCGATGTCGGCCAGGATGAGGTCGAAGCGGTCGGAGATCACCTTATTGTAGCCGTCCAGGCCGTTGATGGCGGTAACCACCTCGTAGCCGGTCATTTCCAGGATATTCTTCTCCATCTCGCGCACCAGCAGCGAGTCGTCCACCACCAGCACCTTGCGCCGGACGCGTGCCTGCGTGTGCGCCGCCGTTTTGTCCGCCGGCAACCGCCGTGAAAACGCGGCTGATGAAGCCACTTCGTGCAGGTCGAGGACGGTGAGCAGCTCGCCACGTTCGCCGATCAGCACGCCGGAGACGCAGCGGCGGTGGCCCAGAAAAGGCCCCAGTTCCTTGATTATAACTTCGTTCTCGTGCAGGATGTCTTCCACCAGGATGCCGATGCGGCGTTCGTCGGCCCTGGGCAGGATCATGAACATTGGGTCCGCCGCGGGCAGCCGCCCCACGCTCCCCAGCACCTGGCCCAGCCGGGCCACGGAGTAGATTTCGCCGCCATGGACGACGGTGGCGTAGTCGTGCTTTTGGCGCACGGCGGCATTGTCCAGCCGCACAATCTGGCGGATCAGGCTGCTGGGCAGGGCGTAGGTCACCCCCGCGTCGCAGACGAACAGCACCTGGGTTGTGAAGATGGCGATAGGAAGCTCCAGGATGAACGTTGTGCCCTGGCCTTTCCTGGTCACGATGGCCAAGCTGCCGTTCAGGGCGCTGACGGTGCGCTTGACGATGTCCATGCCGATGCCGCGACCGCTGCTGTCGGAGACTTCGCAGGCGGTGGAGAAACCGGGCTCGAATATGAAATCGAATACGTCGGAGTCCTCCAGCCCAGCGGCTCGCTCCTCGCTGATCAGGCCGCGGCGGATGGCCGTTTGCAGGATGGCGTCGCGGTTCAGGCCGCGGCCGTCGTCTTGGATGCGGATCTCGATGCGGTTGCCCTTCTTGTTGGCCTCGACAACGATCGTACCGACCGGATCCTTGCCCAGCCGCTCGCGCTCCGCCGGCGCTTCGATGCCGTGGTCGCAGGCGTTGCGCAGCAGGTGGACTAGCGATTCACTGATCTTCTCGATGATCGTCTTATCGAGCTGGCTGTCGCCGCCGCGTACAAACAGGCGGATATTCTTGCCGTTGCGGTGGGCGTAGTCGCGGACATAGCGCGGGTAGATGGAGAAGACAGTCGAGATGGGCGTCAGCTTGATGTCGAGCAAATTGTCGTAAATGTCGCGCAGCGTGCCCTCGAAATCGGTCAGGTTGGACTGGAAATCACGCTCGAACTCAACCACGTTCCTGGCCAGCAGGTCGAGTATGGTCTCGATGTTGCCGGCCGCCTCGGAGTCGCCGAGACGGCTTTTCAATGGCAGCCACTCGCGCCGGAATCCTTCGGTGATCTGCTGCAGCCCCTTGAAGGTGTGCAACACGTTGCCTAAGAAGTAACGCTTGGCCAGCAGGTCGGTCACTTGGTTGATGATGGTTCCGACCTTTTCACTGTCCACCTTGAGAAACTGGCGTTCGCGGGCGTATGGCGCGGCAGGGGCTGCCGCTTCGACGCTGCGGCCGGTCGGCGGGGCCTGCGGCGGCAAGAGACCAGGCTCGATCGCCGGGACGGGCGGTGCAACCTCCGAGGCTGCCGGCTGGGTGGATGCTTCCTGTGTGGGGCGCCACTGCGGCTGCCGGTGTTCCGGGGGCGACTCGCTGGCCTGCACGGAGTGGCGCAGCGTGGCCAGGTCGAGGCTGAAATGGCGCTTGCCGGCAGCGGCTGCCGACATCGCGGCCGACGGCGGTGAAGGCGCTGGACGCTCCTCCAGTACAGCCTGCAGTTTGTCCATTAGCACGGCGGCTGGCGGCGCGGGCTGGCCGCCCTGGGCGGCACGGATCATCTCACCCAAGGCGTCGATGGCCTCGTAAAGGGCCGCCATCACGGTCGCGCCGACTTCTGTTTGGCGGCCGTGCAGCTGAGCGAAGACATCCTCCATGCGGTGCGACAATTCGCTGATTTCTTTCAACCCCACCATGCGCGCGCTGCCCTTGACGGTGTGCATGTCGCGTTGGATGCCCAGCAAGGCGTCGGTGTCACACGGGTTCTGCTCAAGCTGGACCAGGAAATTCTGGACGCGCGTCAGTTTTTCCTTGGCTTCAAGGAAAAACTGCTCCAGGAACTTCGTGATATCCAGGGCCATGGTCAGACGACGATGCGGTTCCACTCCCGGGCATTGACATCCAGGGCCAGAACGCCGACGCATGCCCCGTCCGCGTTGAAAATACCGATGGAGACGGTGAAGCAGTCTTCGCCGGTGAACAGCGACTTGTACACCTCGGAAATGTAGGGGTGGTGCGAGTCGACCGCGTGAACGAACCAGGGACGCGTCGAGAAGTCGCCGCCGATGTGCAGCATCTCATGATTGTCAACGTCCTGTTTGGCGATGTTGAAGGAGAACATCTTGCCGTCGTGGTCGACAATGTAGATCAACTCGATGTAGGCGTGCTCCTCGACGATGCGCGCCAGCGACTGCTGGTGCAGGCGGCGGTCCATGCCGGAGATCTCGGGCTGACCGGCAAAGGTCTTGCCCTGGTAGCCGAGGCTGAGCGACGAGTCGATAATCGTCTGTTGCGTCATCAACTGCAGGGAAAGCGCCAGCGCGTTCAGCTTCTCCAGTTCCTTGGAGGAGCGTTTCAGCTCCTGTGCCTGCTGGCGGGTGACCTGCGAGATGTCCTTCAGCGTCAGCACGATCTGGTCGCTGGCGCTGCGCTGCTGCTGGGTGGCGATCGAGATCTCGCCGATGCTCTGCGAGGTGAAGGCGGTGGCCTGGACGATCTTTTCCAGATGGCGGATGATGGCCTGCGCCGTCTCGTTGACGTTGGTGGTCATCTTGGTTCCCTCCTCGATGGCCATGACCGTGACATCGATGGCGTTCTGGAACTGCTCAATTATGGCGCGGATCGACTCGGCGTTCTTGTGGGAGATCTCGGCCAGGCGACGCACTTCCGCCGCCACCACGCTGAAACGCTTGCCGAACTCGCCGGCGGCCACCGACTCGATGGCCGCGTTCAGCGCCAGCAGGTGGGTCTCGTTGGAGATGTCGGAGATGATGTCCAACACTTTGCCGATCTGCTTGGAGTGCTGACCGAGGGTGTGGATTTTCTCGGATATCTGGTGCATCTTGCCGTTGATGCTCTCGATGGAGCGAATGACGCTGTTAATCAGTTGGGAACCCTCCTTGGACGCATGGTCGGAGTTTTCGGCCTGCTTGGCCACCTTGTTGGAGTTGTCGGCAATCTGTGCGGCCGTGCGCGCCAGTTCTTCCATAGTGGCGGTGATCTCGGCGATGCTGCTGGCCTGCTCGGACGACCCACTGGCCTGGGTGCTGCCGACTTCCATCAGCTCCCGCACCGACTTGACCAGCTCGAAGGAGATGCGCTGGCTCTGCACGTTTTCACCCTTGATCTTGTCGATGGTTTCACGCAGAATGCTAAACAGCCGGTGGTACTCGGACAACTGCGAGTCGGTCTCGGCAGGCAGCGCCAGCGGTATGGAAAAATCACCATCGCGCAACGTGCGCATGGCGTCGTAGAAGCGCGAGGGGAACTCCAGCAGACTGTCCAGCAGGCTGGTCATGGCGCTAAACACATCACGGCGGCGGGCCGCGGCACGATCCAGCCGCTGCAGCCCCAGGATGAAGGCGACGGCACCCAGCAGCACCCCCGGCACCACTGGCCAGGCCCGTCCTGCCAGAAGCGCCGCCACGCCGCCCAGCGCCGGCAACGCGAAGGCCAGGCCAAAACCCATGACCAGGTTGCTTCGGTCGTCGTCGCCAGCTTGTTTCATCAGGTCGCGTACATCAGTAAATAGGCTCATGTTCACCTCTCTCTTTGGTCAAGAATTGGTCGCTCAGCACCCCGTAAATGCGCTCGCTCACGATAGCGAATCCACCCACCATGGGCGAACGGCTGCAGCCGCGGAAAAAGGGGTTCGCTTCCGCAAGCGGTTCGGGGCAATCGGTCGTCGTTTCAATCTCGCTGACGGGCAGGATGCGCCCGTTATTTAGCAGCACCGCGACGCGCGCCGGCCCCGGGTCCATCAGCCAACGCGGGTCGAGGCGTGCACCGGCGTCAAGCGGCTGCACCCGCGCCACCCGGCGCATGTCCAGAGCCAGGCGGTAGCGGGCGTAACGCAGCAGCATCAGGTTCATGCCGGCGATTGGTAAGTGGTGATGATCTTGGCTACGTCAATTATCCCGATCACGTCACGCTCGCGGATAAATTCACCGGAAATGAACTCGCTCTCGCGCACCTTGGCGGTGTCGGCCTTGATCTGTCCGCGGTCAACCTCCAAGACGTCGATGACGTCATCGACGAGGAAGCCGACCTTGACATGGAGGTGGCGGCAGATGACCAGCTTCAAGCCTGTTTCGCCGCCCAAGTCAGGGATGCGCAGCACCTTCTTCAGGTCGACCACCGGCAGCACTTCGCCGGAGTAGTTGGCCACACCCAGCACGAATTCCGGCGTGTCGGGCATGGGGAAAACCTCCAACGGTTTGACGACACGGCTAACGACTTCCAGCGGAATTAAGAACCTGCCGTCGTTCAAGTGGATGAGCAGATAGGAGGCAAGAACTGCCTCCGCGGCGACCGCGGGGCGAGCGGACGACTCTTCGCTGGTCATGACTCACCACCCTGGGCGCCGAACTCGTTCACGTTGGCATCACGGTAGTCACAGGGATAGATATTGATAAAAAAATCAATTTTTCCCATAATGAAATTATAAGAAGAATATATTAAAATTGCAATAGGCGCAGCACAAATTATCCACCGACTCTGGTGGATCTAATTTGTCTGTCTCCATAGGTGGTTGTAAATTGTTTGTGAAAATTCAGCGAAAAATGATTTTTAAGGGCAAGGATAATACGCTTTTTGAAATTTAACTGGCCCCGGCAGCGCCAACCGGAAAGACTATTTTCCAATATTCATGTTGATTTTAGATTCAACTCCCGGCCAAAATAGTAAACCTTCAATATTTCCAGCTGCTTGCAATCTCGCCAATGGACAATGCTTTTTTGCGGTCCGTCCCCAAAATCACTCATTTTTTGTCAAATGGGTGCTCGGCGTCTTCGAAAAACTTTCCCTGCAGCTCAAGAACGGCCTTGTCCAGCTTGACTTCGCGGATTATGTCGACCAGCTGGGCCTGAAAACCGGCATCGTCTTGCTGGCGAATCCAGAGACAACTATTTCCTGCCTGGCTACGTATATAAAAAGAACTTGTTCAAAAAAAACAAAATGCCAAGGAGGCAATCATGAAAAGAAAATTCTTTAGCGGCCGCAAGATGCTAATAACGGTTCTCGCCCTGCTCGGCGCGACGGGTTGTCTTTCGCTGTCCGCCGCTGCAACCGACCAGCCGGCGCTGGACAAAAAAAACATGGACCTTGCGGTCCGTCCCGGCGACGATTTTTACCGCTACGCCAACGGCGCCTGGATCCGGAACCTGGCCATTCCCGCTGACAAGAGCGAGTACGACTCTTTTTTCCAAGTGTACGAGCAGAACCGGGCCAGACTGCGTGATCTATTCGCTAATCTGGCCTCTGCCGCCTCGACCGCGGTCAAGGGCACAGCCGCGCAAAAAGTCGGCGATTTCTATGCCGCAGCCATGGACGCCGCCAAGATCGAAGCCCTGGGCGCCACACCGTTGCAGGAGGAGTTCGCCCGCATCGCCAAGGCCGCGACCAGCGCCGACATCCAGGACTTGGTGGCCGGTTCGCACCGGGAGAATTTCCCTCTTCTATTCGGGGGCGGCGTCGAAGTCGACCTGATGAACGCCAAGACCTACGCGTTCTACCTGGCTCAGTCCGGCCTGGGCATGCCCGACCGCGATTATTATACCCGCGACGATGCCGACGCGAACAAGCTCCGCAAGCAATACCTAGCCCATGTGACCGCCATGCTGAAGCTGCTGGGAGACAACGCCGAGCAGGCTCTAGCAGGGGCAAAAACGGTCACGGCCATTGAAACCCGCCTGGCCAAAGCCTCCAAGACTCGGGTGGAGATGCGTGATATCCCCGGTTTGTACAACAAGATGACTCTGGCCCAATTGCAGCAACTTAGCCCCGGCTTCGACTGGAGCCGCTATCTCAAGAACATCAACAGGGAGAATATCGGCGATTTCATCGTCATGGCCCCCAATTTCTTCAAGGAAATGGGGCTCATGCTGACCGAGGTTCCGCTGGCGGACTGGCAGACCTACCTGCGCTGGCAGGTACTCACAACCTATGCTTCCAGCTTGAGTTCACCCTTTGTTGACGAAAACTTTCATTTCTTTTCCCAGGTAATGGAAGGCACCAAGGAGAACGAGGAGCGCTGGAAGCGCATGACCTCGCTGACCAGCAACTCCCTCGACCAGTTGGTCGGCCAGATGTACGTGGAAAAATACTTTCCTCCCGCCTGCAAGCAGCGCATGGAGGAACTCTGCGTCAATATCAAGAAAGCGTTCGAAATCCGCTTGCGTCAGCTACTCTGGATGAGCGAAGCCACCCGTAAGCAGGCACTGGAAAAACTGCTGGCCATGAGGATCGAAGTCGGTTATCCCAGCAAATGGGAAGATTACGAAAAACTGACAATCGGCCACGATTCGTTCGTCGGCAATATCCGCCAGGCGGGACGGTTCGCTTTTCAGAAGAACCTGGACCAGTTGGGCAAGCCGGTGGACACATCCAAGTGGGACATGCCTCCCCAGATTGTCAACGCCGGCTACAACCCAGTGTATAACAAGATGATCTTCCCGGCCGGCATCCTGCAGCCGCCCTTCTTTTTCGCTGACGCCGACGATGCCGTCAATTACGGCGCCATCGGCATGGCCATCGGCCACGAGATGAGCCACGGCTTCGACGACCAGGGGCGCTGGTTTGACAAGAACGGCAACATGCGCGACTGGTGGACGGCCGAGGACAGCGAGAAGTTCAAGCTGCAGACCAAGCTTCTGGTCGCGCAGTACAATACGTTTGCAACCGCAGACGGCGTGCACGTCAATGGCGAGCTCAGCCTGGGCGAGAATATCGCCGACTACGCCGGTCTGACCCTCTCCCTGGCCGGCTATCACCTCTCACTGCAGGGTAAGAAAACTCCCGAGGCCATCGACGGCTTCAGCGGTGCCCAGCGCTTTTTCCTGTCCTTCGCTCAGGTGTGGCGCGGCAAGATCCGCCCCGAGGCCCTGAAGAAGAAGATCCAGGAAGACGTTCACCCCTGGGGCGAATTCCGTGTCAACGGCGCACCCTTCAACGTCCTTGAATTCTATAAAGCATTCGACATCAAACCCGGTGACAAGCTCTACCGCGCCCCCGGGCAGCGGCCGGTCATCTGGTAGAAAGACCGTCTTATAATAAATGCAGGGGCAATTCGCGCACTGCCCCTGCATCATTTCTTTCTGGTAAAAAAATAAAAAATATTACTTTCTCCCTATTGATTGGCTGGGATTTCCGCGGCATATTATTGGCATGGAAAATGAAAAAAATACCATGACCGAAGATCGCGGACGGTTGAAAAAAATGATCGCCGTGCGCTTTAGGTTTGCCGATTCCAGCCAACCCCATGGAACTTGCCAAAACGGCGACAATCTGCTACTTTCAATTGGGATGAATTTCATTACCGACGGAGGTTACAAATGAAAAAATATTCATATCTTTTTTTGGTCCTAATCCTGGCCGCCCTCATGCCGCTCACGGCCCAGGAGCCGGCCAAATTCATTGATAGCGACGTTTTGCAAAAGGTGAAAACCGAACTGCTGCAGAAATTCGGCGCAGCCGAGAAATTCCGCGTCGAGCGCGGCGTGGATCAGGTGGCCGGACTGTGGCGGGCAGAGGACGGCAACGTCGAAGCGTTCGCCGCTTTCTGTCGGGATAATTTTGCGGCCGATGGAGCGCCGCTGGAAGCCCTCTTCAAAAAACTGGAGTTCTACAGCGAAGCCCTCAACGGCCATTTCAACGAGATGTCCCTGGACAAGGACCAGCCTGTCGACCTCGATTGGGGAGAGATCACGCCGCTCGACATCGCCATGAACGGGTTCAATCCGGCCGCCCATATTTCCGAGGACATGTTCCAAAGCAAACTGGCTTTCGTCTCCCTGCTCAATTTCCCGGTCTACAGTCTGGCCGAAAAAACCGCCCTTGGCGCCAAATGGGACCGGCGGCAGTGGGCCTACGTCCGCAGCGGCGGCAGCAACACCACCCGCCTTCCGGCCGAGGTGAACCAGGCCATCAGCGCCAAAATGGCCAGCGCCGGACGCTACATTTCCGATTACAATATTTTCATGGGCAGCCTGGTGGACCAGGACATGAAAGCGCTGTTCCCGGCCGACATGAAGCTGATCAGCCACTGGGGAATTCGCGATGAGCTCAAGGCCCGTTACGCCGACAAGCAGGGTCTGAGGAAGCAACAAATGATCTACCGGGTCATGGAGCGCATTATCCGTCAGGAGATCCCGGCAACAATGATCAATTCGAACCGCTACCAGTGGAACCCGTTCAGCAACACCGTTTACGATAACGGCAAGGCCATCACAGCTGAAAGGGAAGCCGACATCCGTTACAAGACCTTCCTTGACACCTTCCAGGCCATGCGCCTGATGGACGCCTACAGCCCACTCTATCCCAGCCATATCAGCCGCAGCTTCGACGTCAGCCGCGAAATCCCCGAGCAAGAAGTAGAGGCCATGTTCCGGGAGTTGCTGGCCTCGCCCCAGGTCAAGAAAGTAGCGGCCCTGATCCGCAAGCGCCTGGGCCGCAAATTGCTGCCCTTCGACATCTGGTATCCCGGACTGCGCACCGGCTCAACGGTCGCCGAAGAGGAGCTGGACAAGATCGTGCAAAAGAAATATCCGACTGCGGCTGCTTTCGAAAAAGACCTCCCCAATATCCTGGAAAAGCTCGGCTTCACTCGCGAAAGCGCCGCCTATATCGCCCCTAAGATCCAAATTGACCCGGCCCGGGGTTCGGGCCACAACGCCCAGACCCAGTCCCGGCGCTTCAAGTCCAGGCTGCGTACGCGCATCGGCCCGAATGGCATGAACTACAAAGGCTTCAACATCGCCATCCACGAACTGGGGCACGCGGTGGAAAATGTTCTCGACTTGTACCTGATTGATTTCTATTCTCTCGCCGGTGTGCCCAGTGGCGGTTTCACCGAGGCCTTCGCCTTCGTTTTCCAGGACCGCGATCTGGATTTGCTGGGCATCCCGGAAAAAGATGCGCACCAAAAAGACTTGAAAGTGCTGGACACTTTTTGGGGCGCTTATGAGATCATGGCGGTCTCCCTGGTGGACATGAAGGCCTGGCACTGGCTCTACGACCATCCCCAAGCCACGCCCGAGCAGCTGCGCGAAGCCGTGCTGGCCATCGCCCGCGGGATTTGGAACCAGTACTTCGCGCCGGTTTTCGAGGTGCGCGACCAGATCATTTTAGCCGTGTATTCGCACATGATCGATTACACGCTCTACCTGCCCCATTACGCCCTGGGCAGCATCATCCAGTTCCAGCTGGAGGACTATCTGCGCGACAAAGTGCTCGGACCAGAGATGGAGCGCATGTGTCTGGCCGGCAACATCATGCCCCAAATGTGGATGAAGAACGCCGTGGACAGTGAAATATCGGTCAAGCCCATGCTCCAGGCGGTTGACCGTGCCTTAAAAATAGCAAATAAATAACAGTCCATCAGACCGGCGGCGAAAGGCAAGTCCCGCCGCCGCTTTCGCCCTGGCCGATTGATGGCGTGGTTGCAGATTGATAACAAAATGAATTATCATCCCGAACTGGGAGGCTCGCCAAACATCATTCCACTAAAACGAAACACAACTTCAGGGAGAAAATTATGAAAAAAGAAAAATTTCAATTTCAAGCCATCGGTTGGGAAAAAATTCCAAAAACCGAACACAAGGGAGAGTCAGGGACCGCCTACTGGCAGACCATGCAATTGCCCGGTTTGAGGATCAGGATCGTCGAATATTCCAAAGGCTACCTGGCCGACCATTGGTGCAAAAAGGGTCATATCGTGCATTGCCTGGAGGGAGAATTCATCAACGAACAGCAGAACGGCGAAAAATCAGTTTTGAGCAAAGGGATGACCTACGTCGTTTCCGACGACGCGAGTTCCCATCGTTCCCGGACCGAGCATGGGGCAACGCTGCTGATCGTCGACGGAGATTTTCTGCGCGCCGCAGGATGAAAACGCTGCACGTGACCGCGCGCGGGGAATGGCGCGGCTGGGCGAGATGCTGGCCACCATGCGCTCAAAACGCAAGCTGGGCTTGAAATAGAATATGACATTTTTTATTTCAATTCCCATTTGCTTGGGGTAAAATCAAGTTTAAGGAACTTTAACTAAAATACGAGAAAAACATGAACGCCAAAACTGACCAAAAAAAGGCATGCTATAGGCTGCAGGCTGAACAGGTCATCAAAAATTTAAAGAAAAGGGGTATTGAAGGCCTTTTCTGCCAAAGCGCGGCCCTGGCAGTGGAAGAGATCTGCCGCATGATCCCGGCCGGGTCACTTGTCGGCCTGGGCGGATCGGAGACAGTGATCGAGTCCGGACTGGTCGATGCTTTGCGCCGGTTGGACATCCGCCTGCTTGACCGGTATAAAGACGGCGTCAGCAAGGAAGAGGTAAACGAAATGCGCCGCCAGGGTTTGGCGGCCGATATTTTTATTTGCAGCAGCAACGCCGTCACCGTCGACGGCAAGTTGGTCAACGAAGACGGCACCGGCAACCGCGTGGCCGCTATGATTTACGGACCGAAAAAAGTGATCATCATAGCCGGTATGAACAAAATCGCGCCCGACCTGGCTGCGGCTATTGCCCGCGTCAAGAACACAGCCGCCCCGGCCAACAGCCTCCGCGTCGGTGTCGAGACCCCCTGCTCCAAAACCGGTTTCTGCCAGGACCCGCACTGCCATCCGCCCCACCGCATCTGCTGCCAGCTTGTGATCACCGAAGCCAGCATGACCCCCGGCCGCATCACCGTGGTCCTGGTCGGTGAGGCCCTGGGGTATTAAAATTTAACATGAGCAAAAATCGTGATGTGAGCATCAGGGAGATGATCCCGGCCGATCTCGACTTCGCCACCGCTCTGACCCATTCAGCCGGCTGGGCCAGCGAAAGCCGGGAGGTTTTCTCTGCTTTCCTGGAGTACGATCCACACAGTTGTTTCATCGTCGAAGCGGGCAGGGAAAAAGCCGGCGTTTGCGTAGCTACAAAATACCGGGAAAACGGCTTCATCGGCGAACTGGTCGTGAGCAAACATATGCGTATTTTCGGGATCGGACAAATACTTTTTAAAAAAGCCCTGGATTACCTGCTGGCAAGTCAAATGGAAAACATCTATCTTGACGGCGACTTGAACGCGGTCTCTTATTACGAAACCATGGGCTTCAGGAAGATCTGCCGGTCGCTGCGCTTCCGGGGAAAAATAAAAGGCAAAAAGCATGTTAACATCCGCCGCATCCAGCCGGGCGACCTCGACCGCCTGTGCGCGCTGGACCGCGAGCTGTTCGGCGACGACCGCGGCTTTTTCCTGCGCCGCCGCGCCGAGAATTTTCCCGGCCTGTGCCTGGTCTCGGAAAAAGCAGGTCGCCTCAGCGGCTGGATCATGGCCAGGCCAGGAGACGGCCTGCTGGCGGTCGGCCCCTGGGCCGCCCTCAATGGTGAGGAGGATGCCGCGCCCTTGCTGGAGCACCTGGCCAATGAGAACGGTACGGCGGTTTTCCGCGTCGGGATCCTCGAAAAGAACGTGGAAGCGGCGCGGCTGCTCCGTTCCTGGGGCGGCTTTCAGGAAAATATTCATTCCTGGTTCATGGTCCGGGGCGGATCCGACCGTTTGGGCAACCACCCGGCGTTGTATGCCATCGGCTCCGGTGCCAAAGGCTGAATTAGAAAAAGCATGGAGGAAGATTCATGAAAAAAAGCAATGCTTATATGGCTGTATTTTTATTTCTGACCTCGGTGCTGGCTTCCGGGTATTTGCCGGCCCAGGCAACCCCGATCAAGCCGGTGAACTTCGGAGATGCTTTCCCCAACTTCATCCTGCCCGCCGTACAGGGCGGTGATGTCGCCCTGTCGTCCCTGAAAGGCAAAAATGTTTTGATTATCTTTCTGCGCGGCCGCGTCGGCGATCACTGGTGCCAGATCTGCCACTACCAGTACGCCGAGCTGGCTGACCTGGAAAAAACGCGGCAGATCCGCAATAAATACAACCTGGAGATCCTCTTCATCCTCCCCTATGACAAGGCCACGGTGGAACATTGGGTTAACATTTTTCCCGAGCAGATGGCCGTGATCGAGGAGTGGAAGAATCCTGCCGCGGAAGCGCAAAAAGACCCGGCCACAGCACGTTGGATGGAAACTACCCGGCGCCTGTTTCCCAAGAAATTCGCAATAAGCAAGGAAAACATCCCGGTCCCCTTCCCCATCCTGATCGATGCCGAGCGTAAACTGTCCGAGGGACTGCAGCTTTTTACCCTCTTTTGGGACCGCAGCTATGTCGAACAGAACATCGCCACTGTTTTCCTGCTTGACGGCCAAGGGCAAGTGCGTTTCAAGTATTTCAGCCAGAATACCGTCGACCGTCCCGACGCCGCCTTCCTGCTCAAATTCATCGAACGCATGCTGTAGGGTCGAACAGATCGCAAAGCTGAAAAAAAAATTCCCCCCAGTCGTTCCAGCAGCATACTCCTCAGCTGCTTGCGCCTGAGATGCGCTTGGCTTACAATAACGGGCAAGTGAAAACCATGCAACTGAACAGTGAAATTCTCAACACCATGCTGGCCATCATGCTGCCGATAGCGCTGGGCTATCTGTTGAAGCTGGGCCGGATTTTTCAGGAAAGCGAGATCGCCGCCCTGCGCAAGTTCGTCATGCGCGTCGCCTTGCCATTTCTGATTTTTCAGAACCTGTACCGCGCCGACGTCGAGAGCCTGCAGCAGGCTCTGCCCATCGTGCTGAGTTTCGTGCTGCTGACCGCTCTCTATACCCTTGCCGCCCGGCTGATTTCGCCGCGGGCTGCAGCCGGCGAAAAACAGCAATTGACTTTTGCCTTTGCGGTTTTCGCCGGCAATTACGCTTTTCTGGGCTGGGGAGTGATTGTTTCATTTTTCGGCGCCCAGGCCCTGACCCGAGCCGTGTTTTTCTCCATGTTCTTCTGGCCGGTGTTTCTAACCTGCGGATTTTTACTGCGCCGCCGTTTTGAAAATGGCACGGACAATGCGGAGAAGTCGGGATTCCTGAAAATTTTGGTCCGTCACGCCGGTGTGCCCATCACAGTGGCCGCCGGCGGTCTGACCTTGAACATCCTCAGCGTGCGGTTGCCCGAAACCATCAACAGTTTTATTTCACAATTCGCCGTTCTGGCCATTCCCATGATCCTGTTCGCCATCGGCCAGAACCTGCGCCTGTTTATGCCCGCCGCCCGGCTGCGCCTGGTGCTGGCCGCCTCGTTTTTCCGCCTGGTCGGCGGCTTCGCCCTGGGCATGGCGGTTGTGGTTGTGCTGCGCCTGTTCTTCAACCTGGACATTTTGAGCCGCCAAGTGATCCTGCTGCAGGCGGTCATGCCCACGGCCACCATGGCCACCTTCTTCAGCGAATACATCGCGCTCGACGAGGAATTGCTTTCAGGCATCATCGCCGTTTCCACCCTGCTCTCCTTCCTGACCCTGCCGCTCTGGGTCATGGTCATCCGCGTCCTGATCCGGCAATAAAAAAGTACCGGCACTGCCATTCGCTTTTGCGCCCGGCAGGCCTAAGCCCCGCAAATATATGCTGAAAGTGGCAAAGAAACTCTAACCCAGCAAAGCTGCGAAGTCCCCTGTAAGGGGGGATAAGAACCTTTAGATAGCAAATTCAAAATTTGTTCTAAAACGCTAACAATTTTTTGAACCTTAAAATAAATTTTTTATACTTTTTATGTAAAAAATTTATTTTCTAAGGTTCTTATCCGGTTTTTACCGGGTTAGAATTTGCTATAAGGTTCTTAAAACTATTTCCCGGAATCATCCTTTTTCACGGATTGATCACCTGTGGTTGTGGCCTTGGTAACGGTTCCGTCTCCAGTAGTGTTATTAGTGCTCGGTTGCGAGGAATTTTCGGGAATGTACCCCTGCGCAGGTAAAACAGATCGAGCCAAATCGACCCGGTTCAGCAAGTTTTCCCGGTCTGAGGAAATATGCAATTCCGGACAAATTACCGCATTCCTGGAGCTTGAATAGTTAATACTGTATCCATGTCTAGTGGCCCAGCGGCTGTCAGGGTTCCAATCCCGCCCCGCTAAGTTCTTCAACTCACCGTTAGCTTCAATTTTGCTTTTGACAGATGCGGTCCGATCGGGGGCCAGCGACTTGGAGAAAACTCCTTTGCCGGAAGCAGGTGAAACACCTTCCGACATTTTTTTAGAAAAATCAGCTTTGGGGGATACTACTGGTAAAGGTATTCTTTTTGCTCCCAACTCTGACAACGACTGGCCAGCGTTCAGACGTTGGGCGACGACGGTAAGTGGAGTTTTGTTGATCTGCTTGATTATTTTCTGCAATTCAAGCGGCAAGTCTTTCAAGGGCGGCTTTTTATAATGTTTGTGGAATTTACGATAGTAATTTTCTCGCCAGGCTTCATTGCCCTGCCTACGGTAGATATCGTAAAGATCGAAACCTCCATAAGTGTACCAGAAATAGTAATTGAAATCCGGATAAAAGTGTCCCATTCGATCGACAAAATCGATGACGCCCGAATGGAACCAGTCGCCCGGCACCCAGGTCCAACCGCGATTCAGCCATACCCAGGTGCCCATATGGGCCGGCACCCAACCCCAGGTTTCTTGGGGAACCAAAAACAACTGGCCGTTAATCCGGACATAATCGGCATTGAAAAAGGGGCGCGCTGAATAGGCGAATCGCTCGTCGGCTGGTTTCCAGACATAACCGAAGAGCTCGTCATATATCCATTCGCCGACAAGTGAGGACCACTTTTCGGCCCAATACTGTAACGCATTGTTTTCAAACTTCAATTTCGGCGGCACCTTGCTTATCCCGAAATGAAGTTCCTTGAAATGGCGGTCGACATATTCGTTCCAGGCCACGAATTCCAGGTTTCTTTTTTCACTGCTGATAGCCAAGGTGTTGGCGGCATCGATGACATATGCCTGGCCCGATTTGACCTTAACTTTCTTCAGTGGCTTGCTGTCGGCTCCGTACAGAACTTCGAATTTGCCCGCATCGGAAAAAAGAGTAGTGCTGAGGTCAGCGTCAAAGCGGATGGTGGCCGCGGTCCTGCTTTTAAGCTTGACGGCCGCGTTCGGAGTGATGATCTGGAACATTTCCATGCCATAAGTCTGGGGCAGAGTGTACATTTGTCCCTGCAGCAGATGCAGGGTGGTGATCTTCCAGAGCGAGGATAGAGTCGGAGCCTGCACAGTGGTGATGCGCAGGCTGGTATTTTTATCGAGCCTGATAACCGTGCCGTTGTCAAACTGCAGCTCACAGCGGCCGTCAGTGCTGGTAACGATTGTATCGCCTGGAACCAGAGGCAAATTCACGACAGCTTTATCTTCAGCCTGATCAGAACGGATGATCGTAGCCTGATTCTCAACAAAAGATACGTGGCCATAGATAGATTCGACTTCCGCCGCCATGCCCGGCAGCGTCAGCGCCAGCATGGCAACCAGAAAAACAAAAAGCGGAGAAATACGCTTTGATTTCATGATTCTCTCCTTATGTATCTTAATCTTTGCAATCATATTACAGTTCCAAAAAAATATAAGCATTTTCAATGCCAGAATTCCTAAGGTCGATTGTCCAGAAATCAGGACACATTGTCTTCATGGAACGCCAAAAATAGGACATTTGAAACTGAAAATTGCCGAAAACGTGCGATGGGCGGCGAACCGGCTTAATCTTTTCGTGAAAATAGCAAAAAAAAAGTGGATATGGTAAAATATTATTATGGCTCGGCCAAATTCAACCGCCAACTGGGCCGGCACAAAGGAGAAGAAAATGAAAATAAGCGCCAGGAATGTTTTCAAAGGTAAAGTGGCGGAAATCAAGCCGGGCAACGTCAACATCGAAGTTATCATCGACATTCCCGGGGGCATGCAGATCGTTGCCATGATCTCCAAGGACTCGGCAGCGAACCTGGGCCTCAAAAAGGGCAAGATCGCCTATGCCGTGATCAAGGCCTCCGCGGTCATGGTGGCCGTCGATTAAACACCGTCATTTCTGTTCATTTTATTGTTGACAATAAAATTATTTTGTAATATACTCCCGCTCTAACTCCGAGCCGAACGGGCTAAAGCACTCAATAGCCAGGCCCACCGGCCGTAAGAGCTTTATAACAAATTCTAACCCGGTAAAAACCGGATAAAAACCTTAGAAAATAAATTTTTTACATAAAAAGTATGAAAAATTTATTTTAAGGTTCTAAAATTTGTTAGCTTTTTAGGACAAATTTTGAATTTGCTATCTAAGGCTCTTATCCCCCCTTGCAGGGGACTTTGCAGTTCTGCTGGGCCAGGGTATGACTGGAAACGGTCATGCCTTCCAACCTTGAAAAGGCGGTCTTTATGGACAACTTTATTTTCCCGCCCGCTGGTTCCTGAAAAAAAATCAAACTTTAAGGAGAAATGAATCTATGAAAAAATTTTGCCTGCTTACCTTGTGCTTACTCATGACAATCCTGGTCTGTTTCGCTCAGGAAAACAATGACTTCTACGATAACACGCCCGAGAAAATCCTGGCCGGGGTGCCGAGGATCGAAGTGCTCGGCGAAGTGGCCAATCCCGGGTTTGTTGATTTTGGGGGCCTGCCCCGGCGCTCGCTCATCATCCGCGAAGCCAGATTGAAAAATGACGTCATCACTTTCAGCGGTTCCTACCGCTATGATGGCTATTCCCTTTTCGACATCCTGAAGGAAAAAATAATCGCCAAGAAGAATCAAGCTGCGTTTAAATCGATCATCGATTTGCTGGTGGTAGTGGAAAACCAGCAAGGCGAAAAAGTTATCCTGAGCTGGGGGGAAATCTACTACCCGGCGGCGCTGCACCGCATCCTGATCGCCGACCGCGCCTCCCCGATCATTCCCAGCGAAACGAAGGAGAACTGGCCCCTGTCCGAAACGATGAAGCTGGTCTGCGGCAACGACCTGGTCAGTGAGCGCAACATCGGGTCGCCGACCCGCATAACCGTGTTCTCGGCGCCGTTGGGCTTCCCGGTAAAGAAGGGCCAGAAGCCGCTCTATGCGCCGAACTTCGATGTGGTCAAGCAAGGCCCGGAGGGCGTCCGCCTTCTCGCCATGCGCTCGTGGATGTTCGACATGGCGAAGGTCCAGGCGGAAAAGCGGGTCTTTCCCGCGGTATTCTACGGCCGCGGCAAGGGCTTCCACGGCATCCAACAATTCGCCGGCTGTCCGCTCAAGGACGCGCTGAAGGGCTTCATCACCCTGGACAGCGAGACGCTTCGGCGGGGCTACCTGGTCGCCGCTTCCATCGACGGTTACCGCGTGGCTCTGAGCTGCAGCGAGCTGTTCAACCGCAACGACCAAGCCGAGTTCCTGCTGATCGACCGCGGTGAAGGCCAGGACGGGGGCAGATACGCGCTGTTTCCGGCCGCTGATTTCTTTTCCGATCGCGCCGTCAAAGCCATCAGCGAGATCCATTTCCTAAAGTATTGATCTTATAAAAAAACGAAACCCGCCACTTCCGGAACAGGGCGGGTTTCTGAATTAACCCCGCTATTGAAACATGAAGATATTTTTTTTATAATTGCATTTTCGAGGTGAACCATGGCCAATCAGATCCAGATGCTGCTGGTCGTTTTCGGCTATTTTGTTTTTTTAATTCTATGGGGTTTGTACCAGGGACGCAAGGTGAAAACCGACTGCGATTATGCCATCGCCGGCCGGAACCTGCCCGGCTGGGCGGCGGCATTATCGGAAAGAGCCACCGGCGAATCTTCCTGGGCCCTGCTGGGACTTCCCGGCATGGCCTATGCCACCGGCCTGACCGAAATCTGGACCGCGCTCGGCTGCGTGGCCGGCATCATCACCGCCTGGGCCGGGTTGGCCTGGCGCCTGCGCGACGAAGCGGAAAAATACCAGGTGAACACTTTCAGCGAATATATCGCCAAAAAGCACGGCGAACTGGGCAAATGGATCCGCGTGATCAGCAGCCTTACCATCGTGTTTTTCTTTTTCTTTTATGTCGGCGCCCAATTCCTGGGCGGCGGCAAAACACTGTTTACTTTATTCGGCATCGCTCCAAAATGGGGCATGCTGATCACAGCGCTGATCATCGTCCCTTACACCATTTACGGGGGCTTCCGCAGCGTGGTTTATACCGATGTGGTCCAGGCCATTTTGATGATCATCACCCTGATTGTCGCTCCCATTGTCGGCCTGATTGTCATCGCCAAAACCCCGAACCTGTTCGCCCATTCCATTTCCCAAGCCCTGACCGCCGCCGGACCCAACTACCATTCCCTGACCGGCGCCGCTTCCGGCTTTGGGGCCGGGCTGCTGATCATGGCCGGCTTTTCCTGGTTTTTCGGTTATTTGGGGGGACAACCCCAATTGAGTATCCGTTTTATGGCCATAAAAAACATAGCTCAGGCCAAAAAAGCCCGCAACATCGGTATTGCCTGGACCCTGATCGCTTACCTGGGGGCATTGACGATCGGCTGGATCGGCATTGCCCTTTTCGGCCCAGGCACCTTGGCTGACCAGGAGCATGTCCTGCCGCTGGTGCTGCTCAAGCTTTTTCCCCCGGCCATCGCCGCTATTTTAATCACCGGCGCCATTGCCGCCATGATTTCCACCGCCGACTCGCTGCTCATCCTTTCGGCTTCCGAGCTTTCAGAAAACCTGATCAAGCCGCTTAGGAAAAATAGCAACGCAGCCAATTCCCTGGGTCAATCCCGGCTGATCACCGCCATGCTGGCCGCCATCGCCCTTGTCCTGGCTTACCTGTTTCCCTCAAAACTCATATTCACCCTGGTGGGCTACGTCTGGGCCGGCATCGGCGGTACATTCTCGGTGGTCATTCTTTTCACCCTTTTCTGGAAACGCTACCATGGCCGGGCCGTTATCGCCACCATTATCAGCGGTTTGGTCTTCACCATTCTCTGGAGCGTCACGGGCATGAACGCCAAGATCACCTCGCGGCTGCTCACCTTTTTCGTGGCCGGCGCCGTGGCCATCATTTCTACCTTTGCCCTGTCCAAAAAAAAATCAGCGACTCCCTGAACTGCTAAAAAGCCGAACACGAAATTTCCCCGGTTTGAACTAGAACCGCAGGGTAAAGACCGTGCCCGTTCCAGGCGGGGATTGGACCGCAATGACGCCGCGGTGCAGGCGCATTACCTGGCGCGAAAAACTCAAGCCGATTCCTGATCCTTCTTTTTTGGTGGTGAAGAAAGGGATAAAAACCTTATCCCTGGCTTCAGGAGCGATTCCCGGTCCATTGTCACTGACCTGGATGATCACCCGGCCGCGCTCATTCATCCAGGAAGATAGATGGATACTTGGTTTTTCACACCCGCCAAGGGCTTCCATGGCATTGAGCAGCAAATTGATCAGCACCTGCTCGGTCAAATCGGGATCGGCGGTCATTTCCAGAGAGGCCGGCTCGACATCGGCCGTGAAGGAGATGCCCTGACGGGACAGCTTGTCCTGCATCAGTTTTTCCACCCGTTGAAACATCTGGATGACCGGGAAAATTTCAAATTGCGGTTTGGGAATCAGGGCTACGCTGCGGTAGGCATGAACAAAACGCATCAGCCCCTGGCTGCGCCGGTCGATGGTCTGCAAAGCCTCGGTCACATCCTGGTTTCCGACCGGGCCGGCGCAATCATTTTCGCTTTCTGACGCTTGCAGCAGGGAAGAAGCGGTGGCGGCCAGGGAAGCGATGGGAGTTAGCGAATTCATGATTTCGTGAGTCAGTACCCGGGTCAGGCTTTGCCAGGCTTCGGTTTCTTTTTCTTCTAATTCGACCTGGATGTTTTGCAGCGAAACCAGTTTATAGAATTGATCATGCAATTTGAATTCGGTTGTATATAATGCCAGTTGCAGGGTTTCATCGGATTGCTCCAGTTTAAAAAGTGATTTTTCTCCGGGACGCAAACGCTGAATTTCGGCGACAAGTGGTTGAAACAAAGGCGGCAAATCGCGGATATTCCGCAAATGGGAAACATGGAGCAGGCGCTTGGCCACATTATTCAGCAGATCGACCGAGCCATCGGCCCGCAGCGAAAGCAGGCCGACACCGATATGCTGGACCACGGTCTGCAGGTAACGGTACTGCGCCTCTTTTTCCTCTCGGGCGTGTTGAAATTGGTCGCTGATTTCACGGAAAGCGGCGTTCAAATCGGCGAACGATCCGCCCAGCCCTTCGATACCTGGTGAAAGCGAAAAATCGTGGTAACGTACCGCCTGCAGGAATCTGGCCAGACCGCGGTTGGAGCGGTCAATATAATGAAACAGCGAATACAATGAGTAAACAAAAACAGCGGCGGTGAGCAGTGCCGGAAGTCCCAATCCGAAATCGTGCAGCAGGTAAAAGAAAAATCCAGCTGCAGCTACGATTACCATCAGCCGCCAGGCGATTTGAAAATGAAAGTGCCGGCTGATTTTCATGGCTGGCTAAACCGCCGATCAGAATCAAAGGCCATATTTTTCCAGGCGCCGGTACAAGGCGGCTCGGGTCAAACCCAGTTCCTTGGCCGCCTGGCTGATATTGCCTTGATATTTGCTCAGAGCGCGACGGACAAGCGTTTCCTCGGCTTGTTCCAGGTTCAAATCCTTAAAGGACAGTTCTTCAGCGTTTTCCGATATTTGCGAAAACGAAAAATCACCAGGCTGAAGCATGGGGGCATCGCTTAAAATCACAGCCCGCTCCAGGGTGTGCTTTAATTCACGGACATTGCCGGGCCAATGGTAAGTAGACATTTTTTTCAAGGCGGCTTCGCTGATGGTTTTCGGCGTTTTCTGGTATTTACGGCAGACCTGTCCGGTAAAATGTTCGGCTAGCGGTCTTAAGTCATCGTACCGTTCGCGCAACGGCGGCAGATGGATTTCAACCGTATTGATGCGGTACAGCAGATCTTGGCGGAATTGTTTGCGGTTGACCAATTCAGTGATGGGCATGTTGGTGGCACAGATCAGGCGAATATCGACATTAATGGGGGTATTGGAACCAAGGCGGGTAATCTGCCGGGTTTCCAGCACGCGCAACAGCTTGGCCTGCAAGCCCAGGGGCAGGTTGCCGACTTCATCCAAAAACAGCGTTCCCCCCGAGGCCAATTCAATACGTCCGATCCGGTCGCTGCGGGCATCGGTAAAAGACCCCTTGACATGGCCGAAAAGTTCGCTTTCGAAAAGCGTTTCGCTGATCCCGCCCATGTCGACGGCCAGAAAAATTTCGCCGGCCCGGGACGAGTGCCGGTGCAGGGCTCGGGCCACCAGCTCTTTGCCGGTGCCGTTTTCACCGATAATCAATACATTGGCGTCGGTGGCCGCCACCTTAGTGATGGTCTGGAATACCTTTTGCATCCCGGCGGAAGAGCCGACAAAATCATGAAAGGGATGGTCCAGGTCGGCGCTGAGCTGCTGCTGGCGCCGGCGCAGATTTTCCGCTTCGAAACGGGAAGAGCGCAGATTAAGGGCGGCTGAAACCGTGGCCAGCAATTTTTCGTTCTGCCAGGGTTTCAGCACGAAATCGCTGGCCCCATCCTTGATGGCGCGCACGGCCAGGCCGATATCGCCGTAGGCCGTGATCAAAATGACCACCGCCTGGGGATCGATAGCCAGAATTTTTTCCAACCAGAAAAAACCTTCCTGACCGCTGCTGACATCGCGCTCGAAATTCATGTCCAGCAGGATGACGTCAAACGTTTCATTGTTTAGCAGCTGCGGTATCAGGGCCGGGTTTTTTTCACCGCGCACGGATTCCACATGCTGTTTCAGAAAGAGCGTGGCCGCCTGCAATACGTCAACATCATCATCCACGATCAGGATTTTTCCGAAATTTTTTTTCATCATTCCCCATTTCATAAAAAAACTTAAGCAATTTCCCTGCCATTATAGCATAGTGCTGAAGAGTTCCCAACCACTGAGGAAATCCCCCGGTAGGCACCTGAGCTCTCACTACTTACTGTCCGGAAACGGACAGCAGTTGTTCCGCCAGCGGACATCTCCGGCATTCACTTTTCCGGGAAGGAGTAGGGAGCGGCAGGGCTCGTGATGGCATTTGTCAAGCCCAGGCGCATTTTCCGGCGCCGCGCCGCCCATTGCGGCAAATTTGGCATCATAGTTGCATTTGCATATTATGAGGTAACCAATGAGTATAGATCGCATCAGCGAAAAAAACCATATTCCCCAGCAACTTTCCGGCGGCCAAACCCAAGTTGATCTTGTTAAATTGAGTATAAATAAAGGAGAAGCAATATGTTAAAAAATTATTTCAAAACTGCCTTTCGAAATCTTGTCAAAAACAAATCTTATGCATTTATAAGTATATTTGGCCTGGCGATCGGAATGGCGGTTTGCATTTTACTTTTATTGTATGTCAAAAACGAGTTGAGCTATGACCGCTTTAATAAAAATGCGGATCATATTTACAGGTTGTGCCAACCTCAGCATCCCTATAATTCGCCGCAAACGGCAAAATTACTGGCGGATAACCTTCCGGAAATCAAAGATTTTGCTCGAATTCTTATAAGCGGAAACGATATTATTCAGTATAAAGATAAAAGATATATAGAAAAAGAAAATGTATTAGCCTATGCTGATGCCACTTTGTTTCGCATCTTCTCTTTTAAATTCAAACAGGGATATCCTGAAAAAGCTCTGCAACAGCCATTCACTATGGTGATTTCTGAAAAAGCCGCCCGCAAGTATTTCGGCGATGAAAACCCAGTCGGCAAAGTATTAAAATTGAATAATGAATACGATTATATGATTACCGGCGTGATGGAAGATATGCCGCAGAATTCCCATTTCTGTTACGATATTATCGCCACTCTCACCGCAATAGAAAAGGTAGTCGGCGTCGATTGGATGAACAATTGGGGATGGCAAAATTTCCTGGTTTATTTTCTCATGCAAGACCGATTTTCGCAACCGGCCTTTGAAAAAAAATGCAGCGAACTAATAGCTAAACACAGTAATTCCGGACCGAATAGTCCCGCGGTTAAATATTCAATACAAAACCTGAGAGATATTCACCTCTACTCCTCTCATCTTGAAGGTGACATTCAACCGCAAAACAGTATCACCTACGTGCTGATTTTCTCGGCCATCGGTTTTCTCATTTTACTCATTGCCTGCTTTAACTATGTCAATCTATTGACCGCCAATGCAACCACACGGGCAAAAGAGATCGCGATCAGAAAAGTAGCAGGTGCATCACGCAATCACCTGGCGATGCAATTTATCGGCGAATCATTTGTAGTACTATTTATGGCCTTGCTCATAGCGCTTATTTTTGTTGTAATGTGCTTACCTGTTTTTAATACACTTTCAGGAAAAGTACTGCCATTTGCAGCACTGACTCAAGTGAGCACGATTCTGGAAATTCTTGCTATGGTCATCGTCACAGGTTTTCTGGCCGGGTCCTATCCCGCTTTTTTTCTTTCAACTTTTCAACCGGCAAAAATGCTAAAAGCATACGCAAACACAGGTAAATCCAAATTTAATTTCAGAAAATTACTTGTCGGGGTTCAATTTACCATTGTCATTATTCTAATATGCAGCGCCCTTTTTATGTTTAGTCAAATCCATTTTCTGCAAAATAAAAATTTGGGATTTAACAAGGAATATACTCTAATATCGGAAGTCAATCATCCTGCTGATGATGTTGAGAAATATAATGCTTTGAAACAGGCACTCCTTGAAGAGAGTGCGGTCAAAAGTGTCTCTATCGCTTCACGTATTCCTTCAGATCCGCTTACTGACGGGGGAGCATTGATACCTCAGGGACAATCGAAGTCGATAGAATTGCCGTTTGTTCACGTACATGACGATTATTTTGAAACACTGGGCATCAAAGCTTCGCAAGGCCGCCTTTTCTCGAGTAAACTTAAAAGCGATGCCGATGAAGCCTTGATCCTGAATGAAGCAGCCGTAAAAAAGTTGGAGTTAAAAGGGAATCCGATTGGGCAATCGGTTGCTTGCAGTTGGCCGAAATCGAAAAGAAAAATCATTGGCGTTATAAAGGATTTTCACTTTGAGTCGCTTTATGAGACCATCCGTCCCACGGTGTTTGTTATTTTTTACAGACAATGTCACCAACTTATGGTTAAAGTTAATCCGTCAAGCGCCAAAAATACCATCCACAGACTTGAAGTTGTCTGCAACAGTTTTTATCCGAATGGGATATTTGAATTTCATTTTTTGGATACCAAGATTGAATCCCTATATCAAAAGGATAAAAATACTTTCCAATTAATGGGCTATTTTACCGCACTAGCAGTTTTTATTGCCTGCATGGGACTTTTTGGTCTGGGACTGATTATGATGAAAAGTCGGACAAAGGAAATCGGCATTCGCAAAGTGCTCGGCGCATCCATCTGGCAAATATTAATACTGTTTGCCAAAGATTTTAGCAGATGGGTAATCATTGCCAATATCATCGCCTGGCCAGTTGCCTTCTTTGCCATGAATAAATGGCTGCAAAACTTCGCCTATAGGATAGATATGACGATATGGCCGTTTCTGCTATCCGGGTTTTCAGCATTAATAATTGCCTTGCTGACAGTTGGTTATCAAGGTGTAAAAGCGGCGACAGCGAATCCGATTGAAAGTTTGCACTACGAATGAAAAACAATAATGATTTATAGAGGTAACCCATGAGCATGGATCAAATCATTAAAAAGAAGAAATGGCCTCGGCGGCGGATCATCACCTACACCGCGGCCGGGACATTCATTTTACTGATTCTCTATCTGCTGATCTTTCAGAGCAACCGCTCGACCCTCAACGTCGAAAGTGAAAAACTGACGATTTCGACCGTCCAGCGCGGCCCCTTCCAGGAGTTCATTCCGGTCATGGGCGAGGTCTTGCCCGTGCGAACCATATTCCTGGATGTCGAAGAAGGCGGACTGGTGGAAAAGATCTACATCGAGGCCGGCTCCACAGTAAAGAAGGGGGACAAGATCCTCAAGCTTTCCAACACGTCGTTGCTGATGGATATCATGTACCGTGAAGCCGAACTTTTCCAGCAGATCAACAACCTGCGCAACACGCGCCTGCTTTTCGAGCAAAGCCGTCTGGCGCTGGAACGGGATCTGGCCGATCTCGATTTCCAGGTGGAGAAGCAGAAGCGAAAATTTGAGAGCTACCAATCGCTGTACGAGGAGAAACTCATTTCCCGTCACGATTTTGAAGACACGCGTGACGAATACGCTTTGACGCAAAACAAACGCCGCCTGACGGCCGAGTCCCAGGCAAAAGACCTGGACTACCGTCAGCAGCAGATCGTGCAACTCGAAGACGCTGTCAAGCGCATGCAGGAAAATCTCCAAGTCGCCAAAGGCAAACTGGACAATCTGACCCTGCGCGCTCCGATCACCGGCACTCTGACCTCTCTGCAGGCGGAGCCCGGGCAATCCAAATCCCCGGGCGAACGGCTGGGGCAAATCGACGCCCCGGAAGGCTTCAAGGCACGGGCCGGGATCGACGAATTCTATATCGACCGCATCCAGAAAGGCAAACCCGGACAATTCGAACTTTCCGGCGGTACCTACCGTATGCAAGTCAGCCGCGTTTATCCCGAAGTCAAAGATGGGAAATTTTCGGTCGATCTGGAGTTTCCCGGCCGCCAGGCCCCGGGCATCCGTCGCGGCCAGACCCTGCATATTCGGCTGGAACTAAGCGATGTCGCCGAAGCACTGCTGCTGCCCCGCGGCGGTTTTTTTCAAAAGACCGGCGGCAACTGGGTTTTCGTGCTCGAGCCGGACGGCAAAACCGCCGTCAAGAGGGAGATCCGCCTGGGCCGGCAAAATCCGGATGTGTTCGAGGTACTGGGCGGCCTGCGTGCCGGCGAGCGGTTGATCACTTCCAGCTACGACAATTTCGGCGACAACGAACGCCTGGTTCTTAAGTAAGCCATGCAAACTATATCCCAAGGAGAATAAAAATGATCCAAACCAAGAATTTGAAAAAAATTTATACCACCGAAGAGGTCGAGACCTCGGCGCTCAACCAGATCAACCTGTCGGTCAAGGAGGGTGAGTTCGTAGCCATCATGGGCCCCTCGGGCTGCGGCAAATCGACGCTCCTGAACATCCTCGGCCTGCTCGACAACCCCAGCGAGGGGGAATACCACTTCGTGGGCCACGAGGTTTCCAAATATTCGGAACGCCAGCGCGCCCACCTGCGCAAGGCCAACATCGGCTTCGTCTTCCAGAGTTTCAACCTCATAGACGAATTGACCGTATTCGAGAACATCGAGCTGCCCCTGCTTTACCTGAAAGTAGGCAGCGGCGAGCGCAAGAAAAAGGTGCTCGAGGTCATGGAGCGCATGCAGCTGATCCCGCGCAAGAACCACTTTCCCCAGCAGCTGTCCGGCGGCCAGCAGCAGCGCGTGGCCGTGGCCCGGGCCCTGGTGGCCCGGCCGAAGCTGATCCTCGCCGACGAACCCACCGGCAATCTCGATTCGGCCAACGGCGACGAAGTAATGAACCTGCTTTCGCAGCTGCACAGCGAAGGGACGACCATCGTCATGGTCACCCACTCACCCGCCTACTCGGAATTCGCCCAGCGCGTGGTGCACCTGTTCGACGGCCACATCGTCACCGAGAATTTCAACCAGAAATTTCATGTCTGAGCGCAAAAGAAAATCGGGGACAAATACATAAAAAAGAGGGAGAACACTATGAGCCAGCACATTTTAAAAAAACCTGTCATTGATCTGAACACCATGGAAGGAAAGATCCAGCGCCGGCTGCAGCGGGGAAAAACCAAACTGCTCATTTCCCACATCCTTTTTTTCATAATGGCCGTGAGCGTCATTTTTTTCGTTATCTGATCTGACACCCGAATTTCACTATGCTTACAAACCACCTGAAAGTCGCCCGGGCAACATCATCCGCGCCGCCCGCGCCAACCCGGTGGACAGCCTGAGATATGAATAATGGTGTCCGCCAACGGACAGAGATGTATCAATAGCGGACAGGGGCGCGGAAGCACGATCGGAACGCTGCCGGCCTGATCCCGAAAATGCTTTCCCCATAATGATTTCGGTTGAATCCCGCCCCGAGTGTTTGGCACCATTTTTGCTTATTGTAAGGTGAGCCGAGCGTTCCGAAATGCCCGGGAGGTGAACCATGAGTTTGAAAGATATTTTGCAGAAACTGGTCAGCGAAAAATCCCCGGTATTGCTCGCCGACGGCCAAAGTGAATGGGAAGCTGGGGCCCTGCTGGAAAAACTTTCCGAAACCCGCCTCAAGACCAGCGCCCACATGCAGCCCGGGCTCTACATCGCCGAGATCAACGAAGCCGGCTACCTCGGCCGGGTGCTGTACAAGCTTAAAACCCTGGAAAGTTAAAATCCAAATATGAAGTGTACTGGAGGTTAAAATGAAAGATGTGGTTTTGTGGATCCCGGTCATGTTCCGCCGAATTGATGCCAATGAAAGCGGTCGCTAGAATTGAAAAATGAAACGACTACTCATTATTCTGTTTCTATTGGTGATTTTTTTGAGTTTCTTTGCCTTCGGAACCGAGGAAAAAACATTTTCGCTGCAGGAATGCCTGGCCATCGCCCTGAAAAACAACATCGCCCTGGGCATCAAGGTCGTGCAGGTCGAGCGCCAGGAAGGTTTGCTTAAGCAGACAAAAGAAAAATTCCTGCCAGCCCTGACTTTCCAGCTCGGCAAAGCCAAAACCAATACCCCATCCTATTCATGGATTGACGCCGAAGGCGCCATCAGCGCCGAAAGCCAGCAAATCTCCGGCCAGCTTACCCAGGCACTCTGGCTGGGAGGCAGCTTTTCGCTTCAAGTCGACACCAGTCAGTATGAAAGCAACCAGCGCTTCCAGACCATCAACCCCCGTTACGAGGGCGCGGTGACGTTCAAGTTGGTGCAGCCCCTGCTGCGCGACATGGGAAACCGCATCAGCCGCAAGAGCATCATCATCGCCAGTTACAACTGCAATATTTCGGCCAACGAATTGAAGACAGCTCTGCTGGACACCGTTTACCGGATCGAGGAACTCTATTGGAATCTGGTTTTTGCCGAACGCAATTTGGAAGCAAAAACACAAGCCTTGAAGTTGGCCGAGGATCTGCTGAACAAAAACAAGAAAATGGCTGAGCTGGGGGTCATCGCTGAAATTGAAATCCTGAGCGCCGAAGCCGAAACAGCCAGCCGCCAGGCGGAAATTCTGGAAGCCCGGGCCTTGCTGGAAAACAGCCGCGATGAATTGTATTCCACCATAAACCTGGGGGCTGAAAACGGGGGATCCGGCATCAGGATCCGCCCGAGCGACGATCCACGCCGCGAGGAAAAAACGGTGGATATACAGGAAACTTTGCGACAGGCGCTGGCTAACCGTCCCGATTACCTGAATACCGCCATCACCCTTAAAAGCAAGAATTTGGAACTGGGTTATGCCAAAAACCAGTTGCTGCCTGCGTTGAATCTCAACTTCCAATACTGGAGCCCCGGCCTGTCAGGAACCCAGATTATTTATCGGGATAACGACCCCTTTACCGGTGAGGTGATCGGGTTTATCCCCGGAGCGGTAGCCGACGCTTTTAAAAACGCCATGGAGTTTACTTACAAAAACTGGTCGCTGTACCTTTCGCTGGACATTCCTTTAAATTCATTTTTTTCACGCGGAGCTTATACCACGGCCAGGATGGAGCGCCGCGAAGCGCAGTTGCGCTGTTTGGATCTGGAAAGGCAAATCAACCTGAAGGTTTCCACCGTAGCCCGTTCCGTGGCCAGCAACTTCCAACGCATCCAAGCTACCCGTTCAGCCCGTGTACTGGCCGAAAAAAAACTGGCTGCCGAGGAAAAGCGCCAAGCCGCCGGCTTGAGCACCAGCTATATGGTTTTGCAATACCAGCGCGATTTCACCATGGCCGTGAGTACCGAGCTGCGGGCCTTGTGCGATTACAGCCTGGCCCTGGCCCGCCTGGAAAAAATTGCCGGCACCAGTCTCCAAACCAGGCAGATCGAATTTTCAGAAGAGCAAACCCTTTCCAGCCGTTAATAAAACGGCAGAAGTAGTGAGATAACTTACCTGATTTTAATAACCAGCAAAGTGATGTCGTCATACTGCACCGGCTGGTTGGCGAAGGCTTTGACTTCTTCCATGATGAATTTCGTCAATTCTTCGGCGCTGGCATTCCGGTTGGACCGGATGACGCTCTGCAAACGCTCATAACCGAATTCGTTGCCAATCAGGTTCTTGGCCTCGGAAATGCCGTCGGTAATAAAAACAATCATATCTCCGGTACGTAGGGTGATGGCTATTTCCTTGAGTTTTTCGCTGAAAACTGGTTCATCGACTGCGCCCAAAACCAATCCCGGCGGCACATGGGTTTCGATCCTGCCGCCGGAACTCAGGAAAAAAGGCATGTGCCCGGCCCGGGCCACGCGCAGGACCATGGCCTGCGGGTCAATCAGTCCGTAACTGGCGGATACAAAACGGTTTTTTTCCAGACTTTTTCTCAAAACGCCGTTGGCCTTGGCCAGCAGTTGGCCGGGATCATTGACCACGCCGGCCAGGGATTCAAAAATTCCCTTCAACTCCGCCATGATGAAGGCAGCTGCCAGGCCCTTTCCTGATACGTCGGCAATGACAAATCCCAAACGCCGGTCGTCCAGGAGGAAAAAATCGTAATAATCACCGCCGACTTCATAGGCCGGCGAGAAATAGACGGCGATATCGGCACAGGCTGCTTTTGGGGGGAACTGGGGCAACAAGCGGTGCTGGATCACCCGGGCCACCTCCAGCTCCTTGAGCAATCTTTCCTTTTCCAGGCGGGTCTCCAACATACGCGCGTTTTCCAAAGCCATGGCCGCGGAATTGGCAAAAGCCTCAATGGTCTGAATATCTTCTTCTTCAAAAAACGAATCCTTTTTGATAGCCATGAACAAATACCCGGTGGTCCGGTTCTTGACCCGCAGGGGAGCGATAGCCAGGGAGCTGAACGAAAAATTAAGGACATCATTCTGGATGTGTATCTTCAGCTTTTTATCCCGGAAAATCCTCACCGTCCGGTTATCCGGAACAATTTCACCCAAAAGAGCCAGGCTGAGCTCGCGCGCTTCGCGGTTGCCGATATTGAAGGCGGCCGGGACACTGAAATCATCATTTTGATTGATCAGCAGCCAGGAAAAATCGCTGTGGCAAACACCGGCGGTAACTGTGGTGACTTTTTCAGCTAATTCTTTGAATTCCATCGCGCCGGTGATCGATTGACTCAAATCAACCAGTGAAGCAAATTCTTCGGCTTTGCGGTCGTAGGCATCAGCGGTAGGCAAATGAAAGAGAGTGGCAAACAGGATGACCCCGGAATAGCAAACCCCATACAGCAGGATTATTTTCCCAAGCTGGAAAAATCCTGGAGACAAGGCCGAAATTATCGCAGCCATGGTCCGGCTGTTGAAAATCAGAATGGCATTGGTCAGGAAAATGCCCAGGGACAAGCCTGCCAGGACAATCAGATGTTTTTTTTGCTTTTTTACCAGGAAAGCGATCCATTTCACCCGGAATGAATTCAACACCACAAAACAAATGGATATGCTCATGAAAAAAGGAACGGCTACAGGCGCTATGGCCGAGGCGAAAAAGGAAAAGACGAAACAAATCAGCATGGCTTCGAAAAACCAACCGGGTTGGCGTGTTTTTTTCAAAAAGAACAATTCCCGCAAGGCGGAAAAAATCAGGCCCAGAATTGCAGTCAAAAGGATTAATATAAAACCGGCGGTCAGGCGAGCGACAAAACCCGCTTCACCCTTGACAGCAGACTGAAAATTCAAGCCGACCCAAACCACAAAAATAATGACAACCAGTGTGTCAAGAATTGTTATAATAAAAACAATGGCTAGAGGCCTGTCTTTTTTTTTAGTAAAGAGACCGCTGCCCACCCAAGTCCAGGCAGCCAACAATAAAAAAAGGACCAATTCGCTGCCCAGCAGAATCCCCCATGGTTCCAAGTGCGGCACTATTCCACGGAAAAGCAAATTGGAAATGGCCAGAATCAGGGCAATCCCCATCTTGGTTTTTTGGGTTACTCTCATTAAAAAATAATTCTTCACAATAGCAAAATAACACAATGCCCAATAAATTAAAAGCAGGCCAACCGGGCTTTTTCAACCTAAGAGGCCCGGTCTTACCTGCTTTTTCAGAGACCCTTGTCTCGATTGCTCTAACCCAGCAGAGCTGCGAAGTCCCCTGCAAAGGGGGGATAAGAACCTTAGATAGCAAATTCAAAATTTGTTCTAAAAAGCTAACAAATTTTAGAATTTGCTATAAGGCTCTAATCTTTCTTTTCCTGGCTGCGGGCGATGGCATAATAGATGATCATGGCCAATCCAGCCATAGAGAAAACCGCGCCGGCCGTAATTTCCCCGCGGATCTCAGCGGGCACCCAACCGTGGATTGCGAAAGTGATCATAAAAGCCAGACCCACGCCGATCATAACCAAACCCCACTTCAGAGCCGAAGCGGAGTTGTTCAGCAATTGGGGCTGAAACAAAAGTTTGATTTTCTCATCGACCAGGCCTTTGTCGATCAATTTGGTGCGGATGCGGTTTTCAGAAACCGCCTTGACCACCTCCAGGATAAAATAGCCGATAACCGCCAATACCAGAACCGGAACCATATCTTCCATGTTTTACCTCCAGGGTAATTTTTCCGGGCGGCTGCAACCGCCTCTGTTCAATCAGACAAGTAGCGGGGGGAAATGTTGCATTAAAATAAAATATTTTTGGCGCAACATTCACCATTTTAAAACGTTAGTTTATAATAAGGATGAAAAACGGAACACAAACGCAATTTTGTGGCAATGGAAAACTAATGAACCAGCTTGAGGAAGAAACCAGTTTGCTGATCCGCCAGGTCCAGGCCGGCGACCACCTGGCTTTTCATGCTTTTATTAAAAAATACCAGCGCCTGGTGGCGGCCATTGTGTTCCGTATGGTTTACAATGCCGCCGACCGGGAAGAACTGAGCCAGGAAGTTTTTCTAAAAATATTCGCCAATATCAATGAATTCCAAGGCGCCGCCAAAATTTCAAGCTGGATCGGCCGCATCGCCAGCAACACCTGCATCAACCACCTGCGCAAGAAACGCCTGCCCCTGTTTGACGATATCGCCGGTCCCGGACAAACCCTGGAAAATGTCGCCGGCAACAGCCCTTCTCCGGAATACCTGAATGAACAGGCGAACAGCAACCTGAACCTGCAGAGAGAAATAGACCGCTTGCCGGCGCATTACCGGCTCATCCTGACCCTGTTTCATTTTTCGGAAATGAACTATGACGAAATCGGCCAGGCCTTGAAAATGCCGGCCGGAACTGTCAAGAGCCATCTTTTCCGTGCCCGGCAAAAATTACGGGAGCGGCTGATGCCAGCCGTTCGGGAGGAAGCATGACAAACGGACATTTAAATGACGGACAAATCCAGGAAATCCTGGACAACATGACGTTTCAACCGGGTCAGTCCCTTGACCAGCATTTAGAGACCTGCGCCTCCTGCCGGCAACGATTCGAACAGTACCGACAGCTTTATGCCGGGCTGGCCGTTGACCCCGGCTTCACCCTGCCGCCAACATTCGCTGATTCTATAATAAAAATACTCCCGGTTTCCCGCCAGATTTTTTGGGCGCGGCCGGCAGTAAAAATAATCTTGCTAATAAGCGCTTGTGCCGCCGCGATGACCGGATTGTTTATTTTTGTGAACATGCGTCCCCTGGCCAACGAAGCCCTGCAGATTTTCGCCACCCTCAAAACGGCGTTCCTTTCCCTAAGTGGTCAAATGAAACAGCTTTTTGTCTGGTTGGGCGGCAACGCCAAGCCGTTCATTCTCGGCGGACTGGGTCTGTTCAGCGCTTTTATCTTCGATCGAATCCTGCTCCGGCAAATCGTGCGCCACAGCCACTAGACGAATCAGCGGCAGGGCGTGATTCTGCCATTGCGATGGCCGAAATGGTCTCAACGCCGACGATCAAAGTACTAACGTAGTTTACCGTGCCGGCAATACTGTTCGGCTTCCAGTTGCGTGGCAAAATACACACCGCCTTTCGCCTTGCAATCCTCGGCCGTGGCCGCCGTGACCACACTGTTTACACAGCACCAGCCGCGGGGAGGAGTTTGCTTACAATAACGATCGGCTTCCAGTTGCGTGGCAAAGTAAACGCCGCCCTTCTCCTTGCACAACTCGGGCGTGGACGCAACAACCACACCATTCACGCAGCACCAGCCGCTGGTGGGAGTCTGCTGACAAAAACGATCGGCTTCCATCTGAGTGGTGAAATAAACTCCGCCCTTCTCCCGGCATTCCGCTTCCGCCATAGGCGTCACCGTGCCTTTGAGACAGCAATATCCCAGGCAAGCCTTTTCAGCATCGGCTTTATTCAGGAAAAATAGTCCGCCTTTTTCCTTGCATTCTTCGGCCGTAGCTTCGATCAATTCGCCGTCCAGGCAGCACCAGCCGCTGGCGGGAGTTTGCTGGCAGTACTTTTCCGCTTCCGCCTGGGTGTCAAAGTAAACGCCGCCCTTCTCTTTGCACAACTCGGGCGTGGCCGCGAACACCACGCCATCTTTACAGCACCAGCCGTCGGCAGCCGACAAAAGCGCGGCGCCGGAAAAAACCAGCAACCCTGCCGCCGCAATCAAACCCATCACTCCAAGCCATGAAACTGTTTTTTTCATTTTTCCCTCCCGGAAAAACTCTGCCTGAACCTAATTGTATGATATATAAAGCTTTTTAGCAAAAATCTCATTTGCAAACAGCATTTCTGGATTTTTAATGATAATTTGACAATGGTCGCAAGAAAATAGTAAAAAGGGACCAGAGAAAAGGGAGTTGTAAAAAATGAATATATTCACCCCCCTGCAAGTGAAACACCTGACATTTAAAAATCGCATCGTCCTGCCGCCCATGGCCACGGAAAAATCTCAGCTCGACGGGCTAGTCAAGAAAGAAAGCCTGGCTTATTATCGGGAAATGGCGACCCGGGGCATGGCCCTGCTGATCGTGGAACACAATTATATTTCAGCGCAAGGAATGGCCAGCCCGGGGCAAATGTCCATTGCCGGCGATCAAACCCTGGCCGGACATAAAAAATTGAGCCAAGCGATACGGGAAAACGGAGCTTTGGTTGCCCTACAGATCAATTACGCAGGCAGCAATCGCCAGGAAACTATGCCCGGAGAGTGCCTGGGCGCCAGTCCCGTGCCGCACCCGGTCAGCCATTTGAATCCTCAAGAATTAAGCGAAAAACAAATAGCTGAAATTATCATCGCTTTCGGCCTGGCCGCGGCCAGAAGTAAGGCGGCTGGTTACGACCTGGTGGAGATCCACAGCGCCCACGGTTACCTGCTCAACCAGTTTTTATCGCCGCTGACCAACCGCCGCCATGACCAATATGGTGGAACCCTTATCAACCGCATGCGCCTGCTCATGGAAGTGATCGAGCAAGTGCGCTTCCGGGTAGGAACGGATTACCCGCTGCTGGTGCGTCTGGGCCTCAGCGACACGCCGCCGGGAATGGACCTGCACAAGGGCGGACTGATCCTGGAAGAGGGCATTGCAACAGCCAAAGCGGTCGCCAAAGCCGGGATCGACATTTTGGATATTTCCGGAGGATTGTGTGGCAGCCGGCCGGCCGGCTTGACAGGCGAAGCTTATTTTCTGCCCTGGGCGCGAGCGCTTCGTTCGACCGTCACGATACCGCTGCTGATCACCGGCGGCATCACCAAAGCTGAAACCGCCGCTGCAATCATCGAACAGGGCGACGCCGACCTGATCGGTATCGGCCGCTCTCTCGCCGCCGACCCGGAATGGCTCCTAAAGGCCAAAACTCAATTCGGTGTATAAATCTATTTTTTCGATTTAAGCGAATAATGATCCTTCTCAGCTATTGCTCAGAACTTGGCGCGGATCCTGGTGGAAAAAATCCAGCAACACCTGATACAATTCAGGATGAGCGGCATGCAGCGGCCAAGGATTTTCGAAAAACATCTCGCAGGCTACGGCAAAAAATTCGGCTTCATTCAGGGCGGCATAGGACGGCAGGATCGAACCGCTCTGCCGGTGCTCGCGCCATTCCCGGTTCAGGTAATCGGCCCAGGAATCGCTGCGCCCGCGCCTGGTCCGCCGCGGATATCTGCCGCTGATTTTCCTTTGTTCACGGTCGAAAAAATGGGCCAGTTCATGGATCAAAACATTACGCCCCTGGCTCGGATTGGCAAATCCCTGTTTCAGGCTCTCTTCAGCAATCAGCAGCGGCCCGCGCTCCGGCGCCTGGCCGGCAATATTTCCCTTCTCAACCTGATAGTTGCGATCAAAGCTCATACCCGGATAAATCGTGACCCCATCTGGCAGCGGCGGCTCCCATTCGGGCCGGCCATGGAGCATGGAGGCCACACCGGCGCCGATCAGCAACCGGGTTTGCCAGTCCACGGGAGCACCGCCGATACCAGCAATATTGTTATCGCTGAGAAAAAGGCTGATGTCGCGTTCAAATTTTTTTTTGGCTTCAACATCCAGGCCGCGGTAATATGCCGAACGGGAAAACAAAAATTCACGCCAGGAAAGCGCCATCGGCATACTTGCAGCCCGCCGGCGCCGCAAAGGTTTCTTTAACGCCAACCACAGATAAATAGCCAGCAACGGTGGCGTCACGAATAAAACAATTGCCTGGCCCGAAATAAAAAAGACCAGCGATCCAACCAGGATAATCAGCAGCGTGTAAAAGGCAACGAAAATCTTATCAATTTTGGAAATAATTTGCATGGGCTGAGAATCAACGCGTCCGGCCGCGGGCCAGGGAGAAAAAAACACCAGCGCCGCACAGGGCGGAAAAAATGACAAAGGAAACCTTCACGCTCTCCAGAAAAAGTGGATAGCTGGCCGGGGTGATTTGCGCATGGCCGATATACAAATAAAAAATCAGAGTGGCGATACCCATGCTCAGCATTTGCCCGATCATGCGCATGGTGCTCAAGGTCGCCGCGGCCACGCCGAAATATTTTTTTTCTACCGCGCCCATGACCGCATTGGTGTTGGGCGAGGAGAAAAGGGCGAACCCGAATCCTACCAGGATCAGGCCGGCCACGATGACTCCCAGGCCGGTTTGGCTGTTCAGCCAAATAAACAAAAAAAGACCGGCGGCGGAAATCCCCATGCCCAAAGAGGCCACCAGCCTGGGTTCCAAGCGGTCGGAAAGGTGGCCGGCCAGGGGCGAAAAAACAGCCATGACCAGAGGCTGGGCGATCAGGATCAGGCCGGCATCGCCCGGAGGCAGGCCCTTGATGTACTGCAGGTAAAGGCTTAATAAAAACGTCAGTGCAAAGGTGGCGCTGTAGTTGATCAATGCGGCCAGATTGGAGAAAGCAAAAACCTTATTGCCCTTGATCAGGCCGACCTGGAATATGGGATATTGAGTTCTGGCTTCCCAGGCCAGGAAAAACAGCAGCGCCGCCAAAGCGGCCAGAATCAGCGCCAGGCCTTCATAACGCGGCAACAGGGTAAATCCGAACATGAAAGCGGTCAGCATCAGGCAGTAAACCAGCGATCCCAGCCAATCAAACGCTTCGCCCCGGGATTCCCGCCATTCCTGGGGCATCTTCAGCCAGACAGCCGCCAAGATAAGGAGTCCCAAAGGCACGGTAGCTAAAAACAACGAGCGCCAGCCCAGGTGCTGGGTCAGCATACCTCCCACAAACGGTCCCAGCGATAAGCCGCTGTAAGTGGCGGCGACATTGATGCCCAGGACCCAGCCGCGCCGCTGCGGCGGAAAAACCGATGTCAATATGGCGATGCCGGTGCCGAAAATCATGGCCGAGCCGATACCCTGCAGAACACGGGCGCAAAGAAACAGCGGCACCGTCGGAGCCACGGCGGCCAAGAGCGAAGCGGCTGTGAAAATCACAGTTCCCCAGCTGAATATTTTCTTGCGCCCCACAATATCAGCAAGGCGGCCGAAGGGCAACAGGAATACGGCCGTTGCCAAAAGATATGTGCTCGCCACCCAACTGAGCAGGATGGCGTCCATGGCAAAATCCTTGGCAATGGCCGGCATGGCGATGCTCACCGCCGAGGCCATCATCGGTGTCAGCAAAGAACTCAAGGTGGTGACCAGCAAGGCTGCCCTTTGCTGGAAAACATCTTCCATGGTGACTCCTTTTACCATTCCCAACTGATCGGCCAACGCAAGCGCCGGCCCCTTCGAAAAACCTGATTTTATCCCGGCTGGCCAATCATGTCAATCATCTGTAGAATTATCGGGTCTCCGTATGGCCAAGCTGATGCTCGAATAATGCAGCCCCTACTTTTATCAATCCGGAATAGGACTATAAGCAAGGTTCAGTTTTTTCGCTATTTCGTGCAAGCGCCGATCATTGGTCCAAAATAAATAATCACTCAATTGCGTTGACGCCAACAAATGGACATCAATCAAACCCAGACCTTTGCCGCTGAGCGCATTCTTTTCAATATAGAAAAGAATTTCCTCATCAGAGGTTTTTCCCACATGCGGCAACGCTTGCAGCAATGATAAAATTTCTCTGCGGTTGCGAAGATTCCCACAGGCAAGTTCGCCGCTGACAAATGGATGAACAGCGACAAGACCCTGATTCAAAAGACTGACCAAGGAAGCATTGTCACTCCGGAAATGATCTACCCAAACCGATGTATCGACCAGCACCATTCAATTTTCTCCTTGGCGCCGACGGGGAACAGAACGGAGTTTTCTTTCACTGCCGCCCAAACGGGCCAGGCGACGGCTGCTCTCCAGGGCGATCAAAGCCTCCAGTCCCAGCCGCACCAAAGAGGTTTTTTCCTTGATACCGGTTAATTCTTTGGCTTTTTTTATTAATTTTTCATCCATGTTCAAAGTGGTTCGCATGCCTTTCTCCTTTATGCCTGTTTTGCATGCACTAATATGCATTAATTATATGCCTTTGTCAATAAAAAGAGAAAGAATATGGATGTTCTTTTATAATTTTAGTTTTTGCCTTGCATTTTTTTTCACCGCACCATAAAGATTTCCTATCCCCTCCCAAGCAACCTCCCCACCCAAATCCCGATTCATGACATGATGAAAAACGCCCAACAAAGACGCCCATCTACTTCTTTTTTTAGGATATTGGAATTTAGAACTGGAAATTTTATTGGAATTTTGGATTTGTGATTTGGAATTTTATTTTAGGCTTCAAGGACTTTGACGCGGTTTTTCCGGCGCCCGAAAAATTTTCCCATTTTTTCCTGCAGTCTGTCCAGGTAGATATAGAAGACGGGGGTGACATACAGGGTGACCAACTGCGAGAACAGCAGGCCGCCGACCACGCACAAACCCAGCGGGCGGCGCGACTCGGAGCCGGCGCCGAATCCCAGGGCGATCGGCAGGGTGGCCATGAGGGCGGCCACGGTGGTCATCATGATCGGCCGGAAACGGATGCTGCTGGCCTTCAGGATGGCCGCCGTGGCATCCAGTCCCTGGTTCTTCGCCTCGATGGCGAAGTCGATCATCATGATGGCATTCTTCTTGACAACGCCGATTAGCATGATGAGCCCCACGAAGCTGTACAGGTTCAGGTCAACACGGAACAGCAAGAGAGTGACCAGGGCTCCGAACACGGCGAAAGGCAGGCCGCTGAGGATGGTGATCGGGTGGATGAAGCTTTCGTAGAGAATGCCCAGGATCATGTAAATGACCAGGATGGCCAGGAACAGCAGGCCGACCAGGCTGCCCTGGGAGGACTGGAAGGCCTGGGCCGTGCCCGTAAAATTGGTCACGATGGAAGAGGGGAGCGTGGCGCGGGCTGTATCGTTAACGGCGGCCACCGCCTCGCTCAACGCCACGCCTTCACCCAGGTTGAAGGAAATGGACACGGAAGGAAGCTGCCCCGAATGGTTCACGGTGAGAGGTCCGGCCCCGGATTCCACTTGGGCCAGCGTCGAAATCGGAACGGTTTCGCCTGTCAGGGGAGAGCGGACATACAACAGTTGCAAGGTTGACGGATCCTGGCGGAACTGGGGCAAAAGCTCCATGATAACGTAATACTGGTTGTTGGGGGCCAGGATGGTCGAGACCTGGCGGGTGCCGTAGGCCGAGTACAGCGCATCCTCGATGGCCTGGGGCGTGATGCCCAGTGATGCCGCCCTGTCCCTGTCGATGACCAGGTTCACTTCCGGATTGCTGATGCGCAGGTCACTGTTCACGTCGCGCAGCAACGGATTGGTTTTCAGCTTGGCCTCCAGGGCCGGTGCGGCGCTATAAAGCGCTTTCAGGTCCGTCGACTGCAGCGTGAACTGGTAGATGCCGGAAGCGAAGCGGCCGCCGATGTTGATGACCGGGGGGTTGAGGATGAACACGCGAATGCCCGGAATGCCGGCCATTTTGATACGCAGCGAATTGACCACCTGGTCGGCGGTCATTTTGCGCTGGCTCCTGGGTTTCAGCCGGATGAACATGCGGCCGATATTGCTTGTCCCGCCTCCGCCGCCGCCGACGGAGGAGATGAAACCCTCCACGTTCGCGTCCTTGGCCAGGATGGCGGATACGGCTTTCTGGTGCTTGCTCATGCCTTCGAAAGACAGACCTTCCGCGCCCTCGCTGGTGCCGTTAAGGAAACCGGTGTCCTCGCTGGGCAGGAAGCCCTTGGGCACGACAACGAAAAGCAGCACCGTAATGATGAAGATCACTCCCGAAAAGAGCAAGGTCGCCCGCCGTCTTTGCACGACCCATTCCAGACTCCTTTCATAAAGCCCGAGGGTGCGCGTCCAGAAGGATTCGATGATGTTAAAAAATCGGCCGTGCTTTTCCTTCACATCATGCTTGAGAAAGCGGCTGCACATCATGGGTGTAAGCGAAAGGGAGACAACTCCGGAAATGAGGATGGCCACCATGATGGTCACGGCGAATTCACGGAACAGGCGGCCCATGATGCCGCCTAAAAAAAGGATGGGAATGAAGACGGCGGTCAGGGACAGGGTCATGGAAACGATGGTGAACCCGACTTCCTTGGCTCCGTCCACCGCAGCCGTAAAGGGCTCCTTGCCCATCTCCATGTGCCGGAAGATGTTCTCCAGCATGACGACGGCGTCATCGACAACGAAACCGACGGCCAGGGTGAGGGCCATGAGCGAGAGGTTGTCCAGGTTGAAGCCGAAGAGCTGCATGGCCGCGAACGTTCCCACCACCGAGAGGGGCAGGGCCAGGCTCGGTATCACCGTGGCCGAGACGTTGCGCAGGAATAGGAAAATGACCAGGATCACCAGGATGAGGGTGAGCAGCAGGGTGAACTGCACGTCATTCACCGACGCCTGGATGGGTTCGGCCTTGTCGAAAAGGATAGAGAGGCTGGCCGAGGCCGGGATCTGGTTCTTGAAACTGGGCAGCAGGGCCTTGACCGCCTTGGAAACCTGCACGGTATTGGTGCCCGGCTGGCGCTGGATGGCCAGCAGGATGCAGCGGCTGTCGTTGAACCAGGCGGCCACTTTGTCGTTCTGGACGCTGTCGAAGACACTGCCCAGGTCCTGCAGCCGCACCGGTGCGCCGTTGCGGTAGGCGACAATGATGGGCCGGAACTGCGCGGCATCGTTGAGCTGGCCAGTGGCTTTCACCGTGAAGGTTTTTTCGCGGCCCCACAGCGTGCCGGTCGGCAGGTTGACGTTGTTGTTGGTCACGGCGGTCACCACCTGGTCAATGCCGATACCCCGTGCGGCCAGGGCCTGGGGGTTCAACTGGATGCGCACGGCATACTTCTGGGCGCCGTAGACCTGGACCTGGGCCACGCCGTTCACCATGGAGATGCGTTGCGCCATCAGGGTCTCGGCGTACTCGTTCAGCTTGTAAAGGGGAAGCGTAGGCGATTTGAGGGCGATGAAAAGGATCGGCTGGTCGGCCGGGTTCACTTTTTGATACGATGGGGGGGTGGGCATATCGCGGGGAAGCTGCCGGGCGACCGCGGCAATGGCGGCCTGGACGTCCTGGGCGGCGGCGTCGATGCTGCGGTCCAGGCTGAATTGAATGGTGACTTGGGTGGAGCCCAGGCCACTGCTGCTGGTCATGTTGTCGATGCCGGCGATGGTCGAGAATTGCTTTTCAAGGGGAGTTGCCACCGCGGCGGCCATGGTCTCCGGGCTCGCACCGGGGAGGCTGGCTGACACGGAGATAGTGGGAAAATCGACTGTGGGCAGGTCGCTCACCGGCAGGAGCCTGTAGCCGAGGATGCCAGCAACGACAATGGCCATCATGACCAAGGTCGTCATGATGGGCCGTTTGATGAAAAGACTCATGGATTCCTCCCCTTATCCGCGAGGCTTGACTTGATCTGCACCGCCGCTCCCGGCAAGAGCCGCATCTGGCCGTCGGTCACCACCGTATCGCCGGCCTTCAGGCCCTGGTCAATGACCATGACGCTGTCCAGCGTGCGATTGATCTTTACGGCCCGCTTGCTCACAGTCTTGTCCGGCCCAACAACGAATACGAAGGTGCCATCCTGGCCCGTAACGACCGCCCCGGCCGGCACGGTGAGGACGGCGGCTTCGATGGCGAGCACCAGTTCAGTATCCACAAACTGGCCGGGCCAAAGGGAGTTCGCTTGGTTCGGGCACTCAGCCTTCAGGGTAACGGTGCCGGTTTGCGGATCCACCGTATTGTCGAGGAAGGTCAGGTACCCCTTCACATCGGAACTGCTGCCATTCCGGGATGCTTGTACATGGACTTCCAGTTTGCCCCGGGCGGCATATTTCTGGACCTGCGGCAGTTGATCACCTGGGACGGAGAAACTCACCCGGATCGGGTTGATCTGGTTGATGACCACCAACGTCGCATCATTGGCTTTCACCACATTGCCCCTTTTTACAAGGAGGCTGCCCGTGCGCCCGGAAATCGGAGCCTTTATGGTGGCGTAATCCAGGTTCAGCCTGGCTTGCGCCACGACGGCTTCGTCAACCCGGACCGTGGAGCGGAACATCTCGGCCTGGGTGCGCACGGAATCGTATTGCTCCTGGGTCACATAGTCCTTTTTGACCAGATCGGTATAGCGCTTGGCCTGGATCTCGGCATTTGCCGCCTGTGACTTGTCACGGGCCAGCTGGGCCAGTGCGGCATCCAGAGCCACCTGGAAAGGGCGGGGATCGATCTGGAAAAGAATCTGCCCCGACCGGACGTCTTGCCCTTCCAAGAAGGATACTATGTTGATGACGCCTCCGACCTGAGCTTTCACGAATACGGTTTCAATGGGTTCCACGAAACCTATGGCATTCAGGGACAGGGGCTCACGCTGAACCAAGACCTGGGCCACGGTAACCGGGACCGGCGGTATGGGGGCGGCTTTCTTGCCAGCACAGCCGCCGGCAAGCAATGCCGCAATGACAAACAATCCTCCTGCCAGTCTGCGGCCGAACGGAATGCCATGACCTTTCAGCCTGAAGCCGAAAGGTTTCTTTTTTAATATTTCTGTCATGGTTTCACCTCGAAAGTAAGGCCGCGGCTGCCAGGGAGTTGTCCCCAGGCAATCCCAGGATGCCTATGTCGTGAGCGAGTCGGGCCAGATTGATAAACCAACCCAAACGCGCGTTGATCTGTTCGGCCCTGGCTACGGCCAGGACGCGCTGCGCCGAGAGAAGATCAAGGATGCTTCCCACCCCTTCCCGGTAACGTCCAAGGGCGACTGCCTCTGATTGGCTGGCGCTGGCCACGAGATCGTCAGTTGTCTTCACCCGCTCATCGGCGGTGAGGAACTCGCTGTGCGTGGAGAAGACTTGAAAGATGATCGTCTGTTCAGCACTGCGCACCCGTTCCCGGGCGGCCTCGGCTTCGGCCTTTGCCTGCAAAAGATCAAAATTTCGTGAGAATCCGTTGAAGATGGGAACTTGCAGCTGCAAGGCCCCGACGGTTGAATTGGTGTATCCGGGAACATCCTTAAGCCACAGCCGGCCTATGGAGCCAGCAACTGAGAAAGATGGCAGCATGCGGGATCGGGCTTCCCGTACTTTGGCCGCCGATCCCAATGCCAGAGCCTGGGAAGCCTGCAGGTCGGGCCGGTTGGCCAGAGCCTTTTCGATGAGTTGGTCCACCGTTTGGGCAAGTCCGCCAGGCGGAATTTCCGGGACCTCTATCTCAGGACCAAAAGAAATATTGGCCGGATACCCCATGGCTACCGCTAGGGTGCCCTTGGCAATGCGCACCTGCCCCTCCGTGTCCAGCACGGCCAGTTTGACCTCCGCGTAGGCCGTCTTGGCCTGCAGGACGTCGGCGTTCGTAGCCAGCCCCATACGGTGCCTCTCTTCGGCGGCGGTCAGATTCGCTTCGGCTTCGGCCAGGGATGTCCGGTTGGCTTCCAGCAGGGCCTTGGCCCCCGCCTGGTTGAAGAAGGCTATTTCCGCCTGCAGGACCGTGTTTTGCATGACGGCGTTCTGGGTCCAATTAGCGGCCAGGAGGGACTGACGGGATTCCTCTACCACTGCCGAGCGGCCGCCGAAGTCAAACAGCAGATAGGAGAGGCTGGCGCTGGCGCTGATGTCCGTGTTAGAACCATCCGGTTGGTCCTTGGTATTGATATCCTTTTCGTAATAGAGAGTCCCGTTCAGGTCCACTTTGGGGTACCAGGCACCACGAGCGGAGCCGTATCTGGCCGCAGCGGCCCGGGCGTCGGCCCAGGCCACCCGGGTAGCGGGGTTGTTCTGCAACGCGATGTTGACTGCATTCACGAGGGTGAATTTGCTGAGCTTGTCCTGGATCTGTTCAATGGGAATGGCGAACCCGGTTTTTGCCGGTTTTTGGATAGTTGAGACAGGGGGGGCCCAGGCGACGTTAGGTGCAGGTGATGTGGCTGGTACGTTTTGCACCTTGGGCGGGGAGAGGGCGCAACCGAGGAAAGCCAATACAGCCGCCAGCGGCACAAGGCTATGCAAGTTTCTCGCTAAGTTGCGATTTCTTCGCAAAAGGGTAAATAAAGTCATGTAGTTACCTCAAGAAACAAAACGACAGTTTAATCGCAATTCACTTGAAATTCAATGCTTTAATGAAAGATATTGGTACCGGCCTTCACTATTACTTTGGAAACCAGCAGCCGGCAGGGTATTCAGGAACGGGGCGACAAGTTGGCCCGGTGGGCCGCTTACCTGGCCCCTCAGGGGGCAGTACAAATCATTTCCGCCGACGGCGGAATTTGTCGCGCAGTTTCACATTCAGGCCATCGGTAGCCACGTAAAAAGCCGGCACCACGATCAGGCTCAGCACGGTCGACAAGGTCAGCCCGCCGATGATGGCGATGGCCATGGGCATGCGGATTTCCGAACCGGCTCCGATGCCCAATGCCGGCGGAATCGCCGCCATCAGGGTGGCGATGGCGGTCATCAGAATAGGCCGCAAACGAATGGGTCCGGCTTTTTCCATGGATTCGCGCGCACTAAAACCCTGGCCGAGGAACGTGTTGGCGTAATCAACCAAGATAATCGAATTTTTCTTGACGATGCCCATCAGCAGCAGCAGGCCGATCATGGAGAAGATGTTCAGGCTCTGATTGGTGACCCACAGGGCGAAGGCGGCGCCGGCGATTGACAGGGGCAGAATGGTAATGACCGTCACCGGATGCAGATAGGAATTAAATTGCGAAGCCAGGATCATATAGGCGATGAGAATTCCCAAAATCATGGCAAACAACAGGCTGCTGCTCGACTCGCGAAAGGCGACGCTGGCCCCGCCCAGCACGGCGCGGTAGCCGACCGGCAGGTCCTTGCCCAGCACCTCCACCGTCTTCAGCGCCTCGTCCTGCGCATGACCGGGGGCGACGTTGGCGTAGATAGTGACCGCCCGCTCGCGGTCGCGGCGGGTGATGGCCTGCAGCGCCGGCTGCTCGTCGTAGGCGACCAGGGCCGACAGCGGCACCAGCTCTCCGGAGCGTGTGCGCACTTGCAGCCGGGCGATGTCCTCGGGTCGGGAGCGCTGGGCAGCCAGCAGTTTGACGCGCACGTCGAGGCGCCGGCCGCCGGTGCTGTACTTGCCGGCGAGCACGCCGCCGACCAGGGCATTGAGCGTGGTGGCCACATCGCCGACCGAGACGCCGATGTCGGAGATGCGGGCGCGGTTGGGCGTGATGCGCAACTCGGGCATGCCCAGCCGGTAGTCGGTGTCCAGGTCGACCACGGCGCCGCTGGCGGTCAGCTTGCTCATCATCTCCTGGCTCAGGGTGATGAGCTTGTCCCAGTCGGGGCCACGCACCGAGAACTCCACCGGGAAGCCCCTCTGGGCTGTGAAACCCGCCTGCGACAGGTCCTGGATGACGGCGCGCATGCCGGGGATGGAGTTCAATTCCTTGCGCAGCACGGCGGAGAATTCCGCCTGGGAAAGGCGGCGTTCCTTGGGCGGGACCAGGCTGACGAAGATGTTGCCCTGGCTGACGCCGCCGCCCCAGCCGCCGACCGTGCCGAACATGCGCACGACCTCGGGCTTGGCGCTGATAATGGCCTCGGCCTGCTTGATCAGCTGGTCGGTTTCCTGCAGGGTGGAGCCCACGGCCGTCTGCATGCGGACGTTGACCAGGCTCTGGTCCTGGGAGGGGACGAACTCGCTGGGCATGATCAGGAAGACCCCCAGCGAGGCCAGGAAGAGGACCAGGGCGCCCAGCAGGATCAGCCCCGGGCGCTTCAGGCTCTTCTTCAGCACCCGGGCGTAGAGGTTCTCCAGCCGGCTGAAGCCTTTGTCCACGAAGAGGCCCACGCGGCTGCGGCCGCTGCGCGAGGTTACCAGGAACTGCGAGCAGCGGGCCGGGGCTAGGGTGACAGCCTCGACGTAGGAGAGGAGGACGGCCAGGCAGAGGGTGACGCCGAACTGCAGGAAGAAACGGCCGATGACGCCGGAGACGAAGACCACCGGGATAAAGATGGCCACTACCGCCAGGGTGGCCGCCAGGGCGGCGAAGGCGATCTCGTTCGTCCCCTCCAGGGCGGCGCGCACCAGGTCCTTGCCGCTCTCGGCGTGGCGATAGATGTTCTCCATGACCATGATCGCGTCGTCGACGACGATGCCCACGGCCAGGGCCATGGCCAGCAGGGTGAAGGTGTTGAAGGTGAAGCCCAGGAAGTAGATGATGGCCACGGTGCCCAGCAGCGACATGGGGATGGCCAGGATGACGTTGAGCGTGGAGGCGAAGGAGCCCAGGAACATCCAGCAGACCAGGGCGGTGAGCAGGACCGAGAGGATCAGTTCGAGCTGGATCTCCTGCACCGACTCCTCGATGAACTTGGTGGAGTCAAAGTTGACGCCGACGGTCATCCCTTCCGGCAGGTACTTCTGGAACTCGGCCAGGGTCTTGCGCACCTCCTTGGCCACGGCCACGGCGTTGGCGCCGCGCTGCTTCTTGATGCCCACGCCCTGCGCCGGCACGCCGTTGACGCGCTGCAGACGGCGCTCGTCCTCGAAGCCGTCCTCGACCATGGCCACGTCGCTGATGTAGACCGGGCTGCCCTGGTTCTCGCGAATGACGATGTGGCGGAAGGTCTCCAGGTCCAGGGCCTCGCCCAGGACGCGGATGTTGACCTCGCGGCCCGCCGACTCCAGGCGGCCGGCCGGGATCTCGATGTGCTCGCGCTGCAGGGCGGCCAGCACGTCACTGACCGTCACGGCGCGCGCGTCCATCTTGCTGGCGTCAAGCCACAGGCGCACGTTGCGCTCCAGGCCGCCAATCTGGAGCTCGCCCACGCCGGGGATGGTCTGCAGCTTCTCCTTCAGGCGGTAGCGCATGTAGTCGCTCAGGACCCGCTGCGGAAAAGGGCCGGAAAGGGCAACCTGCATGATCGGCTGGTCCTCGGGGTTGCTCTTGGAGATGCTCGGCGGTTCGATGTCGAGGGGCAGGTGGTGCTGGGCCTGCGACACCTTGCTCTGCACGTCCTGCATGGCCAGGTCGACATTGCGCGACAGGTTCATCTCCAGAGTGATGTTGGCGCCGCCCATGCGTGACGACGAGGTGATGCTCTTCACACCTTCGACCTGGATCAGCGCCTCCTCCAGGGGCTCCACCACGTCGTTCTCTATAACCTCGGGCGCGGCACCTTCCCAGGTCACCGAGACCGAAATGTTGGGGAAGTCGATGTCGGGGAACTGGCTGATGCCGATGCGTGAGCCGGCCACCAGGCCGAAGACGATGGTAGCGGCCATCATCATCCAGGCCAGGACGGGCTTCTTGACGCAGATTTCGGTAATCTTCATGTTTCGGCTCCTTGGCGGCGCGCCATTTTCATTTAACAGGCCTGGTTTCGTCTTTCTTGGCGGCCGGCGGGGCGGCGGCTAGGCGCACCGGCACGCCATCGCTCAGGCCCTCGGCGCCGCGCACCACCAGCACATCTCCGGCGCGCAGCCCGGAGAGGACCTCCACGTAGCCGTCGGCGGTGCGCATGCCGGGCGTCAGAATGCGTTCGACGGCCTTGCCGTTCTCCACCACGAAGGCCAGGAAGCCCTTCTCACTGGGGCGGATGGCCGTCTGCGGCACGACCGGCAGGGGGCGGGAGCCGCCCACCGGCACCCGCACCTCGGCAAACGAGCCGGAGCGCAGGCTCTCCTTGTCCTTGTCGATGACCTCGGCGGTGACGGCCACCATGCGCGTGCTTTCTTCAGTGGAAGCGGCGACATGGATGAGACGCGCCTGGTATTCCCGGTCGCTGTCGCGCACCTTGAAAAACGCCTTCACGCCGGGCTGCAGGCGGACGGCGTCCTGCTCGGTCACCTGGAAGCGCAACAGCAGGGGGTCACGGCGCACCAGCGTCGCCATGACCGACCCCGGCTGCACGTACTGCCCGGTCTGTACGGTGCGGGTCTGGACCACGCCGGCCACCGGGGCGCGCACATAGGCATCGTGCAAGTTGAGCTGGGCCTGGTTGAGGGCGGCGTTGGTCTGGGCCATCTCGGCCGCGGCCACCAGCACCTTGGTGCGCCAAGCCTCAATCTCCTCGCCGGGGATGAGGCCGGGGTTTTGCCGGTCCACGGACTCGCGGCGTTTCAGCCCGGCCTCGGCGTCGCTGCGGGCAGCCACAGCCTTGTTGTGGGCAGCCTGGGCCGACGCCACGGCCAGCGTGTAGCGTTGCGGCTCGATCTCGACAAGCACCTGTGCGCTGCCCACACGGCTCCCTTCTGCAAACTGTACCTTCTCGACCACGCCGGCCACGCGCGCCGTGACCTGGACCTTCTCGAAGGCCTCAACCGAGCCCACGGCATTCAATGTATAGACCACGTTGCGGTCCTGCACAAGCACCGTCTCCACCGGGAATTGCATATACACACCCCCGGCAATGGGGCCTTTCTTGCCAGAGGCGGCCGGGGCTCCGCCCTTGCCGCAGGCGGCGGGAACGAACAAAAGGGCCGCCAGGGGCAGCCAGTAAAAATATGTTTTTTTCATTTTCATAAGGAAGGCTCCTTGCCGAAGGGGTCAAGCCCCTGGGCGGCGCGCAGGTTGAGCAGGGCCAGGGCCAGGCCGTTGCGCTGACGGGCCACCTCCACCTCGGCTTCAAACAGGCTGACGTTGGCATCAGCCACCTGCAGGGCATTGCTCAACCCCTGCCGGTAAAGTTCAGCGGTCTCGGCAGCATTCTTGCGTGCCGCGTCCACGGCCACTTGGGCTTTGTTCAGGGAAGCCTGCTGGCTGGTGAGCTTTACCAGGCTATCGCGCACTTCCAGGGCCAGCCGCCGTGTCGCCCCCTGCACGTTGAGGTCGGCTAGGCGGGCCAGAGCGCTGTATTGCTTATATTCGCCGTTACGCAGGAAGCCGTCGAAGATCGACCAGTTAAGCGCCAGGCCGGCCGACCAGGTCGTGGACTTGCCGGTCAGCCCCGCCTCGTTCGTATAGCGGTACTGGCTGGAAAGGCTCAGACTGGGCAGCCACTTGAGGCTCGGCTCCAGCACCAGGGCGTGTTGGGCCCGGGCGTGCCAGGCCAGGGCGCGCAGATCAAGGCGCCGGGACTCGGCGCCGGAGAGCAGGTCATCGGCTGAGGCTGCCGGCTGTTCCGCCTGAGCCAGCAGCAACTCCGGGGCTGCGAGCTTGCCCTCGATGTCCGTATCCAGCAGGTAGCCAAGCTCGAGGTAGGCTGTCTGCACTTCCCCCTGCGTCTGGGTGCGTCCCATTTCGGCCGTGGCATACTCCAACTCGGCGCGGGTGACGTCATTGACCGAGACGAGCCCGGCCGCGTAGCGGGCGCGGGCCGCATCCAAGGTCTTGCCGGCATATTCCAGGCGATGACCGGTGGCCTCGTACACCTGGTCCATAGTCAGGGTGGTCAGAAAGGCGGAGGCCACCTCAAAGGAAAGCTGGCGCTTCACTTCGGCCGAGCTAAACCGCTGGGCCCGGTTTTCCAGCAACGCCTGGCGATAGGTGGGGATGCCGTAGGGATCGAACAGGATCATGTTCAGGGCGGCATAACCGGACAGGGCGTTCATGCTCTGGATGGTCATGGCCTGGCCATTCAATTCCCGCTCCACGGCATTGGGACGACGGGTGTAGTTACCCGTGAGGGAAATGGCTGGAAAGAAATAAGCCCGGGCCTGGGTCACCAGTCCCTGGGTCACCGCCATCTGTTCGCCCGCCGCCAGAGCGCGCTCGTTGCGGCTCAAAGCCAATTGCACGGCCTGTTCCAAGCTCAGAGCTTCTTCGGCAGCTGGAAGCAATGCCGGAAGAATGAGCAAAACCAGACCCAAAACCTTCCCTGAAATTCCATTCAATAATAAATATTTTTTTTTCATACGTTTCGGCCTTGTTCCTCCGCTGGCTCTTTAACACAAATTTAATTTAATCTATATTATACGAAAAAATATTTTTTTTGTTTCGCTGCTTTCCAAAAATATTATAGTAACTATTTTTAAAAATGTATTATAATAGGAAATCGCGCCCAAACGAATAAAGGAGGTGTCATGAAAACTGCCGCTATGTTTTTAATGGCCGCACTGCTTTTAGGGGTCGGCTTGGAAGCAGTGACCGCCTACAAAGAACCAGCCCGCATCATGCGCATCATCAACGGCGACACCTTGACTATTCTTTACCAAGGCAAATGGGAGGAAATCAAACTGCTCGGACTCGATATGGCGGAAACCACACTTAACGACAGAGTTTATGAGAAAGCCCTGAAAAATTCCACCACTCCGGCCGCAATCATCAACCGCGGATTGGCAGACAGGGAATTCGTCAAAAAATACTTGCAATATGGCAGCCAGATATGGATCGAGTTCGATACGCAAAAACGGGATCGCTTCTCGCGCCTGCTGGGTTATGTGTACCTTGCTAACGGCCGCATGCTCAATGAAATCATCCTGCGCGCCGGATTAACCGAACCGCTGTTGATCCCCCCCAATCTGAAATACCAGCATCGTTTTCAGGAAATAGCCCGCCTGGCCCAGAAGGAAAAAAGCAAATCAAAGACCGGCAAATCCGATCCCGTTGTTTTAAAGTAACCCCAATTCACTTTTAAGCAGTTTTAGCAATTTTCTGCGGGTCGCGTCAAAATTAATTTTTTTCACCCGGGGGTGAACACGGTTGCTCAGAGTGATCAAAAATAAGCATCCACAAATGATTTTTTTATAGCATCACTGGATGCTTCGGAAGACCTCAGCATAGTGATGCTATCACTATTTTAGTTGACAACCAATGCGCATTGATGTATATATGTATTTGAGGATTATATGAAAAGATTAAATATTACAATCGACAATGAAATTTATGAAAAAGCCAGAGCAATCGCTTTTATCAAAAGAATAAGTATTTCGGAAATTATTCGAAATTCCTTAAAAGATTGGATGAAGAAAAACACTAATAAAGAAATAGAAGCTTTACTTTCCGAATCTAATGAAGCTCGGTTGCTATCAATTCTTGAAAATGATGAATTTATCTCATCGGATAAGGTCAAACAAAAACTTGGAATATGTTAATTTTTTATAGCAAGAGCAGTTTAAATTACCTTGAAAGCCTTGACTTTAAAACCAAAAACCGCATTGTGAAAGGTATTGATCAATTACCCGGTAAAGGTGATATAAAAAAAATGAAAGGGAAAAAAATAAACAATATTTTCCGCCTTCGGGTGGGCAAATATAGAATAATATATCAATCGGAAAAAGAACAGATTAAGGTAATTGATATTGATACTCGCGGCGATGTTTATAAATAACGTTATCAGGTTCCTGCCTTTTCACTGCAGATTAAGTTCATTTTTAAGCAGCCTGTGCAGTTTTCGGCGCAAGACATCAAAATTTATTTTTTTAACCCGGGGATGAATGCGGTTGCTCAAGATTATCCATTGTCTCTGCGTTTCCGCTTCAAACCACAGCGAAGTTCCGGTAAAACCATTGTGCCCGATGGCCAGTTTCGCTAAAGCGCTGCCCCCGGAAGTCGGCCGCGAAGAATTCAATTTAAAACCGATTGAGTGGTGCAAAACGCTCCATGGCGTGCGGTTCTGCCAGAACAGCCTAATGGAATCGGCCGTGAGCAATGTCGCTGTTTCAGGAAAAAATTCCCGACTGAGTTTAAACAAATCACGGGCGCTGGCAAACAAGCCGGCGTTTCCGGCGCTGCCGTCGCTGTAGAAGGAATTGGCGTCATGCACCTCGCCCCGTAACAACCTGGTGCGCCAGGAAAAACAAGCTGCCGCTTCTTCATGTTCGCTCCGGCACATGTTTCTTTCATAATGGTTGCCGATTTCCGTCGGCGCACAGTGCATTTTTCCCGCGTTTGGAACCAGGAAAAATGTGTCCTGCAATTTGAGTTGTCTAAAAATGATCGCGGCTGCCATTTTTTGAAATTCGAGACCGGCTGTTTTTTCCAGCAGGTGGCGCAGCAATATATAGATGGTTTTAGTTTAATCATTTTTCTTCCTTTTTTGGTAATAATTTTTTAATTCGAATAGATAAAAATTTTAATTCTTTTCCAGTATTTGTTATTATAATGGGTTGATTATTTTCATCTTTACTAAATGATGCAACAGTATATGGTTTATTTTTAAATTTTCCGCCTAATACTATATCGTCTGGATTTATATCTACGATTAATTTTGTAATATTTTTATTTTCTGTTAATATTTGTTTTAATTTAATCATTTTTTTTAATATTCAAATTATTTTTACATCATATTATGTTGATTTTTATACTTAAATTCCACTTATCCACCATATATCGAACACCTTTATCTGCGGCTTATAGGAAAATCAATTTTCCCCATGATGGGATTTTAAAGAACTTTTATTGAAATAGCAATAGATGCAGCACAAACTATCCACCGACCTTGGTGGATGTAGTTTGTCTGTCCCCATAGGGGAATGTGAATTATTTATGATTATTTGTGAAAATATAGAAAAAAGAAATTTTTTTGCATGGAAGGTTCAGTTTTTCGAAACTTGGATGAAAAAAGGCCATGAAATGTGTGATTTACTCAAAACTAAAATGCTTCCCCACCGTCAATATTAAACGTCATTTTTAATCAGATAATTTCCGCAACAGTTAGTACCTTAAAACAAATTAGCTTGTTAAAAAACAAGTTAATTTGTTTTCTAAGGTAATTATCCTGCGCAGCAGGGTTTGAAATCGAATGGTGAGGCCCGGGTTTCGATGGCGGCAGGTCCGGGATATTCAATCGGCCACATGGCCAAATGCTTCAATATACGGATGACTTCCTCCCGCTCCAGGATGAAGGCGATGATCTTCATCTGTGCCCCGCATTTGGGGCATTGAAGTGGATCTATTTCATAGACCTGATAGATCAACCGTGCCCATGACTTGCGGCAGGTTTTCTTGTCCGGGGCATCGTCGATGATTTTAATCTGCAGTTGATCCTCCAAACCCAATTTCTTCCTCTTGCCCCGGGCGGCGTTGGCGTAATGCCCATAATAGCGGATCAGCGCTTCATAATGACCGGGAATATGAAGACAAACACGGTGCAGGAACTCGATGGCGTCCAGAACTTCAAAATTCCGCTTTTTCCCCTGGTGCAGCTTTGATTTATACATCACCACCCGGTCTTTTCGACATACCTGATTTTCTCTGCCGAAAAGGAGGCATGTACCACGTACTGCGCCAGTCTGACCAGGGCTTCCCGATCTTCTTTTTGAATGACGACTTCACCATGAACCGAGAAACCCAAATGGTGCCAGTTTCTCATATTTTCCACCAGGCCGTCGCTGATGCGGTTGTTTTCCTTCATCATGGCAAAGACCTTTTCACGAAACAAGATGGTTGCCTGGTCACTGTCAATTCCCGAAACAGGGTGGAAACTACCGGCAAGGTCGAACACGCCATCGGTCACCAGGCAGTGGATGTGCGGATGCCAGATCAACAGGTCGCCAAAGGTCTGGGTCGATGCGATAATGCCCGGGCGGAAATGGTTATCCGGGAATATGGCCCCGTACAGTTCTAGGATGGTTGCGGCCGCGCTGCGGGCCAGTTCTGCCAGTAGCAGGCGGTCTTTATAAAAAAGCTTGCGCAAAACCTTGGGAATGGTAAAGACCCACTGCCGGTGCGCAACGTTTTTCAGAACATTTTCGTTTACCCATGCGCCCCAGATCAGTGTCCGCTTCTCGGCGCAGGAGGGGCAGAAAAAGCGGGTTTTACAACTAAATGCCACGAAAAAGTCATAACCGCAATCCGGGCAGCGCACCCGGGCAAAACCGTTCTCCATGATCCCGCAGTCGAGGTGTTTGCAAATGGTGGTGGTAATGATCTTTCTGAAATATCCATACTCATCCTCATACCGCTCCGGATAGATCTTTTCATATTCTTCAAAATGTTGATAGGCGATTCTATACAGATCACTCTTTTCCGGCGTTCGCCTTCTATATACTCCGCCATGCATACCCTGTCTTGGCAATAAGCATGCCAAAGCAGATTTTAGCTAACGGAAACCTCGCAAATTATTTGCCAATCATGGTTACAAGAACTTTTCCTGAATTTGTTTGAAAAATCTTATGTAAACTTTTATTTACCTTTATCCGGTTGAACCAGCGTGTGCAGAAAATCTGACCCAGCGCCGCCAGACCGATGAGTACCAGATAAAAAGCATAAAAGCAAACCTGAAACTTATAAATCCTGATCCGCCGTTTCATTTTAGATCAAGTTCATTTTTAAGCAACCTGTGCAACTTCCTGCGCAGCGCATCAAAATTTATTTTTTTGACCCGGGGATGAATGCGGTTGCTCAAGATTATCCATTGTCTCTGCGTTTCCGCTTCAAACCACAGCGAAGTTCCGGTAAAACCATTGTGCCCAATGGCCAGTTTCGCTAAAGCGCTGCCCCCGGAAGTCGGCCGCGAAGAATTCAATTTAAAACCGATTGAGCGGTGCAAAACGCTCCATGGCGTGCGGTTCTGCCAGAACAACCTGACGGAATCGGCCTTGAGCAATGTCGCTGTTTGGGGGAAAAATTCCCGGCTGAGTTTAAACAAATCACGGGCGCTGGCAAACAAGCCGGCATTGCCGGCGCTGCCGCCGCTGTAGAAGGAATTGGCGTCATGCACCTCGCCCCGCAACAAACGGGTGCGCCAGGAAAAACAGGCTGCCGCTTCTTCATGTTCGGTCCGGCACATGTTTCTTTCATAACGGTTGCCGATTTCCGTCGGCGCGCAGCGCATTTTTTTCGCGTTTGGAACCAGGAAAAATGTGTCCTGCAATTTGAGTTGTTTAAAAATGATCGCGGCAGCCATTTTCTGAAATTCGAGACCGGCTGTTTTTTCCAGCAGGCGGCGCAGCAATATATAGCCGACATCGGAATAAACCACCCGGGTACCAGGCGCGGCCATATTTTTCAGAGCGGCGATTTGTACCAAGTCAGCAAGCGGCCGGTATAGATAAAAAGGATGCCAGGGCAGCAAACCGGAGCTGTGGGTGAGTAACTGCTCCAAGGTAATATGCAGAGGAAAGGCCGGGAAAAATCGCCTTACTTCGTCTCCCAGATGCCACTGTTTTTTTTCCAGCAGATAAACGGCCAAAAAAGCGGTAACCAGGGGTTTAGTTAGTGAAGCCAGATCATACAAAGTATTTCCGGCTAATGGCTCCGCTTCAGGCCAAACAGCTTTGCAGCCGAAATGCCGCTCTAGGAGAATGTGCCCGCGGCCAGCCACCAGAATGGACATACCGGGGAATGCTTTTTTTTCGATCTGGCCAAGGATGAACTGTTCAAGCATCAAGGACAGTTACGATGGCAGCAGAAATATCCAGGGCCAACTGCAGCGCGGCGCGGCCATCATGGCCGGTGACATTGCAATTACTTCCGCTGGCAATGGTTTTAAAGAAATTCTGCCACAGGTTGTAAAGCGGCTCGATATTCGGAATTTGCGGAATGCTTTCCTTGATTTGGCCGTTCTGCAGCTGGATTATTTTCACGCTTCGTTCTTTATAATCCGCGGACATGTAAAGATCTTTCTGAAAAATTCGCAACTTTCGGGTTTTGTCCTGCGAGACGCGGCTGGCGGTCAGGTTGGCCACCAAGCCAGAATTGAATTCCAAGCGGACATTGGCGATGTCAATTTGTTGGGAAATAACCGGTACGCCGCTGGCCCGGATTTCTTTGATGCCGCTGCGGTCCCACTGCAAAATGATATCCAGGTCGTGAATCATTAAATCCAGGATGACATCAATGTCCAATGAGCGCGGTGAAAATGAACCCAGCCGCTGAATCTCGATAAAACGTGGTTTTTTGACCAGATTGTGGATATACTCGACCGCCGGATTGAACCTTTCCAGGTGTCCGACAGCCAGAACCAGTTGCTTCTGCTCAGCCAGGGCGATCATCTGGTCGGCTTCAGCCAGGGTTTTACTGATCGGCTTTTCAACCAGGACATGCTTGCCATTTTCCAGAAAAAACCGGCAAACATTAAAATGCTCCACCGTTGGTGTCGACACCATGACCGCGTCCACGTGAGCCAGCGCCTGCCGGTAATCCGTCATTTTTTCAATATCCAGACCTTGGCAAACCTTGTCCAGATTATTGCGGTTCACATCCACAGCGCAGGTAACCCGGCATTGTGGAATTGAACGCAGCACCCGCAGATGATTACCGCCCATGGCTCCAGTCCCGATGACGCCAATTCTCATATTTTCCCCAATAAAACGATTTTCCCTTGATTGGCCAGATCAATCACTTGCGGCTGATCGAGCATCAATGTCTTTCCGGCCTCCAACACGAAAGCCGCCGCCCGGCAATCTTTTAAAAGGGCCATGGTTGACAATCCAACCACCGGCACATCGAAACGCATGTCGTGGCTTGGCCGGCTGACCTTGATCACCACCAGGCCAGGACCGGCGATTTCCGCCGCCCGGGTGATAGCACGATCAGTCCCTTCCATAGCCTCCACGGCCACTACGGCCCGGTTCTTGACACAGACGGTCTGCCCGATATCCAAAGCCGCGATTCCCCAGGCTTTTTGCCAGCCGAATTCCATGTCCCGTGCCAGACTCTCGCTGATCTTGCGCCGAGGGGTATAATTTTTTGCCGCCACCAGATAATCCTTTAAAAAAACTGTGGAGTTAATGATTTCAATGCCTTCGGTAAAAAAAAAATCAGCCAGGGTGGCAAGGAGTGACGTAGTAGTTTTATCCTTGACTTTAGCCAGAAAACGAATAAATTTGCCATCAGCTTTCCAGATGGAAAATATCGCTGTATGCCTCACCCGTCCCACCATCAACGCCTGGCGCACTCCGTGTTTCTTGAAAAAGCGGATAACCGCGCCCAACTGGCCAAGGGAAAATTCAGCCCATGAATCAGCCTCGCCGGCCAATTCGGGAACTGCCAGATTTTTGACAGCAGCGACAATTACTTTTTTCCCTTGCCGGTGTGCTTCGCGGATGGCCAGCAATGGCAGTGGCGACTCGCCGGCAATAAATCCGATTGTTTCAGCCATCCTGACGGAAATTCTTTAAAATTCCTCTTTTGGTTTTGCTGATGAAATCAATGATAACCTGGCTCTCATCGCTATGGGGGTGATCTTCGGTTATTTGTTTAACAGCTTGGGTGGTGTTCAGGTCCGCCCGATAGATGATGCGAAAAATATCCTTGATGTTTTCAATGAATTCCCGGCTGAAGCCGTTGCGCATCATGCCAATGGAATTCGGCCCGTAAAGGCTGAATGATTCACGGCTTTGAGCCACTTTGGCGAAAGGCAGAATGTCCTGACAAACAACGCTGTAACCGCCGATATAGGCGTTGCGGCCGATGCGTACAAATTGGTGTATGGCACAGAAGGCACTAAGCACAGCGTAGTCTCCGATCTCGACATGTCCGGCCAGTGTGGCCCCATTGCTTAAAATAACATGGTTACCGATCTGGCAGTCATGGGCAACATGGGCGTAAGCCATCAGGTAATTATCGTCACCCAGGCGGGTATGACCGCCGCCCTTGGGAGTACCACGGTTGATGGTAGTGAATTCCCGGATGATATTGTTATCCCCGATGTGGACAAAAGTATCTTCACCCTTGAAAGTGATATCCTGGGGATCGGTGCCCAGGGAAGAGAAAGGAAAAACCAGGCATTTCTTACCGATAATCGTGTTTTTGTCAACGGTGGCGTGGTGCTTAACCACAGTGCTGTCGCCAATGCGCACACCGGCACCGATAACTACATAGGCATCCACCTGGACATCCTTCCCTAGTTCCGCCTTCGGGCTGATGACGGCAGTGGGATGAATCGTTGACACGCTCACTGGGTCACCATGCACATCAGGGTCGCTTCGGCGGCCACCTGGCCGTCAACAGAAGCCTTGCCTTCGATAATGGCAAATTTCCCCCGGTCTCTCAAAACCACCGCATCCAGATCGAGCCGGTCACCGGGAACCACTGGTTTTTTAAAGCGGGCCTTGTCAATGCCGGCAAAATAAGCAAAAACCTTCTGGCCGACGAACCGCTGCATCAAAAGCACGGCTCCCAATTGGGCCAGGGCTTCAATTACCAGCACCCCGGGCATTACCGGATTCCCCGGAAAATGCCCCAGGAAAAATTCTTCGTTGCCGGTGACATTTTTATAGCCTTTGATCGACTTTTCACCGTTGATTTCAATCACCCTGTCCACCAGTAAAAATGGATAGCGGTGCGGTAAAATTTTTTTTATGTCTTCAACGGTTAAAATCCGGTTCATTTTTTGACAGCGCTGGGAACTTCGGCGTCATAGGCTTTGATCACCCGTTCGGTGATATCGATAGCAGGATCGAAGTAGGTCACGCCGGCTGTGTTCAGATCAAGAACCAGTGAAAAGCCATCACTCTTGGCAATTTTTTCAATAATCGGCATCAAATCGCGCTGCAAGCTCTCAAATTCTTTTTGCTGCTGCGCCATGCTTTCTTTCTGGGCATCTTCGGCGAAACGTTTGATTTCGGTGCGCTTGTTCTGCAAATCCAAGTTTTTTTTATCCCGGGCATCCTGGTTCAAAGCAGGTGAAAGGGCTTCTTTATCCAGGGTATCGATTTCCTTCTGCATGGCTTCATATTTTTTTTGCTTGGACATATTGAGTGAGCGCAGTCTTTCGATCACCGCCTTACCCTTGGTCGAATTTTGCAGCACCACTTGCGGATTGATGATCCCGATTTTTACTTCTGAAAAAACAAAGGTGGTCAGTGCCAAAAGCGCAAACATCAAAAACAGGTTTTTCTTCATGTTAATCTCCTTATATTTGATTAATAAAATGATGGTCCAACAGCGAAGCGGAAGACAAAATGCTGATCGTCGGGGTTAATCAGGCGGTAGTTATAAGCAAAAATCAGGCGAAAAGGGACATTGAGCATGGGTATAAATATTTTCAGTTCCAAACCGGTTGATTGGTAAACGTCATTGAGCTTGACCGGGGCGCCGCTATCATAGGCATTACCGACATCATAGAAAAAGACAAAAGAAAATTGCTGGCTCAGCGGAATGGCATATTCCAAATTGACAAAAAGCGATTTGGTGCCGCCCAGGATTGTGCCGTTCTTATCCCGCGGACCCAGCGTGTAAACATCAAAACCACGAATGGAGCGCTCGCCGCCCAGGAAAAACTTTTCATAGAAGGGAATCACCTTGCCGCCAAACGGTTCAATGGCCTCATAAACCGCGTGCAAGCCCAGAACATGGTTCCGCCACAAGGGCAGAAATTTGACCAATTCCAATTTCAGCTTGTGCGAGTATATATCACCACCCAGTAAACCTCCAGTATAACGGTAACTGGCCAGGAATTTACTACCCGATTGCGGGAAAATCGGTGAATCCACGGTGGAATAATAGATAGTTGGCGAGATGGCGGACATGAGTCTTTTGCCTTCGGAATATAAATAGGCATAATAGGAATTCGTCAGATAATCTTCGTTGACATCACTGATGGCGATGTTTTCCCAGCTGTAAACCAGCGACGCTCCCCAGAATTTCCAGAAACGAGCCGCGGTTGAAAGGTTGAAGCCCTCACCTTCACGGGTATATAGACTGGGATATCTGTAATAGGTTTTGGAAATATCGATACCGAAGTTAGCCTGGGTATTGAATAAGTAAGGCTCGGTGAAAGCAAACTGGTATGTTCTGGCGATGGTACCCTGCTGCAGGTTCAGAGAGAAAGTTTCGCCCATGCCCAGGAAGTTTTGCGTGGAATAACCCAACGCCACGAACCAGCCCTCATAGCCGCTGTAACCGACATTGAAATTGATCATCTGCCGGTTCACTTCCTTGACGTCGGCCGTGACGTTGATTTTTTGGGGATCCTGAGGATCGGGCTTGATCTCCGGCATTTTCTCAACGGTTACCAGGCCCAATTGCTTCATTCTTTTAATGGAATCTTCCAGGGCATTGATGTTCAACCGTCGGCCCTCGCGCAAAAACCATTCGCGACGGATGACATGGTCTTTGGTAAAAGTGTTGCCTGTAAATTCAAGTTTTCCCAGGTATACCACCTCATTTTCCTGGATATTGATAGTCAGGTCGGCGATTTGTTTGACAGGATCTATATTCTCGCGGGGCGCCACTTGGGCGTAGAAATACCCCAGACTGCCGTAAAATTTCTGAATTTCCTCAACAAATTTATTTCGTTTCTTGATATTGTATACATCACCTTTTTTCAGGGTAATAAATTTTTTTAAAAAATCACTACGAATAACCTTGTTCCCATCCACGGAGATGTTTCCTGTCAGGTAGCGGGGTCCCATTTCCACCGGAATGCTGAGTACGAGCATTTTCTGAACCTTGCCGAAAACAGTCTTTTGGGTTATCCAACTGAGCTCGGGACTCCCGACCTTGGCTTCCAAATATCCTTTCTGCTGCAGCCGCAGGCGGACTTCTTCCAGGTCATCATTGATTTTTTCGCGATTGTAAACATCCTTGCCCATGATGGTGGAAAGCAAGGAATGTGTCTGGTTATTTTTCATGCCCCGGCGTAAAAAACCGGAAGACAACAACTTCGTGTTTAAACCGGGGAAAACCACTTTAGAAATCCTGGTTTTGGGGCCCGAATCGACCTGGATAGTCAATCCAATTTGACCGTTATCAATTTTTTCATCGATGGTAACGCTGGCCTGGTTAAAGCCTTTTTCCAACAGCATGTCGGTGATGATCTTCTTGGCCTTGCGGATTTTGGCCGGACTGTAATAGGAAAAAGCCTGAATGGTGATATTTTTGTCCTGAAGTTTCTGGGTGATATCGCTCTCTTTGACTTTCTTGTTTGTCTTGTAGGTCACCGCGGAAATCAAAGGGTTTTCCGTCAGGATGAATCGCACAATTTTTCCATTGGCGCCATTGTCGGATTCAATGCGGATGTTTTCAAAAAAACCTGTTTCCCACAAAATCTTGAAATCATCTTTTAATTTTTCTTCATCGTAAATGCCACCCTGGCGGGATTTTATGTAAAACTGAACTGTCTCAAGGGAAACTTTTTTGTTGCCTTCAATTTGGATTTTTTCTATAATTTCGGCGCTAAGAAATTGCGCACCTAACAATAACATCACCAGCCACGGCAGTTTTTTAAGCATTACAACCTCGCAAAAAATGGACTGAATGTAAATTTATAGCATATTTCTTCATAAAATTCAATTCTCTTTGCCAACTACTAAGACGCTGAAAAATGCGCGGAAGATTCTACATTTTTTTTATTGACAGCCGGCAGCAAATATGTTATAAAATAAATAAATATTGTGGAGGTTATGGAAATGCCGATCTACGAATATAGATGTTCAAAATGCGGGAAAACTTTTGAAGCCCTGCAGAGCATCGCGGCTCCACCCATTGCCAAATGCATTTATTGCCAGGGTAAAACCAAAAAAATAGTTTCACTGAGTTCTTTCCAATTCAAAGGTAAAGGCTGGTACATAACCGATTATAAAAATAACACCGGCAGTGAAATAAAAAAAGAAAAACCGGCGAAAAAAGAAAATAAAAAAAACGATAATGCGAAAATTAATTAGCCTTTCCATCTCTCCCCCCTTAATATAATCATAACTCCCACCTAAAAAAACTCCCCCCCCGCTACATGGGGGGGGCCCGCCTTTAATTTGCTCCACTTCATTGATTATTTTTTAAATCCACATTGATCAGCATGATTTCTGATACGCCCGCGGTACGCACCCCTGGTCCCCAGCCCTGGACGCCGCAGGTAACGAAAAAATGCGTATGGCCTATTTTTTTATAACCCCAGCTTAATGGGTAACGCAGCTCCGTGAGGAATTGGAAAGGGAACAACTGGCCGTGATGAGTATGGCCCGAGAGCTGGATGTCCACCGGGCTACGGCTAACCAGTTCGAACTTGGCCGGGAGATGATCAAGCAGAATAAGCGGTAGATTTTCAGGCGCCCCGCGCAAAAGCTCAAGCAGCGATTTCCTTTTTTCTTTGCGTGAAAATTTTCGGCCAGCGAGGCTGAATGATTGGTCAATCACCACCAAAGCATCATCCAGCATATGGATATGGGCTCTGGCGAAGAAGTCAGAGTTGTTTACTAGGCTATAAGATTCATGGTTGCCAGGCGAAGCATAAACGCCAAATTTCGCCTTAATCCGTCTGAATTGCCGCTCAAACTCAATCTTATCCGCATCGTCGCGGTTGCCTTCCAGCAAATCGCCGGGAAGCAAAACGATATCAGGATTGAGTGAATTTATTTTATCCGCAAAATCTTTCATGAACTGTTTATGGGTCATATTTCCAAGGTGTAAATCGGCTGCCAGCACAATGCGCAGGCGGTTTAGCACCGACGACTTCTTCTGAATCTCGATCCGATATTCATTGACCTGGATGTTGTCATAATTAATGCTGCCCGCAATCACAATGGCGGCAGCCAGGAAAAAAATAATGCTGAAAGCGGCCCAGCGGAATTTTCGGCTCTTAATAGTCTCATCGGCGACGATTTTCAATAAACGGTTCAAAGCGAACAAAATATCAAAAAAAACCAGCAGCAAAAAAAAATACAAAAAAAACGGCAATGAATCATAGCTGATGATTAGAAGATATTTTGTTGACGCCAGGCCGATAGCGTGAGACAGCAACTCCATGACCGGGAAAGCCGCAATCAGTAAAATGTAAAAAAAAGTGAACGCTTTCCTTTGAGTATCACCAATGAAAAGTTTTTTTAGACGGTAATGGACATAGAAAATTGGCAAAAAATAAGCGGCCAGGATGCGAAAAATAAATCCGCCCGACAGGAAGAACAGCAATATGATTCCTACTGCAGCCAGGAGAAGAATCTTTTTTTTTAGAAGCAATATGGCAGCGCCGATCAATTGCGGTATTTTTTTCATTTTACTCCCGGATATCATTACTACGAGTTTTTTTTATTTGGGTTTTGGGACATTTGCCAGCCGGAAGTGAAAAACTCATCGCAAACTCCTGCTTGGCCGGAAAGCTGATGTACTAATAATTTCTTTTCTTGAGCAACATAACGCTGTCGCGAACGGGTGGCAATTCTTTTTCCCGCCCCAGGCTCACCGCGTTGGGGTCCACTGGCTGCCAGAGCAGGTCCGAATCGGCATCGATGAGCAGGTTCTCACCATTTCCGCCAACTTGAACCGGAACCAGCCAAGCCGAAGAAGCGCTGACCCGGTAGCAGCCGCGGCAGAAAATCAGGGCCAGCGGCCTGGTTTCGCCTTGGCCCATGCGCAGCTGGACAATCTCAAGGTGGCCCGCAAACCATGAGCAGTGATTGACAAAATGCAGCAGCGCAGGCAGTTTGGCCGCAACGGCAATACCGATCGGGCGGCAGGCCAATTGCCGCTTGCCACCGAACTCCATGCCACCCAAAACGGCATGCCAGGGAGATTGGTGGAAATCAGCAAAAGTTTGCAGGCAACGGTCGGTTTCCTGACGCTGGCCGGCCAACCAGCGCTGCAAATCATCCGCTACCGGGGCCCTGGTCAACAAATTGAGCGGCGCCGCAACCGGCTGGCCGGGACCGGCCTGGATCAAAAGCAGGGCGCTGTCAAGCTGATCCAGCTTGGCGCGGTCGCGCAGAGCAGATACGATTATGGCCAGCCAGGAAGCGTCGTCAGCGACTCTGGGCAGTGACTCTAGCAGCCGGTCCTCGGTTTTGGAAAAAATTAGCTTTTCCTTTTCATCCGGAAAGGCAAAACGGCTGATCAAAGATTTGAGACGATTGGTTTGCAAAAAATACTCACGTTCATCACGCTTGAGCCGGTTCAACTCTTTCAAGGCCGGCAGCCAGTCAAGCCCCGCAAAAGCCAACAGCACGGCCAATGAAGCCAAGATCCAAACAATTTTTCTAAAAAAAACCTTCAGTTTCATTCCGTTTCTACCTGGCCAGATATGATAAAAACGAACCCATTGGCCGCCTGACCAGGCGTCAGATCCGGCGGCGTTGGTTCAGAAAAAGCCATCTGACTGATATCAGTAAAATCCTGCATGACTTGATAAAATCCGGTGAAGACTCTACGCGCTTGCTCCCGTTTGTCAGCCGCTACCGCCAGCGCCAATTCAAACCTGAAATTCTGCCAACCGGGAACAATTTTCAAATCGAAAATCTGTAACGGCATCCGGACGATGCCGCTTAAGCGGTGGACAAAATCGGCCGCGGCATAAGAATTTCTCCAGGCATACCCAAGGTAGTAATTAATTTTGTAAAACCAGCCGCGCTGCGCTTTGGCCTTTTCAACCGGTGCCGCACGGGCAGTGAGGTTAAATTGTTGCCGGGCCGTGAGCATTCGTTTTTGACAACGGGATTTTTCAAAATGGAGCAGCGCCGAGACCGCGGCCAGGATTATAAAAAAAATAAGGGGCAACAAGGGCCAGGACCGCCTGGAACGACCAGCAATCGATTTTTGCCCGCTTTTAACCTCCATGATCATCGCTCAACCGGGAATTATTTTCAGATGGACCCGACGCTGGCGTGGACCATCGAATTCACAAAAAAAAATGCCCTGCCAGGCACCCAATAACAGTTCCCCGTTTTCAACAATCAAGGTTTCGGAAGCCGCTATCAGGCTGGACAAGATATGCGCCGGCGAATTGCCTTCGCTGTGCCGAAAATAATCCTGCCGGGGAAGACGGCGCTTGAAAAACTCACCGATATCTTGTCTGACGGCCGGATCGGCATTCTCGTTGATGGTCACTCCGGCCGTGGTATGGGGTGTGAAAATCAAAACTATGCCGGTCGAGCAATTGGCTGAGCGGATATATTCCCGCACCTGAGCACTGATATCAATGAATTCAATTTCCTGACTGCTTTGGATATCAATGGTATGATAATGGCTCATAATTTTTTCGCCAATTCCTTTTCGTTGAAAACCAGCGCCTGGAAAGTTTCAATCTGCACGTTTTTTTTCCATTCATCCCGGGCCAATCCGGCCTTGAGACAGCCGTAGGAAATATATTGCTCCAAATCCCAACCCTGCTCGACCGGCACCTGCGGCAGCAATAGGCCGCGCTGGAAACCCTTGGCAATGATGATCCCATCGCGGCCAACCTTCACCTGTTCATAATTGGCAACTTTCTGGGGAACGGTCAAAACGGAAATTTCTATATTGAGTTCAGGCAACTCACCAGCAGTAACAGACGGAAAGCGGGGATCTTCGCTGGACGCGGCAATGGCGTTGTCAACCACGGCTTCCCAGAGAGGTTTATAGGGCAGCGGATAACCGATGCAACCGCGCAACTCGCCGTGGCGATGCAGAGTCACAAAAACCCCGCGTTTTTCGTTAAAAACGGGATTGGTAAGGGGCGGGTACTCCCTGGTTGCTGAAGCCAGGTATTTTTTTATAGTGCTCCGGGCCAGGGCCAGAAGTTCCTTTTGCTCTTGCTGGTTTAATTCAGCCATTTCTCCTCCTCATCCTCTAAAAGCGTCACCAGGACGGCTTTCCGCTTCTGATCAGAAAATTCACAGCCGCGTATTTCGATTTGATCGCCGTCAATAACCATGACCAGGTCATGCAAAAACCAGTCCAAGGCGAAGGGCCGGCGCCGGCAAAAAAATACTCCCTGCAGCCGCTGTTGGTAGCTTGCGCATACGGAACGATAAACATTGTTCCCGTTATCACGTTTAAAATCCAGAGGCAGGAGCTGGTCGATGATGATGAAACGGCCGATAGTGCTTCCCAGCAGAAATCCCGTTCCTTTATAGCCTGCCGAGCGCAACACTTTAATTTCACGCAGCGCCGCGGGCGTCAATTGCAATTTCATATTCAATTCTTACCATACAATGAAATGCAAAACAATATCAGCAATAATCAGTCAGGCTCGGATTTTTTCTGAGTTTTGGCCATTTCGGCTTTTACCTTTTTCCAGTAGGCCAGGCGCTGCTTGATATTCTTTTCGAAACCCATGTCGTTGGGCTGGTAAAACCCCCTTTCCGGCAACCCGTCCGGCAGGGTTTCGAGTAGCGAAGTTTTTTCAGGACAGTCATGGGCGTAGACATAATCTTTCCCGGCTCCCTTGCCGGCGGCGATAAAATTGTCGGGGTTGACGATCTGCAGAGGCACCGGCAGCATTTTGTATTTCTCGGCGATTTGCTTCATTTTCCCGTCGGTCAGATAAAGGGAATTGCTTTTGGGGGCCGCGGCCAGGTATACCACCGCTTCGGTCAAAAACAGGTCGCCTTCGGGAGAACCCAAAAACTCATATGCTTGCTTGGCATTCAGGCAGATTCGTAAAGCGTCGGGATCGGCCAGGCCGATATCTTCAACAGTCATGCGCAGCAGGCGCCGTAAAATATACAGGGGATCCTCCCCTCCCTCCAGCATGCGGTAAAGCCAAAACAAGGTGGCATCGACATCGGAATTGCGCACGCTTTTATGCAGGGCCGAAATATACTGGTAGCGGTCGTCACCGGTCCGGTCATAACTGGCAACCTTATTTTGGATGACATCAAGCACAAAAGTTTCACTGACGATTTCCCGGTGATCGGCCGTCTGGGTAATGATCTCCACCAAGTTGAGCAAACGCCGGCTGTCGCCGTTGCTGTAGCCGATCAGCACAGCTTCGGCTTCGGGCGTAAAGCGGACATCCACGCCGCCGTGTTTAGCGATGAAAGCCAGGGCTCTGGCCAGGATGCGCTCTAAATGCTCCGCTTTTAAAGGAAACAATTCCAAAATCTTCAGGCGCGAGAGCAGGGCGCGGTTGATCTTGTAGGCCGGGTTCTCGGTTGTGGTTCCCAGCAGAATAATATCTCCACGCTCCACATAGGGCAAAAAGGCATCCTGGATATTGCGATTGAAATGATGGATCTCGTCGACGAATAATACCAGTGGCTTACCGTGCTCTTTTCGAGCGGCCAGGGATTTTCCCATCATCTTTTTGATTTCGCCAATTCCCGACACCGTGGCCGAAAACTCAGCGGACGGGTAAGCGGTTTCCCTGACCAGAATGCGGGCCAGCGTGGTTTTTCCCGTTCCGGGCGGACCCCAGAAAATCATGGATGCCAGGTTGCCGCTCTGCACCAGAGCCTGGATGATTTTTTGCCGGCCGGTCAGGTGCTCCTGGCCTTCGAATTCTGCAAGCTGCTTCGGCCTCAGCTTATCGGCCAGCGGGAAAAAATCGTAGTTCATGAATAATCGTTAAAATGGCTTGGCTCAAATCCGAGCGCTAAGAATCATTGCCGCCAGCAGGGGAATCATGATTTCGTGATGTCCGACAAAATAAAAACCCTTGCCGCCCCGGGTCACCGGACGCTTAAAGACATTTTCGAAGGGGCGGTATTGGCGGTTGAAATCAAATACCGCCGTATAAAAATTTTCCATGGCAATGCCCTGCGCCGAGCAAAAAGCCACGGCTTTGAGAAAAACTTCTGGTAGAATGACCGCCGAACCGATATTTAAAAATACTCCACCGGCGCTCAATTCAGAAACAATGGATGCCAGAAGCTGGAAATCCCTTTCGGCCAAAGCACCGGTGATTTCACCGACAAACATCGGGTGGAAATGGATAAAATCGGTGCCGATAGCCGGATGAATGGTTACCGGAATATTCAGCTTGTAGGCATTAAACAAAATACTATGCTCCAGATTGGGGAGCTTGGCCTGAATTAGATAGTAACCCACGGCTTCCCCGGCACCCATATTCTTGATAAACCCGTCTTTTAGAGCCAGGTTTAAAAACAGCCCGGTTTCTTCCGTGTTGCCGTAGTTTCCCTGCAGCAGGTTATCCGCCACGTTCTCCGAGGTTTTCCCGGCCAGGGCAATTTCAAAATCATGGATCATCAGGGCGCCGTTGGTGGCGATCGCCGATATCCAGCCCCGCTGCATCAAATCGATGATCAGCGGGCTCAGCCCCAGTTTGACCACGTGCGCTCCCAAGCCCCAGATAATCGGTTTATTTTTTTTCCTCGCTTCGCCCAGCAGCCCGGTGAATTCGCAGAGATCTTTGGCGGCCAGAAAAGGAGGCAGGGAGTTGATAAATGAGTTGAAATCAGCGCCCGCCAGATAAGGGTTGGGGAAATCGCTTAGGTTGACCAGCGATTGACGGTCTTTTATGGAAATGGTTTTCAGGTTTTTTTTGTTCAACGGCCGGTATTTCGGGTAAGGCATGCTTATTCCTTGAGCGAACGGCTGAAACGGATGACATACTCCGCGCCGCTGTAGATAGTCAGGAAAATCGCGATGTAAAGAACCGCGGTGCCGAGCTTATAGAAATAATTGGCATAAGGCATTTTACGGTACAGAATCAAGATGGAAATAGCCACAATCTGAAACGTGGTTTTCGTCTTGGCCGGAATGGACGCCGAAAACGAGGCCTTGTTGATTAAAAAATAAAACCGGAAAGCCGAAATGAAGAGTTCGCGTAAAATAATGATCGCAGCCGCCCAGGTTTCCACTTCCTGCAAATATACCAGGGCGATCAACGCGGCTGAAACCAGGAGCTTGTCGGCCAAAGGGTCGAGAAATTTGCCCAGGGAACTGACTTGATTGAATTTTCTGGCGATATAGCCGTCGATAGCATCGGTGATCGCGGCGGTGACAAAAATTGCAAAAGCAATAATCTCTTTGTTTTGCATTTTGGTCAACAGGATGACCAGAACAAAAGGAACCATGATAATGCGGAAAACGGTAATCATATTGGCCGATGTCATATTCACCCCGCCTTATTGTATAATTTATCTAACGGAAATGCAACGCCTGACTTCCGGCCGCAATTCCATTAGCCCAGCAAAGCTGGATAAGAACCTTAGTATAAAAATAATCGGCGTCAGGAACCGCCGAAATTTTTATAAAGGTTCTTAAAATCCCAGCAACTCAATAGTACCGGCCCCGTGCCGGATAATTGCCGGGACCTGGCCGCTGAAATCCACAATGGTCGATGGCATGTTGGCCAGAATGCCGGCATCCAGGATCAATTCGATATCATGTTTGTAGGTTTGGGCTATGGCCGCCGGATCGGTATAATAATCATCTTCTCCCTGCGGCACCGACGTGGAAATAAGTGGGTGCCCAAGTTCGCGGACCAGGCCAAGCGCCACGGCCGAATCAGGGATGCGTACGCCAACGGTCGGCCGCTTTTGCAGTAATATTTTGGGGACTTCTTTGCTGGCCCGCAGAATGAATGTGTACTTGCCCGGCGTGACGCGGCGCATGACGCGGTAGGCGCTGGTAGATACGTAAGCCCATGCGGACACGGCGGCCAGGTCGGGGCAGATGAAGCTGAGCAATTTCTGCCGCGACGTTTTCTTGAGCTTGAAAATCCGCGCCATGGCTTCCTTGTTGAAAAGGTCGGCACCCAAGCCGTAAATGGTATCGGTGGGATAGACGATTAAACCGCCGTTCTTGAGGATATTTACAGCGTGAAGGAGCAACCGCTTATGGGGATGGTTCAGGTCGATTTGTTGAATCTCCACTGCCATGGCAATCCCTTTGCTGCGGTTCTAAGCGCTTATTTCAATTCGCTCAGCTTCTTGTAATACTCATGCTTGTTTTTTTTCAAAGCCACGGCCTGCTCGTACAAACGATCAGCGATATCGGGGAACTGCAGCTTGAGTGTGGCATAACGGATCTCCTTGGCCAGGAAGTCCTGCAGGTTGATGGTCGGATCCTTGCTTTCGTAAACGAACGGGTTCTTGCCTTCCCCAGCTAAAGCCGGGTTGTAGCGGTAGAGCGGCCAATATCCGGCCTGGACTGCCCGTTTAGCTTCCTCACTGGAATAGCCCATGTCAAAGCCGTGCATGATGCAGGGGGAGTAGGCAATGATGATGGAAGGCCCGGGATACGCTTCGGCCTCCAGGAAGGCCTTGACCACCTGATTCATATTGGCGCCGAGGGCTACAGACGCCACGTAAACGTAGCCGTAGCTCATGAACATCAACCCCAGGTCCTTCTTGCCGGTGCGCTTCCCCGCCGAGGCAAACTGGGCTACCGCCGACAGCGGCGTGGACTTGGACGCCTGGCCGCCGGTATTGGAATAGACTTCAGTGTCCAGCACCAGCACGTTGACGTTCTTGCCCATGGCCAGGACATGGTCGAGGCCGCCGTAACCGATGTCGTAGGCCCAGCCGTCGCCGCCGATGCACCAGACCGACTTATCGACCAGGTAATCCTGGAGCTCGACTATCTTGCGCAGCATGGCCTGCTTTTCAACCGGGGCCGATTTCAGGACGCCGGAGATGATTTTTTTCACGGCTTCAGCCGAGGCTTGAGCATCGTCGCCGGGATTGCCCCACAGTTCGAGGCATTTTTTCAGGGCCGCTTCCAGGTTCTTGTCTGTTCCGGCTGTGAGCAGGCGGTCGATGGTGAGGCGCAGCTGTTTTCGGTTGGAGTCCACGGCCAGGCGCATACCCAGTCCGTACTCGGCATTGTCTTCAAACAGCGAATTGGCCCAGGCCGGACCGCGCCCCTCCTTGCTCACGCAGTAGGGAGTGGTGGGAAAAGTGCCGCTATAAATGGATGAACAGCCGGTAGCGTTGGCCACCAGCATACGCTCACCGAAAAGCTGCGAGGCCAGTTTGACGTACGGCGTTTCGCCGCAGCCGGCGCAGGCACCCGAAAATTCAAACATGGGCTTGCGGAATTGCACGCCCTTGAACTGGCTGATCTGGGTGCCATCCATGATATTGTCGGGCAAATTTTCGAAAAACTCGCTATTTTCCTTTTCACCCGCTTTTCTTTCCTCAGCGATGGAATGGAATTCCAAAGCTTTCTGTTTGGCCGGGCAGACGTGGACGCAGTTGCCGCAGCCGGTGCAATCCTCGATGTAGACCTGCACTTTGTATGCCAGTTTTTTCTCGTTCTTGGTCATTGATTTCACCGTCTTGAAAGTGGCCGGAGCCTTGGCCAGTTGCGCGGGTTCGATCTGCTTGGCCCGGATCGCCGCGTGCGGACAGACCAGCGAGCACTGGTTGCACTGGATGCAGTTCTCGCTCAGCCAGTGCGGCACCTGGGGGGCGATGCCGCGTTTCTCCAGCTTGGCCGTGGCGGTAGGCGCCTTGCCGTCCAGCGGCATCTGCGACACCGGAATATCGTCACCCTGAAGATGCATCATTTTATCAATGACAGTACGCGCGAACTCGGAGGCGTTATCGGGGATCAGCTGGGGCACCGGGGCCGACTTTTTTATTTCCTGCACCATGGCCGGGTATTTGATTTCCTGCAGGGCGGCACTGGTGCGGTCAACTGCCTCCCAGTTCATCTTGACAATATTTTCGCCTTTCTTTTCAAAACTCTTCTTGATGGCCGCCTTTATCAGGTCAATAGCCTCTTCGGCGGGCAGGATGCGCGAGATCTTGAAAAAAGCGGCCTGCATGACCGAGTTGATGCGCTTGCCCAGCCCAACCTCCTCGGAAATCTTCAAGGCGTTGATATTGAAAAACTTGATCTTACGGGTGATGATCGTTTCCTGCATGGCGCGGGTCAGGTGGTCGAACACCTCTTCGTTGCTCCATTCCGAATTGAGCAGGAAGGTGCCGCCGGCCTTGATCCCCTTGAGCACGTCGTAGCGGCCGATGTAGGCCGGGTTGTGCAGGGCGATGAAATCGGCCGAGGTGGACAAGTAAGGGGCACGGATGGGGCTTTTGCCGAAACGCAGGAAAGAGATCGTGATCCCGCCTGATTTTTTCGAGTCATAAGAAAAATACCCCTGGGCGTACATATCGGTATGGTCGCCGATGATCTTGATCGAATTCTTGTTGGCGCCTACGGTACCGTCAGAACCCAGGCCCCAGAAAATACAACTGATGGTGTCGCTCTTCTCAATGGACAATTCCTCCGTGACCGCCAGCGAGCGCTTGGAAACATCATCGTTGATGCCCACGGTGAAATCGTGGAAGCAGGCGCCGTCCAGATGGTCAAAGACCGCTTTGACCATGGCCGGAGTGAACTCCTTGGAACTGAGACCGTAGCGGCCGCCGATGATGGTCAGGCCTTTGTTGGCCAGGGCGGTGGCCACGTCCATGTACAGGGGCTCACCCAAGGCGCCGGGTTCTTTGGTACGGTCCAGGACCGCGATCTTCTTCACTGAGGCGGGCAAGGCCTTGACCAGTGCTTCCAGGGAGAACGGCCGGTAGAGGCGGACCTTGATCAACCCAACTTTGGCGCCTTTTTTGTTCAGGTATTCCACGGTCTCTTCTATAGTTTCGCAGCTTGAACCCATGGCGATGATGATTTTTTCCGCCTGGGGATGGCCGACGAAGTCAAATAACTGGTAGCGGCGGCCGGTTTTTTCGGCCAGCAAATCCATGTATTTCTGCACGATGCCCGGGACTTTATCATAATACAGGTTCACGGTTTCACGCCCCTGGAAATAGACATCGGGCGTCTGCTGCCCCACCTTCAGAACCGGGTGGTCGGGGGTCAGGGCGCGGCTGCGGAAATTCTCCACCAGTTTCATGTCCAGCAGGCCGGCCATGGTCTCGTAGTCGATCATATCCACTTTCTGAATTTCATGCGAGGTGCGGAAACCATCAAAAAAATTTAGGAAGGGGATCCACGATTCCAACGTGGCAAGATGCGAGACCACAGCCAGGTCCATGGTCTCCTGGACCGAGGCAGCGGCAACCAGCGCGAAGCCGGTGTTGCGTACCGACATGACATCGGAATGGTCGCCGAAGATGGACAGCGCCTGGCAGGCCAGCGAACGGGCCGACACGTGGAACACCGTGGGCAGCATTTCACCGGCGATTTTATACATATTGGGAATCATCAGCAAAAGCCCCTGGGAAGCAGTGAAGGTGGTGGTCAGCGAACCGGCCGAAAGGGCACCATGGACGGCTCCAGCCGCTCCCCCTTCCGACTGCAGTTCGACCACGTCCACTTCCTGGCCGAAGATATTTTTCCGGCCATTGGCCGCCCAGGAATCGGCGAGTTCACCCATGTTCGAAGAAGGGGTGATGGGATAAATGGCCGCCACTTCGCTGTAGGCGTAAGCCACGTGGGCCGCGGCGGTGTTGCCGTCGATGGTCGCTTTTTTAATGCTCATGATTTTACTCCTTGTTTTGGGAAAAGGGCAGGAAGACAAAAACTTGACAAACCGGACTTGGGAATTCCTGTGGCTTTTCCGAAATTTAAATTAGAAAAAATGTTAACATATTAACATAGCGCAGTCAAATGTAAAATCCTGGCGTCACTCCAAGCTTTAGCGGTGGCCGAATATTGAGCCCAGGATGCCGCGCATGATGGAGCGCCCGATCTGGCTGCCCATGGCCCGGGTTGTGCTCTTAAACACCGATTCCAGCATGCTTTCGCGCTGCCGGCCTTTCGGCTTATCGGCTTCAACCTTGGCCGTTTCTTCATGGATCTTTTCGACGCGCCGCTGCAACAGTTCATACGCCGATTCGCGGTCCACGGTCTTTTCATACTGCCCATAGAGCAGCGACTGGCGGATGATCTCCTGGCGCTGGCCCGGGTCGATGGGACCAATTTGGCTCCATGGTGGGTAGATGAAGGCCCGTTCGACGATCCCGGGCATGCCTTTTTCGTCGAGCAGCGAGACCAAAGCCTCGCCGACCCCGAGCTGGGTGATCGCCGTTTCCACGTCCACTTTGGGATTGGTGCGGAAGGTGGTGGCCGCCGCCCGGACCGCTTTCTGGTCGCGCGGCGTGAAGGCGCGCAGGGCGTGCTGGATGCGGTTGCCCAGCTGGCCCAGGATAACGTCGGGAACGTCCAGCGGGTTCTGGGTGACAAAATAAATACCCACGCCCTTGGAGCGAATCAGGCGCGCCACCTGCTCGATCTTTTCCTCTAAGGCCCGGGGAATATCGTTGAAAAGCAAATGGGCTTCGTCAAAAAAGAACACCAATTTCGGCTTTTCGCGGTCGCCGACTTCGGGCAACTTCTCGAAAAATTCGGCCAACATCCAGAGCAGGAAGGGGGCGTAAATCTTCGGCGTCTGCATCAGCTTGTCGGCGGCCAGGATGTTGATAATGCCACGGCCGTCGCTGTCGGTCTTCATCAGATCAAACAGGTCCAAGACCGGTTCAGCGAAAATCTTTTCGCCGCCTTGCTCCTCCAGGGCCAGCAGGTTGCGCTGGATGGAGCCAATGGTGGTCGAAGCGATGTTGCCGTAGGCGGTGCGAAACTGGGCGGCGTTGTCGCCGGCGTACTGCAGCATGGAGCGCAGGTCCTTGAGGTCGATGAGCAGGAGGCCGTTGTCGTCGGCGATCTTGAAGACCAGGCTGAGCACACCGCTCTGGGTATCGTTGAGGTCGAGCAGGCGGCCGAGCAGCAGCGGCCCCATCTCGGAAATGGTGGTACGCGCCGGGTGCCCCTGCTCGCCGAAGATGTCCCAGAAAGCGACCGGGCAGCCCTGGCGGGTGTAATTGGTGATATGCAGCTGTTCGATGCGCTGGGCAATCTTGGGATTTTCCCGGCCCGGCTGGCTGATGCCGGACAAATCCCCCTTGACATCGGCCATGAAGACCGGCACGCCGATGCGGCTGAAATTTTCGGCCAGCACCTGCATGGAGACGGTCTTGCCGGTCCCGGTGGCTCCGGCGATCAGGCCGTGGCGGTTGGCCATCTGCGGCAGCAGATACAAATCTTTATCACCATCACTGCGGGCAATAATGAAAGGATCGGACATGGAGCACCTCCGGAATGATCTTATCGTAAAAAAAAGCCTGATACAAGAACTCTGGTTTTATTTCTGAATTTGACATTTCCTTCGCTAATGTTGGACAATATGACTTGATAGCCACGATGAACGCGATCGTCAGGCAAAAGTTCAGCTTGCGGCTGGCCAAGTGTGAAAAATGAATGAGCATGGGAATGAATTTGAACTGGAATTGAAGGTCCGCGATTATGAGGTCGATCTGCAGGGAATCGTCAACAACGTCGTCTACCACCACTATCTGGAACATGCCCGGCACGAATTTTTGATTTCTCGAAACATTGATTTCTCCGCCCTGCACGGGCAGGGAAACGATCTGATCGTTACCCGGGTCGAAATCGACTACAAATATCCACTGAAAAGCCGCGACAAGTTCAAAGTGACGCTGCGGGTCAAAAAAGAGGGCCCTTTGAAGGTGATTTTTGAGCAAACGATCGTGCGCCTACCGGACAGAAAAATGATCGTCGAGGCCACAGTGACCGGAGTCTGCCTGAAAGACGGCCGCCCGGTCAGACCCGAAAATATTCTCGATATCAGCCGTTTGGGCTTGCAATACTAAAATTAAAGATCTAAGGATCTAGCCAAAATCATTATTAACAATCTGAAGACTTCAGTGGCAGTGAGGTCAAATTAACTTTTTTATATCTTCCCAGACTTTTGACAGAAGGTTCTGAATAGTGATATATAGACCGTATGCGAAAAGAGGATTTGAGTCAAAGCAAACCATTGATATTGGTTATCAATGCCGACAAAAAGAGCTGTAATCTAATCGAGCAATGGTTGACCAGGAACAACTTCGATGTGTTGCGTGCCTACGATGGTGAAACCGGATATCAGCTGTTGAAGACCAACAAGATTTCCCTGCTGATTCTCAACAGCCAATTGCCCGATGAGAACGGCTTCGATCTCTGCCGGCGGATTAAAAAGAAAATAAACTGGCGGGAACTGCCGGTTCTCTTACTGAAGGAAAAGGGCGCGAGTGAAGCGGACTTCACACGTTCGCTGGCCAGTTTCAGCAGTGAAAACCCCATTCAAAAGCAGGAATTAATCTACTTAGCCAACAAATTAATTGCTCCTGCTTTGGAAGATACCCTGGTTGAGTATATCCCTGGACAAGAAAAATCTGCAGTAGATGAGAAAGTAGAGAAACCGGTAAAAAAAATGAACGATATTGAAAAAGAATTGAACGATCTGATAAATGCAGTGAAACCGACCTTGTCTTCCAGCCAGACAGCCTACAAAAGCAGTGAGAAGACTGCCGAAACCAATGCCAGGAAGATCACTGTCAAATCAGATCAAGCTATTAAAAAAGAACTGGAAGATTTGTATCGATTGATTAAGTGAGTGCTGCATAGGAACAGGAAAAGCGGATTGAGCTAAGGGATAAATAAATTTTTATTGACAATCCCGGGACCAATCTTGGACAATGGGACAGGCTCTTAAAAATCCCGCCGCGATGGAGGAGCGATGTTTCAAACTGAAATCATGATCGGCTTGCAGTCTTTGAGCTCGGCAAGCCTGACCTGGCTAATGAAGCAGATCACGGCCACGGGCTATTACAGTTTCGTTGCCGCCCTGGTCATTACCATTATGCTTGGGGTGAACCTGCGCCAGGGTTTCCTACTCTTCCAGATCATCGCCTGGACGGGCATAGTCAGCGAATTTTGCAAAGGGCTTTTCGGGCTGCCACGGCCGTTTTTTGCCGATTCCCGTGTCCTGTGCCTGGAACCGGGCTGGAACACCGCCACACCTTTCAGCGCTCAGGGCGCACCAAGTTTTTTCTCCCTGCCGCCGCGCCCGGTCATCGACGCCTTCCGGCTGCGGGGTCTCAATTTCGGTTTCCCATCCGGGCATGTCTCGGGAAGCATCGCCATGTGGGGCGGATTGGCGGTCATTTTCCGCAGCCGCCGGCTGGCCTGGCTGGCCCCGTTTTTCGTTTCCCTCATCGCTTTCAGCCGCCTGTACCTGGGCGTACATTTTTTGGGCGATGTCCTTGGTGGCGTTCTGCTGGGGGGGCTGATGCTGTCATTCGCCTACCTGTTTATCGGCAGCGCTGAAGGGCAATGCCGGTTTTTCGCGGCTGCAAAAGCCGGCGCCGGCGCAGCGCTGCCGCTGATTTTTTATGTGACATTCATGTTCATCTTGCCCCTGCTGCTGGCCATTTTTTCCTTGATCGGCGCCGCCTTTGCCGGTTTTTTCATCGGCTTGAATGCCGCCTTCACCCTGATGCTGAGGCAAGGACTTCCCGAAGACGGCGGTTCACTGCCGGTCCGGGCCGCCCGGGTGCTTATCGGCGGTCTCATCTTCTTGCTGCTCAATTGGGCGTTGTGGCAAGGACTGGCCTGGCTGCATGTCCCCGCAGGCGACTGGTCAAATTTTTTGGCCACCAGCCTGGGTTGTTTTCTGACTTTTTGGGCTTCACTGAAAATACTCCTGCGGCTGGGTTTTTATAAAAAAAGAATCCAAACGCAAACCGCGAGTAAATAGACACACATAACCGCCTTTCCAGAAATTCCCAGCCTGGCGCTTTCCCGGTGGCGGACCATCGTTTCCTGGATTACTTCACTCTTTGCTTAAAAAATATTTTTCGTCTTATTAAATTGAACTAAGATGTTTGAATATTTTTTTATTGGATTTAAAATCTCACAGTTTCTGGCAGCAAGGACAAAAGTGGGAAGAACGGCCGGCGATACGGATTTTTTCGATAGGCGCACCACAGGTAAAACATGGCTGGTCAGCGCGGCCATAGACCTGCAGGTATTCCTGATTTTCGCCACTGCGATCGGCCAGGGTGCGGTAGTCGCGCAGGGTGGTGCCGCGGCGGCGGATGGCTTGCTTGAGTACTTTTGGCACCGATCGGCTCAGTTTTCGCCGCTGCCCAGCGCTTAGCCGAGCGGCGGGGGTCAGGGGATGAATCCCGGCCGCGTACAACGCCTCGTCGGCGTAAATATTTCCAACTCCAGCCAAAACTGTCTGGTCGAGCAAAACGGTTTTGACCGGCCGGCGGGTGCTCAGCCCGAACAACACCGACAGGACGGAAGCCGGATTCAGCGGCTCTGGTCCCAGGTTGGGGCAGGATTGACTTTGGCAGGGCCACAGGCGCAGGCGGCCGAACTTGCGGGCGTCGACGAAATACAAGGCCGAACCGTCCTGGAAGCGGAATTCGACCCGCACATGTTTTTGGCCGGCAGCGTCAAGTTTTTGCACCAGCTTGCCGGTCATGCGCAAATGGATGGTGAAAAAGGTGCCGTCATGCAATTCGAAACCGATGAACTTGCCGCGCCGGGAAATGGCGCTTATGGCCATTCCGGCCAGCCGGCGTTTGAATTCATCCACTTGCCCCTGGACTGAACGTTCCCAGTGCACGCTGACGCGGGCGATGGTTTTACCCATTACTTGTTGGCGCAGCTCGCGGACAATAGTTTCGACTTCGGGCAGTTCGGGCATAGGCGTCAAGTATAGACCCAGAAAGGGCCGACTGTCAATTTGGGAGGGGAAATCGGAAAAAATTCGGCTGTCCCCGTATTGAACACCTGGGGGTTATCTGCTACAATTTCATATCCATGAAAAACAAAATCCTGATCCTTGACTTCGGCTCGCAATATACCCAACTCATCGCCCGCCGGGTCCGCGAACTGGGAGTTTTTTCGGAAATCCAGCCCTTCGGTTTCAGCTTGGACAAGATCAAAGAAGCGCCTCCGGCCGGGATTATTCTCTCGGGCGGCCCGGCCAGCATCACCGCCGCCGGAGCGCCAATGGTCGCTCGCGAACTTTTCAAATTGCGCATCCCGATTCTGGGCATCTGCTACGGTATGCAGCTGATAACCCATACTTTGGGCGGCAGGGTGGAACGCTCGACCCGGCGCGAATACGGCAAAGCGGAGCTGGTCATCACCACCGCATCGCCTCTTTTTAAAAAAGTCAAACCGCGCAGCACGGTCTGGATGAGCCACGGAGATTCGGTCGTTGCCACGGCTCCGGGATACAAAATCATCGCCCGTTCCGGGGATGGCGCCATCGCGGCGATTGAAAACCGGAAAGAAAACATCTTTGCCGTGCAGTTTCATCCCGAAGTCGTGCACAGCCAGGAAGGGAAAAAAATCCTGGCCAATTTCCTGTTCGCCATCACCGGCACTGCCAAAACCTGGAGCATGAAAAATTTTGTCACCAATGAAATCGCTCAGCTTCGGGAGCAATGCCTGAACAAGCGCGTAGTCCTGGGCGTGAGCGGCGGCGTCGATTCAACCACCCTGGCCGTGCTGCTACGCAAAGCTCTGGGTGAAAATGTCACCTCTATTTTTGTCAACAACGGCCTGCTGCGCCTTAACGAAGAAAAAGAAGTGCTGGACAGTCTGCGCCGGCGCCTGGGTTTGCAAGTCACTTATATCGATGCCAGCCGCCGGTTTTTGAAAAATCTCAAAGGCGTCACCGCCCCGGAAATGAAACGCAAAATCATTGGCAAAACTTTCATTGATATCTTTTATAAGGGCCTGCCCGATTTCGATTTCCTGGTCCAGGGCACCCTGTATCCCGACGTGATCGAAAGCAACCCGGTCCAGGGTCCGTCGCAGACCATCAAGACCCATCACAACCGGGTCAAAGAAGTGCAGAAACTGGAAAAGCAGGGCCGGATCATCGAGCCCTTCAAGTTCCTGTTCAAGGACGAAGTCCGGGAAGTGGCCCGCCTGCTGGAAATCCCCGGCGATATTTTTAACCGCCATCCTTTCCCGGGACCGGGATTGGCAGTGCGCATCCTAGGCGACATCACCCTAAAAAAACTGTCTATTTTGAAGGCGGCCGACGATATTTTTATCAACGAACTGAAAAACAGCGGCTGGTACGAAAAAACCTGGCAGGCATTCACCGTACTGCTGCCGGTGCACAGCGTCGGCATCATGGGCGACGAGCGGGCTTACGGCCAGGTCATCGCCCTGCGGGCCGTGACCAGTACCGACGGCATGACCGCCAACTGGGCCGCTTTGCCGCCAGATGTGCTCGACGCCGTGGCCAACCGCATAGTCCGCCAGATTCGCCAGGTCAATCGCGTGGTCTACGATATCACTTCCAAACCGCCGGCCACCATCGAATGGGAATGAAGAGTTTTATCCACCTGCATGTGCATTCAGAATACAGCCTGCTCGATTCGACCCTTAAAATCGATGACCTGCTGAAAAAAGCCCTCGCTTTCCAGATGCCGGCCGTGGCCCTGACCGATCACGGCTCCATCCTGGGGGCGGTCAATTTCTATAAAAAAGCGCTGCAAAGCGAAATCAAACCCATTATCGGTTCCGAATTGTACCTGGCACCGCATTCCCGTTTCGACAAGCCCAACCGCCGCGAAAACGAACTCAATTATTTCCATCTGCTGGTACTGGTTAAAAACGACCAGGGCTACCGGAATCTTTGCGAACTGATTACCGCCTCATTTTTGGAAGGCTTTTATCGCAAACCGCGCATCGACAAGGAATTGCTGGAAAAATACAAAGACGGCCTGCTGGTCATGTCTTCCTGCATCCAGGGCGAAGTCCCCTATCAGCTGCTGCGCGGCAGGGAGGACAAAGCGGTAGAAGCGGCCCGCTGGTACCAGGAAGTCTTCAAGGATAACTTCTTCCTGGAAATCCAAAACCACGGTCTTCCGGAACAGCTGCGGGTTTTGCCCCAACTGCTGGACATAGCCCGCAAGTTCTCCATTCCCCTGGTGGCCAGCAACGACGTCCATTACCTGACCAAGGAAGACGCCGACGCCCGGGAAATTTTAATTTGCCTGCAAACCGGCGACGTCATCAGCAACCCCGACCGGGCGATGAAAATGGAAAGCGAACAGCTGTATTTTAAATCCAGCGAGGAGATGGCTTCCCTGTTCGCCGAAATTCCCGACTGCCTGGATAACACCTTTGAAATCGCCTCGCGCTGCAATTTTGAATTCAAACTTAAAAAATATTTCCTACCCAGTTTCAAGGCACCGGGCAGATTTGCCATTGAAGATTATTTCGAAAAAATATGCCTGGAGGGCTTCGAACGCATCAAGCACCAGTACCTGACCAAGGCCAAGCATTTAAAGCACAGCCACGAAGAATACCAGGAACGGCTGCTGTATGAGATAGAAAAAATCAGGGAAATGGGGTTCCCGGGATATTTTTTGATCGTCTGGGACATTATCCGCTTCGCCAAGGAAAGCGACATTCCGGTCGGACCGGGGCGCGGGTCAGTGGTCGGCAGCCTGGTGGCGTTTGTCATGGGCATCACCAACATCGACCCGCTGGAATACGATCTGATCTTTGAACGTTTTCTCAATCCCGAGCGCGTCAGCCTGCCCGACATTGACATCGATTTTGACGGCGAACGCCGCGACAAAGTCATCGAATACATCCGTTCCAAGTACGGTAAGGACAACGTGGCCCAGATCGTCACTTTCGGGCGCATGAAAGCCAAAATGGCCATCCGCGATATCGGCCGGGTGATGGAGATCAAGCTGTCCGAGGTCAACCGGCTGGCCAAGATGATCCCCGAAGGCCCCAAGGTGGAATTGAAGGATGTCATCGAAAAAAACCCGGAACTGCAGCGCGAGATCAAGCACAATCCCCGGACGGCCAAATTGATCAATTACGCCCTGAAACTGGAAAACAATATCCGCCACACATCCATGCACGCCGCCGGCGTGGTCATCGCTCCCAAAAAACTGACCGAATACATGCCGCTGTATAAGACCAAGGATGATATCACCACCCATTTTGAAAAAGACGAGGTGGAAAATATCGGCCTGCTGAAAATGGATATCCTGGGCCTGAAAACTCTGACCATCATCAAAAACATCATCCGCGAGGTCCGCGAAAACCAGGGCGTCAACATCGACCTTGAAAACATCAACCTGCTGGACGGCAAGACGTTTAAAGTTTTTCAAAAGGGCGATACCGACGGTATTTTCCAGTTTGAAAGCTCAGGGATGCGCGATTACCTTAAAAAAACGAAACCAGCCAAAATCGAGGATCTGATAGTGCTCAACGCCCTGTACCGTCCCGGTCCGCTGCAGTCGGGCATGGCCGATATCTACGTCAACCGCAAAATGGGCCGTGAAAAAGTGACTTACATGTTTCCCGATCTTGAAGAAATTTTAAAAGACACCTACGGCATTATCGTGTTCCAGGAACAGGTCATGCAGATTTCAGTGCGCGTCGCCGGTTTTTCCATGAGTGAAGCCGATGAACTGCGAAAAATCATGGGCAAAAAGGAAGTCAGCAAGATGCCCGCCCAGGAAAAGAGATTCATCGAGCGGGGCATCAAGCGTGGTTATGACAAAAAAAAAGTGGAAGAACTTTTTAGCCAGATGAAAACATTCGCCGAATACGGCTTCAATAAATCCCATTCCACGGCCTATGCCTACCTGGCTTATCAGACCGCCTTCCTGAAAGCCCATTATCCCGTTTATTTCATGTCGGCCCATCTCAGCTCCGAATCGGAAAAAACATCAACCTCATCGAAGATCATCCAATACGTTTCAGAAAGCAAAAAAATGGGCATCGATATCCTGCCTCCGGACATCAACAAGAGCCAGGAAAATTTTCATGTTGAATCGGCCAGCGCCATCCGTTTCGGGCTGATCGGCCTGAAAAATGTCGGCAGCAACGCCTTGGCCATCATGCTCGAAGCCCGCAAAGAAGGCGGAGAATTCAAAAATTTCAACGATTTCGTCGTTCGCGTCGATTTGAGCAAGGTCAACAAAAGTGTTTTGGAAAGCCTGATCAAGGCCGGCGCCTTCGATTGCTTCGGCCTGAAAAGACGGACCTTGTTTGAAAGCGTCGCTGACATCATTAAAAGATCCGCCACAATCGAAAAAAACCGCGGTAAAAATCAAAAAAATCTTTTCAAAGAAGAAATTATCGATGCCTATATTCCAGAAGAATACTCTAAATTGGAAGATTGGTCGGAAAGTGAAATGATCAAGGGTGAAAAAGAAATCGCCGGTATTTATGTCACCCACAACCCCCTGGAAAAATTTAGCAGTGAAATCAGCAAGGTATCCAACACCACGATTCTGGCCATTCAGAACAAGGAATTCAAAGGCGAAATCATCAAGCTGGGCGGCGTGGTCACGGAATTCACCCCGCGCACCTCAAAAAAAGGCGACGCCTACGGTGAAATCTTTTTCGAAGATTTGAGCGGGCGCATCAAGGTACTCTGCTTCAAGGACAGGTGGGCGGCCCTGGAAAAAAACCTCCGCCTGGACGTGCCTTATTTTTTAGAGGGACGGATGCCGGAAAGCGAGGAAACCAACATCTATCTGGAAAGTCTGCAAGAACTCGAAGCCATGCTCAAGAAAAAAGCCCGCAAAATCGTCATCACCATCAACTATGACCAGATCAACGAGAATTTTAATGAAAAACTGCAGCAGAAACTGGAAAAAAACCGCGACTCGGTTCCATACATGATTGTCATCAATCACGCCGACAATGCCCGGGTGGTGATCAACTCCGAGTCCGGGCAGGGAATCAAGGCCACCGCCTCGATGAAAAAAGACATCGAAAAACTCACCGGCCCGAATTCCATAGAAATTCTTTTTTAAGCGCCATGAACGAAAAACCAGAAAACGATTTGCTCGCGCAAGCGCGGCAGCGTATTCATTTTTTGGAAAGGGAACTCGAAATATTCAGCGACCTGGCCCATACCTTCGACCCGCCGCCCAGCGAACTCCCCGAAGTGCCCTGGATCGATGTCTATGGTGAATCGCTGCCATACAATCGCCAGGCCGGCGGCGACCATATCATTTATATCGATTTCAAGAAGCGTTATAAAATGGAAAAACTGATCCGCACTGCCCCGGAAAACCTTAAAAAAAAATTGCGCGCCACCGCCGCCAGGGCCGGTATTCTCGTGCTCGACGTCGAGGGCCACGATTTCAGTTCGGCCTTCATCGCTTCGGTATTTCACCAGGCTTTCCTGCTCGGCGTTTCCTACGAATTGCAATTTTTCGGGGAAATCACCACTACTCTGTTTGAAAATATCAACACCCGCTTTTTCAATTCCTCGGGAATTTCCAAGACCCTGACTATGGTCTACGGCGAAATTTCCGAAAACGGCACCTTTCGTTTCATTTCCGCCGCCCATCCCCCGCCCATGGTTTTCTCCAACAAATTCAACCGCCTGGTCGCGATCAGCGAAGAGCGGTTGATTTCGTTTCCCCAGATCGGCACCATGCCTTCGCGCGGCAACAGCGAGATCACCATCCCTTTACTCGGCGTCAAGGAAAAATACACGGTTAATGAAATCAACCTCATGGGCAGCGGCGATATCCTGATCCTGTATACCGACGGCCTGAGCGACCATCGGGATGAAAACGGTCATAAATATTTTCCCGGCCGACTGGAAGAACGGCTCAGGGAAAACAAACACCTTTCGGCCCGGGACATATTCCAGCGCATCAAAGACGATGTGATTGCCTTCAACAGCCAGCCAGATGACGACATTACGTTCGTGATCATCAAAAATATATGATTCGCAGCTCTTTGGCAGCAGTCAGTGGCACAAACGGCCACGGCGACGCAGAAGCGTCCGCCAGCGACACAAATGACCACGGTAGCGCAGTAGCGCACACCAGGAGGAACTCATGACCGCAAACACTTTGTTCGGCAGCGACAACCATGCCGGTGTCCATCCAAACATCATGGCCGCCATCGCCGCCGCTAACCGCGGCTCGGCCGTGGCCTACGGTGCAGACAGCCATACGGCCCGCGCCATCGAGAAATTCAAGGAAAACTTCGGCGGAAATATCGATGTCTATTTCGTCTTTAACGGCACCGGCGCCAATGTGATCGCCTTGAAAACCCTGACCCAGCCTTTCAATGCCGTGATCTGCTCGGAGCACGCCCATATCAATGCCGACGAATGCGGCGCCCCGGAAAATTTCCTCGGCTGCAAGCTGAAAACCGTGCACACCGCAGACGGCAAGATCACGGTCGACGATATCGGCCGCCAGCTGGAAGGCCGCCTGGACCAGCACCGCGTCCAGCCGGCCGTCGTTTCCATCACCCAGTCCACGGAACTGGGAACCATTTACACTCTGGCTGAAATCAGGGAAATCGCGGCTTATTGTCATGGCCACGGCCTGTACCTGCACATGGACGGCGCCCGGATCGCCAACGCCGCCGCCAGCCTGAATGTCGGCCTGAATGATTGCAGCGGCGCTCTGGGCGTGGACCTGCTCTCTTTCGGCGGCACCAAGAACGGCCTGCTGCTCGGCGAGGCGGTGGTTTGTTTCAACCCGGAACTGAGTAAAAATACCATCTTCATCCGCAAGCAGGCCATGCAACTGGCCAGCAAGATGCGTTTCATCGCCGCCCAGTTTTCGGCCCTGCTCACAGACGACCTGTGGCTGGAAAACGCGGCCCACGCCAACAACATGGCGCGCCTCCTGGCCGAACAAATCAAGGATATCCCGGACCTGGCAATCATCCAGCCGGTCCAGGCCAACGCCATTTTCGCTTCACTTCCCCGCGTCGCCATTGACCGCCTGCTCAAAAAATATTTCTTTTACATCTGGAACGAGGAAAAAAACGAAGTGCGCTGGATGACCTCGTTCGCCACCAGCGAAGAAGACATAGCCAAATTCGCCGCCGCCATCCACGAAAGCTGCCGGTAAAAAAAGCAGAGATTCAGGCAACGACCGAATGCGTCTTTATAAGCGCACCTCGGCTGCCTTAAAAACCTGATCTACGATAAATTTGCATGTTTGCAGTACATGCCCTTGTCTTTGACAAAAAAAATCCTTCCCGCTATCATTTCAATAAGCTCATGCAAAAAGAGTTTTCCAATAGAAAGAAGGAGATTTATCTTCATGACCAAATCGGAGCTTCGTCAAACCATTCGTTCAATCATGTTGCCTTTTGTTTTTTCAGCTAGTGGACTCCTCGTGGCCTTCCTTCTTAAGAAGGGGCTGGGGTTAGACCTTTCCAAGCTAAGCCTCTCGCTGATCGCCCTGGTCATCACCAGCGCCGCCGTTTTGCTCCTCTTCCCCAGGGTTTTCAAGATCCCTTTTGGCTCAGTGAGCCCCAAAGAGTTTATCAAAAACCTTGGGCTTTATAAGCCGCAGCCTCTAGTTAAATTGGTGCTCTTGGGCCTATTCGCCTCCATGTTCACTCTGACGGGAATGCTGATCGGCTCGCTGATGACCGGCAAATACATCTTTTCTGCCGACACCATCACCCTGGCTCAGGCCGTATTCAGCCTCACGCCGGGCCTCTGGGAAGAGCTGCTTTTTCGGGGCGTGATTATGATCGTTTTGCTGCGGCTGACGAAATCATACAAGTGGGCCTGCTTGATCCAGATTCTCCTCTTCGGGCTGGGGCACGTCAAGGGCATAGATCTCCTGGCACTGGTTGATGTATTCTCGGTCATCATCATCGCCGTAGGCTTCACCTACATCGCCTATAAAACAAAATCCCTCATCCCGGGCATGATTTTTCACTATGTTCACGACTCATTGCTCTACGTTGTGCAGCTTCCCGGTGGTGATTATGTTGGATTTCAAGACAATATGTTCTTCTACGCGGGCCTGTGGATCTCAGTCGCACTTTGTGTGGTCATGGTCAAATTGTTCGTTGAACGATTCAACATCATCAGTCCGTACGATTTCTACACCATTCACAGTGGTGTCAAAGCCCAGGAGTAATGAGGAGCAGGTCTTGAATTATCGGATAGATGATTAACTCCCTCATAAGTCCACAGAGCTGGACTAATACTTGAATACTGATCAGCTCCGGGATACTCCACCGGTCACAGTCGCGACATGCCTTAGAACTACTAATAAAAATCTGTTAATTCAAGACCTGACCCTCATGCCCTCCTTCCGCTTTCAGTCCTATGCAGTCCTTGTGATCGCGGGACTGAGCCCAATCGCGGCAGCCTGGCAATCTCCTTATATTTCAGGTCCCCGCGGTCCTTTTTTATCACGCCAACTACATAAGTACAAACACCATCCTTATGGACTCTTACAGTTAATTGACAGGCGAGGGTATTTTCCTTATTATATATTAAAAATTTTTTGAGATCCGTTTTTCAAATTATTGTTTTCGCAGGCCGTGGCGTTTGTATTGGTTTAAACTATTATGTATTGTTAATATGTGAATTTTAAATGAAAAGAAAAAAAGTACGGATAATTGGATTTATTGCTATATCGCTCGTTCTAATAATATTTGTTTTTTATAGGTTATTTGTCAACCAGATAGTTTTATCCGCCGTAAATAATTATTTTCAAAAAACTCTTGCCTCGTCGGTTTCAGCGGTTTCATGTAATTTCAGTATTTTTTCTCTCCGTTTTTCCATGGCGCAGCCTGTTGTTTGCGCGCTGGGAAAAGATCCCGGCCACGCCTTTCTGAAAGCCGAGGCCATGGCGATTCAAGTCACTCCGGATCTTATCCTGGGCAAGAAAATCCATTTCGGGCATATTCTCTTTTTCAAACCCCGGGTTCTTGTTGAAATTCTCAAGGATGGCTCCAACA
>Ga0209540_10000052_pt1 | contig 159541 bp, 146 predicted proteins | sample BarGraIncu01121A_FD_184501 | JGI IMG/M metagenome (GOLD analysis project Ga0209540, IMG submission 184501) | Arctic peat soil microbial communities from Barrow, Alaska - Barrow Graham LP Incubations 011-21A (SPAdes) (version 2) | ecosystem: Environmental > Terrestrial > Soil > Wetlands > Peat...
TCAGGGCAAACATTACTTTGTCGCTCTGGGGCACGTTTCTAAAAAACTCGTACGCGTCATATTCCACATTCTTACTACTAACGAGGCCTTTGTTCCTCAAGCGTAGCTCGAGTCCCTTACTCCTTGTTTCAGACTTGCACCCTTGGTTCAGGCCTGTTCAGCATGCATTATTTTCAAAGTTCATTGCGTCTAGCGTTTACGCTACTTTTTTCTTATTTAGGACTTGACTTTATATAGTCAGTCTAATGTAGTATAAAAAGTAGTTCAAAACGTCCCAAAATGTTTTGAAACTTCTATTTATACATCTATTGTACTACAAAGACTCAACAAAACCTGGCAGCTATGATAGAATAATCGCGGACTTATGCCTTCGCCTCACCATGCAATTTACCGTTTGGAGAACAAATATGATAGATTTGGACAGGTATACGGAAGTTTCAATTCAGAACACTATGTCCGCCATTTCAGGACTGGTTGTCTATTCACATGTGAAGGATGACCCGCTTATAGCCGAATTGAAGGACCTGCTGACGGAGATATCAAGGTCGCCCTACAGTGTTGAAAAATTATCCGATCCGTCGATACAGGATACCGCGGGAAAATCAACCCTTTATACCTGGATGGATCGTTATACACACATCTATGCACAGCTCATGAATAACAACCTTTCAGAAGTACCTGATCTTGGACAGTATGTCCTTTCTCTCGTCCAAAAAGACGACAATGCCTTTGCCCGCATGGCTTCCGGCCGATACGCCGGAGCGAAAAACATATCGATTGATCCTCTGATGCGTCAATACGTCCTCGCGGACTTTGAGCGCATTCTTATCCTGTCTGCATTCCAGTCGAGGAACATAACCTCCATTCTCTCTTCCCTGAGCCCTATTGCACTGCCGGAGTGGCGTCACGATGCATCCGGGCAGACACCCGTGAATCTTTATGAAGCGTTACTTGCCTATCATCACGAAAAAAGCTTTGGAGTTTTTGCCTCCTTTCATGCTTTTCTCTGGAAAGACCATAAACTCGAACCCGTTGCAAAGCCTGATCCGATCCGTCTGGAGCAGCTTTTCTCCTACAACTATGAGATTTCACAGGTTCAGGAAAACACCATGCGGCTGCTGCGTCATAAAAGGGCGGATAATATTCTGCTGTTCGGCGCAAGGGGGACCGGAAAATCCTCGACGGTAAAAGCTATGTCCAACACGTACAAGGATCAGGGGCTGCGCCTTATTGAAGTTGACAAGGATGATCTTCTCACCATTGCTGAACTGCTGTCGTATCTTACCGAATTATCGGATGTACGCCTCTCCTTCATCCTGTTTTTAGATGATCTCACCTTTTCCGAAGATGATATGCGTTATACCGTTCTTAAAACACTCCTTGAAGGCGGGATAAAGACACGTCCTGAAAATGTTGCGATCTATGCCACCTCAAACCGCCGGCATATCGTAGCTGAAAAAGACACCAACGAGACATATGCCAACGATGCGAAAGATGAAAAACTATCCCTTTCCGATCGGTTCGGCATATCCGTCCGTTTTGCTTCTCCCAACCAGCAAGTCTACCTTGATATTGTTTTCGGCATCTTAACAGACCGTCAAATCCCGTTTGACCGGGAAATTACAGCTCAAAAAGCGTTGACGTGGGCCATGCGCGAAAACGGACGTTCCCCGCGTACCGCGCGCCAGTTTGCCGATTATTATGAAGCGACATTTGACAGCCCGGTAAACCTGACCCCTACCGAGACCTCCCCATATAAGGAGATATAGTATGACGAATAGAACACATTATCCCACTCTGACTTACGCTCTTATCGGCTGCGGACGCGTCTCCGTAAAACATATAAAAGCCGTCCTCATGAAGAACAGCGGCCTTTCGCTGACAGCTATCGTGGATTCAAATCCTGATGCCCCTGCCACACTGCTTCGCGCAGCAGGACTCTCCGGATCCGCAGCGGATAAGCTGCTCTCAAGTGTACATATATATACGGATTTTGAAGAAATGCTCTCTTTGGAAAAACCTTCCGTCGTAGCAATAACAGTTCCTTCCGGTCTTCATTATAAAATTGCTAAGGCAGCCCTTCTTTCCGGCGCACATATCCTGATTGAAAAACCAATGACCATGCGGTCCTCTGAAGCCAGGGAACTCTATGAGCTGTCGGAAACGACCGGTCAGAAAATCGCCATGGGTCACATTTATCGATATTTCCCGATTGTCGGCAACCTCCGAAAGGATATTGCAGCAGGTGTTTTCGGTACGATCAGCCACGGTGCTGTTGTCGTCCGTTGGGGACATGACCAGGCATATTATAATCAGGCTGCCTGGCGCGGCACCTGGAAAAATGACGGCGGTGCACTCATGAACCAGACCGTCCATGCACTTGACCTGTTGTGCTGGCTAATGAATGGCTCAGCTGTATCGGCAAGCGCCATGCTGGCACGCCGTTCCCATGAAATGGAGGCCGAAGATGTTGCCCTCGGCATCCTGACGCTCGACAACAAGACACTCTGCCATGTGGAAGGAACGACCGCGACATCCAAACATGACCACGAGGCATCTTTTTTTATTAACGGCACAAAAGGGACTCTTCGTGTCGGACTGCGTAAAGGCAAACCGTTCTTTGACATCCGCGATGCTGAAGGACACAGGAAAAATTTCTATTATTTCCGCAAAGACATAAAGGAAAAAGGCCTTCCGGCCCTCCTGTCCCTTCTGAATCCTCACACCGGCATCTATAAAGACCTTGTCGAGGCAATACATGATGACCGCAATCCGATTGCCGATGCCAGATCAGGATACACATCCGTTGATATGGTACTTGCCTTGTATCAGTCTGCCAAAGAAAAAAGGGAAATTGCACTTCCGCTAACATCCGATTTCTCATCTGAAGAAATGTCCGGCTATTTTCCCTCATCAAAGTGACGTCTGCGCAGTAAAACAAACCAAATGACAGGGATAATAAGAAGCAGTACAACAGCTGCTTCTTTTTTGATATCATTTTCTTCCCCGGTCTTTGCAATAATTTCACGATAAACACCAAGTACCTCTGCCGGTGGTGAAGTTTGTGGTGAAGGCGGTGGTGATGTCGGTGCCGGAGTTGATGCTGGAGGCGTTTTCTGATCGACTATGGTTAATTCTTCCCGTGAAATTGATTCTCCCTTTTCCGGTACATTATTTATACTGAACCCCTGCTTCAGTGCCAGTTCATATCCATCGATTGTGTGAGTTTCGGTCAAATAATAATCCCCGTACGGCAGTACTTTTGTCATTTCATGTCCTTTTTCATTCGTCGTCAAAGTATCAACAAGCTGATCATCCTTGTCATAGATTTCAAATACGACACCCTCCATTGGCAGATTCGTATCCGCGGCGACCTTAAAAACATCCAATGTACCTGCAATCTTCCTATTGATGATTGGCTGCCCGTCATTCAATTCGAAAATTGCAGTTTGTGTTGTCTGGTCTTGCTGCTCGGTTGTAATCGGATAAATCGTCTCAGTATCTAATATAATATCAGAAGTTCCGTCTGTCTCCCTGGCATAATACGGTCCATAATAGAGATCTGCAGTCGTTGCGGCTATTCCCTGGGCGTTTGTTGTGATTGTATCGACAAGTTCGTCTTTATAATAAATAACCAATCCTTCCCTGTTTCTTATATCAGCCGCTGCAAAGACTGCAAAAGTAATCCCCTCAGCAGGAACGATACCCCACTCATACGATTTTATATCGTCATTCCACACTGCATTTCCCTTGGATTTTGTAAGGGTAAACTGTATCTGCTGGCGTGTGTCCGACAATACTGTCTCCCCGGTCACACTTCCATCCGATTGAATCACAAACGAATGCGTACCTTTCAGGATCAGATACCCGACAGGTGCTTTTGACTCGGTAAACGTGTATGATCCGATCGGCAGTTTCTGAAAACGGACCTGTCCCGATGTACCCGTATCGCCTTGCGCCACAACGGCATCTGCAGAATTTCGAATAATATAATGCGCTCCATCCAGAGCTGCTGATGTATCTGCATCAATCTTATAAAGAGTGGTTGTGGTCGGTATATTGGTCAGTGTTGTAACACCTGAAACGCCGCCGGCATCAGCTATGAAACTGTACTGTGCAGGATCAATAACATAGCCAGCCGGAGCAGTCGTCTCTCTCCAATAGTAAGTGCCAAAAATGATATCGCTAAATATAAGCTCTCCTGATTCATTTGTGTCACCCTCTCCAACAAGAACCGTCTCATCGGCATTCGACCACACCTTGAAATGGGCACCGCTTACACCTGCCTGAGTATCTGAACCCAGCTTCGTAAGGGTTACTGTCGTTGTGGCATCGTCAAGCTCAAGATAATCTGGATCACCATCTGTTATTACTTCTCTACTTACAGCCACTAAAGTCTGAAATCCACCTGATACATAGTAATGTATGTTTCCGTGTCCTTTGGATCCATATCCTTGTAAATATATTTGTCTATTTGATCCCATGAATGTAGATGGATTATTTAGTGTCATGGTAGCAAGAGTATCGCCGGATCCTGATAGAGTTGTGTTTTCATTGACAGTTACACCTTCAGGCATAGATAGTATCCAAGAGTCCGTATCATGTGCTAATATCATCACTTTGCATTGAAATACACCGCCATTATTTTTCCATTCTGTTGCCTGCGCAAATTCTGCAAAAAGAACTGGAACAAACTGATTTTGCGCAAAATTTAAAAGCTGTAAAGACCACAACAGTGCATTTTCATAACCTGACGATGCAGTCACGCCAGTTGCAGAATATCCTTCACTATTTCCAAAACAGACGCGCTCCCAAAAATGTATTGCCATCGCTGTCGAATATTGTGCCTGCAGATTAGTCAATCCATTTGTATAATTCGGATAACCTCTCAAGAGTATTGCAGTAATTCCATCACGATATGAGGTATTTATTTCACTGTCATATAATGCATATGCTGTTCCCGAGCCCGGGCCAAATCCTTCTTGATCAACGCAATATGTAATCTCCCCTGTACCAGTAATCTGATATTGACCAGTTGGAAGACTATTTCCAGTTGCAGAATGAAAACCTGTCATCATAGAAAGTCTGTTTATAGTAACGTTGACGGGCGCACTCCAGGCACAGACATTTGAATTAGGGAAGAATGTAAGCAGAAATACAAGAACTAGTACAGTACAAATAGTTTTGGTTTTCATATTAATGATTTTTTTCAGACTATAATTATCTCGTTTATTCACAATCATAGTTGCCTCCTATTATTCTTGGAATCTTCTTCATATTTCAGAGTCCTAATTATGCTTATGCAATTTTTCTGCTTATTAATCAAAGCACTACTTCTATGAAACACAATTAAATCTCACATTAAGTCAGACTATATTTGGTCATAAAAAAGCGCCTTTTATAAAGCGCAGAATTTTAACCTCGAAAAATGTATTCGTAATTTAAGATTTTTTATTGAGACTAATTGAAAGGAAGAACTAAACATTACCATTAATATCGGATTACGAATGTTTATTCTATGAAGAATCCTTGATATTTCAAATGAATCTGATCATTTTCTATCCAACAAATTATTGATGTTGCACGCTTTGTTATCCCCGCAGCACTAGTAAATTTTCCATCAATAAATGCATTTGAATACTGCTCTGCATTTTCATAATATCCAATACCCCACCACTTTTCTCCTCCGCAAGCGTGTTCTCCAACATATTCCGGATCATATTGTCCTCGTGCTGTCAGCTTATCAATAACCAATTGTCTGATTTCGGCTGTATCCGCATAAGACGAAATCGGATCGGCTGTTGTTTCAGGCGGCAGAGTTGTTGCTGACGTCTCCGTCGCAGCCGGGGAGGTATCCTGGGCTGTTACTTTCGGCATGGTTGTTGTTTTTAACGATGTCTTTGTAGCTTCCTTTGTTTCTGATGCAGATGCAGTTGCCGCGGATGAAATGGCTGTTGTATTCTCCGGGGCAGAAATGACCGCAGTAGTGGAAGTCGGCACGGGACTTTGTATGACGGCTCCTGTCCCGGCAGGTTCTTTAGTATTTTCGGAATCGCTTATACTCTGCGCAACTGGAGTTTTCGACACAGCAGGCGTAGTGCGGCAGCCCGCTGAAACCAGAAGGATTACCGCAATAAAGAAGCTAAACAACGTGGATTTTTCTTTTTGTATTTTGATCATCCTTTCTTTTGGGATATTATTTTGGACATGATTACATTTGCCGATAGCCTCAATTTTTCCTGCTTTTTTCCCAAATAAAAAGAGTCCCTATATCTATAGAATACTCTTCTTTAAAATTCAATCTTCTTTGCTAAATTTAAAATAGCAGAATCAAATACTACTTACAACTCCACTTTACGTATATATCCAAATTATCAGAAAATTATTTTTATAACTTTGGTTATTACCGTCCCATATTTAAATATATTGCCGGTTTTCCTTATTCAATTCCCTCAAACATGATATCCACAATACGCAGGGCAGCCTCGTCCACGACCTGGTAGCAGATTTCCCTTCCGTTACGGATGCCTTTTATAATACCGGCCGCCTTGAGTTTTGATATATGCTGGGAAAGCCCGCTCTGTGTCAGTCCCAGATTCTCCTGGATTTTACCGACATTGCATCGATAGGTGATCAGTCCTCGGATGATACAAAGCCTCTGCGGATGCGAGAGTACTTTAAGCATTTCTGCGCGTCGTTCCAATTCATCCATATTCATAAATATTCCTCCTGTATTCAAATTGATTTCCTATATCAGATACACTGTCCATAAAGAAAATATCATGCAGTAAAGTTGACATATTCAAATATCATGATATAATAATTTTATAGGCACTTACAGTTTGTGTCAAGATATAATAACATGATATTAGAATATGTACATAAATTATACTAATGAATAGAATACAAATAGGATAATCGACTCAATATTGGGAGGTACAGTATGAAATATACCCGGTTACTCATTCTCACAGGTGTTGTCCTGGTAATCTTTGCAGGGGCGGCAGTCGCATACAGCCAGCTTTCTAAAGCGGAAGACAGCACAAAAGTATCTGAAACAACAAGAACTTCAGCAGCTTCCGTTTCAGCTTCAACTTCTTCCAAACCGACACCAGCAGATGCAACTGTCTCATCCAAAGAAGGAATTGAAATCGGCAACCTGGCATATGACTTTACTCTGACAAATTATGCCGGTGAAAAAGTAACTCTGTCTGATTTTCGCGGCAAAAAGGTCATTCTAAATTTCTGGGCTTCCTGGTGCGGACCCTGCCAGCAGGAAATGCCGGAGTTCCAGGTGATGCAGGACAAAATCACAGCACAGGGCGACAAGGCCGATACCGTTTTTTTGACTGTGAATCTGGCTGACGGACAGAGGGAAACCAGAGATACGGCGAAGTCTTTTCTCGATAAGAAAGGATTTACATTTCCTGTAGTGTTTGACAAAGGCAACACGGCAGCACAATATGAAATCACCGGTATACCCAGCACATTCGTTCTCGACAAAAATGGAATCATTGTCCAGAAGTTTCTGGGCGCGACTACGGAAGCAAAATTGAATGCAGCGCTGGATGCGGCTGGATCATGAACGGCGGAACTATCCTCCTACTCTTTCTTGAAGGACTTCTGGCATTTGTGTCACCTTGTATCCTACCCATGCTCCCGGTTTATTTTCTATATTTATCCGGTGAAAGCATAACAAAGGCAGATGACAGCAAACCGGATCCATTGATTCCGGAAACGGACGGAACTGATCCACTTGCACGCAGGCCACGAAACAGAAGGCTTGTCGTAAACACACTCTTCTTCGTTCTTGGGTTTACGATTGTTTTTCTCCTTTTAGGAGCGACTTCTACTGTAATCGGACAGGCGCTGATTAGCCATAAGGTTCTATGGGAACGAATTGCAGGTGCGGTAATTATTCTTCTGGGAATCCATATGACAGGCCTGATCAGGATTCCTTTCCTGAACCGGGAACACCGGATGTCAATGGGCAAAAGAACGGCCGGCATCCTTTCCTCGTTCTTCCTGGGAATTGCCTTCAGCTTCGGATGGTCCCCGTGTCTTGGACCTTTCCTCGGATCTGCTCTTCTGCTTTCAGGACGTTCCTCGACATTGTGGGAGGGAATGGCTCTGCTTCTGGTCTTCTCCCTTGGTCTTGCCGTTCCGTTCCTTCTTGCCAGCGTCCTGTTCGAAGAACTCACATCCGTATTCATGTGGTTTAAAAGACACATGATATTGGTTAAAATAGTAAGCGGATCCCTTCTGATCCTGCTTGGACTTCTTATGCTCCTCGGGTGGTTCGGATATTATGCCCGGCTATTTACATAACATCCATGTTTCGCAGTCTGAATGCAGACAGAAAGGTAACGAGTATGAATACATCGGAAAAATCTCAAAAAGTTCTCATTGTCGGCGGTGTCGCAGGCGGAGCAGGGGTTGCTGCAAGACTTAGAAGAAACGATGAGCAGGCACAGATTATTCTTTTTGAAAAAGGAGAATACATATCCTATGCAAACTGCGGACTTCCCTACTATGTGGGAAATGTGATAAAGGAAAAATCCGATCTGCTTCTGCAGACTAAAAAAGGATTCTCCCAGCGGTTCAACGTTGATATCCGCCTTAAAAACGAAGTCCTCAGTATTGATACCGCTGCAAGAACTGTTACTGTTGTTGACTATGATTCAGGAAAAACCTATAAAGAAAGTTATGATAAGCTTGTTTTGTCCCCCGGGGCATCCCCGATTCGTCCGCATCTTCCCGGCGCTGATATGTCACATGTCTTCACACTTCGCACAATTCCTGATACACTTCGTATTCGCGAATTCATTGAAACAAAACACCCACAAACGGCTGTTATCATTGGCGGAGGCTTCATCGGAGTGGAGATGGCCGAGAATTTGCGTGAACAGGATATCGAAGTCTCGATTGTTGAAGCTGTTGACCACCTGATCGGGGCGATTGACATTGATATGAGTTATGATCTGCATAATCACGTCCGTACCAAAGGCGTGCATCTTTATCTGAATCAGCTGGCCCAGACAATCACGAATAGTGAAGTGGTGCTTGCATCCGGTTTAGTTGTTAAAGCAGATCTTGTCCTCTTAAGTATTGGTGTAAGTCCCGAAACGGAATTCATCAAGACTTCCGGAATTGCCCTGGGAGCACGCGGCCAGATCATCGTCAACGAAAGACTTGAGACCTCGGCACCCGACGTATACGCCCTCGGCGATGCTATTGGCGTCAGGACTTTCACAGGACATGAAGATGCGATTATCCCCCTTGCTGCCCCTGCCAACAAACAGGCCCGGCTGGTAGCGGACCTGATCTGCGGTATTCCGCGCAAATACAACGGAACGCAGGGAACGGCAATCGCCAAGGTATTTGATATGACCGTTGCCGTTACCGGTGAATCCGAGAAATCCCTAAAACGACTGGGAATATCCTATCTGAAGGCGTATACTTACTCGAATTCACATGCAGCTTATTATCCAGGTGCTGTACCGATGTTCCTCAAGCTTCTTTTCGCACCGGATAACGGTAAAATCCTAGGCGCACAGATTACCGGATATGAGACAGTCGATAAACGTATTGATGTCATCGCAACAGCCATTCGCGCAGGAATGACCGTTTATGACCTGGAGGAACTGGAACTTTCCTATGCGCCTCCCTACTCCTCGGCAAAAGATCCGGTAAACATGGTCGCATATGTCGCGGAAAACATTCTTTCGAAAAAAACAACGCCTTTCTATCTGGATGATCTTCTGGCACTTCCGGCAAATGCACTGCTCCTTGATACCCGTACAACAGGCGAATATGAACACGGAACCATCCCCGGAGCAGTCAATATTCCGCTTGACAGTCTTCGTGACAGGCTTGCCGAGATTCCAACCGACAAAGAAATCTATATTACATGTCAGATCGGGCTTCGCGGCTATGTTGCAGAGCAGCTTCTGAGGGGTTACGGGTATAGAACACACAACCTGCTTGGCGGATACCGCCATTTTCAGGCCAAGGAAACAGACCTTTCCAGTCAGCAAAAAACCACAACTGTTCACAACAGTTGAAAACACAAAGGAGAACAATTTTATGAGCGAAAACATTACAGTACTAACAAGTGAAACATTCCAGGCCGCGATCACTTCCGGACTCACTCTCGTCGATTTCTATGCAGATTGGTGTATGCCCTGCAAGATGCTGTCCCCTACCATTTCTGCAATTGCAGAGGATTATAGCGGGAAGATCAAAGTCGGTAAACTCAATATCGACACAGCGCAGAGTATTGCAGCTAAGTATGGCGTCATGAGCATCCCGACTGTCATTCTTTTCAAGGATGGCATTGCAGTCGAAAAGAAAATAGGTCTCTCACCTAAAGGTGTCTATGAGAAAATGATAGACTCGGCTGTATAAGACACGCTGTCCGGATCAAAAAGCCCTGCCGGACCCTTCGTAAGATGTTAAATCAGGCTTTAGATCAGCCTAAATCCATCGGACTTCACGGCTGTTTCAGATGGATTCAAGTGCCTGGTCAAGGTCAGCAATGATATCTTTGACGTTTTCGATTCCGACGGAGAAACGGATAAGGTCCGGGCTTACGCCTGCAGCTGTAAGTTCATCATCACACATCTGGCGGTGCGTGTGGCTGGCAGGATGCAGCACGCAGGTTCTGCAGTCGGCAACATGGGTGACAATTGCGGCAAGCTGCAGATGATCCATAAAGATTACCGCTGCTTCCCTTCCCCCTTTAACACCGAATGACAGGACGCCGCAGGTACCGTCAGGAAGATATTTCTGAGCCATTGTATAATTGGAATCGGAAGGAAGACCGGGATATTTGACCCAACCGATCTTCGGATGATTCAAAAGGTGCTCGGCAACGGCAAGAGCATTGCTGCAGTGACGCTCCATGCGAAGGTGAAGAGTCTCAAGTCCGATGTTCAGCAGGAACGAATTCTGCGGGGCCGGAACAGAACCTAGATCCCGCATGAGCTGTACGGTCGACTTGACCAGATACGCTGCTGCCCCGAATCTCTCTGTATACGTTACGCCGTGGTAGGAATCATCCGGTGTCGTAAGTCCAGGGAATTTATCTGCGTGGGCGTTCCAGTCAAAATTACCGCTGTCTACGATGCATCCGCCTACGCTGGTTGCGTGCCCGTCCATATACTTGGTTGTTGAGTGGATTACAATATCAGCGCCCCATTCAAAGGGACGGCAATTAATAGGTGTTGCAAACGTATTGTCGACGATCAGCGGGACACCGTGGGCATGAGCGGCTTTGGCAAATCTCTCAATGTCAAAAACGGTCATCGCCGGGTTGGCAATGGTCTCACCGAACACCGCTTTTGTCTCCGGTGTAAAGGCGGCATTCAGCTCATCATCTGTGGCATCCGGAGAAACAAACGTGAAAAGAATGCCAAGGCGCTTCATTGTGACCGCAAAAAGATTATATGTTCCGCCGTATATCGTTGAGGAGCTTACGACATGATCGCCCATCGAGCAGATATTGAAAATCGAATAGAAGGATGCAGCCTGACCGGAAGATGTGAGCATGGCCGCAACGCCGCCTTCAAGATCACAGATTTTTGCAGCTACATTGTCGCTTGTCGGGTTGGCAAGCCTTGTATAGAAATATCCTGATTCCTCAAGATCAAACAGGCGTCCCATCTGTTCAGTCGAATCATATTTAAAAGTCGTGCTCTGCACGATCGGCATGACTCTCGGTTCCCCGTTTTTGGGTGTGTAGCCGGACTGAACGCATTTTGTTTCTACATGGTAAGAACTCATAGAAAGACCCCCTTTAAGAAAATATTTAGAGACTTTGCAAACCGGGAATTGTCGAAAATTAATTCAGGTGATTATATCATAAGTCGAAATTGTATTCAAAAAAACGGCATAAAGAACAAATGCCCGTTATGCCGTATCCGGGGCGATCGCGTCGGCTCCGGCCTGGCAGAAACCATAACAGTTCATGCGCAGCCGGTTACGGGAGCGTATTTCCTGCAGCTGTATAGATTTCATACCATTCTTTTCTGGTAAGTTTCACATCCGGCGCATCGCAGATTTCCTTCAGGTGAACAATATTTGTCGTGCCGACAATCGGCTGCATTTTCGCAGGATGACGCAGAATCCAGGCAATTGCAATTGCGGTCTTCGTCACACCCCTGGCGTCGGCAATATGCTGCATCCTGGAATTGAGTTCCGCATACTGCATGTTTTCGAGGAAAGGACCGGCAAAAAACCCGTGCTGGAACGGAGACCAGGGCTGTATCGTAATATCGTGGAGCCGGCAGTACTCAAGCACGCTCCCATCGCGGTCAACCGCATCATCGGTCTGCATGTTTACATGAATGCCGGAACGAATCATATGAGAATGGGCAATGCTGAACTGAAGCTGATTGGCGATCAGCGGGAATGGAACATACCGCTTCAAAAGGTCGATCTGCATCGGCCTCTGATTACTGACTCCGAAATGGCGAACCTTACCGCTTGCATGAAGGATAGAAAACGCCTCAGCAACCTCTTCCGGCTCCATAAGCGCGTCCGGCCTGTGCAGAAGGAGAATATCTGCATAATCTGTCTGGAGTCGCTGCAGGCTGCCTTCCACGGCTTCAATTATGTGTTCTTTGGAAAAGTCGAAATAGCCGTCGCGGATACCGCACTTTGTCTGGAGGAAAACCTTGTCACGGGCGATTGATTCGGATTTGAGAATCTTCCCGAAGATTTCCTCCGCCTGACCGTCGGCATATACATCGGCATGGTCAAAAAAATCAATTCCCTCATCAAGTGCCGTCCGAATCAGTTCGGCTGCCTTGACAGAGGTCAGTCCATGAATACGCATACAGCCAAGAGCAATTTCCGAAGCATAAATACCACTGTTACCGATATTAATCTTCTTCATACCATTCACCTCTTTTAAACCTTAGCTTTCGGTTTCTGCAATTTTCTCTGCAAGATCATTCAGGTAGACCCAACGTGTCATTTTGTCTTCAAGCTCTTTCTCGAGGGATTCCTTCTGCGCCATAAGTTCCTGAAGGATAATGTAATTACTTGATTCTTTTTGCATATTTATAGATACATCATACAACTGAGCTTCGAGGCCGGCAATGTCGGAATCAATTTTTTCATATTCGCGCTGTTCATTATAGGTGAATTTAAGCTTCCGGTTTTTATTCCAGCTCTTTTCAGGCGCTGATTTGAGATCGGAAGACGCATTCCCTGAAGCGGATGATGCCGTTGATGCAGCAGCTGCTGTCTCCATCGCATCCTGTTCCAGATATTCCGAATAACTTCCAAGGTATTTACGGATCGTCCCGTCGTCCTGAAAATCGAAAATTGTATCAACAACTTTGTCGAGAAAATATCTGTCATGTGATACTGTGACAACAGCCCCGCTGAAACCTTCCAGATAATCTTCCAGAATGGAAAGCGTCTGTATATCCAGGTCATTGGTCGGTTCATCAAGAAGAAGAAAATTAGGCGCCTCCATGATAATGCTCAGAAGATAAAGCCGTCTTCTCTCCCCGCCGGAAAGCCTCCTGATCGTATTCCACTGAAGGTCGGGCGTAAAAAGAAACTTCTCAAGCATCTGGGACGCGGACAGCGGTCCGTCCCGGGTCTCAATCGTTTCTGCAATATTCCTGATGAAGTCAATTACACGAAGTGAGACATCCATCTCCTGGCTGTCCTGTGAAAAGTAGCCGAGCTTGACTGTGTCTCCGAATACAACCGTTCCGCTGTCAGGCATCAGCCGTCCGCTGATCATATTAAGAAGTGTCGATTTGCCGCAGCCGTTCCTGCCGACGATACCGATTCTTGCATCCCTCGAAATGATATGGCTGAAATGACTGACATATTCCCTGTCGCCGAAGCTCTTGGAGATATCGGTAATTTCAAGCGTCTTTTTGCCGAGGCGGGTTGATATCGAGCTGAGCTCAAGCCTGGCGGATTCCGTACGGCCGCTTTTTTCGCTTAAGTCTTCGAAACGCGCGATTCTGTCTTTGCTCTTGGTTCCCCTGGCCTTCGGACCCTGCTGCATCCATTCAAGCTCTTTTCGGAGAAGACTTTTATTTTTACGCTCGGTTCCCTGTGTGATTTCCTCACGCTGTGCTTTCATATCGAGATATGTCGAATAATTCGCCTGATAGCTGTACAAATTCCCGTGGTCAAGCTCAATTATCCGGTTGGTGACGCGGTCAAGGAAATACCTGTCATGCGTGACCATAATGATTGCTCCGGTATATTTGGAAAGATACTTCTCAAGCCACATAACCATTTCATTATCAAGATGGTTTGTCGGTTCATCAAGTATCAGGACTTCGCATGGATGTATCAGGGCGCTTGCGATTGCAGCACGCTTTCTTTGTCCGCCGGATAGAAGGCTTATCGGGGTGTCATATTCTGTAAGGCCGAGCTTGGTCAGGACGGTCTTTGCCTCATATTCTTTTGTGTCACGCAGTGACGAAGATGTTCCTTGAAAAACATGCTCAAGAAGAGTCAGTTTTTCATTCCAGACGGGATTCTGCTGCAGATATTCAATCCGGACACCCGGATTCCTGGAAATGGTTCCGCTGTCAGGGTCTTCCATTTGTGCAATAATATTAAGAAAAGTAGATTTTCCTGTGCCATTGACACCAATGACGCCGATCTTATCTCCTTCGTTCAGATAAAGGGAAACGCCATTCAGAAGTATTTTCTCGCTGTAGCTTTTCGTAATTTTCTCTGCGGAAAGCAGCATATGCGCCTATACCTCATCCGTTCGTAATGTTATCTTAATACCTGTGTGAAAACCGGCCAGGGAGTCCGGCTGATAATTCGTTTTCGAATCCCTGTGTGTTTCTGAACGCGTATTCGTGCGCAGAACTGCACAGGGCGCAGACACGGGGGCTGGTTTGGCATCGCCCCTGCCGGATACCTTTGCGGCTGTCCGGGCTGGCATTCCCGGATCCGCCCGATTTTCCGCGCCGCCATTTTGCTTCTGCAGCTCCATCGCAAGTCTGCATGAGGCAACTGTATCTTCCATGCTGTCGGCGGATATCAGAAAACAGCTTTTGTGACAGAAAGTCAGCGTTTTGATTCCTGAAATCAACGGAAGCTCATCCGCAGGCAAGCCGGCCCATTTATCAGGAAAAGCACACCGCAGTTCTTTGGTCTCCGAATCTTTGGGGATCGCCTGTGCGCTGAAACCGCCTCTTTGGGACGGATAAATGACAAATTCCGCATCGGACTGCAGTAAGATCATCCTCCACGGTGCAAATCTCGGCAGGATAACGATTTTATCCTTGGCTTCCATAAGCGCCGATTCGACAAGTGTTTTTGCACGGTTAATGCTCATGATGCTGCTGAGTCTTTTTTGAAGAACAACAGATGCAAATTCGACCGCTTCGTCAAAACACTGGTCTGTGGATTCATCGGAGTCCCAGCTGGGATTGAATGTGCTTATAGCGCCGGCCATCTGATTTCCGCAGCCTGTGTTGTCATCTTCATCCAGCGGCTGAATAAACCGTTCGTCAAAACGTGCCGCTTCCCTTGCTGTCTGTTCCGGCGGACATCCGGCTGCAATGATGCTTTCACCGAATTCACGCCAAAGCAAACCGAAAGCTGCATATGGCACACCGTTTTCACGGATCTTTGCATCTTTCTGGTGATGGTCAAATTTACCGAAGCCGATATCAAATACAATTCCTTCAAAATCATCCGGCACTGTAAAAACACGAATGATTTTGATGCCGGGGTATGTCATTTTTAACAGGGCAGCCGAAAACACATCATCGGCATGAAATTTGCCGCCGTGTGTCATAGCATAGTCAAATGTTTTTGTCATTCAAATCTCGCTTTTTCTAATATTATTAATATTCCTGATTATTCTTCGTCAGCATCTTTAGGCGTTTGCGGCTTCTTGGCCTTCTTAATAATTTCAGGCTGCGGAGCTACAACTGATTTGAGGGATACTGCCGGAGCTGCTGCATCAACTTTTTTCTTCTTCTTAGTCTCTTTGTTGTTAATATTCCTGTTACCCATACTATTCACCTCATTTGATATATTGCTGGTTAAACTTAAAAAACTCTAAGCCATTCCTGCTGCCGCTTCATTCCCTGCCAGTAATCAACACACTGAAAAACAATATCCGCACTGACAACGATCACAACTTATTGCATATCTATTGTACCGCAATTCATTGCTGCACGCCATACTGTCAGCCTATGAACAGCAATTTAGCGCGTTAATCTGCCGCAGGTACGAAAAAGCGGCAGCAGTGTTTAATCTGCTGTCCGCTTCTGACCTGACCTCATTCAAAGTTCTGCAAATCAGGATAAAGGTGTTACCTTTTACTTCAATAATGCAAGCGCCATGCGCCCAAGACCAGCTTCCTGTTCCTCATCAAGTCCGCTGATTCCTATGGCACCGATGACTTGTCCTTCATGTACAATCGGAAACCCTCCTGCCCATCCTGTGTACCTGAGATCACCAAAGTTTGTCATTGGAAACCCGTTTGTCACGGATGCTCTACCAACATTTCCCGAATCGTTGCATTCACGTGCGGCCGTAAATGCCTTATTCATCGCCACATAAAGCGGAGGGAGATGACATCCGTCCATCCGCAAAAATGCGACCAATTCACCGTGTGAATCTGTAACGGCAACGGATACTGCTTTGTTTTCCTTTTCAAGTTTTTCCTGAATGGCTCCAATCATCATCTGTGCTTCTTTGTGAGATATGTTATAGGTCTGATACATGTTCAATCCTCTTTTCTTTGTGTATTTTATGAAGATCCGACAGAGTGCGGCTGTATTCATATGAATTTTATCACGAGTCATACTTTATATCAACATATCATTGTCGGTACATTTTAAATGAAACCAATTCGTCCTGTACATCATTTGATCCGCATGACAGTCTCCGCAGATCCGGACTCACGCACGCAGCTACGCTATTCCGACGCGATGTTTTTTTCGCTGCGTTTCCCTGTTCCATTCCCATCTCGCAAGGAAAGGAAAGCGGTGAAGGCTTGTTTCATAATGGCACAGCACACAGAAATAGCCTGTTTTATTGTCGACTTTATTTGTGAAATACATATAACTTCCACATCTGCAAACGGTCATTCTCTTTTCTGCATATTCATTTCTGTTTTTCATGGTGAACCGCCTGTCGGGATCTTTGCCCGGCGCATATTTTCTATTAATTCGATTTTGATGTGGCCCAAGGGGATGGCCCGGCATTTATACTTACCCTCATTCTACCAGTTAGATATTTATCTTCATTTTCAATCAGGTTACGATTTGATTATTTTTGACTATTTCATCTATTAGAACAAAAACACCAATAATTTTGGAAGCAGCATAGCAACTGCGACGGCATAAACAGCATCCAGCCAGACAACAGATCCATACGCCCCCAGATAAATCAGAAAAATAACAGGTGCTGTCAGAATCTTGAAAAATATGTCAACTTCCTTATTTTTCAGTACTTGCTCCACAATAATTTTACCGTCCTGTACGCTAGGAAAAGCATGCATGAGAATAGAAATTCCAAGCCAGAGCATAATAAGATTAAATACGTTTCTAAAGTCATTAAAGACGAATATTTCAACGGAAGCGGGAAAAACAATCAGCATGCCGAGCAAAGTATTCACAATAAATGGTCCAATTGAAATCAATAATGTGCTGAAGGGATTCCCGGATGCTTCATGAATTACGTATCCGCATGGATTCTTACATTGAAAATATTTTACTTCATATACTTTCAGGCCACAAAGATAACAAAAGAGCTGATGTGCCAGTTCATGTACAATTACACCGGGAAAAGTGAATATCGAGATGATAAATCCTGGTATTATCATATTATCCTCCTACCCTCTCACATAATAATCTTCTAATGTGATATCGCCGTTCAATAATCTGACTGTTTCATCGTCAAGTACCTCACCGGCTGCTGTCATTTCATTCTCGATTTTGAGTGCTTCTTCTTTTTTATTATCTAATGTAAGGGCAATCAAATATGATTCACGGATATACATGCCGTCCGGATAAGCTTCATATGCCTTTTTTGCAGTTGCCAGCCCACCTTCCAGATCTCCCTCCAGCATTTGGATTATGGCATTTGAACGTAATGCACCTGAGTCGGATTTGTCCTTTTGCAGAGCTTCCTGATTGAGTTCTTTTGCTTTTTCATAATCGCCTAAGTGTCGGTACATTACGCCCAACTGTACGCGGACATCAAAGCACTCCGGGTTAATATCATAGGATTTCTGCAATTGATTCTTCGCAGATTCAATATTCTCCGGAGTAACAACTCCAAGATAATAATAGATGACTGCTTCATCCTGTTCCGGTTGTGCCAGTAAAGCATTGAGATCATTTGTAATTGCATTATAGTCAATGTTTTCAGTCGTTCCCGCTTCGGATGCTTTTTTCAGAATCTGATCGACAGCATCACATGTTCTGTAGTATTTTTTCAACTGTAAACTATATGAAGTCATACGGCTGAAATCAGAATCCGACAAATTTATCCCGACTAAATATTTGTCAAATACATTTCCGGCAACATCGTAGTATCCGTTTTTCATAGATAAGTCGATAGTTTTCAAAATTACAGCAGATGAATCCGGATGTGCTGCTGTTATTTTGTACAGATCCTCTATTGCCTTCGACGTATCACCATTTACTGCTTCTGCATCTGACGTCATATAGGCCTTATATTCGTCAAAAACTGCCGGAAATCGTATCATGCAAATGACTTCAAGAACAACAATCAGGTAGAGAAAAACAAGTACCCATGCGGGTACAGCGAGTCTTTTCTTTTTATTTGGTAAATTGCCTGCTGAAGAATTATTGTCGGGTGCGATTTCTTTTTCCGATTCGCCATCCTCATTCATTGCAAATACCTTTTCCCTTTTTGATTGGTTCCGGATTGTACCCCAACCGTATTAATGCAATTTTATCATATAAATGACTATTTACAATAATCAATAAATATTAATTCGTTAATATTAAATCATATCATCAAATTTTATGAAACCGGTCACAGTAATTGATGCCTCAGTTTCTTAACTTCGTTTATTTGAATTGTCATCACAAATGCAAAAAACTCCCCGGATAATTTGTCCGGGGAGTTTTTCAGGCCTTGGTCTTAATCATACGAGCAGTTTGATGATTTACTTTTTGCTTTTCTTTACAATTTTTTTAAGCACTATTGCCGTTCTGCAGGGGGAATAGATAACGATTCCTGAGTAATCATTGTTCATCGGGAGAGCGTCCGTCTCATAGGTAATTTTATGGGAGATCCGTTCATGCCCTCCGAAGCGTTCTTCATCCGTATCCATGACAACCTGGTACTTGCCGTCGGAATGGACAGGCAGTTCAAATGCAGAATACGATTCCGACGGATGAAAGTTGAACAGGAAAATATAGCCCTTCTTTTTGAAGGCAATGATTTTTCTGTCCTGATCCATCCAGAGAGACTCGGGAACTCCGCCTCCCATCAGCCCTTCCGCTGACATCAGATGAATCATTGCAGCGTCAAACTGATTCAGATCCTGATACTTAAGTGCAGGGTTATCCGCAAGGCTCCACTGTCTGCGGCAGTGATCGAAGCTCCAACCGTTGCCGACCCTCGGAAAATCTATCCACTCGGGATGTCCGAATTCATTTCCCATAAAATTAAGGTAACCTTCCGCACCGGCTGCGATGGTAATCAGTCGAACCATCTTATGAAGCGCAACAGCACGGTCAATGATTATACTCGTATCACCTTTGCCCATATGCCAGTACATTTCCTTATCTGCCATTCTGAAAATAAGGGTCTTGTCCCCGACAAGCGCCTGGTCATGGGATTCAACATAGGTTATTCGTTTCTCTCCGGGACGTCCGGTTGTCAGTTCATGCCATAGAGACTGCATATTCCAGTCTTCATCATTCAGCTTAAGGGTGTTGACCCATAGATCCGGCACACCCATGGAAAGTCTGTAGTCAAAACCGATTCCGCCATCCTTTACCGGCAGGCACATCCCGGGCATGCCGCTCATATCCTCTGCAATCGTCAGTGCGTCCGGCTTGATTTCCCTGATCAGGTCATTGGCAAACTGAAGGTATGTAAGTGCCTCGAGGTCAGTATTCATACTGAAGTATTTTCCGTAATTATCGAAGGCGGTTCCGAGGCCGTGGTCCTGATAGATCATGGAAGTGACGCCGTCAAACCGGAATCCGTCCAGATGGTACTCCTGCATCCAGAATTTGAGACTGGAAAGTAAAAAGTGAATGACTTCATGTTTGCCGTAATTGAACAATTTGGAGTCCCAGGCACTGTGGTTGCCGCGCGCACCGGTATGGAAAAACTGATAATCCGTGCCGTCAAACTCATTAATTCCCTCTGCAAGGTTTTTAACTGCATGGGACTGTACAACATCCATCAGGATAGCTATTCCCATTTCATGGGCTCTATTAATTAATGACTTCAGTTCATCCGGCGTGCCAAACCAGGAGCATGCGGCAAAGTAATTGGATACATGGTAACCAAAGGATGCGTAATACGGATGTTCCATGATCGCCATGATCTGGATGGTATTGTAGCCCAGAGCTTTCACTCTCGGGAGAATATTTTCTTCGAATTCCTTGTAAGTCCCAATGGCAAGTGTTTCCTGTGCCATACCGATATGTGTCTCATAAATGAACGGTGAAAGAGCATGATTGATATGGAAATTATTGTCTGTCCATTCAAAAGGATGCTCTGGTTCCCATATCTGTCCCGAAAAATCATTTGTATTCGGGTCCTGGACAACTTTCCTGATAAAAAGCGGAATACGATCGCGGGCAGTTCCTCTGCTTCTTACATGTACCTTGACACGTGATTCGTGAGAAAGCGTATCTTTACCTGAAATAAATAATTCCCAGACTCCTTCTTCCCGTCTGATGAGCGGATGGGATGTCCGGTCCCAATTGTTGAAATCCCCGACAAGTGACAGCGCATCTGCTGCAGGTGCCCACTCACGATACACCCAACCGTCTTCGGTCCGCTGAAATCCGAAGTACTCGTGTCCATTGGCAAATTCAATGAAGCTTTCGGTATCACCGAGCAGAGATGCTTTAACTTCTTTATAACATTTCATACGCAGCTCTATATCCTGCTGATAGGGTGCCAGCCATGGATCAACAGTAAGAATTCTGAGCCCTGCTTCAGGATACATTGTGTTTGCATCAGCTTCGTTACCCATCATTTACCTCCTTATTTAGGACTGTTCTACACATGATGTTTACTTTTTTAATAGTCCGTCCCCTTAACGCGGTTGAACCTGCACACTTAGTGTACCGTCTTGGATGGGAAAATCCAATGGGATATTTTAAGGAATAGAGGTTTCGAGATGTTTACATGGATGCTATGCATATTCTTTTATATTACACAATGTTTTCATGCTACAATATTGTAAGTCAGGAAGCAATATAATATGCAGATTGGCAGGTATCCTGAAGCCAATTGTCATTTTTCAGCACGAGAATTACGGATGATAATTTCCCCGTTTGAATATAACCATTCCGGACAAAATAATAAAAACCCCGAGAGCAGTAACGCTGTCGGAGTTTCTTGTTGGTGCGCCTTCAGGGACTCGAACCCAGGGCCCACTGATTAAGAGTCAGTTGCTCTACCATCTGAGCTAAAGGCGCGCATATCGGAAAGGATCATCCGCGAATCATATACATGTTTCCGCGGTCGTTCGTTCAGCGAACAAGCAACATTATATCGGTGCATACGATTCTTGTCAATATATAAATTTCTGTCCGTAAGCCTCTATGACGACTTCATTGGAAGTGCCTTCCGGCAGGGATTCCACGTGCCCGATAACCTTTGCTTCGATTCCAAATTCCGAAGCAATCCCGATAATATCCTGTGCAGCGGCAGGATCGCAGTAGAATTCCATTCTGTGCCCGCAGTTGAATACCTGGAACATCTCTTTCATGGGAATTTCCCCTGAATCGAAGATTGCCTGAAAAATCGGCGGAAACGGGAACATATTATCTTTTACATAACGAAGATGCCTGCCGAAATCCTTACATTTTGCCTGTCCGCCGCCGGTGCAGTGGATAATGCCGGAAATGGAAGTTCGATGTGCCGCGAGAATCCGGGCAAGGACGGGCAGGTATGTACGTGTCGGAGACAGGATTGCCTCACCTACCGTCATACTGCTTCCGGGAAGCGCGTCTTCCAGGCGGAATTTGCCGCAGTAGACTTTGTCTGCAGGAATCGTCTCCGATATCGACTCCGGATATTTTTCAAGATAATATTTGGAAAGCAGCATATGCCTTGCAGCTGTAAGGCCATTGGACGAAATACCGGAGTTCTCGCGATCCTCATATGAAGCTTTTCCGGAAGATGAGAGACCTACGATAACGTGTCCCGGCTTGATGTTGGCTGCACTTATTACATCTGACCTTTTAACGCGTGCCACAATGGTCGAATCTACAATAAGCGTACGGACCAGGTCGCCGACATCCGCCGTCTCCCCGCCTGTCATATGAATATCAATACCCAAATCATGGAGCTTACCGATTACTGCGTCGTATCCGTTAATAATTGCCGCAATACAGGCGCCGTTAACACGGTGGGCATTTCTGCCGATTGTATTTGAAAGGCTCATGCCGGACAGTACACCGACGCATGCCAGATCATCCGTGTTCATGACAAGGGAATCCTGGGCAAGCGATGCAAACCACTTTTCATCGCCGGTCTCCCTGTACTGCAGGTAAGCTGCAGAGGATTTTGTACCCGCCCCGTCGGCGTGAACCGCGAGCGCATAGTCAGGGTCCCCTGCTATATCTTCGACAAGTTTGCAGAAAGCGCCGGGAAAAACACCGCCGGACTGACCGGAGACCGCCTTCTTCACATCATCTTTTGTAGGGGATACTCCCCGGCTTAAGTATGACTCTGCTGACATAACAATCTCCTTATAAGAATATGTTTTGCTTCACGGAGGCTCTTCAAAGTACATCCGTGGTTCTTCGAAATAAAACGTTTTCTGAGTAAACCTGTAAGCCGGGTTCTGTATTAGACGATCATCTATCTAGGCCGATAGTTTCTTATCGGCTCAAGCCGCCTCCCCGAGACCTGCGGACCACAGTATTGTCTCTCCACGGCGTTGCTCCGGGTGGGGTTTACATAGCCGGAATGTCGCCAAACCGCTGGTGGGCTCTTACCCCGCCTTTTCAGCCTTACCTGCACTCCGAAGAATGCAGGCGGTATCTCTCTGTTGCACTTTCCTTAAAGTCGCCTTCACCGGGAGTTACCCGGCACCCTTGTCCTATGGAGCCCGGACTTTCCTCACGTGCCGCCTTTCGGCATGCACCCGCGATCATCTGGTTTACTCAGAAAACCATTTTATTATAATCTAAACCAGTTGCTATCGCTACCCCAAGACCCGGAAATTGCAGATTGAGACGTTTTTCCAGGCTCGGGAGTACGACCCGTTCACTGACATCATGTCCGACAGCAAGGGCCGCTATGCCCATGGACTTCAGCTCGAGCATATGGTGATGCTTTATTTCACCGGAAATCACCAGGTCAACATGTGCTTTGGCAAGTTCCTGTATCGAGCTTCCGTCGAATGCCCCGCCTGCTACAAATACACGCGCAATCTGCATATCCGTATCCGTATTCAGGAAAAAACCGGCACCGTCAAGAAGCTTCAGCGTATGTCCGGCAAGGGCAAAGAGTCCCTTTACTTCGTTGAGATCGCCGCAAAGTCCGTGATTCACACCGGTGATAGACATAGGAATCGACAGTCCGACTATTTCCGCAAGGGCATGATTGACACCGCCCTGCGTCCTGTCAAGATTTGTATGGGCACTGTAAACGCAGATGTCTTTCCTGACAAAGTCCCGGATCAGCGCACCCAGAGGGGTTGCATAATCAATGGATCCTATTGACGGGAAAAAAAGCGGATGATGCGTTATCAGAAGGCCTGCGTTCTCTTTAACGCACAGCTCGAAAGCATCACGCGTCGCGTCAAGTGACAGTACTGTGTTTTTGACCGGAAGGGACCTGTCTCCTATCATCAGGCCGACATGATCCCAGCTCTCCGCCAGTTCCAGCGGGGCGTATATTTCCAGATCCGCAAGTATTTCTTCAATCGGGAATGCATGATCAGTCATTTACTCACCTCAATTTCTATCGATTGCCCCTGAAGAATATTCTCAATTTCGGAAAGCACCAAAGCAAGCTCAGGGCGTGCCCGCATATGTTTTTTCAGGACGTTTTTCTGATGAAGAAGATATTTAAGGAAGTTCGGCGGTCTCATTTCGAGAAGGCGCGGTCCGAGAATCAATTCGGTAAGGCTGAGTGCAGGGGATTTGTCTCCGATCCATTTTACCAGGAGGATACAGTAAAATTTATCGCGGTCCAGGCAAACACTCTCTTTTTCAATGAAAAAACCACAGCCGGATAAAAAGGCCCGCAGTTCCTCGAAGGAACGCTGCGGCTGGAGGACAAAAAGGGTCCCCGCCGGGAAAGCACCTGCGTGGTCCGCCAGGGATTCGGAGAGTACGCGGATCATCTCAAGGCCTCCGAGTCCGGACAGGATCACGACATCGCCTTTTTGCATCCGGATACCATGGAGTCCGTCGGTGTGGAAGACGTCGGCCTGCTGCATTACACCCTGACGCCGCAGGTACCTCCGTGTCGTCTCCGCCGGGTCTGCATGGATGTCGGTCGCCACTGCACGCTTAGCTATGTGATTTTCAAGCAGCCAGGCGGGTACGTGTCCATGGTCGGATCCGATATCAAGCACACGTTCACAGGGCGGAACAGCAGACACAATTTCCATAAGCCGCACGGAAAGCTGTGTGGGCTTGACGGTAACGACCGAATGTAATTGTTCAGACGTATCTGTCATGTCTTTTATTGCTCCTTCATTTTTTCACGCAAATAACGGATATACTCCGTAATCTGCAAAAGATTCTTCTTTGTTGCTTCGCGGTCCGGACCCTGCGGCATCTCATCGAGAAGCCTGGCGAGCTCATTTTTCTTAACGGTATAAACAGAAATTCGAAGCCTGTATATATAGTCAAGTACGTGCTGCATCCTCTTTCTGTCATCCGAGACATTCTGCGTCCTCATTAACAGTTCCGACAGGACTTCGCGTGCCGGCCTCTGGTTTATTGTCCTGTCTTCCCCGAGATTCAAAAGACTGATAGAGTCCAGCTTGGATTCACCAAGGAGCCGGATCGCCTCCGCTGCGATCTCCCGCATTGTCCCTGCCGAAAAATCCGTAGGGATCGGCTTGTCTTCCAGTTTCTGATAACTGCCTCCCAAACCTGCCAGCAGGCATAGAAGTACAACTTCCTGCAGGTTGGCACTCTCCCCTTCATTTCTTTGTGGCAGCACGGATACCTGCCGTTCGAGCTGGCGGGTTGATTCCTTTTTCTCCTGCTCATTTGTCTCAACAGTAACTCGCTCCGTCTCCGACAGGACGCTTTTGACGGAAACTCCCAGAATCCGGGCTGCTTCGCCGGCAGATCTTTCGCGCAGTACTTCGTTCGGCTCCCATGACAGGTATTTGCAGGCAAGATTCTGGTAGGTGCGCGCATCAAATCTTCCGTTTACCATGCTTTGCTTTTTGGCAACCAGCATAAGGTATTCCATAACGGAAAGTGCTTCGGACACGATCTTCCTGAAGGATTCCGCCCCGTGTTCACGGATGTATTCATCCGGGTCCTTCCCGTCGGGAACCATGGCTACGGATATCTTGGTCGGAGCCGTAGTATGGCGTTTGCCCCGCTGCAGAAGCATCTGCAGTCCCCGAAGGATTGCGGCCTGACCTGCTGCATCGGAATCATAGAAAAGAACAACTTCTTCCGTATACCTTGAAATCAGGTCCAGCTGGCGTTCCGTAAGCGCTGTCCCGAGGGATGCAACTGTATTGATGACTCCTGCCTGATGCATGGATATGACGTCCATATAGCCTTCGACAATGATCATCTTTTTTTCTTTGCTGGCTTTAGCAAAATTGAGTCCGTACAGATTTCTCTGTTTGGAATAGATTACCGTCTCCGGAGAGTTGATATACTTCGGGTTCCCGTCTCCGAGTATCCGGCCGCCGAATGCAATGACTTTACCGAGAACATCAAATATCGGAAACATCAGGCGTCCGCGGAACAGATCGAGGAGTTCCCCCTTTTTGCCTTTGGTAAAAAGACCGCATTGCGAAAGGATTTCATCCGTGTAACCCTTCGCACGGAGATGCCGGTACAGGCCGCCCCAGTCATCCGGTGAATATCCGAGCCCGAATGCCTTTGCTGTTGCCCCCGATATTTTACGGTTTGACAGATAGTCTTTTGCTGTTTTGCCGCGCGGCGACATCAGGTTCTGATAGAAATATCGGGCGGCTTCAACAAGGGATTCACGCACTTTGTCACGAAGCTGGGCTTCTTTCCTGTAGGATTCATCCTCAGGCTCCGGCAGGCGTATCTGTGCGCGCTCTGCAAGCATCTTTATTGCGTCGAGATATCCGCATTTCTCCACTTCCATCATGAAATGAATCACGTTGCCGCCCTTGTGGCAGCCGAAGCAGTAATAAATCTGCTTGGTGGTTGACACGGAAAAAGAAGGCGTATCTTCCGAATGGAAAGGGCACAAACCGAATAAATTCTGACCGGATGTCTTGGAAAAGCGCACATATTGTCCCACAACGGCTGCAATATCGTTGCGTGCTATAATTTCCTCAATGACGTTTTCAGGAATACCCCCCGAATGGCCAGCCACAATTATCCACCTTTTTCACTTTTCACAGTAAACCCTGTCTCCTGATATTACAGAAGCTGGGTCTGATTGATAAACAATTCGAATGTGAGCCCCAAAAACGTCGCAGCTTTCCGGCACATCTTCATACGATTCAAAAAAATCTCAAAATAATCCATAACCGGGCAGATTGTTGTATCGATCTCTATGGCAAGCCTTGCTTTCTGATCTTCCACGATGAGTGTAGAAGTCGTCGCAGCATAATTTACGCGGTCATGAATATCAAATGTCTTGGGTGAACGGTTCGTCACACGGCTTCTGTGGACATCCGCTTTGTCGGAGAGAATCAGGGCAGCCGCCACTTTACTGACCGGAGATCCCTCCCCTTCGTCATGATTGGCAATCGCCATCATAACAGCTGCGGAATCCTCATAGGACATTCCTTTGCGAAGAAGCATATCATAAGCTAAAAGTGCCCCGGACATCGCATGGTTATTGCGGTTTACCGCATTCCCGATATCGTGGATGTATCCGGCGATTCTGCCAAGTTCAATCGTGTGTTCATCTTCGCCGATCGACTGGAGGATTTCTCCGGTCTTGTTCGACACAAGACGGCAATGACGGAATGAATGCTCCGTAAATCCAAGTGAACTCATCTGCTGCGAGGAAGCCTGGAGAAGAACCTTGACCTCCTGGCTTTTCTGAATATCCTTAATCGTCAGTTCCGATGCCATCATTTCGCCTCCATACCCTGATAATCGCTTATCAAATGAACATACTCCATCGCATTGGCTATATTGGCTTCCCGGACGGCAGGACCCAGGTCCTTTTTAAATACAGCGGGTATTCCTGCATAAAGCGTATTCGGAGGAATAATCTCCCCTTCTTTTACCACAGCTCCTGCAGCAACTACCGCACCTTCCCCGATAAAGGCCCGGCTTAATACCACAGCTCCCATACCAATCGTAGCACAATCACAGATTGTACAGCTGTGAAGAATGACTCCGTGGCCGACCGTAACATTTTCCCCGATAATGACAGGAACGCCCTGGTCGCAATGGACAACGGAATTATCCTGGATATTCGAATTTCTTCCGACAAATATGGTTGCTTCGTCTCCCCGTAATGCAGATCCGAACCAGCAGCTGCTTCCGGCAGAAAGTGATACTTCACCGATCACGTTTGCAGTGGGTGCCACATAGGCATTTCCGTCCAGCGACGGCCAGATTCCACGAAATGAATAGAGCATAGATTACCTCCGAAAAATTATCACAAATTATAAAATCATTGTAACATAACTTGCGCGTCCTGCCCTGCGGCAGCCAGCCAAAGTGAACATTCAAGCCGTTTTTGGGCCAGCCGGCATCCAACCCCATAGGTCCCGTCAAGCGAGCCGGTTGCATGAAGGCTGTTCGCCGCGCACCCTCCTCCGCATGTATATCGGGCGAAACAAGCCAGGCAGTCCTTCTTTTTGGGCATCAGCCGGTCGATAAATATCCCGCGCACTTCCGGAATAAGTATGTCATCGGCATTTTTGCCCGGCAAAAGATGTCCCTCCTGATCCAGCAGCGCAGGAAAATCATGGACGTTGCCCATCCGGTACTGGATTTCCCCGGCAAACTGATGGCAGGGGTATATATCCCCGTCCGGTGTGACGGCACAATATTCGGCACCGACACCGCAGCCTTTAAGCCGTTTATAAACACACGGGCCGCCCTTCATATCCATGATGAAATGGAAAAAATGCACGGGATCATCCGTTTTTCTGGTTTTCAGGATATACTCCGCCAGGTCTTCATATTCCTTCTCGATCTGCCCGAGATCCTCCATACGGATCTCGTAACCGGAACCGTCTTCGGCTACAACCGGTTCCACCGATATCTGACGTGCGCCGAGCTCGCCGGCCATATGCATGACATCTTTAGAGAAATCAAGATTGAACCTGGTGTAGGTTCCCCGCACATAGTGCTCGGAATATTCCGAATCCGCTGATGTCCTTGCTTCCAGGAACGTTTTGATCCGCCTGGATACTACATCATAAGAACCTTTACCGCCGATACCAGAACGCATATAGTCGTGGACTTCCGGGCGGCCGTCAATACTTAAGACACAGTTTTTCATATGCCGGTTGATAAATTCTGTCTTTTCATCATCAAGCAGAAGGGCATTCGTCGTTATCGTAAGCCGAATATCCTTTCCGGACTCCTTGCTTCTCCTTTCACAATAATATGTGAGATCCACAACGACCTGCCAATTCATCAGCGGTTCCCCGCCGAAAAAATCAACATCCAGATGATGACGCCTGCCGGATGCAGCAATCAGGAAATCAATCGCATTTTTGCCTGTCTCCAGATCAAGCATCGATCTTTTTCCTGTACCGAAATCGCCTGTCCCGGCAAAACAATACCGGCAGCGCAGGTTGCAGTCATGGCAGATATGAAGGCACAATGCCTTAATTACAGGGGCTTCCGGGTAAAGGGAAGAAAAAGGCACTTCATGGGCAGGGGTAAAAAGCCCTCCTGTTCGAATCAGTGCGTTTAAATCCGACCCGCATTCCAGAACTTCTTTGAGATCATACTTCTTCAGGGAAGAAAGTTCCTCCAAACATTCGGCCGGGGGTTCCTGCCCTTCATTTTTTATATACTCCCTGAGGACATCATAAGCCATCTCATCAAGCTCATGAAGAGCACAGGACTCAGAGTCGTATGCGATAAATTTACCTTTCATTTCAAATGCATGAACCAAAGTGCACCTCCGTACCGATTGCTTATCATTTAGACAGAAAAATAGTGAAGACAGTAAAACTATCTCCACTATCCGCTGGATTTTTTGTCATACTTCAAGAATTCAAAAAAATGTTCAGCGATCAGACTCGCACTTCTGGTTGGCAACCGTACAGCTTGTCTTGCAGGCAGACTGGCAGGATGTCTGGCATTCTCCGCAGGCTTTGCCTGATGCAGGTACTTTAACGCAGGCGGTCTGGACAGTTTTAATGTGTGTCATATTCGTACTCCTTATCATGCTGATAAATGTATTGTCATTTGCATGATTCATTCAGACATTTATTCGCAGTATTATTGCTGACGGGGAATAATCGTGCTGATGGCAGATTTCTTGTATGTAACCATTGTGTGGGCTACGCTTGTAGTAATTGTAATATTGTCATCCTGAATATTGGCAATGGTTCCAACCATTCCGCCGATTGTAACAACGGTGTCTCCGACGGTCATCTTGGCAACCTGGGCCTTCAGGTCCTTGTCGCGCTTGCGCTGCGGACGGATAGTGAAGAAATACATAAACCCGAAAACAACAACCAGAAGACCGATCATAAGTGCGGAACTTGTCCAGTCAGATCCTGCCGGGGTTGTGGCTGCCGGGGTAGCCGTAAGTAACATTGTTGAAAAAAGCATGATAACCTCCATTTAGCTGATAAACAGCGTATCTTTGTTCAAATTAGTGCTTTTTATTTTATCATTCTGTTCATGTAAAAAGCAAGGACAATCAGGGGGAAATGTAAAATCGATCATTTTGGTGCGCCCATAAGAAATATCAAACCGGATCCTGCCTTAATGTCCCCTTTACTCACACTTTCTTTTTGTATCCGAAATCTTCAAAAAATTCATTGCGGTAATCAAGCAGCCGGTCCTTTGAAATGGCATCACGTACCTCTTCCATAAGTTTTAACAGGAAGTGGATATTATGCCAGGAGCAAAGGCGCATCCCGAACATTTCATCCGCCTTAAGAAGATGACGGATATAGGCCCTTGTATAGTTTTTGCAGACATAACAGTCACAATTCTCTTCAATAGGCGTATAGTCCCTGGCACATTTTGCGTCGCGGACAATAAGCCTGCCTTTCCGGGTGAGTACTGTACCGTTCCTGCCGATCCGGGTCGGAATGACGCAGTCGAACATGTCGATTCCCCGTATCGCACCCTCAATCAGATAATCCGGCGTTCCAACGCCCATCAGGTACCGCGGCTTATCCCACGGCATCAGGGGAACTGTCTCATCGAGCATCTCATACATCAGCTCGCCCGGTTCACCGACGGATAATCCGCCTATCGCAAAGCCCGGCAGGTCAAAGGAGGTAATCTCCCTTGCACTCTGCCTTCTGAGATCAGGGAACGTACCGCCCTGGATAATACCGAAAAGAGCTTGATTTTCTGTATTTTTATGAGTTTCAATACACCGTGCCAGCCATCTTGTCGTTCGCTCGAGAGAACTTTTCGCGTAATCGTACTCACATGGCCAAGGTGTACACTCATCAAATGCCATAATGATGTCTGCGCCGAGATCCTCCTGGATCTGCATTGATTTTTCCGGTGTCAGAAACTGTTTGGAACCGTCGATATGCGACTTAAAATGCACGCCTTCTTCTACAATATCTTTTGGCTTTGCCAGGGAAAAGACCTGGAATCCGCCGCTGTCGGTAAGAACCGCACCTTTCCAGTTCATAAATTTATGAAGGCCTCCTGCATCACGGACAATGTCGCTGCCCGGACGCATCCAGAGGTGGTAAGTATTTGAAAGCATAATTCCTGCACCCATACCGGCGATTTCATCCGGTGACATGCCCTTTACAGTCGCTTGCGTCCCGACAGGCATAAAAGCAGGCGTCATGAATGTAGCATGCGGTGTATGCACACGTCCGAGTCTTGCTCCCGACTGGGCGCAGGTATGAATATGCTCATACCAGACAGGTGGTTTTCCGGTAATATTTTCAAGTGTCTTTTCATTGGGCTTTTCAGCTGCCTTTTCAGAATCTGTTGGTATAGTTGGCATATATGTTACCTTTCTTCTTGCGGTTCCGGTATTTGCTTCGCATCCATTTTTGTCAGGAACATTGCATCCCCAAAACTGAAAAATCGATACTTCTGTTCAATTGCCTCTTTGTAAGCGGAAAGTACATGCTCCTGACCGGCAAATGCCGAGACAAGCATGATAAGGGTTGATTCCGGCAGGTGAAAGTTTGTGATCAGTGCGTCGATGTATTTGAATGTATAACCCGGATAAATGAAAATGTCCGTCCATCCCGATGATGGAAGCATCTGCGGATCTTTGGAGGCAACCGACTCAATTGTACGGCAGCTTGTCGTCCCGACAGCAATGACACGTCCTCCCCTTTTCTTAGCGGCCCTGATCTGATCAGAAGCCTCCTTTGAAAAGGAATACCACTCGGAATGCATGACATGCTCGGTTATTTCGCCGCTCTTTACCGGGCGGAAGGTACCAAGCCCGACATGAAGTGTCAGTTCGGTTACTGTAACCCCCATCAATTTGATTTCTTCAAGAAGTTCGGAAGTAAAGTGAAGTCCGGCTGTCGGTGCGGCAGCGGAACCCGGATCCTTTGCATAAACTGTCTGGTAGCGTTCCTTATCCGCAAGCTGTTCATGAATATAGGGAGGCAGGGGCATCGTTCCCGCTTCATCAAGGACCTCTTCCCATATACCGGCAAAGAAAAAACGTACAATACGGTTACCCGTATCCAGTATATCCTCCACGACGCAGGATAGTCTGCCGGGAATAAAGTCGACTTCATGCCCGGTCCTTACCTTTTTACCCGGCCGTACGATCGTTTCCCATGTATTTTTGCTGAGACGCTTCAGTAAAAGAATCTCCACAGCTGCACCGGTATCTTTTCTGACACCGAGGAGCCGTGCAGGGATAACTCGTGTATTATTAAGTACGAGGCAGTCTCCGGGCAGTAAAAGGGACGGTAAATCCGAAAAAGACATATGTTTAACCGCTCCCGTGCTGCCATTTAAGGACAACAGCCGGGATTGCCCCCTCAATTTTGGCGGGTGCTGTGCAATTAATTCCTCAGGTAGGTTATAATAAAAATCACTTGTTCTCATAAGTTGCCATTATAGTATACAATTGACGCTTATGTACAGTAGATGCTATGATTTCATCATACTTAATAAAAATCGGTAATAGAATGCAAATTTTATCAAATAAAAATGGGGGTATGAACATGAAGAGGCCAGTTTTTGAAGGATCCGCCGTTGCGATCGTCACTCCTTTTTCAAAGGAGGGTGTCGACTACAAAAAACTCGCCGAGCTTGTCGACTTTCAGCTTGACAATAAAACAGATGCCATTGTTGTCTGCGGCACAACCGGTGAAGCTTCCACAATGCCTGATTCCGAACATCTCGAGACGATCCGTTTCGTAATTGACAGAGTAGCCGGAAGGATTCCTGTTATTGCAGGAACCAGCAGCAATGACACGGCCCACGGGATCGAGCTTTGTAAAAAGGCCACGGAACTCGGTGCGGATGCACTCCTTTCGGTGACACCTTATTACAACAAGACTTCCCAGGAAGGCTTATACCGTCATTTTAAGCTGATGGCCGAATCGACCGTCCTTCCCATCATTCTTTATAATGTTCCGTCAAGGACAAACCTGAATATTAATCCGCAGACCGCCAGACGCCTGTCAGAAATTCCAAATATTGTTGCTATCAAAGAGTGCAACCTGCTTCAGGTTCCTGAAGTGGCACGACTCTGCGGCGACAATCTCATTTTATATTCCGGCGAGGACGGACTTGTTGTTCCCATGCTTTCCCTTGGTGCAAAGGGTGTTATATCCGTAGTGGCTAATATTGCACCTGCACAGATGAGTGATCTTGTTCATAGTTATCTTGACGGCGACACCAGGAAATCCCTTCAGATTCAGCTTGATTATCTGCCGCTGATTAACGCACTCTTTTCGGATGTGAATCCGATCCCAGTAAAAGAAGCCCTTAATATCCTTGGATGGGAAGTCGGACCCTGCCGCATGCCTTTGTGTGAAATGTCACCGGAATGCCATGAACGGCTTGTATGCATAATGTCGCAGTACCCGCTGCAGGAGTACAGCGAGCTGCACGCCTGATTTAACAGCAGAAGGTATAGGATGAATGATTCAATAATAAGGAGATTCGCATGTCAGATGTAAGAATTTTTCTCAATGGCTGTAATGGCCGGATGGGAAAGGTAATCACCGATATCTGTTCTCAGGAGCAAGGTATATCCATAGTTGCAGGAGCGGATGCCAACGCATCACCGTCCTCCTATCCTGTGTATGCATCTGCAGCGGACTGCAAAGAAGAATTTGATGTCATTATTGATTTTTCCCATGTTCTTGCCTTACCCGGCATCATGCGCCTTGCGGCTGCAAGAAATGTACCTCTCGTCATGTGTACCACCGGACTTTCGGACGATGATAAGAAAGCTCTTACTTCATTGTCCGAAAAAACCGCTGTTTTCTATTCAGCCAACATGTCCCTTGGAGTCAACGTCCTGATTAATCTGGTGCAGAAAGCAGCGGATATCCTCTACCCCGGTTTTGATATTGAAATCGTAGAGGCGCACCATAATCAAAAGTTGGATGCGCCGTCGGGAACAGCACTGATGATTGCGGACGCTGTCAACGATACCCTCGATCATCAGCTCGAATATGTCTATGACCGCCATAACGTGCGTCAAAAGCGCGGCCCCGGGGAAATCGGGCTCCATTCCATTCGCGGGGGAAGTATTGTCGGAGATCACACCGTCATCTTCGCAGGACCGGAAGAAGTTCTTACTATATCTCACAGCGCGCAGACAAGAAACGTATTTGCACGCGGAGCTGTTGCAGCCGCTCGTTTTATGTGCGGCAAAACAACAGGCATGTATTCGATGAAGGATTTAATTAATTGATTCCAGTAAATGTAACTCAGGCAGTTGTTTCTGTTGACTTCCCTGCATCTTCCTGCGGCTTCACAATATATCTCTCGATCTGCTGCCATACAAAAAAAGTATTCAGGTAGTGCACAAACGAAAATGCAAAAAGCAGGTAGTAAATAATTACCAGGGCAACACCTGCGTTTGAAAAACTATAAAGAAGAACTGCAGGAATAATCAGCAGGACTGCTACATCTGCAAGGAATATTCCCAATGTAGGAATCAGCCTTCCAAGAAAGAACAGGGCTGCATTTTTATAAATACTTTTCAGTTTCAAATCAAGCGACGCAATCAGAGGATATATATAAAGCTGAATGCACATATAGAAAATCATCGCGATAAAAAACAATGAACTAAATATCTGGGCAAACTGCCCTGTGTATGTGTTTCCGTAAAACCCAATATTAAGCGTCATAAGTCCTGTGACAATCAAAGTAATGACTGTCACAATTGTCGACTGTTTCCAGTTATTCTTGAAGGCCGACACAAAATCAGACCACAGAAAAGTTGTCGTTTCGCGTGCATAGCTGCGATAAATGTAGCTGAAGCCTGCCTGGACGGGACCTACAGTTACTAACTGCATCCCAACAACAAACATCACAATTACCATCACCACAATTAAGTAAAGCTGCATCGCAGCCGACTCTCCCGCAGCAGTGTTATCTGCAGCGATGGCCCCTATTTCAACCAGCTTCTGCTGAAACGCAGTTGGCTCGAATACAGGGTTCATCTGCGGAAGAAAATACAGTACACCGAGAAATGCCAGGACAAAGGATGGTATATTGAACAATACAAACATGAGATTAATAGACATAATCTTCAGGAATTTATTTGAATAAGTCTGAAAAAACCGGACAAACGGCCCTTTTTTCGGGTCATCTGCATAAACACCGGGTCCTTCCTTGTCGTATCTTGGAAACAGCCCCATAATCCACCTCACTATCAAATTTGTTCAGCAACTCAACGCATCTTATTCTACACTTATACCGGCAAAAAAATCATCCAGCGCAGCCTTTTTTTCATCAATTTTCTGAAGGGATCGCTGCGCATATGCCAGATATTTTTCTTTCTTGCTCCGCACCTTATGCCCAAGCGGGGCAATCAGCCCAAAATTCGCATTCATCGGTGAAAATGACCGGACATTTTCATCAGAAATATATGCTGCCATGGCACCAATCATTGTCTGGTCGGAAAATGTTAACGGCAGCCTTTGTCCCCTCATCCTGGCAGCAGCGTAGAGGCCGCTGACAAATCCGGATCCTGCAGACTCTATATATCCTTCCACTCCCGTCATCTGTCCTGCAAAGAAAATGCGGGGATCTTTGCGCAGGGCATAGGAGGAGTCCAGGAGTTTCGGTGAATCAAGGTATGTGTTTCTGTGCATAACGCCCATGCGGGAAAACTCGGCATTCTGCAGTCCGGGAATCATCCGGAAAACGCGCTGCTGTTCAAGGAATCGAAGCCTGGTCTGGAACCCGACAATATTATACATGCTGGCGGACCTGTCGTCCTGTCTGAGCTGAATGCAGGCATACGGTTCCCTGCCGGTTCTCGGGTCGATCAGGCCTACCGGTTTCAGGGGTCCAAAGCGGATCGTATCCTTGCCTCGTTTTGCCATTGTCTCGATCGGCATACATCCCTCAAATACCGTTTCTTTGTCGAAGTCTTTTACATCGGCAAGTTCTGCGGCAACCAGGGCTTCCCAGAATGCGTCGTATTCTTCACTGTTCATCGGACAATTGAGGTAATCATCCCCTCCTTTGCCATATCGTGACATGGCAAAAACAATCGACCGGTCAATGGAATCGGAAACGACAATCGGAGCCGCCGCATCAAAAAAATGCAGTGTCTTCTGACCAAGCTGATCAGCAATATCAGCAAAAAGCCCGCCTTGTGTCAGCGGCCCGGTTGCGACAACAACGACCCCTTCCCGTGGCAGGGTTTTCACTTCCTCAGATATCACACGGATCAGCGGATGTTCATTAATTTTTTTGGTTACAAGCTGGGAAAACTCATCGCGGTCGACGGCCAATGCGCCACCGGCCGGCACATTTGTCCGGTCGGCACACTCAAGAATGAGTGACCCCAACCGCCGCATTTCTTCTTTAAGAAGTCCTGCAGCGTTCTCAATCTGGTTCGACCGCAGCGAATTGCTGCATACGAGTTCTGCATAGGTAGGAAGATGATGTGCCTGCGTATATGAAACGGGCTTCATTTCTTTGATGACGACAGGTATCCCTGCCTTTGCCAGCTGCCAGGCAGCCTCGCAGCCGGCAAGACCTGCGCCTATGACTATAACCTCAGAATTCGACATTCATTTATACCTCGATGCTGCAAAGAATTACTGTTCAGATCCCAGGGTCTCTTCAGTCGCCGTAGTCTCCGCTGGTTTTGCAATTTTCGCAGGTTTTGCAGTTTTCGTGGTTTTCACAGTTTTCGTGGCTTTCGCAGCTATTGCTTTTTGTCCGGATTTTGCAGCAGCAGTAGTTTTTGCTTTTTTAGCAGCTGTTACCGGTCTTTTAACCTGAGCCGCCTTCACAGGCTTCACAGCCGATTTTAGCTCTGTTGCCGCAGGAAATTCCGGTCCGACTGATTCCTCTGTTGAGTCAACAGTCTTTTTAGGAGTCTTTCGGACATTTGTAAGGCATTCGCGGTTGGAACATTTGGGATAGGCTTTGCCTCTGAAACGTTTCCAGACCATATAGCTTCCGCATGTTTCGCAGGTTTTTCCTTCTATAGGGAGGTCCCAGCTAATAAATTTACATTCGGGATCCGTTCCCTTTTTGTCACAAGTGAAGAAAGTGCGGCTTTTGAATTTGCGTGAGACATGTGATACAAGTCCCGATCCGCATATAGGACAAGTGCCTTTTACAACCACTTCAAGATTCTTGGTATATTTACAGTCCGGGAAATGTGAACAGGCGACAAATTTGCCGTAGCGGCCTTCCTTGATTAATAGTTCGCCTTCCCCGCAAAGAGGGCACATTTCCCCGGTCTTCTCCTGTGTCATTTCAACTTTCTCGACATCAGCAGCTGCCCTCACTACCTGTTCATGAAAAGCAGGGTAGAATTCAGACAGCACGGTAACCCAGTTCTTTTTGCCGAATTCAATTTCATCCAGCATCGCTTCCATCTGCGCAGTAAAGGCCACATCTACGATATTACTGAAATTAACGGACAAGAGGTTGGAGACAACCGTTCCGAGTTCCGTGGGGCACAGATACTTTGTCTGTTTCTCAACGTAACTGCGTTCAATGATCGTTGAAATCGTCGGTGCATATGTTGAAGGACGACCGATTCCTTTTTCTTCCATTGCTTTGATCAGGGTTGCTTCCGTATATCTGGCGGGCGGCTGTGTGAACTTCTGTTCCGGAATAAGATTCAGAAGTATTAATTCCTGTCCTTCCGATAATTCAGGAAGCTTCTCTTTCCCGGCACTCTTTTCTTCGTCTTCCAGTGAATCCTCGGTGATATCCGCATATGCGGCAAGGAAGCCGGGGAAGCGGATTGTCTCTCCCTGGGTCCGGAAGATATGGGCTGCACATAAAATATCGGTGGATACTGTGTCCACTTCTGCAGGGGACATCTGCGAAGAGAGAAATCTATCCCATATCAATTTGTATAAGCGATACTGATCATTTGAAAGAGAGTTATGAAGCGAATCAGGCGAAAGATCGAAATGTGCCGGTCGTATGGCTTCATGAGCATCCTGTGCAGTACTTTTATTGGCATATTTACGGGGCGTGCGGGGAACATAATGGTCGCCGTAGCGCTCCCTGATAAGGTCCCTCGCCATTGTAAGTGCTTCATCCGATATCCGGACAGAATCGGTACGGATATAGGAAACAAGGGCAACTTGCCCCTGCCCGGATATTTCCACACCTTCATAGAGCTGCTGTGCAACACTCATAGTCTTTCTTGATGAAAAACTTAACCGTCTTGATGCTTCCTGCTGCAGGGTACTGGTCGTAAAAGGAGCAAACGGATGTCTCTGTTTGCTCCCCTTTTTAATCGTATCAACAACAAAAGGCCGGGAGTTGATCTCTGACAGAACAGCATCCGTATCCTCTTTGCTGGTAAGCTTAACTTTTTCGACTTTGGTGCCCTTCTTCCTTCCATGATAACGGGACCTGAAAGGAAAAGATTCTTCCCTAGGACTCAGCTCAGCCGTAAGATTCCAATATTCCTCATTTATGAAGGCAGTAATTTCACTCTCGCGGTCAACAACCATTCTCGTTGCAACAGACTGCACACGTCCTGCAGAAAGGCCCTTTCGGACTTTTTTCCATAGAAGGGGGCTAAGCTCATAACCGACTAGCCTATCGAGTATTCTTCTGGCCTGCTGCGCATTAACAAGATCCAGATCAATGGGACGCGGTTCGGAAATCGCTGCCTGCACTGCTTTCTGAGTTATTTCATTGAAGCTGATACGGCAGGCTGATGTGGCATCAATACCAAGTACTCCGGCGATGTGCCAGGCAATTGCTTCACCTTCACGGTCAGGGTCAGTTGCGATATATACTTGATCTGAGTCTTTCGCAAGATCTTTGAGTTCACGAATGACCTTCTCTTTTCCCTTCATGTTGATATATGTCGGCTTGAAATCTTTCTTTATGTCAACTCCGATTGTCGCTGACGGCAAATCGCGGATGTGGCCCACCGAGGCGGAAATCCTATATTCCTTACCCAGATACCGGCCGATTGTTTTTGCTTTGGCAGGGGACTCAACTATTACAAGTTTTCTATTCATGCTCTCTCATTTCTTTGCAGAAGCTGCATTAATTAATTACATTTTGATAAGCTAATGTATGATGCACATGCCCTTTTCACTGCAAGACAAGTGAAAATCATTGATTCAGGGCAATCTTTTACCATTATATACTTCATGTGCAAAGAAAAGTCAAAGCATATCTTTGACGCTGCCCGATGATTCTGCCTGATAATTCAAGTTCTGACAGGAGCGGGGCAATTTTCGAAAAGGAAAATCCTGTAACATCAACAAGCTCATCCACGGTCTGCTCGGACAAGGCCAGCTGTTCTGTGATTACCTGCATGCACTCATCGTGTGACAGCAGTTCAGGGCTCTCTTTTTGCCTCCTGCCCACACTTCTTCGATTCTCTTCATGTCTGATTTCATCCATCTCGCGGAAAAAAGTTAATCCTGCCAGTCTTGCCAGAATGTCTTCGGCGGAAAGGAGAAGATCGGCGCCATCCTGGATAAGCTTCAGATTTCCCCGTGACTGCTGTGCATAGATCGTTCCGGGAACGACGAACACATCCCTGCCCTGGGCAGCAGCAAAACTGGCCGTATGTAAGGTACCGCTGAATTCTCCCGCCTCCATAATGGCAACAAGGTCTGAAAGTCCCGAAAGAATCCGGTTTCTCGCCGGGAAATACTGCCGCAGTGCCTTCTGTCCCGGAGGCATCTCGGACAGGACAAGGCCTGTTTTTCTGATTGTATCAAAGAGTTCCTGATTCTCCGGGGGATACACCTCATCCAATCCGCCGGCAAGTACAGCAATGGTTCTTCCGCCGCCCTCAAGTGTTGTTTCGTGTGCAATTGTATCAATACCCCGTGCCAGTCCGCTGATAATACATATATCGTGACCGGTAAGTTCCCTGGTAATCTCTCTGGTTGCGCATATTCCGTAAACTGTCGGCTGCCTGCTTCCGACCACTGCAACGGCAGGCATCTTCGTTTCCCCGAGAATGGATAAATCACCCATCCAATACAGTACCAGAGGCATCCCGTCAAGTTTGCGAAGATTGACCGGATACGAATCATCGTCCTGATTTACTGAACAGATGCCGGTACTTTGACAAGTTACAGCCCGGCTGAAGGCTTTTGCTTTTTTCCTGTCATCTGCCAGGCAGGTTGAGATATTTTCCCACTCCTCAGGTAAAAACTGCTTCCTGCAATCCTTCACTATCTGTTTATACGGCAAGGTGAACAGATCACGAAGCTTTTGAATCCGGTGATTCTCCCGAAGAAGCCTGATCCGGCGTCCGCCCATCCTGGAATCAAGTATCAAATCAGATATATACAAGTCAGCCGCAAGTTCTTCAGTGCTTACCGCTTCTGAATTCCTGCCTTTATCAAATAAATCAGGTTCCATTTTCCACCTCTTTCTTCAGGGGGTCTTCTGCCGGAACAGCAGCGCTTCCGAGACATGTGATGAAAGAACGTCCCTTTCACCTTCCAGATCAGCTATGGTCCTGGCAACACGAAGAATTCTGTTAAGTCCGCGTGCAGAAACTTTCAGTTTCTCCGATGACTGCACAGCATAATCCACTGCTTTCTGCGTTATCCTGAAAAACTCCATAATCTGGTGTGTCCTGTTCGCTCCGTTTAATACTCTGCCCTGCCCGGCTTCATCGCATCTCTCATACTGACGTTCCCAGCATGCTTCCACCTGTTCACGCAGGCAATCTGAAAGATGCAGGTTGTTGCCCTGAACAGATTCAAGCAGGGCTGTCTTATCGATCTGATACAATTCCGAAAATAAATCTATACGGTCCATCAGCGGACCGCTGATCCTGTTCAAATATTGTTTCCTCTGCCATTCATTGCACGTACACAACTTCGGGTTTTCTAAAAGCCTCCCGCAGCGGCAGGGATTAGTTGCCCCGACAAGCAGAAATTGCGTAGGAAACCGGATCTTCATACCGGCCCTCGAAATGAGAATGCTGTTTTCTTCCATCGGCTGACGCAGAAGATCCAGAACATGCGGTGAGAATTCCGCCATCTCGTCCAGAAACAGAATACCGTGAAGTGAAAGCGACAATTCCCCGGGTGTGGGATTCGTCCCTCCGCCCGCCATTGCAGCCGGTGTACAGGTATGATGAACGTAGCGGAAAGGTCTTTGTTCAAGATGCAGGTCCTCATCCAGGAGAACTCTGGTCACGCTTTGAAGCTTTAATAGTTCAAGCTTTTCCGGGGGAGTCAGCGGAGGCATGATTCCCTGCAGGACCCTGGCCGCGGTTGTCTTGCCGCTGCCAGGACTTCCCGTAAGCAGTATGTTGTGAAAACCGCTCGCTGCGAGAAGGATCGCACGTCCTGTCTTTGCCTGACCCCTCAATAGGGAAAAGTCCACGGGATCATAAAGTGAATCCTGCCGGGGAACGGATAGAACAGGCATGCATTCCGTATCTTCCGTGTTCTGCACCTGCCCGTCCAGGCAGCAGACTGCACTTTGAAGCGTTGATACGCCGAGAACCTTAACTTCAAGAATAGCAGCCTCCCGGACGTTCCTCCTGGGTACAATAATCCGGACAATATCTTTTCCTTTGGCACAGGCAATCCGGGGAATACTTCCTGGCACCTCTCTCACCTCGCCTGTCAAAGTCAGTTCTCCGTAAGCAAAAATCCTGCCTTTACATGTTGTCCTGATCTGTCCGGAAGCCAATAAAATACATAGTGCCAGGGGCAGGTCAAAGGAAGATCCGGATTTGTGCATATATGCCGGGGATAAGCCGACTGTAATTCTTCCTGTAGGAAACTCATATCCTGTATGTCGGATGGCCGCTCGAACGCGTTCTTTTGATTCACGGATGGAAGGGTCGCACAAGCCGACAATTTCAAAAGCCGGAAGTCCGGAAGAAATAGAGACTTCGATATCTGCAAGAAAGCCTTCGATACCATATAGAAAGCAGGTTGACATCTTGGCATAACGGTTCTTCTTACTTGTCATATGCATCCCTCCCTGAAGCCCCTTTGCAGTTTTTGTTATATTATGTTAATAAATGAAAGACAGCCTGTGCGGGCGTTTTTTCGACAATCGGCTGCAGAATCTGACAATAACTACCTAACAACCCGCTTCTGCGTACTGTTTTCAGGGAAAATTGTATCCGCCGGGTCATTGCCGCACGAGTGTCTCATGTTATAATAATGAATGCTCAAACGAAAAGAAGTGAAAGAGGTTATCAATGAAACTGGGAATTGTTGGTCTGCCGAATGTCGGTAAAAGTACGCTATTTAATGCAATCACAAAGGCGGGCGCGGAATCTGCCAATTACCCGTTCTGTACGATTGAACCAAATGTGGGTATTGTCGCTGTTCCGGATGCACGCCTTGACCGTCTTGCCGAAATGTATAATCCCGTCAAAGTTACACCTGCCGTCGTTGAATTTGTCGATATTGCAGGTCTTGTCCGCGGCGCCAGCAAGGGCGAAGGTCTCGGCAACAAATTTCTTGGCACGATCCGCGAAGTCGATGCAATTGTCCACGTAGTCCGTTGTTTTGACGATGAAAATGTAATTCATGTCGATGGTGCAACAAACCCGGCCAGGGATATAGAGACTATCGATCTCGAACTCATTCTTTCCGATATGGAATATATGGAAAGACGTATTGATAAATGCCGCAAAATGATGAAAGGCGGAGATAAGAAATACGAGCCCGAACTCAAAGTTTGCGAACGTATTTATGAGACGCTTGAAAAGGGCAAGTCCGCAAGAAGCCTGGTCTTCGAAGAAAATGAACAGGTTTATGTGAGGGACCTGGCTCTTCTGTCATCAAAGCCGATCCTGTATGCAGCTAATATTTCCGAGAATGATATCGGCGGCCCGGAACCTGATTATGTGGAGGCAGTGCGTGCCTTCGCCCTGGAAGAAGGCGCGGAGGTTGTTGTCATTTCTGCCCGTATCGAAGAAGAAATCGCCATACTCGAATCCGAAGAACGCAAGGCATTTCTTGAGGATCTGGGTCTTGACCAATCCGGTCTTGATAAAATGATCCAGGCCTGTTATAAACTTCTCGGGCAGATTTCCTTCCTGACAAGCGGACCTGATGAATGCCGCGCCTGGACAATAAAAAGAGGCACAAAAGCGCCCCAGGCTGCAGGCAAAATCCATTCGGATTTTGAACGCGGCTTCATACGGGCGGAAATTATTGCCTTTGATGACCTGATGGCAAGTAAAACATATGCGGCTGCCCGCGAAAAGGGTCTTGTACGTTCCGAGGGCAAGGAATATGTCATGAAAGACGGCGATGTCACTCTCTTCCGCTTCAATGTCTGATATATGTTTTGATTAATGAGTAATTTTCTGCTCTTTATTTGTCCGGATCTGATTTATCTGATATTTGATTCGCAGAAGGTCTCGCACCTTCTGCGAATTTTTTTGTAATGTAAATTACCATAGTGCAGCTGACTGCATAAATCCCCAGCACAAAGCCTTCGCAAAGCCATACCCATGTCAGGGGTACGGACGGCTTGAAGACTGCTATCAGAAGAATAAGCAGTGTACCTGAAATATAAAATACCGTACATAAACGCATGTATTTTTCAAGCAGCGGATTCTTCTTCGAAAATACAGCAGCAGACAGCAGCAAAAGAAGAATGGAAAGTGCCAGAAAGCATATCGGAATGATTTGCTGCAAACTCATATACGTATACCTCTTTTTTCCAGCTCTTCACGGATATGAACATTTACAACCTCTTTGAGAGTCTCTTCATCGGCATTGTTTACAATTACAATATCCGCGATATCCTCGTATTCTTCCCTTGTCATCTGCATATCCATGCGCCTTCTGGCATCCTCAGGGCTCATACCGCGGTCCCTGATTCTTTCAAGGCGCACATCTTCATCCGCACTGATAACCCAAATCTGGTTGCACACGTCCAAAAAACCTTTCTGAACCGGAATCGGTACATCCAGGATAATGACTTTTGTACCTTTTTCGCGTTCCTTCCCGAGCTCTTCCCCGATTTCATCAAGCACATGGCGATGAATGACTGCAGATAGTTTATCAAGCATTGTCCGGTCTGAAAACACAAGGCCTGCAACCAGTTTGCGGTTAAGATTTCCGGAAGAGTCAAACATCTTGTTCCCCAGAAGTTCCCGGATGGAATCAAGGGCCCTGCCCTGCGGTCCGGTTACTTTCCTGGAAATTTCATCGGCATCCAAGACACGTACGCCCCTGTCTGCAAATATTTTTGCAGCGGTACTTTTACCTGTCCCCATGCCGCCTGTGATTCCAATAACAAACATGCCTTATCCCCCGTATCTGTTTTTCCGAAATTATAAACCCGCTATTACCTGTCAAGTGATGCATAAATTTGATTATTATGATTTGCAGGCATACCAGCTGAACCCCTGGCTGACTTCGGCAATAAGCGGAACACGCAGGACAGCAGCGCCTTCCATTGCCTTTTTGAGTATGATCGAAGCCTCTGCTGCCTGGTCTTCCCTGCATTCGACAATAAGTTCATCATGCACCTGAAGGATCAGCACCGCATCGAGTTTTTCTTTAGCAAGGCCTTCGCTGACCCGGTTCATAGCCATTTTTATGATGTCTGCCGCTGTTCCCTGCACCGGTGTATTCATTGCCGCCCGTTCCCCGAAATTACGGATATTCCTGTTGGGGGACGTAAGTTCCTTGACCACTCTCCGGCGCCCGAACATTGTCTCAACATAACCTTTTTCATATCCCATTTTCTTCAGTGAATCCAGATATGCACGTATCTTTGGGTATTGCGCGTAGTAATGCTCTATGTAGTGGTGGGCCTCCTGATATGATACCCCGAGATCCTGTGCAAGCCCGAAATCACTGATCCCGTAGACAATACTGAAGTTGACCGTCTTGGCGGCCGAACGCATGGACGGCTGTACCATTTCCCTGGGAACATTGAAAATTTTGGCAGCCGTATTGATGTGGATATCCTCGTTATTCAGGAAAGCATTTGTCATGTTTTCATCCTGTGACAAGTGGGCAAGAAGCCGAAGTTCAATCTGCGAATAATCCGCGTCAAGAAGGACACGGCCAGGCGGTGCAATAAAGGCCTTTCGTATCTGGCTTCCAAGATCACTTCGAATCGGAATATTCTGCAGATTCGGTTCTGCAGAAGACAGCCTTCCCGTATTTGTCATCACCTGTGAAAAACTCGAGTGTACGCGCCCGTCCACAGGGTCAATCACTTTCTGCAGGCCAAGGACAAACGTTGAATCAAGCTTTGAAATCTGACGGTAATCGATTATATCCCTGACAACCGGGTGTTCATCAATAAGGCGGGTCAATTCATCGGAATCCGTCGAATAGGTACCGCTGCTGTTTTTTCTGCCCGAAGGAAGCTGCAGCTTTTCAAAAAGGACCTGTCCTATCTGTTTAGGGGAAAGTATGTTGAAAGTCATACCTACCTTCTCATAGATTGCTGCTGAAAGGCGGTTCAATTCGGATTCAAAGGCAGCATGAATATCCGCAAGCGTTGCACGGTCAACAAGGACACCTTCGCGCTCCATTTGATCGAGTCGGAGAACAAGCGGCATTTCAATCTCGTAAACAAGTTTTTCCAGGGATATTTCTGCTATCGCTTTCTTTTGAAAAACGGAGATTTTGCGGCACAGAAGCGCACGCCAGGCTGATTCTTCCAATATTTGCCTGCTGCGCAGATTCCTTTCGGGGGTATATGTATTGTTCGGAATGACATCGGATGAACCGGAATCAGCCGATTCATTTTGGGCAAGCAGCAGTTCCATCGGATTTTCGTTTGACAGCAGCACGGAGCCGACCGGACCTGAATACGCTGCAAACCGGGGATAGGATTCTTTGACTGCATGCTCATAAAGCATCTCAAATGACGGAGATGCGCCTTCGATCTGATTCAGAATATAACCGGCAATTTCCACATCAAAGCAGGACTGAAACGGAAGCACGGCAGGTAGTCCGCGGAAACGGGATTTGATGCTGTGTCCGACCGGCATAAGTTCTTCTGTCTTCCCGCCGATTCCCTCAGCCTGCAAACATTCTAAAACCGCACTGCACAAGCCGCGGGAAAAAGCATAAATCTGATCCGGCGCAAAACATATGACCAGTTGTGACTCCTTCTCAGAAGATGACAGGCTTTGCGGCAGCGGCATGTCGATCGACACACAGAAATGTTCTTTCTCTTTGATCTTTTCATAATGGAATGCCTCGGCAAATTTTTCCATTGGGGCGTCAATAATAATCCCGGGCAATATTTCCGGTATTTCCTGTCCCGAAAACAGAATACCTGTACCCTGGCGGTCATTATTATCCGGTAAGGAAACGGGCTCATCAACAGTCACGTCATCCAGGTTCCACTTCTTAATCTGGCTGCGAAAGCCAAGACGGTAAAAGAGCGCCGCAAGTCTCACGCTGTCCGGATCGCCGAAGCGCAGATCCTCAACGGATAGTGAAAGGGGAACATTGCAGTCAATTTTGGAAAGATCATACGACATATAGGCCATTTCTCTATTTTCGGATAATTTCTTCTGCATGCCTGCCGGAAGTTCCCCTGCATGTTCATATATGGAATCCAGTGTCGTGTACTTTTTGACAAGCTCAATGGCACCCTTCTCTCCGATACCGCGGACACCGGGAATATTATCACTTGGATCACCCATTATCGATTTGAGTGTAATAAATTCATCGGGAGTCAGTTGGTAACGGGCCATCAGTGCATCAAGGTCATAGACCTCCGTTGATGTCTTTCCCATTTTGTTAACGGGCATAAGAACAACTGTATTGTTATCAATCAGCTGGAAATCGTCTTTATCGCCGCTAAGGATATAGACCGAAAATCCGGCGCTTTCAGCCTGCCTGGCAAGAGTACCGATCAAGTCGTCGGCCTCATAGCCTGGAAGCTCATACCTGACAAGGCGCATTGCATCAAGCGCTTCCTTAAGAAGCGGCATCTGCACGGCCAGTTCGTCCGGCATACCTTTGCGTTTCGATTTATAGCCGTCGTACATATTATGGCGGAATGTCTTTTCCCTCACATCAAAAAGTGTACAGAGGTGTGTCGGTTTGATTTCTTCAATGAATTTGTACATTGTATTAAGATATGTGTTCAGTGCACCGGTTGGCGTCCCGTCGGGTGCTGTTAGATTTCCCCTCCCTGCAAGTGCAAAGAACGAACGGTTGATAATACTATTTCCATCAACAAGGAGCAGTTTCTTTTTACCTTCTGGCAAAACAGACACGTTCACGCACCTCCGTCCTTATTTGTCGGCTTTCTCAGCTGCATGGTGCCGCTGAACTGTTTCATGCTGCAGATGTGCCGTACTGACCATCAGCTTAATGCGGTTAAGCTGGTTGGCCTCGCTTGCACCCGGATCATAATCTATGGGAACAATGTTGGAGTGGGGAAACTGCCGGCGAAGTTCCTTTATCATGCCTTTTCCGGTAACATGGTTCGGAAGGCATGCAAAAGGCTGTGCGCAGATTATATTCGGTACGCCGCTTTCTATCAGTTCCATCATTTCTGCTGTCAAAAACCATCCCTCACCGCAGGCATTACCGCATGACAGGACCGATTCCGCCTTATCCGCCATATGTCGGATGTGCATGGGAAGCTGGAATTTCCCGGTTGCTTTCATTTTCCTGACAATATGCCTTCTATATCCTTCTAGTACATCAATCCCCCGGCTTGAGAACCAGGATGACATGGCGCTGGTTCCAAGGTTTTCATGCCGCCAGCCCGGATTATAGAAACAGTATAAAAAGAAGTCCAGAAGTCCCGGAACAACTGCTTCGCAGCCTTCCTTCTCGATCACGTCAACGGCGTGGTTGTTGGCATCCGGCTGGAATTTAACTAATATTTCACCGACCATTCCGATACGCGGTTTACGTTCTATGTCCTGCATCGGGAATTTGTCAAAAGATGCAATTGTCTGGTCGACCAGATGACGGAAAGACCTCACTGCGCGGCCGATCTTTGCGTCAAGGTCCTGATCTGCCAGGGCATTTTTAACAAGACTCGCTTCCTTTTCTTCCTCGCCGCGAATATATCTTGAAGCTTTATCCATATTGTAACCCGAGGAAAGTTCCGAGAACTTGGCGCTTCTGTTGAAATAATTGATGCCGTGTTTGCTCCAGTATTGATACAAGGCATTTGCAGCTCCCGGCGTGACTTCGTAAGGACGTACCCGAAGAAGAAGCGTTGAGAGCATATCTCCGTAGCAAATAGCCTGAAGTGCATGGTGAATCATAGGAATCGTAAAATTCATGCCGGGATTGCCTTCAAGTCCCTGTACGGACAGTGCGATGACGGGAACCTGCGGAAAGCCTGCTTCTTTCATCGCCTTTCTGAGGAATGCAACGTAGTTTGTTGCGCGGCATCCTCCGCCGGTCTGCGTGATGATAACCGAAGTGTTGTCCGGATCAGCCCCGCCGGTAAGGAATGCGTTTACCATCTGCCCGACGACGATAATGGTCGGATAACACGCATCATTGTTGACAAAACGAAGGCCGCACTCAATGTCTTCCGCCGTAGCTTCTTTAAGAAGCTTCATCCTGAAATTATAATTCCTGAAGACAGCTTCGACAAATTCAAATTGTATCGGGGCCATCTGCGGGGCAAGAAGTGTGTGTTTCGCCTTATGTTCTTTAGTAAAAGGAATTCGGCTCAGCGTATAACTTGCGTGTGCCGGCAGGTTGGCTTTTGTCCTTCCCTCACGTTCATCCATGGCAACCTTAAGTGAGCGGATACGAATACGCGCAGAACCCAGATTGCTGACCTCATCAATTTTTAAAAGTGTATACAGCTTGCCTTTTGCTTCCAGAATCTCCTGAACCTGATCCGAAGTAACCGCATCAAGCCCGCATCCGAAAGAATTCAACTGTACAAGTTCAAGGTTCTCCTGATCCGCAACAAAGGCTGCAGCTTCGTAAAGGCGTGTATGGTACATCCACTGGTCGACGACGCGGATCGGTCTCATCAGGCGTCCTGGAACGGCTACACTGTCTTCTGTCAGTACGGCAAGTCCTAACCCATTGATCATTTCAGGAATTCCATGATGGATTTCCGGGTCACAGTGGTATGGGCGGCCTGCCAGGACCACCCCTTTACGTCCGGTCCTCTTGAGTTCATCAAGGACTTCCTGCCCTTTGACACGGATTTCGTTTTTGAAGGCATCATATTCCGCATCCCCGGCAGCTATCGCAGCAAGGGCTTCCTCTTTCGTCACTTTCTCATCTGAAAATACTTCACTTAGACGTTCAGCAAGCTTGTGCGGATTATCAAGCGGAAGAAAAGGATTCAAAAATCGAATGTTTTTCTCCGAAAGATTCTCAAGATTATTTCTGATTACTTCAGGATAGGATGCAACAATAGGGCAGTTGAAGTGATTGTTTGCATCCTTATTCTCATTGCGCTCATAGGGGATATCCGGATAGAAAATCGTCGAAACACCTTTATCGATAAGATCCTCAATATGACCGTGAACGAGTTTGGCGGGATAGCACACACTCTCCGAAGGTATGGAATCCATACCTTTTTCAAAGAGCTTATGGTCCGATCTGGCTGACAGAACGACCTGGAAACCCAGCTTTGTCAGTACGGTAAACCAGAACGGGTAATTCTCATACATATTCAGTACACGCGGGATGCCTATTTTACCGCGTACCGCCAGATCTGCAGGCAGAGCTTTATACCGGAAAGTCCGGTTGTATTTATACAGGAATAGATTGGGAAGCACCTCTTTATGGACTATATTTCCTTCTCCTTTTTCGCAGCGGTTGCCCGAAACAAATCGTCCGCCGTTTGAGAAACTCGAGATGGTAAGCTTGCAGTGATTCCCGCAGTGAGGGCAAGTCGACATTTCAGTATCCATTGTAAAAACAGTAAGTTCATCAGCACCAAGGATCGTTGACTTCGCGGCCGTATCCGCACAGCGCTTCCTGGCAATAAGGGCGGCTCCAAATGCACCCATCAGTCCAGCAACGTTGGGACGGATTACCTCACGACCTGATACAAGCTCAAAGCAGCGCAGAATGGCATCATTTAAAAACGTACCGCCCTGCACGACGATTTTTTTGCCGAGCTGAGACGTGTCACGGATCTTGATAACCTTGTAAAGGGCATTCCTCACAACCGAATAAGAGAGACCGGCGGAAATATCACCGACCGATGCCCCCTCCTTTTGTGCCTGTTTTACCCTGGAATTCATAAATACCGTACAGCGGGTCCCCAGATCAACCGGATTTTTGGCTGAAAGTGCCTCCATGGAAAATGAGTGCGCATCCATTTTAAGGTTTTCGGCAAATGTTTGAATGAATGAGCCGCAGCCCGAAGAACATGCCTCATTCAGCATGATGGAGTCAATGACTCCATTCCGGATACGCAGGCATTTCATATCCTGTCCGCCAATGTCGATTATGAAATCAACATCCGGGCAGAAATATTTTGCCGACTGAAAATGAGCCATCGTTTCAATTTCGCCTTCATCAACAGCAAGGGCAGCCCTGATGATGTTCTCTCCGTATCCGGTAACACAGGAATTTGCAATATAGGCTTCAGAGGGAAGCTGCTGGTAAAGTTCGGTCATAATCCTGACCGCACTTTTAACTGGATTTCCTTTATTGCCGCCGTAATATGTATAAATCAGCTGGCCCTGCTCATTAATCAGAACAGCTTTAGTCGTTGTGCTTCCGGCGTCAATTCCGAGAAAACACGGGCCTTTCTGAATCGCCAGGTCAAATAACTCCAGGGTTGCCTTATCATGTCTTTCGTCGAATGACCGTTTTTCTTCTTCATCTTTAAAAAGCGGAGGAATCCGCGTAATATCCGGCGTAAATCCTTTTTCATCCTGAAAGGATGTGATGATATCGGAAAGTGCAACCGGTTCTTTCGAGGCAGCCAGTGCCGCTCCGATGGCAACATAGAGCTGTGCATTTTCCGGAAGCCAGAATGAAGCCACCTGATCTTTGAGGGTACGTTCAAAGGCGGCACGAAGTTCTGAATTAAAAAACAGGGGGCCTCCCAGGAATGCTACATGTCCGCGGATAGGTCTGCCGCAGGCAAGGCCGGCAATTGTCTGGTTGACAACCGCCTGCAGGATGGATGCGGCAAGATCTGATTTGGGGGCACCTTCATTAATCAGGGGCTGAAGATCGCTTTTGGCAAAAACACCGCAGCGTGATGCAATGGTATATAGTGTTTGATATTTCTTTGCAAGATTATTCAGTCCGTCCGCATCTGTCTGCAGCAGGGTCGCCATCTGGTCTATAAAAGCGCCTGTTCCGCCTGCGCATGTCCCGTTCATCCTCTGTTCAGGAACGGGGTGGAGATAAGTGATTTTCGCATCTTCTCCGCCAAGCTCGATAATGATATCGGTCTGCGGATTATATCTTGAAATGGCAACCGTTTCAGCTATGACTTCCTGCACAAATTCAAGGCCAAGCCATTCAGCAACAGAAAGCCCGCCGGAGCCGGTTATGGCAAGCTGCACATGAAGCGAGGGAAACTCAGCTGCCAGGTCTTCAAAAGCCTTAACAAGCTCACCGCGAATATCTGAATGATGTCGTCTGTACTGTTGATAAATGACCTTATCACCGTCAAGAAGCACAATTTTTACTGTCGTTGAGCCAATATCCAGGCCCATTTTCAAGGAAGCAGGAGGATTAAGCATTCATTTCACCTTTTCTTTTTGGTTATTTCATTCGTACCGGAAGACAATACGTCTTTTCCGGAAGTGACGGACTCTTGCGGTGAAGAAACGGCTTCCTCGGTAATATCGAGCGGCAGGGCCGGCATCGTGGCCTCTCCGAATAGATGTTCTGTTAATGGATCGGATTCCTCCTGTATGGTTGGCGGCGAAAATACAACAGGTATTCCCTGCAAATATGTTTTCCGGTCTTTTCTGCTGTCGACTCCGGATTTGAGTATTTCACGCACTTCCTGCTCCCGTCTGGATTTTTCACGGAGTATGCGCATCTTTTCCTGATAGTCGTTGCTTCGTTTTATCCTGTAACCGCCTGCGCCGAAGAGTTCGGCACGAAAATCACTCCGGAGACCCAGGCAAAGAGGTTCATTGGGTATTCCCTGTGACAAATTATAGGAATTACCCCTGTCATCTTTTGTCACCAGCCGCAGCATTTTGGCGGCTTCGGCGAGATTGCTCTCAAACTTATCGAATTCACCTTCAATCCCTATAAGTAATGGAAGACCAATAAAATTTATCCGGACATAGGGAAGGTTCTCCGTGAGAATCAGATGAAGGGAAAGAAGCTTCATATAGGATTCAAGTGCCAGGAATTCCTGATCGCAAAAAAGAGCCACGCTGCCTTCAGAGGCAATCAGATTCACATCAGAAAATTCATTTTCAAAACCTCTTGCCCATACATGGTACATCTCACGAAAAACTGCCATTGCAAAGGATTCAAAGTCCTTGGCCAGGGGCCGTGCTAAAATATGCTCACGCATCTGGAACAAAAGGTCCAGATAAGTGCGCTCTGTTTCAGCAGGAATGCTGGTCCATTTTATGTATGCTGCAATGTCCAGTGCATTATATCTGTAATACGTCATGAAACATCCTTTCATCCGGGCATGAGGTAAGGATTCAATTATAGCATATTCAGACATCCATACGGAATCAAATCAAAAACCTTGCACAAATATTACACAAAAAAATCCGCTTCAGAATATATTTCTGAAGCGGATCAAAATTCAATCCGAGTGGGAAACTGCAGGGAATTACTTCCCTGGAATTTCAACCGGTGTACCGAATAGATTGAGTCTGAACAACATAGATTCATCATCGGTATTTGAGCAGTAAATTCTGGCGTTAACCAGCTTGCCGCCCTCGATCAGATTCACAAGTCCTGCTATCTGACTAAGCTTACTCTTAAGATTGAAGCGGTCATCCTCATCAGTAATGAGCATGACATCACCCTTGCACGAGTCCAAGGCTTTCATAAAGGCTTGTACATCAACATTGTTCAAATTGAATGCTTTCATGAGTCATACCTCCTTAGGGGTTTTGCCCGTATCACCCTGTGACCGGACAATGTATTTTAAGCTTTTAGCTCATTTCTATGACAGTTGTTGTTCTCTTCTGTCATAATGAGTATAGCATATGCCTTACACTCTGGCAACACGAAAACCGGACACCTTATACATATATCTTTATATTTTTTTGTACACTATGCACAACTCAATAGTCTGGAGATTCAATACTCAATATTCAAATTCCGGTAGTGGTGTACTGTGAAGTCATACCCTTTGGCGGAATGTATAATATCGGACCTGCTTATTTCCTTCCAGCCTATTTCGTTATCCAGATTCGGAAAATGTACATCCGCCCGAAATACGGCATCGATCCGTGAGATGACTGCCTCCGAACAGTAATTCAGAAACAGCCTGTACATTTCCGCACCGCCGATTAAAAATATTTCGTCCTTTTCATGTCCGTGGCTGTAGTCAAGAAATGCCTGCTTTGAGTGGAAAACAAGAGCCCCTTCCATTTTAAAAAGCGGATTTCTGCTCAGGATGATATTGGTCCGGCCAGGCAAAAGCTTTCGGCCGGGAAAAGTATCAAGTGTTTTTCTGCCGTATACGATCGTATTTCCAAGTGTCAGTGCACGGAAAGTATCCCTCTGGTCTTCAGGAAGGCTCACAAGAAGTTCTCCCAAATATCCGATCCCCCAGTTATTGTCTACTGCAGCAATTGCTTTCATATGCCCTCCTCCTGGCCTTTATGGGCGTTGTACTCAAATAGCCACCGGTATTGAAGTAATTTTGGGTCCGTACATATAATTTTCAAGGCGGATATTTGCTGTGGAAAAAGAATAAAAATCGTTAATATCTTCATCGATGACAAGGGTAGGTGCCGGATACGAAGGGCGTTCTATGAGCTCCTTAACAATGGGTATATGCCTGTCATATATGTGGGCATCTGCAATGACATGGACAAACTCACCGACTTCCAGTCCGGCCGCCCGGGCGAACAGATGAACCAGAACCGCATACTGGCAGACATTCCATCCGTTGGCAACAAGCATATCCTGAGACCGCTGATTCAATATGGCATTGAGTGAATTGCCCGTCACATTAAAAGTCATCGAATACGCGCATGGATACAGGTTCATCTCAGACAGATCCTGATGTACATATAGATTCGTAAGAATTCGACGGCTGTAAGGATTATTCTTTAAGTCAAAAAGAACCCGGTCGACCTGATCGAATTCACCTTCCCTGTACTTGTTTTTTACTTGAAGCTGATATCCGTATGCTTTGCCTATAGATCCTGTCTCATCAGCCCACTCATCCCAAATGTGACTTTTAAGGTCGTGAACATTATTGGACTTCTTCTGCCAGATCCATAAAACTTCGTCCACTGCCGCATTGAAATTAATATATCTCTGTGTAAGAATGGGAAACTCTTCCTTCAAATTGTACCGGTTAACAATACAAAAACTCTTATACGTGTATGCAAACGTACCGTCCGGCCATTTTGGCCGCACTTTCTCATTCTCCGAAGAAAATCCATGTTCCAGGATCTGTCTGCAATTTGCTGTAAATAGTTCATCAGCCTTACTCACAAGCACTCTCCCACCGACATTTCGTCATGCTGTAATTACTTTTATACTACCACAGCGCTGTGGCTTTTTACAGGAGTCTTATTTCCATCCCGCCCTGCGGCTGCTTCTTTTCCACTTTATCTTACGGATGATACGCTTCGTGCCGTCGAAAAAATCCTGCCAGAAAAACAGTGCAATATTCACCAGTGCGACCAGCAGTGCTATCTTGCCCTGCCAGCTTGCAACAATCAGCAGATACAACAAAAATGCTGCGTCAAGATATGCCAGGTACTTCACTTTTACAGGAAGCACAAAAAACAGATTAACCTTGAATTCGGGAAACAGGAGTGCAAACGCAAGGAACAGCGACATGTTCAAATAGTTGTTCGTTGCATATCCTGTAAACATTCCTGCCAAAACAGTACCGAATACTCCGCACAAATAGAAAACATCAAACTTGAACGAACCCCACTCACTTTCCATGGCCGACCCCATAAGCCAGTAGAAATAGAGAGAAAGAATAATAAACAGGACACTCGAAGGCGGCGGTATAAAAGCAAATGACAGAAGCCGCCAGATCTGGCCGCCAAAGACAGCGCTGCGGTCAAAAACAAGCATCGAGGAAAACGAGGTATCCCTTCCCGGTGACAGGACCAGGTCGGCCACAAATACCAGGGCCATGCCGATGACAATAATATTCATAAGGTTTTTAATTGCGAACCGACCGTACTTATAGTCGATTTTTTGCAGCCAACTGCGGTTGTATTTCATAATGCGGCTCCTATAGGTTTATCTTTGCGGTTCAAAATCCTAATTGACATTATTATTCAGATTATATACAAAAAGCCGCATGGTCAAGTCTTTAATCGACTATCCATACGGCTTAATTGGTCGGAGTGAGAAGATTCGAACTTCCGGCCTCTTGGTCCCGAACCAAGCACGCTACCATCTGCGCTACACCCCGATATGTCCGCCCGTTTAGGCGAACACTAGAATTTTACTTGCAAACGAGTGAACTGTCAACGAAAATCACACATTCTTTCTTAATGATTGTCCGTTACGGTTATTGTTATTCTACGCAACTCAACCTTTTTGCCAGCCGGACACCGTATCAGGAATTATATTTCACTCTTCTTTTCACTTCATCGAGAAGGCGTGCGGCAACGTCAGCAACAGGCATGACGCCGAGTTCCCCGTCATGGCGTGAGCGGACTGCCAATGTTCCTTCCTCAATCTCTTTATCGCCGAGGACGAGCATATACTGGACTTTTTCCATCTGAGCCTGCCTGATTTTTTTGCCGATCTTCTCATCGCGGTCATCCACATCAACGCGAAGCCCCTGACTTCTGAGCAAGTCTTTGAGCTCATGAGCCTTATCGACGTGCTTATCCGAAATCGGAAGAATCCTTGCTTGTTCGGCAGCCATCCAAAGGGGCAGGGCTCCGGCATACTTTTCGATCAGAAGTGCCAGTGTGCGCTCATAGCAACCGATGGAGGAACGGTGAATTACATACGGATTCTTCTTGGTGCCGTCCCTGTCCGTATATTCCATACCGAACAGTTTTCCCTGCTGAAAGTCAATCTGAATCGTAATGAGTGTGTCTTCCTTGCCCCAGACGTTCTTAATCTGAATGTCAAGCTTCGGGCCATAGAAAGCTGCTTCTCCCACTGCTTCCTTGTATGTAAGTCCAAGTTCGTCCAAAATAACCCGCATAGTGTCCTGAACAGCTTCCCACTCTTCGGCGGAACCGACATATTTGTCCTTGTTGTCCGGGTCCCATTTGGAGAAACGATAACTGACGTCATCGTCCAGGCCGACTGCATCGAGCATGAAGGCTGCCAGGTCAACACATTTTTTAAATTCTTCGGTGAGCTGTTCCGGAGTAACCATCAGATGGCCTTCCGAGAGGGTGAACTGCCTTATCCGGATCAGTCCGTGCATTTCTCCTGATGCTTCATTTCTGAAAAGCGTGGAAGTCTCATTGTACCGCAAAGGAAGATCCCTGTAACTTCTGTTTTCCGCAAGGTATGCCTGGTACTGGAAAGGACATGTCATCGGCCTGAGTGCATAGATTTCCGATTCGTTGACTTTTCCGCCTTCTTCAAGGACTGCCGCAGGATCCCCGAGGATGAACATTCCGTCACGATAGTGATACCAGTGCCCTGATATCTTATAAAGGTCGGATTTAGCCATGAATGGCGTCTTTGTCAGAAGATATCCTCTTCTTTCTTCTTCGTCCTCTACAAAACGCATAAGAGTCTGCAGCACTTTGGCTCCCTTCGGAAGCATGATAGGAAGACCCTGCCCGATATAATCAACCGTAGTAAAGTATCCAAGCTCACGGCCAAGTTTATTGTGGTCCCTCTTCTTAGCTTCTTCAATGCGGTCAAGGTATGCTTTCAGCTGGTCCTTGTCAGGAAAACTTGTCCCGTAGATACGCTGCAGCATCTTATTCTTCTCGCTGCCTCTCCAATAGGCTCCGGCAACCTGCGTTAGTTTATATGCTTTCAGTTCACCTGTGTTCTCAAGGTGAGGACCGGCGCACAGATCAGTGAACTCGCCCTGCCGGTAGAATGAAATAACTGCTTCCTCAGGCAGGTCGTCAATGAGTTCAACCTTATAAGGTTCATTCATCTCAACCATTAGTTTTCTGGCTTCGGCACGGGGGAGTTCGAAACGCTCTATCGGGAAATGTTCCTTCACGATTTTTTTCATTTCGGCTTCGATTTTTTCAAGGTCTTCCTTAACAAAAGTACCTTCGTGCTCAAAGTCATAATAGAATCCGTCTTCGATAGCCGGTCCTATGGCAAGTTTTGTCTGCGGCCAGAGCCTTTTAACGGCTTGTGCCATTATGTGTGAAGTACTGTGGCGATACGTCAGCCGCTGCTTTTCATCATCAAAATCAATCATATTTTCCCTTTCTCTCCCACCACCGGGTACATGCGGATATCCGAAAAATAAAAAAACCATGCAGTAAATTACTACATGGGATGCATCAATGCACGGTTCCACCCAAATTGCCTTCCTTGTGAAAGGCCACTCAACAGACGATAACGGAGTCACCGGCGGCAGATACTTGAATTCGAAAACCGTAATTCTTTCCCTGTGCAACTCGGAGGCGGTATACGGTGCAGACACGCAGGAGAAAACTTCCAGCCAATGGTCTTCTCTCTCTGTCAGGTGATTCTGCAAGGCACGTGTCCTCGTCGAAGTCATTCAATATAGATGTAAGTCTACCGCACGGATTTCGGAAATGCAAGTGCCTTTACACAGTAATGAACTCCCGAATTGCTTCAAAACGACCTTCTTTTATACCTGGTACATTCATTATGTCTTCAATTTTCGTAAATCCACCGCTTTTTTCACGGTAACTGATTATTGCTTTCGCAGTCGTTTCCCCAACGCCGGGCAGCGTCTCCAGGAGTTTCTGGTCTGCGGTGTTGATGTTTACGGGAGCCGTACCTTCGGTTACCTGGCTGCTTCCGGATGAAAATTCCCCGGATGGATTTTTGCCCCATATCCCCTGAATGAGCCCGTTGCGCAGATACTCAGAAGAGGAACTCCCCGTACCGTCGATAAAAGCCGTCATCTCTTCCCGGGTAGGTATATAAATCGATACAGCTTCGGAAAATTGAAAAACAAGATTCATATATTCAGACGCCGCTTCGGGAAGAAGTCCTCCTGCCAGGTCAATAGCTTCATATAAATAGGAGCCGGGCGTTATGTGATAGATCCCAGGCGTCAGGATAGCTCCGCACAGATATACCGGAATCTCTTCCTTCGTTTGAGCCGGCGTACCGGCAGCGTCCGTCTGGCCGGTTTGAACCGGTTCACCGGTAACGGCTGCAGGACTCGATGTCTCTTCCGGAAGCAACAGGCTTTCCTTTACAGATGTATCCGTATTTGTGTAAATGACTGCCGGTGCCGTATTTGTATCAAGCCAGAGCTTAACACCGCAGGCTATCAGCCCTGTCCCGACAACGGCCAGTATACGGAAAAGCTTTTTCCTTGAATTATCCATACATTTCCCTTTGTTATGTCCGGTTTTATCAAATCATAACAACTGAAGATGTTCCGTTTATATAAACTTTTCGACAATAGGCTTCAAAATATGACAATTTCCGTTAATTGGAAATAGCCGTCCATTGCCTGACAGCTGTCCTTAGCCTGTTTTAAGAGTGAAAAGGATTCTTAGTCTTCTATCGACTCATCAGACGGCATGGATGAAGATTCATCATTTTTCGCTTCGTCGTCTTCTTCAAGGGATCCTTCGGGGCGTTTCGTCAGCCAGAGTTTTTCGAGACTGTAATGAGCCCTGTCTTCAGGATGGAAAATATGAACAATAATATCTTTGAAATCAAGCAGAACCCATCGTCCTGTTGAAAGACCTTCAATATGGTCCACATATATTTTATGGTCATTTTTGAGAACATATTCCACTTCGTCTGAAAGTGCCTTGATATGGGTTGTCGACGTTCCCGAGGCTACCACAAAATAGTCGGCCAGTGAGGTTTTTTCTCCCACCGCAATTAATTCAACGTCCACCGCCTTTTTGTCATCCAGAATTTTTACGATTTCCTGTGCAATTGTTAATGTGTCCATTTTTTCCTCCTTCAGGGGAATGTCCTGCGATGATGCAGTTTCTTTCTTTTTTCTGTAGTTTATCAGTGATTCCAGGGCCAGTGATGAATCGGGATGAAATGCCGTCTCTTTCCGGATAAAGCTGTCCTTGACGGCTTGAAGGCAGGCAATGGTTGCTGCATCAAGGTCCGTAAGTGCGAGGGCCCGAAGTTCGGCAAGGTCTTCATAATCCCTGGCAGGCTCAAGCTTATCAGCAAGATAGATTATTTTCTCGAGGGATGTCATTTCTTCCCGGCCGGTTGTATGGCAGCGAATTGCCGACAGAATCGATTTATCTTTAATACGATAGTGTTCCAGAGCGTATTGTACACCTGCAGGTGCATGAAGAAGCGCATTTTCAGGAAGCGTTCTTTCATCTGTCTGCCGGGCCATACTCATCTGACGGGAAATGGAAAGCTCTTTGGCACAGTCATGGAGCAGGCCTGCTATGGCAGCTGCATCCGGATTCACCCCATGAATAACCGCATACCGGACGGCCAGAAGTGATACGTTAAGACTATGGAGAAGTCTGGACCGTGAAAGCTCCAGAAAGAGTATTGTACCATACTCGAAGAGCATACGATGTGTATTTTCCTGTAAATAGGCAAGCGGATTATCCACAGGGTAAAGTGCGTGCTTCTTTATGAACTGGCGGACCGGCAAAAGAAGGGATGAAAAATCACGTGTGCGCCGGATTTCAAAGGATGACACGTTGACGCCTTCGATCGGGAAAAACGAAATCCGGATCTTGAATTTATCTTCCAGTTCATAAACTTTTGTAAGAGTTTCCTGATGCAGTATGCCCGGCCTTCTTGCTATAAGCAGTCTTGCTTCCTTAAGCAGAATCTCGGGATGATACCAGCTTTCCAGTTCAAATAGTATATCGGTTCCATAAATCATTACGAGTTCATCATCCGGTCCGGCAAGGGATTCTTCCCTGAGGATCCGGAGTGTCTCGACTGTGTATGATATCTGCGGCCGGATAATTTCCACAGGAATCACCTGGCAGTTCGGCACATTTTTCAACGCAGCCTGCGTCATATAGAACCGGTATGGTGCAAGAGTCAGTTGATGGGCATCCTTTTTCGGAGGATATCCGGAAGGAATAACCCAGATATGGTCAACAAGGCCGCTTGCCAGGGCACCGGTAATCATAGACAGATGACCTGCATGGAAGGGATCAAAAGTTCCTCCGAAAATGCCGTATCTCAAACTTGTCCTCCGATAATCGTCCGGCCGATGTCTGTGCGGAAATGCATTCCTTTAAAAGAAATTTTCCCCACCCCTTCATAGGCCAGATTTATAGCTTCGTCGAGAGTGGGGGCATCTGCATATACGCTCAGCACCCTTCCCCCTGTTGTTACCAGTTTACCATGAATCTGCTTTGTTCCGGCATGAAAAACAATTCTGTCCGTATCTTCTGTTCCTGTAATTTCATAGCCGGTCTCGTATTTTTCAGGGTATCCGCCTGAAGCCATAACCACACAGCAGGATGCTCCCGGCTTCCAGGAGAGTGACACCTTATCAAGCGTCCCGTCGAGGCAGGAGTCGATTATGTCACAGAGATCGTTTTCAAGGCGGGGCAGGACAGCCTGTGCTTCAGGATCCCCAAACCTGGCATTATATTCGATGACCCTAGGTCCCGAAGGAGTTAACATCAGTCCAAAATAAATAACTCCGACAAATGGTCTTCCTTCTTTTTTTAATGCCTGGATCGTCGGTTCAAAAATTCGTTCCTGCATATATTGTTCGTCGGCAGCAGAAAGGTTGGCACCGGGCGTTATCGCTCCCATACCGCCGGTATTCTTTCCCAGATCATGATCGAATGCCCGCTTATGATCGCGGGAGTTTATCATCGGAAGTACAGTATTGCCATCAGAAAATGCAAGAACAGTCAGTTCGGGGCCGGTCATACATTCTTCAATAACAACTGTTTTCCCGGCACTGCCAAAAGCATTGTTTTCCATCATCGAAATAACGGCTTTCTTCGCCTCCTCAAGTGTCTGCGCGATAATTACGCCTTTCCCGAGTGCAAGGCCGTCAGCCTTGACGACAATCGGCATTGCCTGCGTCTCAAGGTAAGTCAGGGCACTTTTTGCATCAGAAAAAATCCCATAGGAAGCTGTGGGAATATTGTACTTTTTCATGAGATTCTTCGAAAAAGCTTTTGATGCCTCTATGACGGCAGCATTTGCTTTCGGACCGAAGGCCCTGATCCCTGCTTCCTTCAGGCGGTCAACCAGTCCCAGCGCCAGCGGATCATCCGGTGCTACAAAAACCAGGTCGATCTCTTCTTTCAAGGCAAAGTCCTTCAACTCATCAATTGCTGTAGCCTGAATCGGTACACAGACAGCAATTTTGGCAATACCACCGTTACCCGGGGCACAATAAAGCTTTGCCACCCTTGGACTTTGTTTAAGCTTCCAGCAGATTGCGTGTTCTCTGCCTCCGCCCCCGACGACAAGTACTTTCATATATCAGATCCTCCTGAAGGGAATATTTCAATGTGATCAGTGCCTGAAATGACGTGTTCCGGTGAATACCATAGCCATACCGTATTTATCACAGGCATCAATCGAATCCAGGTCACGAACAGATCCGCCCGGTTGGATGATTGCTGTTATGCCTGCTTCATGCGCTGCATCCACACAGTCGCTAAACGGGAAGAATGCATCTGATCCAAGAACCGCACCTTTGGCCTTATCCCCAGCAAATGCGAAAGCGATCTGTGCTGAGCCGATCCGGTTCGTCTGCCCCGGTCCAATGCCTACGGTCTGCTTGTTTTTAACAACAACGATTGCATTGGACTTCACATACTTGACAACCTTCATTGCAAATTCCATATCGGCTGCCAGGGAAGGATCCGCTTCGTTTTTTGTCACAGTGCGCAGATCCGCTTTTTCGTATACATTCCTGTCATTTTCCTGGACGAGAAGTCCGCCGAGTACCCGTTTGTAATTAAGTTCTCCCTCGGGAATTTTGTTGGAAACGTCCGGAAGCTCCAATACACGAAGGTTCTTTTTCTGGCAGAATATGGCAAGTGCTTCAGGCGAATAGGACGGGGCAATGACAACTTCAAGGAAAACTTTGCTCATTTCTTCCGCCGTTTGTTCATCAATTTCCCGGTTTGATGCGACAATTCCGCCATAAATCGAGACTGAATCGGCTTCAAATGCCTTTCTCCAGGCCTCAAGAATCGTATCTGCAGAACCGACTCCGCAGGGATTTGCATGTTTCACTGCTACCATTGTAGGCTCCGAAAATTCTTTGAGGCAGCAGATCGTAGCGTCTGCATCGGCAATATTATTGAAAGACAGTTCCTTGCCGTTTTTCTGCACCGCTTCAGACAGGCTTCCGGCCACAGGAATGGCGTTCCTGTAAAATACTGCGCTCTGGTGAGGATTCTCACCGTACCGAAGATCGCTGACCTTGTCAAAAGTCAGTGTGTACATGTCGGGAAGTATCTTTTCCGGTGTACGTGAAAGAAAATACTGGGCAATCAGTGCATCATATGCCGCCGTGTGTTCGAACACTTTTTTGGCAAGATAGAATCGTGTCTGATAATTCGTATCACCCGTCGCCTGCATCTGGCGAATGACCAGGTCATAGTCGCCAGGATCCGTTACAACTGTTACATCCTGATGGTTTTTGGCAGCGGCACGAAGCATGGATGGACCGCCGATATCGATGTTCTCGACGCACTCTTCAAATTCGACCTTCGGTTTCTGGATGGTTGCTTTAAAGGGATAAAGATTAACTACAATCAGGTCAATGGTCTCTATTCCCAGCTCTTCAATTCGCTTCATATGTTCCGGATTTGAGCGTACAGCAAGTATTCCTCCATGGATTCTCGGATGCAGTGTCTTAACCCTGCCGTCGAGGCACTCCGGAAAGCCGGTGATTTCTGCAACTTCCCTGCACGGGATACCCTCGGACGACAGCATTTTAGCTGTCCCCCCCGTTGAAAGAATCTCCACACCCATTTCCACAAGTTTTCTCGAAAAATCTGCAATTCCTGTCTTGTCCGAAACGCTGATAATTGCTCTTTTAATCATGATAATCCCTCTTCTCTGCTTCTTTACGGCTTTCTGAAATATATACCTTGTTGACTGCTATAGATACCCTTTGATCTGCTATCAACTGAATAGCTTCCGGTAAAATCACCTGTTCACATTCTTTCATGATCCTGAGCTGCAGGCTCTGCGGAGTATCTTCGGAAAGAACATCAATGCTTTTCTGCAGAAGAATCGGTCCCTCATCATAGTGTTCATTTACAAAATGAACTGTAGCTCCGGAAACCTTGACGCCGCGGGCCAAAACGGCTTCATGCGGTTTAATGCCATACATGCCGTGTCCGCAAAATGAAGGAATGAGTGCAGGGTGAATGTTTATAATCCGGTTCGAAAAACAGGATACCACCTTAGGTCCGAGAAGCGACAGGAATCCTGCCAGTACGACAAGGTCAACCTGACTGCTGCGGAGGACCTGAAGCATCGCCTCATCATAGGAATCCGCATCCGAAAAGTCTCTTCTGGACAAAACGCACGAAGGAATTCCGTGCGCTTTGGCGCGCTCAAGGGCATATGCTTTATGAGAGGACGATACAATCATGGCAATAAAAATGTCATGAAGCGTCCGATTCTCGATTTGATCGATAATCGCCTGAAGATTCGTCCCGCCACCCGATACAAGTACGGCAATATTCATTTACTGCTTTTGTCTCCTCTTACCAGTGAATTCGGTGAATCAGATCTTTGCTGCTATCCGGTACGCCCGCAGGGAACTCTCCGTCAAAACAGGAAGAGCAATGTCCGCAGTGTATTCCGGAAGTGGATGATTTGAGTCCTTCAAGGCTGACATAGGACAGGGAATCCGCTCCTATATGCACACAGACTTCTTCAATGGACGAAAATCCGGCACTCAGCTCCTTCTGGTCAGGTGTATTGACTCCATAAAAACAGGGATAGCACAAAGGCGGAGAAGCTACTCTCATATGAACCTCTGTTGCCCCGGCTTCCCTCAGCATGGCAATATTATGCTTCGTCGTTGTTCCGCGGACAATGGAATCATCCACCATCAGGATTCTTTTGCCTTCTACCGCTCTCTTCATTACGGAAAACTTCAGCTGAACGGATGTTTCGCGCTGAAGCTGAGAAGGCTGGACAAACGTGCGTCCGACGTATCGGTTCTTTAACAGTGCCGAGCCATAAGGAAGTCCGCTCTCAAGAGCATATCCCATCGCCGCCGCCAGTCCGGAATCAGGAGCACCTACGACTAGGTCACATTCGCAGGGTGCCTCTTTTGCAAGAATCCTTCCCGTATTCAAACGTGATTCGTACACACTGGCCCCATCAATAATACTGTCGGGACGGGCAAAATACACAAATTCGAAAATGCATATTCGCCCCTTCTTCATTGCTTCTTCTTCCGGTACGAAGTAATGGGAAGAAATGCCTTCCGTGGAAATCGTGACGACCTCGCCCGGAAGGATATCACGAATCATTTTAGCACCGACTGCATCAAGGGCGCAGCTCTCGGATGCAAGGACATAGCAGCTCCCTTTCCTGCCGAGTACAAGGGGTCTTATCCCTAACGGATCACGTACTCCGATCAGTTTATTATTTGTCATGATAACCATTGCATATGCCCCGCTGATTTCCGCCATCATCAGCAGAATAGCGTCCTCTATACACTCCGTCGTTATACGGTTTCTTGCCAGAAGGGACAGAAGCACTTCAAAATCAGCGGAGGTCTGAAAGATCGCTCCTGCTTGTTTCAGTCGGTTTCTGATCTCCTGCGCATTCGTAATCGCACCGTTATGGGAAATGGCGAGGTGACCGGACCGGGACTTGATCTGCATGGGCTGAATCGAATCATATCCGGACTCATCCGAAGAAGGATACCGTACATGAGCTACAGCTGCATGCCCTTTCATCGTCTGGAGGGTCATTTCATTGAAGACTTCAACAACCAGTCCCTGTTCTTTGTGACATAGAATTTTTCCGTTCTGATTCACTGCGATACCGGCAGATTCCTGTCCCCTGTGCTGAAGTGCAAAGAGTCCAAAATAAGCCATCCTGGCTGCATCTTCCAATTGGCCTTCCGTATCCAGCACTCCGAAGACACCGCATTCCTCTTCCCAATCACGTTTAATCATGTATGTCATTCACTCCCCGATTGATGCAAGCTTTTCGGCCAGGCGTTCATTTCTCTGCTCAACCGATGCTTCCAGTTCTTCCTTATATATGATAAGTTTCTGCGAAAGTACATCATTTCCGAGGGCAAGTATCTGCGCCGCCAGTATGGCAGCATTTGCCGCCCCGTCTATGGCAACAGTTGCTACCGGAATCCCTGTCGGCATCTGTACAATTGCATAAAGTGCATCAACCCCGTGTAATGCTCCGCCTTTGCAGGGAACACCAATTACCGGAAGAATTGTATAGGCTGCAAGAACACCGGGAAGGTGAGCCGCAAGGCCGGCAGCGGCTATAATTACACCGAAACCCAGTTCCCTTGCAGACGAGGCTAACTGTGCGGCCTGAAAAGGAGACCTGTGCGCCGAGCATATTTTTGCTTCATAAGAAATCTCGAATTTGTTCAGGAGTTTGAAACAACTCTCCATAACAGGAAAATCCGAGTCGCTTCCCATGACAACCAGTACTTTGGCATCCGTCATATTATGCACCGCCTTTCAGACCGCAGGCATATGTCCTGCTACCTCTTCTTCATTAAAAGAATAGTAACAAGGTCTTACTCATTCGTCAATCTTTACACAAAAACGCAGGTATTATCCGGCATCATCCGTCCATTTCAGCTTATCCATAACACTTTGATACCCATCGGATCCCTTTTCGTAGGGGATAGGGCAGTAATCATTCCCGGGAAATTCGGTCGTCATGGAAAAAGGAATGACATGAAGCTTATAACCTGTCACTTTCTGTGTTTCAAGGGAAAGGGAAAAAGTACACTGAACGATTGCTGAATCCGGGTCTGTGAGATATGGCTGTCCTCCAAATGAAAAATTAGAAAGGCTGTACAAAATATATTTTCCGTTATAAAACTCAATCGGCTGAAGCCTGTGCGGATGATGCCCGACATAAATATCCGCCCCGTAATCAATGATTTTGTGCGCCATATCCACTTGAACCGCTTCCGGCGCATACTTTCTTTCAACCCCTGCATGAACGGAAATAATCACAATGCTGCAGCCCTGACTGCGCAGGGAATCAATGGCGGCATATATCGGATCAAGGTTGTCCGGAAAAACAAAGCCTGCCATACCGATTTTAACACCGTTTGTCTCATATACTGTATATGTATCACCGAGACTCCACTTGATGCCGGCTGTATCCAGTGTATCCTCTGTGTCTTTCAATCCTTTTTCCCAGTAATCATATGAGTGATTATTTGCAAGGTTAACGGCCTCCACACTGCCGAGCTTCAAAATGTTTACATATTCCGGCGGCCCCCTGAATGTGAATTCCTTATCCCTGGGAGTTGTTGAATTTGTCAATGTGCCTTCAAAATTAACCAGGGTAAGGTCATCCTTACTCAAAATATCTGCAGCGTTTTTGAATGGATAAGCATAATCTGTTCCGACAACACTGGTAAAACTGTTGCTGTTTCCCGCTAGTCCGTTATTTTGGCCGAATGTACAGTCCCCTGTAAAACTTACGACCACATCCTTCACGGAAGGAGTCGGTGTCGGTGCAGGTGTGGGCGTTGGCGTTGGCGTAGGAGCAGGCGGAGGGGTTGACGTCGGCACAGAAGTCGGCGGAAGCGTCGGTTCGGAAACGGCCGAAGTTCCATTTTGAAATATTCGGGCATCCGGACGTTCCGGAAAACTCTGAGAAATTACATTGGATGCAGACAGTGAACAGCCTGTACCCGTTGCTATAAGTAAAAAAAGCAGTACAAGTCGGATTTGCTTGCCCATGTATCCATTTCCTCAGCTTTCTGTGCATGATCTCCTTATATTTCACGGCAGCCAATCGTGCACTTCTGTTCACAATTCCGGACATATTTATTCAAACTCTCATAATCAAATTTCATTTTAACTACCGACAAATTATACCATAAAATCAAATTTATAGTTCTCACATCACATAACGTTACGTGCTTTTCTGAATTTTAATAGGCCTCTATGCATATTATATATTATTAGGTCTCTCGTAACAGTTAAGACACACATATTTTACAAAATATAAATTCATGCAACTAGCATTTACCCTAAGAACAGCGCATAATTTAAGTAATAAATAAATATATACAGGGGGGGCATTTTAGGTGGCAAGGATTGAGAGAGTTATTGAGAAGATTGACAAGCTTGGTAAGAAACAGAATCTTGGTGCTCTTGCTAAAATGGTAGATGACCCTGATGATGAAGTAAGGGAAGCCGTTGCCCGGGCCCTTGGCCAGATACCGACATATGAATCCGGCATGCTGTTGATTCCGTTACTTCGGGATTCCGTTCCGGCAGTTAAATCAGCAGCAGCTGAGTCTGTTGGATTGATAGGCGCCAAGCACTGCGAAGAGTACATTAAAAAGTTAGCATATGCTGATCCGGATCCGGATGTTCGCCGTATCGCGCATGAAGCCTATAACAAGATCCGCACGCCAGTTATCTGAATGATTTCATCAGCTTTATTTGGAATAAAAGCTTCCGGAAAACCATTTTCCGGAAGCTTTTTGTTTATTTCAAATATCAGTAATGTCAGATTGAAACAATGCCTGCCCTTTATATGCCCGCAAAGGCAATCATACTGTTATGAAATGATCGTTTATGATTCCTCTCTTCTGCCCACAACCTCACCCTGTTTCTTGTAAATACTTAAAGCAGGGACAAATCCACGAACCATGGACAACGGATATATAATTGAATTTTTCCCGATTATTGTTGCCGGATTCAATACGCTGTTGCAGCCAATCTCCGTATGGTCTCCGATTATTGCGCCAAACTTCTTCATGCCCGTCCCGAGCAATTCGGATCCAACCCTCACAGCCGTAAGGGTTCGGTCTGATTTTACATTTGAAGTTATCGCACCTGCTCCAAGATGGGCCTTATATCCGAGAACGGAATCCCCGACGTAGTTATAGTGCGGAACCTGAACACCGTCGAAAAGTATGACATTTTTAAGTTCGGTCGAGTTTCCGACTACCGCCTTCTTTCCGACAACGGCACTGCCACGAATAAAAGCACAGTGCCGGATCTCGGCTTCATGATCAATTATGCAGGGCCCTGAAATATGGGCGGAAGGGTAAACATTCGCTGTTTTAGAAATCCAGACATCTGTGCCCACCTGTTCATACTCTTCGGGATTCAGGGTAGGACCGATTTTACGAATAAAATCAGAAATATCAGGAAGAACCTCCCAAGCGTACGTTTTGTCTTCAAATATTTGTCTGGCTATTGTCTTCGAAGTGTCAAGCAGATCAGAAATTTTAATTCCATCAATCATCTTAATTCCCTCTTTTCATTATATACATCATCATAACATGTGTGATTTCGCAAGTTCTACACGTATCTGAGCTTGAATGAACAGTATTATTTTAACAGCTTCTTATCTTATTGTCTGCATTACATAAAAGTCGGCAGGTAAAGTAATATTTACATGATAACGGCAAATAGGATCGTTGAAAAAACATAGGTCGCGATAACTAAAACAGCGATTGAAACTGCTATGATCTTTCCGGCTGTTTTCGCCAGATTGAACCCGCCGTTATTCCCAAAGCGATCCTCTACAAACAAACTGGGGTCACCCCTGTTATAATAAAAAAGTCCGAGTATCCAATATGAGTCATCTCCGCGGTCGACGGACGGTCTGAAAGAAAGTTTTGAAAAATTCTTCATTTCCTTTTCTTCCTGAGCAGTCAGGACGGGGTTCAGCTTGCTTCCCCCCTGCCCGGCTTTTACAGGCACCCAAATCGATGGAATGAGAATAAGTATGGTCAGTATAAGAATACCGCCGTACAGCACAGAGGTTGACGGAATATACAGATTCAGGATCATGGGTGTCATGAGAACAAACATCAACGTTATCATCAAAGTTACAAATCCAAGCATGTGGCTTATCAGGCGCCGGTATAGCCGGTGCTGGGCATAGGAAAGAACCGGGTTCTCCAAAGAAACCTGAAGTTTTGTGTAGAAGATAACTATATTGCTTCCAAGCATAAGAAGAATCATTCCGGACGAGATAATCGGCATAATAAAACATCCATCAGTGATTTCTGCGACCAGATATCAGCAGTCATGTTTGCATCCCAATGTGTGGCAATGGTGTCAGGCATGGAAGAATATACAGCCAAACCAAGAATAACCGTCAGTGCGCATAAAGCTGCGGACACGGCATACCATATCCACGGAAGGTCTTTCAGACGTCCCTTTATACCGGAGGCAGCGGTCTGGGATGTACCGATATGACTTACCTTCCAGCCTTTTTGGACTTTCATGCGGCTTGCAGTTCTCCAGAGAGGAATGTATACGGCAAATTGTGCAAGGAGCAGAATTGAAGGCTGGTAAAGGGAAAGAAGAAGCATGCTGTCAGGCCGGATATAATACAGCCAGCCACCGCCGGCAAGAAGAATGAGCGTGATAACAATCATAATCGTTGTATATCTTCTTTTCACCATAATGACATCCGGATCACTCTTGGCATCTTCCGGAATCCTGACTCCGAACAACAGGCTTTTTCTGGTAATATGCGGAAGAACAGAAAGAAGGCACCCGGTTGCCAGGCAGATGGTCTCGCTAAGAAGAAATAGAAACAAATTCATTTCAGATAGATTCTCCATTGGCTTCATCTCCTATGGTGTTTTAGTAATGACATCCTGATAGGCTTGTTCCGCCATATTTACGAATTCCTTTTGCCCAATCCCATGGACGGAAGCCTGAGCCGACGTTTGACGAAGCCGGTCGGATATTGAAGGTATTATCAGGGATTTATCCGGCATTGTCCTGGATACGGTCGCACCGGATCTGTGACTCATTTTCAGGTATCCTTCATCCCGAAGAATCGCATATGACTTATTCACCGTGTGTATATTGACCCCTATATCTTCCGATAATCTGCGTACGGATGGCAGCGCCTCCCCCGGCAGCAGGCCACCATTCGAAATCGCAAGGACAATCTGTTCATAAACCTGCATATATATAGGCATCTCACATTCAAAATCAACAGACAGAAGCATTTCCTTCCCCCCTTTCACGCGTTGAAAGCATATGTTTCTGTTATATTATTAATATAACAGATTCTTTATGCCTGTCAAGGTCTTTGCAATGCCCCGGAGAAACAGCTACAATGAATAATAAAATAATTGCCAGGAGGTGCCCTATGAAAACAGCAGCTTTTTGTATTTCCAATGGTAAAGATTTCCACCTCTCTGATGTAAAATGCAACGACACATCCCATTATACGGAATCAGACAGGCCAGATGTGGAAGAGGAAATGCGCACCAAAATTTTAGAAATCGCTTCTCTTCAGGATAAGCTGTATGCACAGAACACACATGCCGTTCTCCTTATTATCCAGGCCATGGATGCAGCCGGAAAGGACGGAACCATCAAGCATGTAACCAGCGGGCTTAATCCGCAGGGTTGTCAGGTAGTCTGTTTTAAGGCACCTACTGTAAACGAGCTTGACCATGATTATCTTTGGAGAATTGCAAAGGAAGTTCCGCAGCGCGGAAACATAGGCATCTTCAATCGCTCGCATTATGAGGAAGTACTTGTTGCCAAAGTCCACAATCTGCCGCAGAAGCAGCCGCTGCCTGCAGACTGTATCAAGAGTGACATATGGGAAAAGCGTTACCGACAGATTAACAGCTTTGAACGCTATCTTTATGAGAACGGTATTATTCCGGTGAAAGTATTCCTCCATGTTTCGAAAAACGAACAGAAAGAAAGAATTCTTGCCCGTATTGACGATCCGTCCAAGAACTGGAAGTTCAGTGCCGCTGATCTGGCAGAACGCGAACTATGGACCGAATACCAGTCGGCTTTCGAGGATATGATCCAAAATACTGCTACAGAACATGCCCCCTGGTACGTAGTGCCTGCCGACAACAAGTGGTTCGCCCGCGCTTTGGTAACCGAAATACTTCTGGATACACTGCGCAAAATTGACCCGCAGTACCCGGAGCTTCCTGATGACCAGAAAAAGATCCTTGCCAACTACCGGGATGTCCTGGAGAATGAAAAATCCGGCAAAAAATAGACCGGTCTACTCCACAGTTACACTTTTAGCCAGGTTTCTCGGCTTATCGACGTCGCAGCCCTTATAGACCGACATGTAATAAGCAAAAAGCTGGCAGGGTGTTACGGCGACAATAGGCGCCAGGAGCGGATCAACATTGGGGATATAGAATATCACGTCGCAGACTTCTGCAGCACGGGTCTGCTTTTCCGTAGCAATACCAAGGACAACAGCACCCCTTGCCTTAACTTCCTGAATATTCGAAATCATCTTATCCATCAGGGCATCCTGAGTAAGAGGGCACACAACAAGTGTGCCTTTTTCTATGAGTGCGATCGTTCCGTGTTTGAGTTCTCCGCCCGGATATGCCTCGGAATGAATATAGGAGATCTCTTTGAGCTTAAGTGAGGCTTCCATCGAAAGGGAATAATCGAGTCCTCTTCCAATGTAAAAAATACTCTCTGCATTAAAATGCTGTGAGGCAAATCTCTGGATCTCGGATTGCCTGTCAAGTACAGCAGCAATCATATCAGGAATCATCTGAAGCTGATCCTGATAGTATACATACTCTTCGTCGGTTATTTTCCCGATCATGTGAGCCATCTCAAAAGCCAGAAGATATACGCATGTCAGCTGTGTATTGTATGCCTTTGTTGATGCTACGGCAATCTCAGGACCGGCCGCAGTGTAAAGGACATAATCTGCTTCCCTTGCTATCGAGCTTCCGACAACGTTGACGACAGCAATGATCGATGCACCGCGGTTTTTCGCTTCCCTCATCGCCGCCAGTGTATCCAGAGTCTCCCCTGACTGACTGATTATTATAACAATGGATTTTTCGCTGATAATCGGGTCCCTGTACCGGAATTCCGAAGCTACATCTACAATGACCGGAATCCTGCAAAGCTTTTCGAATACATATTGTCCGACACAGCCGGCATGATAGGCGGTCCCGCAGGCAATAATATGAATATTGCTTGCAGCTTTAATCTGTTCAGCAGTCAAAGGGAACTTTTCGAAAAAGATTTTGCCGTTGCGGATATGGGGACCCACTGTTGAACGGACGGCCTTTGGTTCCTCATACATCTCTTTCATCATGAAATGCTCATATCCGCCCTTCTCAGCGGCTTCCACATCCCAATTGATATGGGTTGTTTCCCTTTGAATCGAATTGCCGTGGATCCCGTAAAGCTTAACGGAATCCTTGCACAGGACGACAATTTCATTGTCTTCAATTATCAGTATTTCACGTGTGTGCGGAAGAAGTGCCGGAATGTCGGAAGCGATGAAATTTGCTCCGTCACCCACGCCAATAACAAGCGGGCTGTCTTTGCGGGCAGCAATAATGGTATCCGGATAGTCCGTGCAAAGAACTCCAAGCGCATAGGATCCTTCGACTTCCAAAAGAGTCGTCTGAACTGAATAAAAAAGATCGTTATTACAGTTTGTCAGATAATGGTATTCAATCAGGTGCGCAATGACCTCGGTATCTGTCTCTGACAGGAATGTGTAACCTTTTTCAATGAGATGCTGCCGCAACTCCAAATAATTCTCAATTATGCCGTTATGAACAACACAGAGGCGGCCGCTGCTTGAAAGATGGGGATGTGAATTTTCGTCACTTGGTGCACCATGCGTGGCCCAGCGTGTGTGCCCGATTCCCATATGGATATTTGTCTGGTTAAGAGGCGTACTGGCGGAATCGAGATATCCATCCTCAATAAGCAGATCTTCCAGAACCTTAAGTCTTCCCTGTTTCTTGATTACCTTCAATGTGTCATCCTGTAAAAAAGCAACACCTGACGAATCATAACCTCTGTATTCCAATCTTTTCAGGCCGCTTATCAGAATAGGTAATGCATCTTTATCACCAATATATCCGACAATTCCACACATGTATCTTCTCCTTTTACTCTGCAAAGTATTTTATTTGTTATGCACCATATCTTGCAACTATTAATTCAACTAAATGCTCGGCCATCTCCGTAATTTCAGCCAGGTCTTCGCCTTCGATCATAACCCTGATCATCGGCTCCGTTCCCGAAGCACGGACAAGAATCCGTCCACGGTCGGATAGCTTTACTTCATATTTTGCAATAGCCGCATGTAAATCCTTGTCGTCCATTGCCTTGTGTTTTTTATCTTCGGGGATTCGCGCAGGCTTGAGTACTTGAGGAAGCACCGAGATGACGTTTGTAATCTTAGACAGGGGTTTTTTTCTTCTGACCAGAACTCTAAGGAGTGCCAGAGCCGTAAGGATACCGTCACCCGTCGTTGAGTGATCCAAAAGTATTACATGTCCAGATTGCTCGCCGCCGAGATTAAACCCTCCTGCCAGCATTTTCTCCAGAACATATCTGTCACCGACTTTCGTCTTTTCAAGATTGAGGCCATTCTCTTTTGCCATAATATCAAATCCCAGGTTACTCATAACCGTAACTACGATAGTATTGGAATTGAGTTCTTTGGTCTCTTTCATATCCAACCCGATAATAGCGAGGATAGCATCACCGTCCACCGGATTACCGAATTCGTCCATGGCCAGAAGCCGGTCCGCATCCCCGTCAAAGGCAAGGCCTATATCACAGCCCTCCCGGCGCACAAGATCACGGAGGCTTCCCATATTTGTTGAACCGCATTTATAATTGATGTTGAGTCCGTCAGGATGATTACTCGTTACACACACTTCAGCACCCAAATCCCGGAACAGATCCGGTGCAATATCGCTGGCAGAGCCGTTCGCACAGTCTATTGCAATCTTCAGGTTGGAAAGATCAACACTGAGTCTTCTCTTTATATGCTCCCCATATTCATGGGCGGCTTTCCCAAGAAAAATCCTCTGGCCGATCTGACCGTCGACAGGGCGCTTTCTTGCATTCTCATCATAAGAACGAACCAATGCTTCAATTTCGTCTTCCGTATCGTCCGGGAGTTTGAACCCGTTTCCGGAAAAAAACTTGATCCCGTTATACTCATATGAATTATGAGATGCCGAGATCATGATTCCAGCTTCGCATTTGTATTTTTGTGTCAGGTATGCGACAGCCGGTGTTGGTATCACACCGCAAATATATACATCTGCACCGGCAGAACATATTCCTGCTGTAAGAGCTGCTTCGAGCATTCCGCAGGATATTCTTGTATCGCTGCCGATCAGAATGGCAGGTTTACGGTTTGTTTCACCGGTAAGGACCATCGCACCGGCAACGCCGAGCTTAAAGGCAAGGTCCGGAGTGAGTTCCTTATTGGCAACACCTCTTACACCGTCTGTTCCAAAAATTCTTTTCATCATTTCCTCCAAATAGACACATTTATACACCATGCGGTAAAAATCAATTGTCAGCCGTTTGAGTCATATACATTTACTTTAATAGTTTCAGGATTTTCGTTTGTAATTCTGATGTAATCAGAGCTGCCGGATGATACATTGATCGGAAGCTCAGCCACACCGGCAGATGTAATTTCGGAATAATCAATATATGCTTTTATATCGGCTTCAGTGAACGCATCCATGGTCTTCATTCTGCCGACAATATTCACAGTAACTTCTGATACAGGATAAACAGCATCCAAATTCCGTTCCTGCAGTACATTGGCATTCTGGTTTATTATAGGGATGCTGAACGTTTTTTCTGCAATTGGATTTGTTGTGATTTGGATGTACATCCACAATCCAAGGGAGATGAGCAAAGAAACAAGAAAGAGAAATACTTTCTGAATCTTTGTCATTCTAATTGCCTTACTCGCGGAAAGCCGTGCTGCGACCGGACTGTCCGTGCTGTCTCCTGCTTGGGGAATATCATATTGTTTCTGAGGCACGGAACATACAATCACCTGACCGGTCATTTCTTTTTCGGGGGGCTGCTTGCCCGATGGTTCCTGCGTACCCCTTTTTTTGGAAAAGACTGATTCCATTTGTTTACTGAACCACTGTGTGTTGCGCGTTTTCATTCTGTGCCCGAATTTATTAGAAGATCCGGATACCCCAAGAAGATACTGCAGGTTGCTGCGCAAATCCTCACCGTTCTGCATAACGTAGAGGCACCCGTCAAGCGCAATGGATATGGTTCCCCGTTCTTCCGATACGGCTATGGCAATTGCGTCTCCCATTTCGCTGGCACCGATGGCAGCACGGTGCCGTGTTCCCAAATCTTCACGTACATGGTAATTGTCAGCCAGGGGGATATGGCATCTGGCTGCTGCTATTCTTCCGCTGCGGATCAGGATGGCACCGTCATGAAGCGGCGATCCCTTATAGAAGATGGACTGAAGCATTGTATCTGTTACCGAAGAATCAAGTTTGACGGCATTTTCCTGTTCTACCAGTTCGCTGAGCTTGGAATTCCGCTCAAATATGATCAGCGCTCCTGTATAGGTTTTGCCCATTTTGACACATGCATCGACAATCTGATCAACCATCCGGGAAAGCGAATGCTGCGGATCCTGGTAATCAGTGGAAAAAGCATTAGTGAATGAAGTAAATGACTTCAGTCCGACTGTCTCGAGCGCCCGTCGAAGCTCAGGCTGAAATATTACAACAAAAGCCAGGGCTACAACATACAGTATCTTGTTGAAAATAAACCCGACCATCTCAAGGCCCATAAGACTGCAGAGCATCGCAATAATGACAATGAGCAGGACGCCTTTCAGCAGCTGCCATGCCCTTGTTTCACGAAGTACCCTGATTAAGTTATACAAAAGAAATGTTATGAGGAGAATATCAACGACATATTTGAAAATATCTATCGGACCGCCAAAAAACAGGACACCCGTACTGAGACCCGCGAAGATTTCCCGGACAAAATTTATGATTTCAGCCATAACTCCGTTGTCCAAAGCAATCCTCCATCCTACAATTTATATCCGCTAATTATACCACAACCGCTCAATCAACGCTCTTCACGGAAATATGAGTTGCCGATTGCACTTGGCCCGCGCCATGCCCTTTTTCTTGCATATGTGATTACCAGAACAATGACTGTAAGGATATAGGGGTACATGACCATGATGTACTGGTTGAAAAAAAACATGGACGACAGCTGTGGAAACTGCTGAATGGATAGTCCGATAATCGACAGCGCGCCGAAAATAAAAGCTCCGCCGATGGCTTTTATCGGATGCCAGCGTACAAAAATGACAAGCGCTACGACAATCCATCCTTTACCTGCTGTGATATCAGCATGCCAGGTACGCTGGAGCACAAGCGGTATGTAGAGTCCGGCCAAACCGCAGAGCATTCCGCCCAGCACAATATACATATACTTGATCCTTGTAACCATCAGTCCGGAAGCGTCTGCTGCTGCAGGATTCTCGCCAACCATGCGAAGTGCGAGGCCTTCCTTGGTTCGGAACAGGAATACAGTCAGAATAACAGCCAGAAGCAGTGATGCATAAATAAAGATATCATGGGACAAAAATGCCGTGTTGATAAAACTGAGAAAAGGATTGGTGATATTCTTGAGTTCGAACGGATGGTATGTGAAGTAAGCTGTAATATTAGCCGGTGTATTTGTATTTGCTGCCGTACTGCCAAGCGTGTTGGCAAGACCTGCACCAAATGTTGTAAGTGCAAGTCCTGATACATTCTGATTTGCCCGTAAGGTAACTGTAAGAACAGCATACATCAGGGCGCCGACTCCGGCGCCGAGTACTGCAGCCAGCAAGGTCAGCCCGAGGTTCTGTGTCCGGACGGCCGTTACGTATCCGCAGGATCCCCCCATCAGCATCATTCCTTCTACGCCGAGGTTCAAATGTCCGGCCCGTTCCGTAAGCAGCTCACCGAGAGTACCCAGAAGCAGTGAAACACTGTATGCGATGGCGGATGCTAAAAATGTGGCTATTATAAATTTCAAGTCCATTTATGCATCTCCTTTCAAAGCGGATCTGCCAGCTTCTGCGGATTCGGGTTTTCCGCCGGATTTATTGCCGGGCTTACCGGCAGTTCTTTTTATAGCTCTTGGCTTGCCTGGCTGTTTTGAATAAACTATACGGTAACGAAGGAAAAATTCACTTCCTAAAGCAGACATTAGAATGAGCCCCTGAATGATCGCAGCAACGGCAGATGGTACCTGCAGCTTTATCTGAATGATCTGCGAGCCCTGTTCCAGGGCTGCAATCAGGATTGAAACTAATGCAATTACAGGTGCGGAAAGTCCGGACAGCCAGGCAATGACAATAGCTGTAAAGCCTGCATTTCCGGTTATGGCCGGAGACAGCGTATATACGGAGCCGGTAAGCTTGATCATTCCTGCCAGGCCAACGATTCCGCCGGATAAGGCGACACCGGTCAGCATAACTTTCTTAACATTTATCCCGGCATAATTTGCTGTCGGTTCGCTCTCACCGACAACACGGATTTCATATCCGAGCTTTGTCTTGCGTATAAGGAAAAACACCATGACTGCCAGGACCAGAGCTACAATCCAGCCGATATGAACTCCAAAAAGAACAGGTAGATGTGCCTGTAACTGAATCGCTTTGATTTTCGGAAAACCCTTGGATGCCGGATCACGCCAGAGAACATAGTGCAGAAACTGGACAATTGATAACGCAATGTAATTCATCATCAATGTGAAAAGAGTCTCATTCGTCCGGGAAAATACCCGGAAAATCCCAGGGATGAGTGCCCATATTGCCCCGCCTAAAAATCCGGCAGCGCCCATCAGCAAAATAAGGATAATACCAGGCGTTGTTTCCGGCATGTTGTGGGATACAAATGTTGCGAAAACACACCCCATGATAATCTGCCCTTCGCCGCCGATATTCCAGAACTTCATCCTGAATGCAATGGCCAGTCCAAGTGCGGTAATCGCCAGGGGAATCGCTATGGTAAATGTATTTGTGAGTGCGTTTACCGATCCGAAAGCTCCGATGACCAGTGCTGAAAACGTCGCTGTAGGATTATATCCGAGGACCGCAATAAGAATACCAGCGAGGACGATACCGAACAAAATGGATGTCAGTCTTACAATGAGGTTCTTCCATTTTGGAAGTTCATCTTTTTTAGCAATTCGAAGCATTTCCGGCACCTCCCTTTATGTCCTTCAGCTTCGTGCCGGACATCATCTGCCCGATTTCTTCCTTGGTTATGACCCGCGCATCAACAATGCCGGTTACCTTGCCTGCACACATGACCATAATCCTGTCGCATAACTCAAGGAGAACATCGAGGTCCTCCCCAATATAAAGCACGGCAACATCCTTCATTTTCTGGGCATTCAGGAGATTATAAATCGTATATGACGAGTTAATATCAAGTCCCCGGACCGCATAGGCCGTAATCAGGAGCTTAGGGTTCAGATTAATTTCACGTCCGAGAATAACCTTCTGTATATTTCCGCCGGATAATTTCCGAACCGGGTGGAAAATACCCGGGGTGTTGATTTCAAGTTCCTTAACGATTCTTTCAGCCTTCACTCTGACTGCTGCAGTCTTTAAGAAAGGGCCTTTTTGAAAAGAATAATCCTTCAGCAAAATATTATCGGCAATATCCATCGATGCTACAAGTCCCATTCCGAGGCGGTCTTCCGGAATGAAGCTCATGGAGACACCCATACGGATAATTTCCCTTGGGGATTTGCCGTAAATATTCGTGCCGTCAAAAAATATACGGCCCTTTTCAGCAGGCATAATACCTGCTATCGTTTCGCAAAGTTCCTTTTGGCCGCTTCCGGCAAGCCCTGCAACACCGAGGATCTCACCGTGGCGAAGCGTAAAGGAAATATTAGACAGCTTCTGAAATCCTTCATCATTTTTCAGCGAAAGATTCTCTACTACCAGGCAGTCTTTACAATCCGGACACGGTACAGGACGGTCAATGGAAAGGTCAACCTTGCGCCCGACCATTTTTTCAACAAGTTCATAGGAACATGTATCTTCCACAACATATGTCTTAATACTTTGTCCTTTGCGAAGTACCGTAACCCTGTCGCATAATTCCATAACTTCATTCAGCTTATGGCTTATAAAAACGACGGAGCACCCGTTTTCGCGCATTTTGCGAAGGACATTGAAGAGTTTCTTGATTTCCTGCGGGGTCAGAACAGCTGTGGGCTCATCAAGAACAAGTATCCTGGCGCCGTGATACAGCATTTTCAGAATGGCTACTGTCTGCTTCTCACTGACGGACATCTGGATAACAGGTTTATCCGGATCAATTTCCATTCCGTACTTTTCTGAAAACGCACGGATTGAAGCACTTTCCTTCTTGCGGTTCAGAATGATCCCGGATGATCCGGCTGCAATATTTTCAGCAGCTGTCAGAGGTTCGGCAAGCATAAAGTGCTGATATACCATTCCAATACCGCATGCGATTGAATCTTTCGGAGCATGGAATACCCTGAGCCTGCCGTCTACTTCTATCGTTCCGGCATCCGGTTTGTAAATCCCGGACAGAATATTCATCAGTGTGCTCTTTCCGGAGCCGTTTTCTCCCAAAAGCGCATGTATTTCGCCTTTGCGCACCTGAAAATGAATATTGTCATTTGCCCGGACAGAGCCGAAAGACTTGGATATTCCCTGCATAGAAAATGCAAGATTCGGGGAGGATGATATATTTTCACTCATTTTGCAACCCCATCTTTTGCTTATGAACACTTCGCGGCATCCCGGCTCACACCGGGATGCCGCGAAAGCATCCATTCGCTGAATTTATTTTTATTTAGGATGCCGGGATTTCCCCGACAACGCCCTGAACAAACCACATCATTGACATCTGGTCGTCATAGCTGATGCTCGTACCGGCAGGAACCTTGACTGTACCGGCCTGATCCTTGATGGGTCCGGCAAATACAAATGCGTTGCCTTCGGCAATAACCTTATCCTGAACGGCTTCAACTGCAACTTTGGCATCTGCAGAGACAAGAGGTGAAAGCGTATCAAGTTTAACAACGCCCTCTTTCATTCCGCCCCAGTAATTTTCAATTTTCCAGCCGCCGTCAAGAACCTGCTGGATCTTGTATGTATAATATGTTCCCCAGTTCCACAGAGGTGCTGTCAGGTAAGCTTTCGGAGCGCCTGCATATGACAGGTCATATCCGACAGCAAACTTTCCGGCGGTAGCAGCAGCTGTAATCGCAGCAGGGGAATCCTGATGCTGAGCCATAACATCGACACCCTGGGAAAGCAGTGATTCGGCAGCTGCCTTTTCCTTGTCCATATCAAACCATGTGTTTGTCCATACAACATTGACTGTAACATTTTTATTTACAGACTGTGCACCAAGTGTATAAGAGTTAATTCCGCGGATAACTTCAGGGATCGGGAAAGCAGCAACATAACCAAGCTTGTTGGTTTTGGTTGTAAGCCCTGCAACGATACCGGCAAGGTAACGTGCGCTCTCGATCTGTCCAAAATATGTATCCATGTTCGTGTCATTTCTCGTATACCCGGAACAATGGCAGAACTTTACTTCCGGATATTTCTTTGCAGCAGCGGCAGTCGGGTCCATATAGCCATAGCTCGTTGTAAAAATCAGTGTGCAGCCTTCGCTGACAAGATTATCTATAGCTGTCGTGGTAGCCTGGGCATCCGTATCATTTACATTCTCAAGTTCTTTTACACTTATCTTGTCACCCATAGCCTTAACTGCTTCAGCAATACCCTGGGCATGAGCCTGCGAATATCCGCCGTCATCTTTCGGTGAAATATACAGGACGCCAACCTTAAGTGCCGCTTTTGCCGTTGTTGCTGCTGTCGTTGTCTTGGCTGTCGAGGCACACCCGGCAAGCGCAAGTGACCCGGCAAGCATGACAGCTGTCATTACCATAGCCAGAAATTTCTTCATTTTTTTCCTCCTCCATGTGTGGGTCTTCATGTCTTGTCTGCAAAAGTAATCATTGATCCTTCTTCAGACATCTCCTTTATTATGGCAAGGGATTCAACCCGAATGCCCATATTACGGATCAATGATCCGCCGTCCTGAAAGCCTTTCTCAATCACTACACCCGCACCGGCAACACGTGCCCCTGCCTGTTGCGCAATCTCAAGAAGGCCAAGAAGTGCGCGCCCTCGCGCCAGGAAGTCATCTATAAATAAAACCGTATCCTCGGACGTCAGATATCGTTTGCTAACGCGGATGATGTATTCTCCTCCGCGGGTAAACGAATGGACGGCAGCATGATATGTCTCTGTATCAAGATTCCGGGATGCGGTCTTTTTGGCAAATATAACCGGTACATTCATCAGAAGCCCCGTAAAGAGAGCCGGCGCTATTCCGGAGCTCTCGATGGTTAACACTTTTGTAATGCCCTGATAGGCAAAAAGCGAAGCAAACTCTGCTCCTATCGCCTGCATCAGAAAAGGATCTACCTGATGATTAAGAAAACTGTCAACCTTTAAAATCTCCGTACCGATAACACGACCTTCAGAAAGGATCTTCTGCTTAAGTAAATCCATGACAACCTCGTTACCCTGCTTGCAGTCTGTGAATCGGTTCGCAAAAACATACAGTTATTATAAGCTAACTTCAACAAAGAGAAAATACAAAAATGCCGTCTTTATAAAAAAAAGAGGGCATTTTCTCCAAATTCAGCAACATATAAAAAATGTTTATCATTTGCATGGGAACACATCAAGTATGCATGACTTTTGCTTATCTCCCGAGTTGAAAACCTTCAACAACGTCATTTTCAAGCGTTGATACGTCAACGAGGCGGATGATCCTCCCTTTCACTTCAAGAAGTCCATCGTTTTCCATAGCAATCAGTTCCCTTGAAAAAGAAGGGCGCGGCATAGCTAAAAGCTTGGCAATAACTTCCTTGGATACCGGAAGGGACACTGATACACTTCCCGTTGATCCCGGATGCTGTTCGGTGCGCAGTTCAAGCAGGTAGAAAGCGATTTTGTGCCTGAGACTTTTCTGGGAAAGAAGGGCAATGCGGCTGTTCTGCACGGTCACACGGTCGGAAAGAATCTGCAGGAAATTATTCAAAATAACCGGGCTCTTGTCAAGAAGTGAACGCAGCGTCTCTTTACTGACAAAAAGAACCTCCGACTGCGTCATTGCTTCCAGTGTAAAAGTGTACATATTTGAACTGCCAAAAATGAGATCCTCACCAAAAAAATCACCCGGCCCCAGAAGTCCGATCGTAGCGAAGTCACCGCTGGAGGTATATTTCTGCATGGCAATCTGACCCTGCTCAATGACACCGATACAGCCGCATGCATTACCCTCAGCAGCAACTATCTCACCTCTGGCAAATGAACGGACTTTCGTGACAGAACAATAATGCTGGAAGGTCACCCGATCCAGCCCGGAAAAAAGCGATGTCTTGGAAAGTGCGTCACATGGCTTAATCATTTTTGACTCCCTCTGGATTTATTGTAACATAGGTGACAGTTTCAGTGCAATTATACACCAAGAAGGCGGTACTCTTCCCCGCTTCTGACTGTATTTATCAAATCCCCGATCGATTCCATTTTGCGGTCAAAGGATATACCGCCGCCAAACATCTGATTTACTGCATGTGCGTCTGATCCGGACATGTGCAGCAGGCCGTGCTGCCGGGCATACAAAAGAGCCCTGGCATTATAGGCAGGATCGGTATGGCTTGCATTTATAACTTCAACAGCATCGACCAGGTCCGGAAAGAGTCGGATTGTACTGATATAAAATGCTTCGCGGAACGGATGTGCATGTGTTATAAATCCGCCGTGACTGTGAACCTGCGCGGCGTATTCATTCACTCCCCACTGCAGGATATCCGGGTGCTCCAGAAGAAAAGCCTTATCAAGTCCGCAGGTCAGCAGATCGGTATGATCATAACCGTATTCCCATCCGAAGAATACCTGCAGTCCGCATTTATCCCCTTCCGCTTTGGCATTCTCAAATCCCCTGCAGAACAATTCCACACGCGTATCCCACGGAAGGTGCGGCGGAACAGAGGTGTTTCCGTTAAAAAAATGATCCGTGACAATTATTCCCTGGTATCCTGCTTTGGCGTATGCTTTCACCATGTCAGCAGCTGTGTCATATGCGCAGGCACTTGTCTCGCTTGTGTGCATATGCGTTTCGTATTTAAAACCGGTTGTCCTGAGAATTTCTCCCCTGGGTTTTTGTGATTCGTCATGATGCAATTTCAATTTAAACATATAACCTCTCAAACGTATTAATCAAAAAACGGAATAAATTTCTCATCCCGGGATGCCCTGAAACACATTTCTATCTGTTCCCTTGTTATTCTTCCCGTGGATAATTCAGGCAATTCATCCAAAGCGAAGAATCCGCATTCGCTTGTTTCAATATTGGCAATAAATGAACCGCTGATTCTTCGACATTCTACCATAATTTTATAAATTCCATACGGCGCCGACTCCGAATTTCTTTTTCGGGCGTCCAAAACGGCAAGAAGCCGCTGAACCGCAACATCAAGGCCGGCTTCTTCCTTAACTTCTTTCATAACATTTTCCCCGAGTGACAGGTCAACTTCAGCCCAGCCTCCCGGAAGTGACCATTTTCCGTCAATCTGTTCTTTAACCATAAGAATCCTGTCATTCTCAACAATCACTGCCCGGACGTCAACTTTCGGCGTCTGGTAACCCTTTTCACAGCAGAACAGATCCCTAACCTTGTCCATTTCCAAATCCGTGTGTTCACTTATGATTTCAGCCGCCAGGTCCCGTATCTGCTGAAATCTCTCCAAGTCGTATTTATCTTTTGAATAAAAAAGTCCGCCCTGTGCGATAGCCTGAAGACGAATCGCCCAGTCCAGCCATCTATCCTGCATGGTGATTGCTCCTCTCAAATATCAGTCGCTTACGGAGACCGTGCCGTCCATGGCGACAGCAACCTGCATGCCGTCTTTCACGTAATCCAGGAACTCCTGCCCGAGCAAATCCACCGTCGGCATACTGTTCTGGGTCCAGACATCTGACAGGATAGCACCTGCAGCTGCAAGTGAGTCAATCTGTTCACTGAAAAGGAGGCACGCCGGGGAGGCACCCATCGCAGAGGCCGTGAGGAATACAAGTCCTCCCGTCGTGGATCCTATTGACTGCGGCATGCAAAGAGCCAGGCGAGCCATAGGCTTGTTATACAGATCGGGATTGTTCTGGTCCGAGCAAACAGCATCTGTCTTTTTGGCAAGAAGGCTCTTCTGAAAACTGGCCAGGGTATTGAAACCCTGTCTTGATACGACCGCACTGGCACGGACTTCTCCGCATACAACTACTCTTCCTTTAAACGTCCTTGTCATATCGCAGCCCCCTTGCTTATAATCGAACAAATCTCGTCATCCGTATAATAGCGCGAGTTTGTATATGTGCGAAGCTTGTTGGAATTAGTAATTACCGGAAGATTCTTTGCTGTCGGATTATTCATATACATAAGCGGGCAGATATAGGAAAGCCTTGCCCCTGTGGCACGAAGACGGCCATAAAAAGGTGACTGTGCAAATGCCGTCAGCACGTCAGGTGCCGCAGTAAAGACAGTCTTTACACAAATTTTCTTACGACCCCCTGCCGCAAGGGACTTCTCGAGCCGCTCTGTCCATGAAATCAACTGATTAACTGACAAATGCGGGCATCCAATGAAGCAGAGCTTCGGCGCGGCATCAGGATCCGTCCACATGACTGGGTAACTTTTTTGGACGCGCTCCATTTCATCATCGTCAATAACATAAACCTGTGCGTTTTCACGGATTAACATTTCTCCGAGGTCTTTAGCTTCCGGGGTCAGGCCGTCAACATGGAATAGACCGACTGCGCCGTTACTGGCCGATGCGGCACCCATGTCTTTCAGGTATGCTTTCGCATCATCGGTCAGATCGCTTCCGATGAATTTTGAAAGCCCCCTGATATACGGGACTCGTTCCATCACCTTCAGTCCGATCGCACTTCCAAGGACCTGTGCCTCAGGTGTATGTGATGTCCTGACTTCAATTACCCAGGATGCTTTGCGTTCTTCATCAAGAAGCAGCCCGAAATTCGGAACTTTGCCGATAATTGATCCGAAAATATCAATAAATGCAGAATTGCGGTTGCAGCGTGCACCCAGGACGGAATTGGCGTACACAACTGCCGAGGATTCCGCCCAGCTCAAAACATCGCCGCGTCCCGGGATATTTCCGACTTCATCCATGTAGCATGTGCAGGTAAATGAATTGTCATCCCGAAGGCCCAGTTTTTTAAGCTGTGCCTCATAGTTTTTCTGTTTGCCGTACATTACCCTGGCCACAATCATCTGAATGAGACTGGAAGGTACATTTTTGTTGTCAATTGGCCGGGGATCCACAGTAAATGGAGTTTTTGTCCTGATTCCGGCATCAATGATCTCATCCATGACATCAAACATCGCCGACATGATTGAAATCCCGAAGCTTGTCACAAGATGCCCGCCGGGTCCCGTTACTTCAACAAATTTTTCTGCGTGAAAAGTATCCCCGTACATGACAAGAGTTTTCATGATCTTGGCCAATGTCTCACCCTGGCCGCCGGTCAGAATATCCTTTTCATCTTCTGTAAGAAACATGATTCCTGCACCTCTTTCCCTTTTTCTGGTTTGCTGATCTGCAAAGCCAATTTAACCGGAAAAACAAAAGCCAGTGTTACAGCGTGGTTCCCAGTCTATAGCCAGCCCGCGTCGCCTCGATCACCTTGCCGACATAAAAGCTGTCTCCAATGTTGTATACTTCGTCTGCAGCATGAATCTGCTGTACCTGGGTAAATAAGGATGTATCCGGGCGGCCGCCGGCTGCCAGCACAATAAGATCCGCCTTGAGCGTCTGGCTTTCTTCACATACCTTAAGCTTGACTGCAAGCGGATTCTCCACATTCTCAGGAAGAATCGGATGCCATGTTATATACGGACTGGGTACGGTTGGAGACACATTGCGCAGAACCTGGACCTGCCCCGGTGCGAATCCGGTGACCTTTGTACAGTTGAGAAGCTCCACCCCGGCCTTTTCAAGATAATGGATAAGATGGCCACGGTTTGCAGTACAGACCTTGTTCATTATATATTTCTCCATCTCAACAACCTTGACCTGCTTTTGGTGTTCGTACGCAAGCCAATAGGCAGCCTCACAGCCGACAACTCCCCCGCCGATAACAACAGCTTTCTTAACGCCGTCCAGGAGTTCCGGATGTAAAAACAGCTCTGTTGCCTGTACTGTTTTTGCCGTGGAGATACCAGGCAGAGGCAGGCCGGACTGCTCAGAACCGACTGCAATAACAACTGTGTCGTATCCCTGTATTTTCAGGATGGCAGCGTCAACTTGCGTATTCAGGCGCAGCGTCAGGTTTCCGTTTGCACAGGCACCTGAAACGAGATGTTCAAGATATTTCCGGTAATTAACAATGTCATATTTGATTTTGGCTATACCGCCCGGCACAAGACGTCCTCCAATCTGTCCGCTTTTCTCGAACAGGTCCACCTGATGCCCCCGCCCTGCGGCTACCACGGCAGCAGTTACACCGGCAGGCCCGGCACCGACTACAGCAATTTTTTTCTGTATGGCTGCCGGAGCAGGAACTGCCGGCAAGGCGTGTTCAAATCCGGTTCTGGGATTCACCGAGCACTGCGGGTGACCGCCTTCAACAAACTCGTTGATGCAGCCTTCCTGGCATCCGATACACGGGCAAATGTCGCTGACCTGCCCGGCATATGCCTTCTTCGGCCACATTGGATCCGCAAGAAGCGGACGCCCCAGCATAACCATGTCGCATAACCCGTCACGAAGGGCCTGTTCAGCAAGGTCAGGATATCCAAGCTTGCCTACAGCTGCAACGGGAACGGGAATGCCTGCATTTGACACAATTTTATTCTCTGCAAAATATTCTTTTACAATTTTCGAAATATCCAGGAAACATCCCGGCGGCATGCTTCCCGGAGGATGCGGAAGCCACCAGTTGTCATAGCACCCAAGATCCACATCGAACATATCTACCCCGGCCTTGACGAGATTCTTCATATAATCAAGCGTCATTTCAATCGTGCGGCCGTTCTTAAACTTCTTCAGGGATGAGCAGTTCATTGCAGCATCACCGTATGTCTCATTGAGAGCGAGAGACAAGTCGATCCGGTACATAATAGGATAATTGTTTCCGACACGCCGGCGGATCTCCGTAATCATATCGAGGCCGAAGTTCTGCCAGTTCGAGAACCGTCCTGTCTTTCTCCTGTTAAACGCCGGGTTTGTCATCTGCTCAAGAAGGTATCCCTCATGCCCGTGCAGGTATACTCCGTCAATGCCTGCGGCATGCGCATCGGCAGATGCCTGGCCGGCGTTTTTGATTATCTTTTTCAGTTTATGTCCCGACAGCGGCAGGCATGGAATCTGTGGAATATAGAAACTCGGATTAATCGATGCAGATACCGGAAATTTCATCGAATTGACAAGGCACTGCGGGTTGCCGACTCTTCCAAGTCCCGGAGTTAGCTGAATAAAGAACTTGGAACCATATGCATGAACCCCCTGGGCAAGATCCCGCCATCCTGAGAAAACCGTCCGGGAGCGGTCGATCCTGGGAAAGTAACTAAGATCGCCAAGCTCAATAATCGAGTTGTCAATTCCGTAACTGATCGGAACCAGTCCGGATGTAATCAATCCGACACCGCCTTTGGCACGCTCGATAAAATACTGAATCATCTTGTCGTTTGGACGTCCCGTCTCTTCACACATGCAGATATTGCCCATCGGAGCCATAACAAGACGGTTTTTAAGCGTCATACGATTAACCTGAATCGGTGAAAACATCTGATCATAGGGATAAAGCTCCTGACTCATTGACCCCGATTTAAGCAGATTATCATCAGAAAACCAATCACCGTACCGGTCAATAAGCTCCTGGATTTTTGGATCTGTCTTTACCATACTCTCCCCCGCCTTCATTGAATTTGGAATAGTCCGTACAAATCAAATCACATAAAACATTATTGAAAAATGTCTATAAATGAGTTGGAAAACATTTCCCTATCATTCTACTTCCACAAAAATAGGCAGTCAATCGGCGTATGTGTAATTCTCATCTACAAGGTTCACACGGATGAGCAGATCTTCCTTACAGAGCAATTCCCGTACGGGCAAATCTGCCGCTATCATATGATTCTCATCAAAAAGAATGGCGCGGTCTGAGATTTGTGCAATAAGATCCAGATTATGGGTTGCGAAAATAAGAGTTTTTCCGGTCCTGTGAAGCGTATCAAGGAGACGTACGAGCCAACTTTGCGTCCTTGGGTCAAGGTCGTTAGTCGGCTCATCCATAATGAGGATATCCGGCTGCAGAATCAGGACACTTGCGAGCGCGACTTTCTTTTTCTCGCCGCCGCTAAGTTTGTACGGTGTTTTGTCGAGAAGATGCATAATACCCATCATGGTGCAGATATCATTAACCCGTTTACTTACATCCTCCTTTGAAAGGCCAAGCTGCATAGGACCGAAAGCAATTTCTTCATATACTGTACTGCAGAAAAGCTGTACATCTGAATCCTGAAAGATGTAGCCGACTTTGCTGTGATACTCCTTTGCATATGTGTCCGCAAACTTTTTCCTGTCGAGTTTACGGCCGAAAGCGAGCACTTCCCCCTGAAGAGGAAAAAGAAGTCCGGCCAGGATTTTCAGCAAAGTTGATTTGCCGCATCCATTGGCACCGAGAATACTGATGCGCTCACCTCGGCATACACTGAATTGAACATGTTTCAGTACGGGCTCACCGTCAGCATAGCCAAATGTTACATCACTTAGTGAGAACAGGATATCTTTCTTATTATCATCAAACATGCAGCACACTTTCTCCCGCAGCAAGAAATAAAACAATCAGGATATTGCTGAAAATGAATATTATATCCGTCCGCTGCAGATGCGGCGGCTTTGTCCGGGCCGGTTCCCTGCTGTATCCGCGGCAGCACATGGCATCATAGACTTCATCCGCATAATCCTGAGACCTGATGAACAGGTGGGCTGTCGTCTGCCCGACAAAGCTGCGGTTGTCCGCTGCCTTCAGTTTCCCGACCGTCCTGAGGAACCGGGCTTCCATCCGGTTATTTGCCATCAGGAGCAGCACAAAAATGTAGCGGTATGTCATGTTCATAATTGAGACAAAAAGTACCGGAACGCGAAGGGACATAAGCGCCCCCGTGATCTGCGACCACCTTGTTGTAAGTAGGAGCAGGAAACAGAAAGAAATGGAAATACCCGCGCGAAGCATAATACGAAGGGATGCAAGAAGTCCGGGGATGGTAAAATAGAGGCCGTCCTTCATTCCCTGGAATCCCGGCTGAAACAGATAAAACATCACTTTCCCCTGCACAAACAGGTTGGTTGCTGCTGGAAGTGTCAAGAAGAAACTCACCAGCGGTATATACAGCCAAACCCTTCGAAAATGTACCCGCAGTGGAAGACCGGATAATTTCGCATAGAAAAGCGGAATCGATGCCAGGATAACCAGCGTTACCGGATTCGAAACAAGCGAACTCAGGATCAGAAACAAAAGAGAAATGATGATCTTTACCCGGGTGTCAATATTCTGCCAAAACAATGGACGGGCTGCATATTTTTCGCAGAAGAATTCATTTTCAAACACCTGGGAAATCTTTTTCATTGTTTTCCTGAGAAAATTCAGTTTGCCGGCCGATGGCTGCGCGGGTGCCCGAATGGCAGGTTCAGTCATCCAATCCGGCAGCGAAATATATTTAGTATCCGGTTTAACTGACATTGGATTCAATCCCCCTTTCCCTTTTTTGCAGCTATTTTATATGATGCAAAAATGAGTCCTCCGACCAGGGCAACTCCGATAACAGCCAAAAGGATATATCCTGCCGCAGCACCAAACGGATTATCGCCCAGTGCCGGGATAGTATAGTCCGGCAGAAGTGCGTGCCACATATCTGAAAGCGAAGAAAATCCCTGCGGAATATATCCCAGTGCCGCTTTAATTTCACCCTTTCCCCATTCGCCCCATGCCGTTCCTGATGCCGCAAGTCCCAGGGGGGTTAAAACTACAAGGATCCCCAGTAAAACAAGGAAAGCCTTGCTTCGATGCGCCGCAGATTCAGGCTTTGCCATATCGGCAAAACAATTTGCCTGAAAATAATCCGGTGCAAATTTCACCAGGTATGACACTGCCAGAACAGTAAGGAGGCCCTCAATCGGACCTGCTATCAGTGTATGGTCCAACATCATGGCAGGAATTGAAACCGAAAGGGGATACGGACAAAAAAGTGGGGTTCCGTCAGAAGCCTTAAAAAGCAGAGGCTGAATGCCGAACTCCACGGCTGCGCAAAGCGCTGATATATTCAGTCCTGCATAACTGCCTGCAAAAGCAGCCGCAAGATTCTTCGGACTTCCGATTTTCGTTTTTGATGAAATCACTTTGTAGATAAAATATCCTGTAAAAGGCATAATGACGGCCATATTCAGGCAGTTTACCGCAAAAGACATTATGCCTCCGTCACCAAAGACAAGCGCCTGGATCAGAAGCGCTGCTGTTACGGAAATGACCGCCGCCCAGGGCCCCATAAGTATTGCAATAAATACTGCCCCGACAGCATGGGCGGAGCTTCCGCCTGCAATCGGGATATTGAACATCATAATTACAAATGAAAAAGCCGCACACAGGGCAAGGGTTGGAATACTTTTCCCGCTCATGGATTTTCTTATTTTCGAAAGGGCGGCACCCCACACAGGCACCATACCGACAAATGCCGGAATGGTTGTCTGCAGCGATAGGTACCCGTCCGGAATATGCATATGATTCCACCTCATCTTGTATTGTTGCATTCATTCATTCGTGAACCCGAACATCGTAGCACGACATTTTCAATTTAGTCAATAAAACGCAGATAATTCAAAGGCTATTCAATAGATTCAGTCAATTACGCGGTGCTGGTACCATTTTTTCCCCCGGAACCGGGTGACAAATATTATACTTCTTACTCCCCACTCGCTGAACATCGCTGCCCATACGCCAATTATTCCAAACGGAAGAACAACACCCAGAATATATCCCAGAATGACACGAAAGAGCCACATCGACAGCATCGACAAAATCGATGTATACTTTGAATCCCCTCCGGCGCGAAGGGCCGACGGTACAAGGAAACTTCCGGGCCATAAGAAAACCTGCACAATCGAATAAGCAAGAACAATTACAAATATATCCGGAATAATTGCCGCAGGGGCACGAAACAATGATACAAGCGGATAAAAGAAAGGAAGAAGCAGAAGGCCCATACCAGCCAGGGATACGGAAGAAAGCACAAACAGGGATCGAACCAGTTTCTTGGCCTGAACAATATCCTGCTTGCCCATACATTGTCCGACCACAGTGACAACGGCAAAAGCAAGTGCATTAGCGGGAATGGTAAATAATCCTGCTATTGATGCGCTGATTGCATTGGTTGCCATCGCATACGTCCCAAGGCCAACGATAAATGTCTGTGTGAGAATCTTGCCGCCGTTAAAAAACATCTGCTCCGCAGCAAACGGCACTCCGATAAATAGTATCCTTTTCAGCATCGGCCAATCAAATCCCAGTAAATCCTTCATCCGGACATGCAGAGACGTATTTCTCCTGATCAGATAAACGATTGCCAGGACTGCTGCAAAATACCTGGATATATTCATTGAAATGACCAGGCCGAGGACACCCATGCGGAGTCCGTTTATAAATACAAAATTCAGAAGGACATACAAAAGATTCATGACAAGGGAAAGCATCAGGGATGACCTTGTCTCTCCGATTCCGCGCAAAGCGCCGCATACCGCCTCCATAATGGCTATTCCGCAGTAGGAGATACAGCTGCCGATCAAATAGATCCTGGCATTTTCAAATACTGCTGATTCTGCATCACCGAACAAGATACGAAGTATAGGTCCATGAAAGGCCAGTATGAGCAAAGTAATCATCAAGGCAATGGAAAAAACAGCTGATACGGATCCGGCCAGTGCCTTGGGAACCATTTTCTGATTGCCGCGGCCGGTATACTGCGCAACAACGACTGTTCCTCCGGTTGCCACTGCGATAAATACATTTATAAGAAAAATATTAACGGAATCGACCATATTGACAGCACTGACAGCTGCCAGCCCTGACGAACTGATCATGGCGGTATTCACTAAATTCATGCATACAAGAAAAGCCTGATCGATTAAAAGAGGCAGAATAATGGATAGAATCTGACGGTAATCCAGGGTATCCCCTGAAAAATGCCTGGTAAGAAAACTGTCAGCATTACTTTTCCATATGGCTTTATCGTTTGATTTACGTCTTTGCAACATTATCATATTTTATCATGAATGCCGGAATTGGCAACGCGTATGCTCTTGTGACATGTAACAATCATCACCCCTTCATAATGCAGGGGTGATGATAAAATACATTTTAAATATTTATTTAATTATTCATCGGCGGGAATAATGAAGAAGAGGTTCATAGCAGAGCTGTTTATACGACTTTTATTACACTTACAGGGCAGCTTTCTGCTGCTTCTACTGCGCTTTCCTGTTCACCGGCCGGAATTGTATCAGCAATTACCTCGGCCAATCCGTCATCGGCCATTTGGAATACAGCCGGACAAGTATCCGCGCATACACCGCATCCGATACATCCGTCCCTGTCAATAGATGCTTTCATAATATTGCTCCTTTCATGCTCTGAAATCCTTTGCAAACTGTTAAACTGGGAATACAACTGTCAAAAACATTTTAAACGGACCCTTTGCCGCAACAGCATGAGGTATACCTGCAGGCATGACAATAGTCTGTCCTTCACCCAATTCAAACATATCTTCCCCGACGGTAACTTTTGCCCGTCCCTCCAAAATCGAAACCATGGCATCACCCTGTGAAGAATGGGAACTGATCTCCTCCCCCTCATCAAAGGCAAAAATCGTAATACTCACCGCTTTATTCTGTGCAAGCGTCCTGCTTACGACCTGTCCCGACTGGTATGTAACCAGTTCTGCCAATGAAAGAACTTTACCTGCATCGATGTTTTTTAAATAATGATCACTCATATGATTCACCTTCCTTTGCTAATCCTGTACTGACCCGGCTGAAATACAAAATGTTTATACTTCAATTAATTATATCATTTGATTGTACTTGAAAATGTCACGAAGAAGCATGAAGCCTGAAACAAATAGCTGATAAAATGATGCTATAAAAAATAAGTTTCAGGGAGTATCAAATGATTCTTAAAATATGCAGAAATCTAGCGGGTATTCTTCTTATCCTTTCGATTTTTTTACCCTTGAGTGTGGGAGTCATGAATGTATGTGTCCTACTTCCGGCTTTTTCAGGAATTTTTCTGCTCTTTCTACCCCTTTTACACAAAGGAATCAGACGTTTCAGCGACAAGACTGCAAAAAAAATTGTTACTATATTTCTTACGCTTGTTTTTCTTGCATTACTCATCATCGGAACGGAATTGATTATCATCTGGTCAAACATACCGGCACAGATGGCACCTAATGATGCGGTTGTTGTTGTTTTGGGAGCGCAGGTTGTAAACAGCCGTCCCACACTTATTCTAGCAGGGCGGATTCGTGCCGCTGCCGGTTATCTGGAAGCCCACCCTGATTCCTTATGTATTGCTTCCGGCGGTCAGGGACCGGACGAAGACATCAGCGAAGCCCAATGCATCCGCGACGTACTTGTCTCCGATTATGGCATTGATTCCGGCAGGATCCTGATGGAAGACGCTTCATACAACACAAGTCAGAATCTGGAAAACAGCGCAGGCATCATTGCATTCAGGGGCCTGTCAAAGAATATCGTTATTGTTACCGATGGTTTCCACATGTTTCGCGCAAAAATCCTTGCAGGCTGGAAAGGACTTCGGCCTTATTCGTGTCCTGTTTCCACGGACAAACGGCTTGTTTTTTATCTTTATGTGCGTGAATTCATCGGTATTCCTAAAACCCTTCTTCTTGACCGGTGATTTCTGCAATTCGGGTACAGAAATGCTATAATATAATCAAGTGTTTTTTACAGAAATGGAATCTGAAGAAATACATTAACCTCAGGAGGATCAGAAAATGGAGTTTTGTTGGATTACGTTACAAGTCAATGATATGGAATCATCCCTTCACTTTTACCGTGATCTGCTTGAAATTCCTATTTCAAGGCGTTTTTCCCATGACGCCGTAGAAATTGTTATGCTTGGCAGTGAAGATATGCCTCAAATCGAACTGATCTGCAACAAAAATGAAACCAGGAAAAAGAGCTCAGAAGGCATCTCGATAGGATTTGAAGTTATATCGCTTGATGAGGCTATGAATCATATGAAAAACAACAATATTCAGATCGAAAAAGGGCCTTTTGCACCGAATCCGCATATTCGCTTTTGTTATATAAATGATCCTGACGGGTTTGAGGTACAATTAGTCGAAAACACATAATAATATCTGTTCATTTTGAAAAGGGGTGATAATATGTCTATTGATGCAGCATTCATCGTCCCCCACCCTCCACTTATTATTCCGGAAGTCGGACGGGGCGAGGAAAAAAACATTCAAAATACAGTAGACGCTTATAACAATGTCGGAAAACGTATTGCCGAAATTAAGCCGCAGACAATTATCGTTATTTCTCCCCACAGCACAATGTATGGGGACTATATCCATGTATCACCCGGGCCGGGGGGCCGCGGGGACATGGCAAGATTCCATGCTGAAGATGTTGTGATCAAAAAGAAATATGACTCTTCTTTCATATTCGCACTTTGTGATGCGGCAAAAAGGAACGGTGTTCCGGCAGGGACCAACGGCGAAAAGGATCCGGCTATTGACCATGGCGTGTTGGTTCCCCTCTATTTTGTCGAAAAATATTATACGGATTATGAACTCGTGCGGATATCAATATCCGGATTGTCCTCCTTGGATCATTACCGTTTCGGAGAGTGTATTGCCCAGACTGCTGAACTTTTAAAACGTCGAATTGTGATTATTGCCAGCGGGGATCTTTCACACAAACTGGGAAAAGGAGGCCCTTATGGTTTTGCTGAAGAAGGACCTGTCTTTGACCGCCAGATCACAAAGGCAATGGCTTCGGCAAATTTCATGGATTTTCTTACCTTTGAAGAATCCTTTTCGGAGGCTGCTGCAGAGTGCGGCCTGAAATCCTTTATCGAAATGGCCGGTGCACTCGACGGGCTGAAAGTTAAGGCAACGTTCCTGTCTTATGAAGGTCCTTTTGGTGTTGGCTATGCTGTCTGCGCGTTTGATGTTGACGGGCTTGATGAGGCAAGGCATTTCGGCAATCGGCTGGATAATCAGCAGAAGCAGAGAATCCAGGCGCTTCGGGGAATCGAAGACGAATATGTAGTACTTGCACGCGAATCCCTGGAAAATTATATCAAGACCAATCAAAGACTATTGCGTCCTGCCGGTCTGTCACGGAATATGGTTAATAATGCTGCCGGTGTTTTTGTATCTCTCAAAAAAAACGGCCAGCTTCGCGGCTGCATCGGTACCATCACTCCGGCAACTTCCTGTATCGCCGATGAAATCATCCGTAACGCAATAAATTCAGGCACGCAGGATCCGCGGTTTCCCGCCGTTACAGAAGGCGAACTCGATTCACTTGTTTACAGCGTAGATGTATTAAGTGATTCCGAGCCGATCAGTTCAATGGATCAGCTGGATGTCTGCCGCTACGGAGTCATCGTCAGCAGCGGCAGTCGTCATGGACTTCTGCTCCCGAATCTGGACGGCGTAGACACACCTAAGCAGCAGGTCGGTATCGCTCTCCAGAAGGCGGGTATTGCCCCTCATGAGACATACAGCATGAGACGTTTTGAAGTGGTGCGCCATAAATGAGCGGGATCGCCTGCGGGATTTGCCCGCATCGCTGTGTCCTTACCGAAGGGCAGACGGGACTGTGCCGGGCAAGGAGCAGCCGTGACGGAGAAATTCAATGTGACAACTATGGTCTGATAACTTCAATTGCATTGGACCCGATCGAGAAAAAACCTCTTTCGCGCTTTTTCCCGGGGAGTCATATTCTGTCCGTCGGAAGTTTCGGATGTAATATGCACTGTCCCTTCTGCCAGAACTTTGAGATATCCATGGCTGACATGGCTGCTTCCGAATACACTTTCATCTCTCCTGAAAAACTTGTGTCGCGGGCAGTCGCCATGAAGCCGAAAGGAAATATTGGAATTGCATTTACATACAATGAACCTTTTGTGGGATATGAATATGTTTACGATTGTTCCGTTCTCACCCATAAAAACGACCTCAAGACAGTTCTTGTCACAAATGGTTATGTTAATGAGGAACCTTTACTGCGTATCCTCCCCTATATTGATGCAATGAATATTGATCTCAAGACTTTTTCATCGGATTATTACCGGTCTCTCGGCGGAAATCTTGAGGATGTCAAGAGAACCATCACCCTCTCCTCTTTGAAGTGCCATGTCGAAATAACAACACTGGCCGTTCCCGGGCAGAATGATTCGGATGATGAGATGCGCAGGCTCTCGAGCTGGCTTGCATCGGTAAGTCCTGATATTCCGCTTCATATCTCACGGTTTTTTCCTCGCTACAAGATGCTTGACCGTCAGGCGACTGATATACGCGCCGTCTATCATCTTGCTGATATTGCCCGTGAATCCCTTCATTTTGTTTATGAAGGAAATTGTTAGGAATCATGAGGACTTTGTATGATTATCCGCTTCTTCCATCTGCTTTAAGTAGTTTATCTGCGCAGCATTTTTCCCTTTGTATTTCATTGCATCACTTGGCGTTTTATTATTACTCCCCTGTAAAATAATCCCTTTGTACTTTTCAAACTCTTCTTTGGACAGCTCGATATAGCTGTCACAGTTCGGACAGCAAATACAGTATTTTGCTGCATATGGTATAACAGGAATAAAAAACAGGGTAAACCATGTTCTGATTATGCAAAGCTGCCATACAGTCTGTGTATTACAGCGGATACATGTACGTTCCTGATTTGCTCCCACTACCTTTTTTGTTGTTTTACCAAATCCAAATAAAAAGAACATTTTCTATCTCCTTTTCTGGTATGACCTATAACCTTGTATTTCATTATTTCAAGAAAAAACCTGTTTTTAGTTATATATTCGTTATCTGTTTCAATGAATTTTCAATATCTCGAATCAGATTCTTGAACATGATCGGGTCTTGTTTGTTATCCGGAAAAGACCTGTGGGTTGGCTGATAGAGCGATATCAGCGGTCCCTCTTCTTTGAAAATCATATCCTGCGGAAAATGATGTGCAATTTCATATAACATAATGAATTTCTTTCTTATCGATGAGGCTCTGATGTGCTGATATTGGAATTTCGGTTTCTTTGGCAAAAATAATACCATCTATGTCAAAACCGAAGTTTATCAATAGTATGTTTCTATACGTTTATTGCAAATGATTTTGGGTAATTACACAATTGCCTCAAAGTCAGGACACAAGTACTCTGCCCTGCTTTGCCCGCATGCCCGGCCGTGACACCATTATTACTTCTTTAGTTTTGTCTTTATTAGCTCGATTTTTTTAACGGACGTCTCAAATATAACATCGGCAAATAATACGCCTGTAAGAATTAGGTTATAAGAAGGAAAAGAAAGATACATTATGGACACAGTAATCACTGCAATTATATTAATTATAAGAAATACTGCACTGATAATCACTCGGGCAAGGCTGCTGCTTTTTACTCCCGTTCCCAGAAAATATGCAAAGAAAAAGAAAATGATTCCCCAGACAAGAGGAAATATACAGAGAGCTAATATGTACGCAGAGGTATACCTGGTATTAACAATCTCTCGCAGGGGCTGCTCAATATAATAGTAAGCTGACGCCAGAACTGTAAGAATAAATATCGTAACGCATAACAGTACATTCTTCTTATTCATGTTTTTCCCTCCGGTATATGGCAAATGTAACCTTTGAACGCATATTGAACTCGCCTGTTTTTTCCTTTTGATCTTTGGATAAATTATATTAATTTATGATTTAGTTTACTGCACCAGACCCGTTTATTGATTGCTTGAACTGTATTCAAAGCCATATAATTTTTTAAACAAAACGTTTTTGAATTTGGAGTAATGCCTTTATGAGTAATGAAATAATTGTCATAATGATACCATAAATTCCAAACAACTAATCACGTGCTGCGATTCATTGTCTTTCAAATTTAAAATTTTCAAATACTTTTGGATTTTTACACTGTAAATGCGTCTTTTCGCCAAATTTTTCAAGTTTAACGCTAAAATACGCATCCAAATGCACCCGATGCACCATGCGGGTGCATTCTTTATGATTCATCATCCCTTTACCAAGTTTAAGGATTTTACGATGCCATTCCAGACAATAGAAAGGAAAAGTAAATTTTGAAAATATGTGCTATTAGTCCATTTCAACAACAAAGCCGGTCAGCGATGGCCGGCTTTGTTGTATCAAACATTGAGTTTGATAGTGGTGCGGATAACAGGACTTGAACCTGCATGCTCTCGCACTGGAACCTAAATCCAGCGTGTCTGCCAATTCCACCATATCCGCATAACCGGGACTTAAAACAGTACTTATACTACCACTGGAAGCAGGTACGGTTCAAGCCCAAACCGGAAAATCACTCATCAAGCCTAAGAACGCTCATGAAGGCTTCCTGCGGAACTTCGACGCTGCCGACCTGACGCATGCGCTTTTTGCCTTCCTTCTGCTTTTCAAGAAGCTTCTTCTTCCTTGTGATGTCACCGCCGTAACACTTGGCTATAACATCTTTACGGAAGGCTTTTATCGTCTCACGGGCAATAATTTTACCGCCGATGCAGGCTTGTATCGGGATCTCAAAGTTCTGTCTGGGAATGTTGTCCTTGAGTTTTTCTGCCATGCGGCGTCCGCGTGCGTAAGCCTTCTCCTGATGGACAATAAAGGAAAGGGCATCCACGACATCCCCATTTAGAAGGATGTCGAGCTTCACCAGATTGGATTTCTCATAGCCGTCGATTTCATAATCAAGCGATGCATATCCGCGTGTTTTGGATTTAAGGGCATCAAAAAAGTCGTAAATGATTTCGTTCAGGGGCATCCTGTAGTGAACAATGACACGCATCTCGTCCATGTATTCCATGTTGATATATACGCCGCGCCGGTCCTGGCAGAGCTCCATAATATTGCCTACATATTCCTTTGGGGTCATGATTGTACATTTGACCATGGGCTCTTCAATCCAGTCGATCTGGGATGGATCCGGAAGGTTTGTCGGATTATCCATGCGAAGTTCCTGGCCGGAAATGGTGAATACCTTATAAACAACGGATGGGGCGGTGGATATAATATCAAGATTAAATTCGCGCTCGATCCGCTCCTGAATTACTTCGTAATGGAGAAGTCCCAGGAAACCGCAGCGAAAACCAAAGCCGAGTGCCACCGACGTCTCCGGTTCAAACGAAAGGGCCGCATCGTTGAGGCGCAGCTTTTCAAGCGCATCCCGGAGATCGGGATATCTTGCACCGTCGATCGGATACATGCCGCAGTAGACCATCTGTTGGATTTTCTTGTATCCCGGAAGCGGGTTTGCTGTCGGGTTAACGGCGGATGTCACCGTATCGCCGGGAGCTGTATCGCTGACACTTTTAATCGATGCGGCAATATACCCGACTTCGCCCGCCATCAGCTTTTCTGTCGGAACAAATTCCCCGGGCTGAAAAATGCCAAGTTCAACAACGGTAAATTCCCTTCCTGTATGCATCAGGCGGATTCTGTCTCCTGTGGCGACTTCACCTTCCATTATGCGCACATGAACAATAACGCCTTTATACGTATCATATTTGGAATCAAAAATCAGAGCCTTTAAGGGTGCATCTTCGTTGCCGTTCGGAGGCGGGAGATGCTTTACAATTCCTTCAAGGACGTCATCAATCCCTATGTCATTTTTGGCGGAAATGTGGGGTGCATAGCTTGCATCAAGGCCGATGACATCTTCAATCTCCTTCTGGACCAGTTCAGGCTGGGCGGAAGGAAGGTCAATCTTATTAATGACAGGAAGGATCTCAAGATTTCCGTCAAGGGCCAGATATACGTTTGCCAGGGTCTGCGCTTCAATTCCCTGTGCTGCATCAACGACAAGTACCGCACCGTCACAGGCGGCAAGGCTCCGGGAGACTTCATAGTTGAAGTCAACATGGCCGGGCGTATCGATCAGGTTTAAAAGATATGTCTCCCCGTCTTTTGCGGTATAGTACATTCTTGTAGCCTGCGCTTTTATTGTGATTCCGCGCTCACGCTCTATATCCATGTTGTCCAATATCTGCGCATGCATTTCACGCAGGGAACGAACACCTGTATGCTCGATCATGCGGTCAGCAAGAGTCGACTTCCCGTGGTCAATATGGGCAATTATGCAAAAATTCCTGATTCTCTCTTGTCTTTCCATGTGTTGGTTCACGCATCCTGTCTATATGAATTAAAGCAGCTCCGCATCACTGATCGGCAGTATTTTGAAAAAGACGTGTGCTTTAATCCGGCTTGATGGAACGGGTCCGATAGCTCTGCTGTCGAGACTTGCGCCTCGGTTGTCTCCCATAAAATAATACTCATCTTTTCCAAGTGTAATGTTGTCATATCCGCCCGCTGTCCCCAGTTCACTTGCAAGTGTCGGAACATTTGGATCCAGGTAAGGTTCATTCAGAAGAACCCCGTTGATGTATACACTTGAGTCCTTTATTGTAACCGTTTCACCCGGAAGACCTATAACCCGCTTAATGATCCGCTCCTTCTTATCATAATTTGGCATTCCAGTTGCGTCAATTGTCATGATTTCACCCCGTTTCGGTGTGGTGAAATATTTGGAAACCATCTCAACAAAGACAGCATCCCCGGAGTGCAGGTTCGGCTCCATCGAGGAACCGAATACGTCATCCCTCTGAACAACAAATTCTACCAGCAGGATCCCGATGATAAGGCCAAAAAATACAAAGCGCAGCGTATCCAGAAGAGACCTTATCAGGCTTCTTTTTTTCGAAGCGGGCGGTAACATCTCATCGGATGATTCTTTTCCGGGGATTTCGCCAGGATCATCACTCATCAGGAAACTCCTCTTTACACATTAATTATAAAAGGCCCATATCGTTGAACGGATAGATTTTTGCAATGACATGTGCCTTGATCCGGCTTGCAGGAACGGGTCCGATGACTCTGCTGTCAAGACTGGCACCCCTGTTGTCTCCCATGAAAAAGTATTCATCTTTCCCGAGGGTTATATTGTCATATCCGCTGGCAGCACCGTCATTATTAATGTAGGTCGGAACATTGTCGGCCAGATATGGTTCATCAAGAAGAACACCGTTAACAAATACACTTCCGTCTTTTATAGTAACTGTTTCACCGGGAAGTCCGATAACACGCTTAATGATTTTTTCTTTCTTCGTGTATCCCGGCATTCCTGTCGCATTGATCGTCATAATATCCCCTCGCTCAGGGGTGGTAAAGTACCTGGAGATCATCTCAACAAAAACAGCATCCTTTTCGTGCAGGTTCGGTTCCATAGAGGGTCCGTATACGTCATTTCTCTGCACTACGAAAACTACCAGCAGAATCCCTATTACAAGGCCAAGGCTGATAAAGCGCGCAGTATCGAGAAGTGAGTAGAGAAATCCCCTGTCTTTAGGTGCGGGCGGTATTACGTCCACAGGTTCTGTGCGAACCCGGCGGATTACTAAATTGGTGAGCGGCTCATTCTGGTCTTCTTCTGTTATGACTTCTCCGGGTGCGGCATCGGTTTCTGCGGTATCTGTTTCGGGAGTGTCCGTCTCAGTTGCATCCGTTGCGGGCACATCTGTTTCGGGAGTGTCCGTCTCAGTTGCATCCGTTGCGGAAGTATCCTGCCCGGCCATGGAATGATTTGCCGTCAATGAATTGACCTCTGCTTTTTCAGCAGGGGTCTCATCAGGTTTTTTTTCATCTGTTTCTTCACGAAATATTTTCTCGGGGATATCTCCCGGATTCTCACTCATCTTGAGATTCCTCTGTAATACTTATTCCAAGTTCCTCAAGCTGAAGGCCTGCAACAGGTGCCGGGGCCTCTGTCATCAGATCAGATGAATTCTGAACTTTCGGAAAAGCGATAACTTCACGAATGCTCTTGCTTCCGGACATCAGCATGATCATGCGGTCAAGTCCGAATGCCAATCCGCCGTGCGGCGGCACACCGTAGCTGAATGCATCAAGAAGAAAACCGAATTGCTCCTGGGCGGCTTCTTCAGAAAAACCAAGAAGTGAGAACATCTTCTTTTGAAGCGTCTGGTCATGGATACGGATGCTTCCGCCTCCGAGTTCCGTCCCGTTCAGGATGATATCGTAAGCTTTGGCGCGTACGATACCCGGATCACTCTCCAGGTAAGCAAGATCCTCATCCATCGGGCTAGTGAAAGGATGGTGCATAGCGACGAAACGATTCGCCTCTTCACTGTACTCAAGCAGAGGAAATTCTGTGACCCAAAGCAGATTATAAGTATTGTCTGCAATCAGGGAAAAACGTCTGGCGACTTCACAGCGAAGAGCACCCAATGCACTGTACGTTACGCTGTCCTTATCAGAAACAATAAGTATTAAATCCTGAGCGCAGGCTCCAACACTTTCGGCAATCCCGGCAATCTGGTCCTCCGACAGGAATTTGAGAAATGACCCGCGCGGAGGTTCGGAAGGCACAAGCCAGGCGACACCTTTGGCCTGATAGGTCTTTGCAACCTCTCCAAGGGAATCAATTTCCTTACGCGTCATGGCAGCCCCGTCCGGAACACAGATGGCACGGACGCTTCCGCCCCTGCCGATTGCCTCTTCAAAGACAGGGAATTGAATCATCCGTGCAATCTCAGTGATATTTTTAAGTTCAAGGCCAAAACGCAGATCCGGTTTATCCGATCCAAACCGCTCCATCGCTTCCTTCCATGTAAGTCTGGGAAGCGGAAGCGAGACTTCGACATGCATAATATCCCGGAAAACTTTCTCGAGGAAGCCTTCCGTAACCGTCATGACATCTTCCATCTCGACAAAAGCCATTTCAAGGTCAATCTGTGTAAACTCTGGCTGACGGTCCGCACGCAGATCCTCATCACGGAAACACTTTGCAATCTGCATATAACGGTCATATCCGGCGAGCATCAACAGTTGTTTATACAACTGGGGAGACTGCGGAAGAGCAAAAAAGGAACCCTGTTTGATGCGGCTCGGAACCAGGTAGTCTCTTGCACCTTCCGGTGTACTTTTGCCAAGCATCGGCGTCTCAATATCGAGGAAGCCTTCTGAATCAAAATAGTCACGCGCACACTTTGCCACTTTGTGACGCAGAATAAGATTTCGCTGCATATCCGGGCGGCGAAGGTCAAGATAACGGTACTTCAGACGCAGGGATTCATTTGCGTTCACATTCTCTTCGATATAGAAGGGAGGTGTAAGTGCTTCTGACAGGATTCGCAGGTTCTCAACGGCGATTTCAAGATCACCCGTTTTCATGTTCGGATTCGGTGCGGATCTCATCTGTACCGTTCCCTCGCATGCCAGAACAAATTCACTTCGTATCCTTGAGGCTTTCGAAATGACATCCGCAGAGCTGTCAGGACCGACTACCAACTGAATCTCGCCGGAGCGGTCGCGCAGCGTCAGGAAGAAAAGCCCCCCCAGATCGCGGCACTTATGGCACCATCCCATTAAAGTAACTTTTTGTCCGACATTCCCGGAAGTGACTTCCGCACACCTCATTGAACGCTTCAATCCATGCATTGACTCTGCCATATTCATATCCCCTTTGCCAAATAATGTTGACTTACAATTTGATAATATTCATATCTGTCCGGATGAAACGGGCAAGTACGGCAATATCAGACATATCAATGTCTGTCTGTATACCATCGCCCATGCGCTTAATCCGGGCCTTTTGCGAATTGATCTCATCCGTACCGAGTACCAGAAGATACGGGGCTCCTGTTTTTCCGGCATACTTCAATTGTGCCTTAAAGCTTCTTTCGACAAGGTCCGTCTCGCATCCGACTCCGTCTTTCCTTAGGGAAAAGGCTAGTTTTTGTGCATACTCAGCACCTTGCGGATCCATCGTTGCTATGTACAGCAGAATATCCTGCGGCTGTACCATGGCAATTCCCTGGGCTGCAACCTCCATAAGGAATCTCTCGACTCCCATGGCAAATCCTATTCCTGGGACAGACTGGCCGCCCATCGTTTCAACCAATCCGTCATAACGGCCGCCGCCGCATATTGTACCCTGCGTACCGACATGTTCGGAAACAAATTCGAAAACAGTACGTGTATAGTAATCAAGCCCGCGTACGATTCCCGGATCAACCGTATATGCTATACTCAGGGAATCAAGGCATGTTTTGAGTCCTTCAAAGTGCTCAAGGCACTCAGGGCAAAGATGGTCGAGAAGCTTTGGGGCTTCCGAGGCAAGACCGTGGCAGTAGTCCTCTTTACAATCCAGCATACGAAGCGGATTCTTTTCGAAACGGCCTTTACAGTCATGACACATTTTGGCAAGGTCAGGGCGATAGTAATCCATTAGAATTTTGTTGTATTCGGAGCGGCAGACCGGACAGCCGATGCTGTTGATGCAAAGTCGTGTCTGTGACAGTCCCATCCGGGCAAAAAAGAGCACCAGAATGCTTATGATCTCTGCATCAATCGCAGGTCCCTTTGATCCAAATGCTTCCAGTCCAAATTGGTGAAACTCCCTGAATCTTCCCTTTTGAACATTTTCATATCGAAAAGCTGTTATATTATAAAATAGTCTCACCGGCGACGGCAGCGATGTCATACCGTGCTCAATAAAACTTCTGACAACTCCGGCCGTCCCTTCAGGACGCAGTGTAATGCTTCGACCGCCTTTGTCGTCAAACGTATACATTTCTTTCTGTACAACATCCGTGGTGTCACCCACGCTGCGCATAAACAGATCCGTCTGTTCAAAGGTCGGTATGCGAATCTCTCCATAACCGTACAATGAGCAAACTTCTGCAAAAACCTGTTCAGCCTTCTGCCATCTGAATATATCCTCAGGCAGAATATCTTTAGTACCCTTAGGGACACTGTATTTCATGCTGGATCTCCCTGTTACATATATTTGTATCGGATGATCTTAATTCGAAAAATTCCGACATCAAATTATTATACCTCACATCTGCTCAAGACGGTAGATGAACATCGAAAGTACCGCAAGGCCGGCGGTCTCTGTGCGGAGTATCCTGCGGCCAAGCGTCACCGTCTTTATGTCCTCCGCTGTTGCCATATCAATCTCTTTCGGATCAAATCCGCCCTCCGGTCCGATAAAGAAACTTATGCAGGGCAAGGCATCTTTGATCAGCGCAAATTCCGAAGATGGCTGAGAGGGACCAGGCAGATGAGATGCAAATTCCTCCAGAAGATCAAAAAGGGGGTGGCTCTTCTCTCCTTCCCAGGGAAGGAATACAAGATCGGAGTTTTGCCGGGCCTGTTTTATTGCTTTGGCAAAAGGCAATGGCGCACCAATCTTCGGAATCATCCCGCGGCCGCTCTGCCGGGCCGCCTCCCCGGCGATTTTCTGCCAACGCGCAATCTTCCTGTCGGAATCTTTTGTTTCCAGTTTAACAATTGAGCGGATACAGGACACCGGTATTATTTCCGATACACCAAGCTCGACACCTTTTTGTATAATCAGATCCATCTTGTCACCCTTTACCAGAGCCTGATACATGACGGCCCGGTAGGGCGGTTCAGTCTGATTGAGCTCTCTTCCGATCAGCTCTACCGTCACACGGTCACGCGTCAGCTCCAGGATTTTTCCGGCAAAATCCGTGCGCGCCCCGTCGCACAGGCAGATACATTCCCCCGTCTGCATTCTAAGGACATCGGAAAGATATCTGGCATCTTCTCCGGAAAATGTATATGTCTTTTGCTCATTTGGCACAATCTTTTCCGTAAATAGTCTGGTCATACTGCCCCACCGCCTGTCATCTTTATATATTTCACTGTTGAATTATATCCAAAATACAATCAAATAAATTTCATAATTCAGGGCAATTTCATTGCCTAATTACATTATACAGGATAAAATTACCTACGTAGGATAAACGAACTCCGCATATGCGGCAAGTACTAAGGAGGAACGTATGAAATACGAAATTAAAGGAACACCCTTACCTGTCGTTATCTGCAGTTTGGACGCAAATGAGACAATGATTACGGAAAGAGGATCAATGAGCTGGATGACTCCGAACATGAAGATGGAAACCACCAGCAACGGAGGTCTGGGAAAAGCCCTCGGGCGCATGTTCGCCGGGGAAGCGCTCTTCCAGAACAGGTATACTCCGGAAGGCGGTCCCGGGTTCATAGCATTCGCATCGAGTTTTCCGGGTCAAATTCTTCCTGTTCCGATCCAGTCCGGTTTCAGTATGATCGTGCAGAAATCTGCTTTCCTTGCCTCTGAAGTCGGCGTGGAACTTTCGGTGCATTTTCAGAAAAGAATCGGTGCCGGTCTTTTCGGCGGTGAAGGATTCATCATGCAGAAGCTTTCAGGTAATGGAACAGCTTTTGTTGAGATTGACGGGTATGTTGTAGATTATACATTGCAGGCCGGACAATCCATGCTCATCGACACCGGCTACCTGGCTATGATGGATGAGTCGGTAACAATGAGTATTGAAGCTGTTAAAGGTGTTAAAAATATGGTTTTCGGTGGTGAAGGCGTATTCAATACCAAGGTTACCGGCCCCGGACGCATATGGATCCAGACCATGCCTATCAGCAATGTCGCAGGGGTAATAAGTCAGTTCATTCCGTCAAAAAGCTGATCCGTTCGTTGCTGTCCATTTTTATTACGAAAACACAAATAGAAACGCCGCTTCTGCATACTATCAGGAAGCGGCGTTTCTTCATGAAATCCGGTATTTCAGGCAATTATTCCTGAATTCCGGGAATCTTTGGCAGCGTCGCAAAACCGACTTCAAGATCTGCATCGGTCGGGACATAGTCTGTCATTTTTCCGGATGCATAATCCATATATGCCTGCATATCAAAGTAGCCTGTACCTGTCAGGTTGAAGAGAATTGTCTTTGCTGTTCCCTCTTCCCTGCACTTGATTGCTTCATCGATAGCGACCCGAATTGCGTGTGCGGATTCGGGCGCCGGCAGGATAGTCTCATGCTTGGCAAAGAGCTGGGCTGCTTCAAACACTTTCGTCTGCTCGACAGATCTTGCTTCATCAAGGTATCCGTCGTGATAAAGCTTCGAGAGAATCGGCGACATGCCGTGGTAGCGAAGTCCGCCGGCATGATTAGCTGACGGGATAAAGTCGGCACCGAGTGTGTACATCTTCGCAAGCGGAGTGATGTGCCCGGTATCACAGAAATCATACGCATACTTTCCACGTGTCATCGAAGGACAGGATGCAGGTTCGACAGCAATAAAATAGGGATTCTTTGTTCCGTTAAGTTTATCTCTCATGAAAGCTGCCATGATACCGCCCATGTTGGAGCCGCCGCCGGCGCATCCGATAACAATATCCGGATACTCCCCGACGGATTCCATCTGTAGTTTGGCTTCTTCCCCTATGATTGACTGGTGCAGGAGAACCTGGTTAAGTACGGATCCGAGTACATAACGGCATCCGGGTGTCGTTACAGCCAGCTCGATTGCCTCGGAGATGGCGCATCCAAGGCTTCCGCCTGTACCGGGATGTTCAGCAAGAATTTTGCGTCCGATTGCTGTTGTTTCGGATGGGGATGGGATAAGATTAGCACCGAATGTCTCAATGACCGCCTTACGGTAAGGCTTCTGTTCGGAACTGACCTTAACCATAAATACGGTAAGGGGCATATCATAATGGGCGCATGCCATTGCAAGAGCAGTTCCCCACTGTCCTGCGCCTGTCTCAGTCGTAAGGGATGTCAGTCCCTGCTGTTTGGCGTAGTAGACTTGTGCAGCTGCCGAATTGAGTTTGTGGCTTCCTGATGTGTTATTTCCTTCGAATTTATAGTAAATTTTGGCCGGTGTATTGAGCGCTTTTTCCAGTTCATAGGCACGAATCAACGGTGCCGGCCGGAAAATCTTATAGAAATTCTGAATTTCTTCGGGGATGTCTATAAAGCGGGTAGTCTCGTCGCATTCCTGTTTGGCAAGCTCGGTGCAGAACACAGGGAGAAGATCCTCGAGTACCACCGGCTTCATTGTACCCGGATTAATATAGGGATCATGCTGCTCCTTCATATCCGCACGAATATTGTACCACTGTGTCGGCATTTGATCCTCCGTCAAAAAAATGCGTTTTGGAATCTTTCTGGACATTTTCTGCTCCTTTCTGTGCCATGACTTTCTCGTCATCGAGGCACGTCCCCGAGGGGATTTCTGAAAATTTTGGACAAATAAAAAACTCCTGCCCCTTGTAAATAAGGGACAAGAGCATAATGCGCCTGCGGTACCACCCAAATTGACTGCATCCGAAAAGGATACGGCCCACTCGATTCATGCACATGATGCATGCTTCCCTGGTAACGGGTGAAGTCCCCGTCAACGCCTACGCCATTCTGCACAATTCATATCGGCTGCAGAACTTTCGGGTTGCCCTCTCAGGCCCATTCACTTCTCAAATCAGTGTCACGCTTCCACCCTTCGCGACTCTCTATTATCTGACAGACAAAAAGTTACTCTTCCTGATCTACGGTGTATTTGTATATAATTAAGATGAATTATGCATCAGCCTTTTTCACTTGTCAAGTATGATATAATTTCGTAAAAAAAGGACGTCCGGAAATGCTGCAAAAGTACAGTCAGCTGACAAAAACACTCCTGGATTGGTTTGAGGTGAACCGCCGCGTTCTCCCCTGGCGCGAAGAACGGACAGCATATGGCACATGGATCTCAGAGACAATGCTGCAGCAAACGCGGGTAACAACGGTAATCCCCTACTTCAAACGCTTTATGGATCAATTTCCGGATATTTTATCCCTTTCCAGGGCTCCACTCGATGAAGTCTATAAAGTCTGGGAAGGTCTTGGTTACTATTCCCGAGCCGGAAATCTCCTGAAAGGCGCAAGATTCTGCGCAGATTATTTTGGGAACAAACTCCCGGATGATTATGCCGGGCTGCTATCCGTTCCGGGAATAGGGCCCTATACGGCAGGCGCTGTCGCATCCCTTGCTTTCGGTCTTCCGGAACCGGCTGTTGACGGCAATGCCATCCGGGTTTTTTCAAGGCTGTTTGCACTGGACATTTACCCGCAGGACAACAAAGCGCGTGCTGAGGTCACATTGCTTGTACGCAAACTGCTTCCGGAAGACCGGGCCGGAGACTTTAATGAAGCCATAATGGATTTAGGTGCAACAGTTTGCGTACCCGGAAACCCATCCTGTAAGACCTGTCCGGTCTCGATCTTTTGCGAAGCGTTTCTACTTAACCGGCAGACTGAACTGCCTTTACACAAACCCCGTAAGGAAAGCCCTGTCATTCCTTATACAATTGTTGTTCTTAAAAGAGGAATGAGTCTTTTTATCCGCCAGCGGCCCGCCACAGGCCTTCTTGCAAATCTTTTTGAGTTTCCTTCCTTTCCGGGCCTTCTGAATCCGGAAGACATAAAGGCACGGCTTTTCCGCGACTATGGGATACTTCCTGACCAAATTACTTCAATCATCTCACTTGGCGAAGCCTCCCATGTTTTTTCTCACCTGAAGTGGAAGATGGAAGGTTATCTTGTCGAAATTCCAGACAAAAAAAACTCCCTGCTGTTTCCAATATCTGAGAAACAGGTGCAGGGAGAATACTATTTAGTATCTGAGGCAAAAAAGCTGGCGTTCCCATCCGCAATCAAAGCATATACATCAGCAGTTCTTCCATAAACAGACCGCTGTCCGGAATCGTGTGATTCTATTTGCGTCCGGCGCGCTCATACAGATATGCGTGCCAGTCGGCCTTCCGGTTGGAACCAACAAGTATAAGTCCCGCATCCAGGCAGGCCTGGGTCACCCTGTCCGCCTTGGTATCAATGATCCCGCTGATCAGGAACCGGCCTTCAGGAGCCAGATATTCCGAAATATCGGGGGCAAGTGAAATTATGACGTCAGCTATAATGTTTGCAATAATCAGGCTATAGTCTTTTCTAAGGGCATCCTTGAGCTCACCTGTGTGGCAGAATACGTCAGCGTGATTAAGACAGCAGTTTTCCTGTGCGACATCTACGGCCAACCGGTCAATGTCAATCGCTTCCACCGATGCTGCTCCCAATTTACTTGTAATAATGGATAAAATGCCGGATCCGCAGCCAAGGTCGAGAACCGTATCCGCCGGTACTATAATATTGTCAATGACCTCTGCACACATCGCAGTTGTCTCATGTGTCCCCGTCCCGAAAGCGGAACCGGGGTCAAGGGATACGACAACTTCACCTTCTTTGGGATCATATGATTCCCAGGAAGGGCAGATCACTACGCGCGGAGAAATCGAAAGCACTTCGTAATACTGTTTCCAACTGTTCGCCCAATCTTCGTCAACAACGTAGCGGTGACTCACGAGCCCTTTTCCGACAGGAAGAAACTCACTGATCTCCTGCATACGGGTCGATATGATCCGCAGTACATCATCAAGGGTGTGGACACCTGTTGCTATCTTGCCGTATATGTTTCCGACACCGGAAGGATTGCTGTATTCCTCTTCTTTGGCTCCCAGGCGGATTCCGTCCGGAAATTCAGCAAAATAAGCGCGAATATTGACATTCTCACCTAAAGAATCAACAAATCCTTCATCCGCAAAAGAAAGGGATCCCGGTGCGGAAAGGATATTTTTTATTTCAAGGGGATCACATACTGCAATCCCGTCAGCCCCAAGCTGCGCAAGCATCTCGCATACGGCATCGGACGCATCCTCGGTTGTCTCCAGAGTTACTTCAATCCACCGCATATTATTTACCAAAAATGTCCTTCATTTTTTTGAAGAACCCTTCCCTTTTCTGATAGTTGCGGTCAGTAAGCGTAACATCAAATTGACGAAGCTGGTCTTTTTGAATATCGGTAAGATGCGTCGGTACTTCAAGGACGAAGCGGCATGTATGGTCGCCTCTTGTGTTTGGACGGTTCTTGAAAGGAATCCCTCTTCCCCGAATTGTATATGTATCAAAAGGCTGTGTGCCCTCCTTGATATGAGTCGATACATTGCCGTCAATAGTAGGAATGTCAATATCGGCACCGAGGGTTGCCTGCGCAAATGTAATAGGCACATCGCAGAAAGTGTTATTGTCCCTGCGTTCGAATACCGGATGCGGATGCACTTTAAACTGGATATAAAGATCCCCGTATGGACCGCCGCGCGTTCCGGGTTCACCCTCGCCTTTGATCGGCATCATGTCACCGGTATTTACACCGGCCGGTACATGGATCGTAAGATCCTTTTTTTTGATCCGGCGTCCTCTTCCGTTGCAGCCGGTGCAGGGCGTACGGATGATTGTACCTTTTCCCCCGCAGGTAGGACAGTCACGTGAGACCATTGTCATTCCAAACAGGGTTTGTGTCTGCTGCTGCACGCGTCCCGCGCCTTTACAGGTTGGGCAGGTCTCGGGTGAGGATCCCGGTGCGGCACCTGTCCCGGAACACACCTCACAATTATCCTCTTTACTGATACTGATCGTCTTATCGACACCAAAAGCAGCTTCCATGAATTCGAGAGTCAGACCATACTTTAAGTTCGCACCCTGTTCAGGTCCGGTACGCCGGCGTGCGCCGCCGCCTCCAAAAGCTCCGCCAAAAATGGATCCGAAAAGATCACCAAGATCAATATCCGCACCTCCGCCGGAAAAGCCTGAAAAGCCCTGCCCATCCATACCCTGGTGGCCGAACTGATCGTATTGACGACGTTTATCAGAATCGGTAAGTACGGCGTATGCCTCGTTAGCCTCCTTAAATTTGGCTTCGGCAGATTTGTCATTCGGATTCAAATCCGGATGGTACTGCTTCGCCAGCTTTCGATAGGCCTTTTTCATCTCTTCATCCGTGGCACCCTTATTTACACCGAGTACCTCATAATAGTCGCGTTTCTGCTCTGCCAAGGACTTTTCCTCCTAGTGTCTTCTTCATTGTTTTCTAAAGACATAAGGGTATGGATGCAGGATTAACCTGGATCCATACCCGTCAGATCTATAAAAAGGGTATTTTAAAAGTCACCGCCGGCATTTTTAAAGCCGCCGTCTCCACCCGCTTCCGGACCTGCACCCTGACCGGGATTCTCATATCCGGCATAGTCCTGGTTCGGACCGCCGGCAGCGCCTGCTGCTCCGGCATCAGGTTTGGCCTGAGAATAAAGCTTTTCACTGACTTTGTAGAAAGCCTGCTGTACTGCTTCAGTCTCCGTCTTCATTGCAGTGTAGTCATTGGAAGCGATTGCCGCCTTCAGCTTAACGAGGGCTTCTTCAACTGCAGCTTTGTCGGCAGCTTCGGCCTTATCCCCAAGTTCTTTCAGTGTCTTCTCTGTCTGATATACGGAAGTCTCCGCATGGTTTTTGATTTCAATCTCTTCCTTGCGCTGTTTGTCTTCTGATGCGTGAAGTTCTGCTTCCTTCACTGCAGCATTGATCTGATCTTCCGTCAAATTGGTCGTGGCTGTAATCGTGATCTTCTGTTCACGGCCGGTTCCCATGTCTTTTGCCGTTACATGCACGATACCGTTGGCATCAATATCGAAAGTAACTTCGATCTGAGGAACACCGCGGGGTGCAGGTGCAATTCCGTCAAGAATGAAATTGCCGAGGGACTTGTTGTAGGAAGCCATTTCGCGCTCACCCTGGAGAACATGGACATCAACCTGTGTCTGTCCGTCGGATGCGGTGGAATATACCTGGCTCTTCTTTGTCGGAATCGTTGTATTTCTATCGATCATCTTCGTAAAGATGCCGCCCTGTGTCTCAATTCCCAGGGAAAGGGGAGTTACATCAAGAAGAAGAAGTCCCTTAACATCTCCGGTAAGGACGGCGGCCTGGATTGCGGCACCGACTGCTACGCACTCATCCGGGTTGATGCCCTTGAAAGGATCCTTGCCGAAATATTTCTTGACAGCATCCTGTACAGCAGGGGTACGTGAGGATCCGCCGACCAGAAGAATCTTCTGTATATCGTTGGGTGTCATACCTGCATCCGACATGGCGCGCTTTAAAGGCTCCATTGTCTTTTCAACCAGTTCATGTGTCAGCTCATCAAATTTTGCACGTGTAAGAGTAATATCCATATGTTTCGGGCCGTTCGCATCAGCTGTTATATAAGCAAGATTGATGTTGGAGGAAGCGACGCCGGAAAGCTCGATTTTAGCTTTTTCAGCAGCTTCACGGAGACGCTGCATGGCCATACGGTCACCGCGAAGATCGACCCCCTGATCCTTCTTGAATGAATCCACAAGATAATCAACGATTTTATTGTCGAAATCATCACCGCCGAGGCGGTTGTTGCCGGCTGTCGCCAGAACTTCAAACACGCCGTCGCCGATCTCAAGGATGGATACGTCAAAAGTACCGCCGCCCAGATCGAAAACAAGGATCTTCTGGTCGTTCTCTTTATCAAGTCCATAGGCAAGCGCCGCAGCCGTAGGTTCGTTGATGATACGGAGAACATCAAGCCCTGCAATCCTTCCGGCATCTTTGGTAGCCTGTCTCTGTGCATCCGAGAAATATGCGGGAACCGTTATTACGGCCTGTAAAACCGGCTGTCCAAGGTATGCTTCCGCATCACTCTTAAGCTTTGCAAGAATCATTGCGGAAATTTCCTGAGGGGAATACTGTTTATCATCAATGCTGACTTTGTAAGCCGTACCCATCTCGCGCTTGATTGACTGTACAGTACGATCCGGATTGGTTACCGCCTGGCGTTTAGCCACTTGCCCGATAAGGCGCTCACCTGTTTTTGAAAATGCTACGACGGAAGGAGTCGTACGATTGCCTTCGGGATTCGGAATAACAACGACTTCGCCGCCTTCCATAACTGCAACACATGAGTTTGTTGTTCCAAGGTCAATACCAATTACTTTAGCCATTTTTTTATCCTCCGCTTGTGCTTATATTACGCTCTTTTTTCCATGATCTGATCAACAATTCCGTAGGCAGTTGCTTCTTCGGCACACATCCAGTTATCACGATCCGTATCTATTGTTACCTTTTCAATCGGCTGGCCGGTCTTTTCAGAAAGGATCCTGTTCAGGCGGTCCTTTGTTCTCTGAATATGCTGGGCAGCAATCTGGATGTCTGTCGTCTGTCCCTGTGCCCCGCCTGAAGGCTGATGGATCATCACCTCGGCATTGGGAAGGATAAATCTCTTGCCCTTTGTACCGGCTGCAAGGAGGAATGCCCCCATAGATGCCGCCATTCCCATGCAGATTGTCTGCACGTCCGGCTTAATATGCTGCATCGTATCAAAAATCATAAGTCCGTCCGATACCGAACCACCCGGGCTGTTGATATAGAACTGGATGTCTTTCTCAGGATCCTCGGCTTCAAGGAAAAGCAGCTGTGCGGTAATGAGGCTTGCTGTGACATAATTGACCTCTTCCGACAAAATGACAATGCGCTCCTTTAAAAGGCGCGAATAGATATCATATGCCCGCTCACCTCGATTGGTTGATTCAATTACGGTCGGCACGAGTGTTGATTTTGGTATTTTGTTGTCCATAGTTTTTCTCCTTATTATATATGTAATTGTTAATTTGCTACTTGTACAAGGGTATGTCTGATAATACGGTCGCCCTTCCTGTATCCTTTGAGGAAAACCTGTGCGATGCATTGTTCACCCATTGAATCATCTTCTATATGGGCAACGGCTGCATGCAGGTTAGGATCAAATAGTGAACCGGGTTCACTGGGAATCTCTTCCACACCGAGCTTAGCAAGGACCTCACCTGCTTGTTTACAAATCATCAGCATACCTTCTGACAGTTTGTCTGCATTCCCGTCTTCGGCTTTTCCTGCAAAACTCAGGGCACGCTCGACATTGTCAACAACCAGAAGCCACTCTTTAGTGACATCAGCAACCGCATCCGTGTAGAGTCCTTCCCGTTCTTTCTGTGTGCGGCGTCTGAAGTTATCATATTCAGCCAGAATTCTCATGTATCTGTCCTTGACATCGGAAAGCTCCTGGTCGACAGCACGTGCGGCTTCGTTTATATCCTTATCAGTCCGCCCGTTTGATTCTTCCTTCGGCTGTTCCTCAACTTCCGGTAAGTTTTCCTCACCATTGGCCGAAGATTTTTCACCGGCTTCCTTTACCTGGTTTCCTGCCGCTTTATGCGCAGGACCGGTCTTTTTGCCGCGGATATCCTCTGCATCATCCTTTGCTGACTTTTTCATTTATTCCATTCCTCCATTTATATCTTTCAGTTTTCTCATTTGCTGATTTATCGTGTTACGGACAAAACTGATTTGCGAAATCACTTTTGAATAATCCATGCGCTTCGGGCCGATTACTCCAATGTTTCCCGCAATCTTATCACCAATATTATATGTAGTTGTGACAAAACTGCAATCATTAAGTCCTTCAAGCTGAATCTCCTGTCCGATTCGAATCATATAGGAAGGGGTGACATCATTATCCGTGACTTCATTGAGGTATCCTGCAATAATTCCGTCCCTTGAAAGAGTGTCAAACAATCCGCGGGCACTTTTGTTGTCATGGAATTCCGGAAAAGAAAGCATGTTATTCGTGCCTTCCATATATACTTCAAGATTATCCGCCTGCTTTATCGATGTATAGGCCTCATAAAGCACCTGATTCAGAAGAAACTCGGGAATATGTGCACCATGAACAGTACTTGTAACCGTTACCAGAGTGATTTCCTCCAGCGGTTTGCCGCTTAATCCGGACTCAATTGCATTTGAAATCTCGAAAAGCTGGTCGGCACTCAAATAATCCGGAATACGGGCGATCCTGTCCTTCACAACGCCGGCGGAAAGAACAACAACGACAAGAACCTTGCCGGGTTCAATCATGAGCATCTTTAGCTGTGTCAGGTAGCTTTTACGAAGCCGCGGAGACAGAGCCAGCGACATATAACCCGTATGGGCCGCCAGTGCGCTGGAAGCTTTACGAAGAAGACCAGTCAGCTCCTCAAAGCTGTCAGTAAGTCTGCTGGAAAATTCCCGGGACTCTTCAGGCGAAAGTTCTTCAACGCGCATGAGCGAATCAACGTACTCCCTGTAGCCTTTATCCGACGGGACACGGCCCGCTGATGTGTGTGGCTGTTCCAGATATCCCATTGTCTCCAAATCCGCCATTTCATTGCGCACCGTAGCGGAACTGACATGGAAATCATGTTTGCTGACAAGTGATTTGGATGCCACCGGTTCAGCCGACTCAATATAATCATCTACAATAGCCTGTAATATCTGTTTTTTCCGAAAATCAAGCGACATACCGTGCACCTCCTCACCATAAAAAAATGAACTGAAATAAATTCATATTCACAGTTAGCACTCTAGTTGATCGAGTGCTAAATCAACTTTATCATGATAGTCAAGGAATGTCAAACGTAAAAATGAATTATTTTTTCTTTTATCAGCAAATAGATATATGGCCATTTTCCTCACTAAATCCACGGGCATCGTTCTTTGGAAGCCGGCCGGGAGGAAACCAGTTTTACTTTCCTACAAATTCCCTGAATACCTCGTTTGCAAAATCGGTCCCCCTGTCACTGAGGAAATACCGGTCCTGTTCATGAAGAATCAGGCCTTTACTGATAAGTCTCTGCAGATTGCCTCCAAAGACATCTTCCATCCGGAGGCCGTACCGGCGTTTGAACTGATCGGATGAAACACCGGACATCATTCGAAATCCGAGAAGCATGTATTCCTTTTGATTCTCGGTTTCATCGATTTCCTCAATCTCAGAAATAATTGCGGAAAGATCAGCTGAAGGATTCGCCATTGCATCAATATAGGCAGTAAGGTCAGGCGTGTTGCCAATTCTTTTTGCTTGCGTGTATGAATATGCGCCGCAGCCGAATCCGTAATATGGCAGCGCGCGCCAGTATGTAGTATTGTGCCTGCTTTCAAAGCCGGGCTTCGCACAGTTACTGATCTCATAATGGATATATCCCTCTTTTTCGAGCCGGAGAATCATTTCATGATACATCCCGCGCTCAAGTTCGGGCGCAGGCAGAAGTTCTTCGTGATTGAGATATTTTTCAAAAAAGGGCGTCCCTTCTTCGAGCGTAAGTGCATAGAAAGAAATATGCGGAATATGGTTATCAAGGAGAACGGAAAGGGATTCCTGCGCATCCTCTATTGTTTGTCCGGCAAGGCCGGTCATCAGGTCACAGCTGATATTCGTAAATCCTGATTCTTTTGCCCATTTGATTGCGTTTTTTGCCTGCTCCGAAGAATGGATCCGCCCGAGCGCACTAAGGAGCACCGATGAAAAGCTCTGCACACCAATGGATATCCTATTAATCCCAATTGCCCTGTATCCGGAAAAAGCGTCTTTATCGACCGTCCCGGGATTGACTTCCAATGTGATTTCAGCGTCGTTTCGAATACCGAAGGTGTCACGAAGCTGTCTGAGAACGGCAGCAATCTGTTCCGGTGAAAAAAGGGAAGGTGTACCGCCGCCCATATATATCGTCTCCAGCATCGAATCACTTACATCCGAACCCGCCTTGATTTGACTGCCGCATTTTTCCTGGCCTGTCCGATCAATTTCCCGGCAGAGCGCTTCTATGTAAACCTCTTTTTTATTCAGGCATCCTGCGTAGGATACAAAATCACAGTACGGACATTTTTTTACGCAGAAGGGAAAATGAATATAAGCTGACAGAATTCCCGGTTGGCCGTATATTTTTCCAGTATAACCTGTGTTGTCTTCCATTATCATTCACGGCCGCCTGCAATGGCAAATTCGAGCGTTGAATCTGTCAATTGCCTTGAAAACCGCATGAAGCTTGGCGATTGATTTCGATTCGGTTCCATATTGCGGGAAATATTTATTGCCCACTCCTGCTTGTACTGGCCGATGGCAGGGTATCCGACACGAATCAGGCCGGATGCTTTTTCGCCGAGAAGCACACGGCAGAGCACCTCCCAGGTTCCGCATACACTGTCCTGTATGTATTCTCCGAGTGCAGACATATCAGCATCCGGATATGCCTCCAGCAAAGCCTGCCGGTCGGCCATCAGCCAGGATTCCGTTTCTTCCACACAAATGCCGATTACATTGGGAAGCGAAGGTGCAAATTCACTGCACATCGCCTGCAGTCCCTGCAAAATTTCTTCCGGTGAGTGATTATCCAAATCCATTATTACCACAAGTACAAAATCGGTTCCGGAACAGACTTTGTCATATGCGCGCAATTTTGCCGGAAGAAGATCCAGCAGGCCGGAAGCATTCTTTTCCGGACGGGCATACCAGTGATCCGGCATATCACCTTTGCCCCGGTGCGGGCGGATGGAAATCGTAAAAAACGGGACGACAGAAGTGAGGATTTGCTTCATAAGCGCTTCCACTACAATACCGCCTGAACGATCCTCTGTAAGTACCTCAAAATGCATATTATACCCATGCCATTCATTTTGTATTATTCATCGAAATGACCCGCATACCAGATAGCGCCCATCCCTACGCCTTGTTTGTACATTTCCGCGACAATCGGGTTGGATCCCGCACATTCAATATTCACAGGATTGCTTGAATCATCGAATTCCCGCTTAAATATCCAAACTTCCTGAGGCGCCATGGATTCGAGTATGTACGGATTATGAGTTGTGAAAACAATCTGCGAATACGGATGTTTTACCGAGTAATGGCGAAACTCTGATGCAAGCACGTCAACCATATCATGATACAGCCCCATATCCGGTGCTTCTATACAAATCAGCGGGCGGGGCATCGGATCCTCCAAAAGCAGAAGATAAAGGAACAGCTTATCCGGGCTGTACCTGAATGAATCCGGCAGTTTGCTGCTGGTTTTCTTGATACCGGGGATCTGTTCGGATATCTTCTCCATGATGGACGTATATTGGGCAGGGTTTTCAATGCGCTGATAGTCGAGTACATTCTGGACATTGGAACCGCTGCCGTTCAAGTGTTTGTGTCCGCCGGGGGCAACCGGAGTCCTGCTGCTTTTTTCGACAGAAAAGTCACAGAAAAACCAATGGGATATCTCCTGGTATATAGCCGTAAGGATAGGAAACGAAACGATGGAACCATAGGAATGAAGGGCAGCAATCCGTTTGTCCGGCACCCCTCCCACGATCATTTCGTCTCCGGAAAGTACCGTCCCGGCGCCGTCAGCAAGATCGAGGCAGACAACCTGTGCCCATGTGCCGGCACTCTCCTTTTTACAGAGAATTACCTTTTCGGCAGAATAATACGGGCGTCCGTGCATGTCTCCTGAAAGTTCAATATGATACGAAATGTATCTTTCCCCGGGACCGTTCCCGGTCGTCTTCCCATTCGCAGCAAAAAACAAAAAATCAAAGATCATCGGTAGATCCTGATTGTTTTGTATCTTGAGGAATCCCTGACGTCCGTGCAGGGTAGCAGCCGTCGAACAGCCTGTTGTCGTACAGTCAGACACAAAAGACAGCGCATCAAAAAAAAGACTTTTACCGGATGCATTCCTGCCTATAAGTGCCATTAGATTTGTAAACGGAAAATCGGGTGAAATACCCGCTGAAAAAGAAAGGGGCGGCCTCTGGCCGAGAGATAAAAGGTCATCCAATATAATTCCGGCCTTATCATCATTAAAAATGCAGAAATTCCGAATTCGGACGCCCATCAGCATACAAGTTCACCTCCGGTGAAAGCAGTCGCTATTTGAGTTCCTTTTTGTTCTTCTGTACCTTAACAAGAACTTCCGTTAATTGATTTTCAACTTCAGTCAGACGCGCCCTGGCATAATCTGTAGATGCAACGCGCATCTGCCATGCTGCCTGATTGGCCTGTTCGATGGTATTCTGTGCCATTTCCCGTGCCCGCAGAGTAATCTCATGCTCATTAATCATAATTGCGGAACGCTGTTCTGTCTCCCGCAGGATACTCTCAGCCTTCTGTCTGGCGCTGGCAACAACCTGACGGTTCTGTTCAAGCAGCCATCTGGCCTGATGTATCTCTTCCGGAAGATTCTCCCTGATCTGCGTGATCCAATAGAGAAGATCCTCACGGTCAACGATGCAATTGTCTGAGAACGGTATCCCTTTAGCCTGACGTACTGTCTGCGTCAACTGATCCAGCAGTTCAATCAGGTCCGTCTCATTTGACTTACCCTGTCGAATACTTTCGTGCATGCTCGGCTCCTCCATCAATCCCGCTTATTCCTTTCTACAATCCGTATCTTCACATATTTGGAAATCACCGGGGAAACCATTCCTGATATATCCCCTCCGTAATAAGCAACTTCTTTTATAATCGAAGAACTTGTATAGGCAAGATCTGCCCGGCAGGGAAGAAGAATCGCATCAAATTCAGGCAGCAGCAGACGGTTCGCGGCCGCCATCTCAGCTTCGTTCCGGAAATCCGATTCACTTCGCAGTCCTCTGACCACAGCACAGGCACCTGTTTTGGCAAACAGGTCTACAAGCAGGCTGTCATATGAAATAACCTCCACCCCGGGCATATCCTTAAGGCACATCTTTGCCATCTCCACCCTCTCTTCAATCGAAAAGAGTGGATTTTTGCCCCGATTCAGCATAACTGCAACAAGAAGGCGGTCGCACAACTTTGCTGCCCGCCTGGCAATGTCAACATGACCCAACGAAAACGGGTCAAAACTTCCGGGGAAAATTATGGTTCTCATGTATCAAGAATACCTCCAGAATAACAAGTATCTGTAGAATAAAATGTTAGCATGGTCGAGCCATACTTACAACGCCTGTACAATGTCAAATTTATTACATTTTCCGACGGCAAATCAGAGGCCGCATGCTCAACAATAAAGAGCCCGCCCGGTTTAAGCAAGCGATACAAGCATATTTCTTCAGCTGCCTTCATACAAAAAGCAAGCGCCGACACATATGGCGGGTCCATAAAAATGATATCAAAAATCTCTTTGGCCTCACCAAGTTCCCGTAGTGCACGGAAAACATCCTTTTTGACAAACCTGATTTCCCCGGACATTTTTGTCTTTGTCAGATTTGTCAAAATGGCTGCGGCGCTGGTACTGCTCTCATCCACCAGGATCGCCTTTTCAGCACCGCGGCTCACAGCCTCAATGCCCATCTGACCGCTGCCGGCAAACAGGTCAAGAAATGCAGCGTCGGGAAGGCGCATTTGAAGTATGGAAAAAAGAGCCTCCTTCACCTTGTCCGTGGTGGGACGGGTCTTATCTCCAGGGGGGGCTGTAAGAGGCATTCCTTTGCACTTTCCAGAAATAACTCGCGGCATTTTCGTCTCCGTTTCTATCGTCAGTTTGTACTTTTTACGGTTGTCGTTCTCTGTTATTACGTTTGTCGATCTCCACTATAATGAAGGATGGTTCATTTCACTTCCGAATCTCTGCAGAAATGCCGGCAGAAGGTTTCTCGACGAAGGTGTCTCAAGATTTGGATCAGCTTCAAAAATTCTATCCAGCGCAGCACTGACTCTGACAAGAACATCCGTATCCCGGTATAAATTTGCAATCCGCAATGCAGGGATTCCATGCTGCCGTGTGCCGAAAAAATCTCCGGGACCACGTAGTTCAAGATCCTTTTCTGCAATGGCAAAGCCATCCGTGGTTGCACACAAAGTCAATAACCTTTGCTGGGCAAGTCCCTCGATTTTATCACTTTTCAGAATACAGACAGACCGGTACGGGCCGCGTCCGATCCGGCCGCGCAGCTGATGAAGCTGTGATAGTCCGAATCGATCGGCATTCTCAATAATCATCAGGGAAGCATTCGGATTATCAACACCTACCTCAATTACCGTTGTAGATATAAGTATTTGAATCTCACCCGAAACGAAACGCTCCATTACATCCTCCTTCTGGGCCGGTTTCAATCCGCCGTGAAGAAGGCCGATTTTATATTCCGGAAAGACATCATGCAAGAGATGATTAAACAACTCAACAGCCGAAAGCAGGTTTCCTTCTTCCGGTACCCCATTGTTGGCCTGATTGGTACTGTCCTGCAAAATTCCGTTTGTTTTCTGTACAATTTGACCCAGAAAATCTTCAAAAGGATCGTCCTGCATCTCGATAACAGGGCATACATAATAGACCTGCCGGCCCTGGTCGACCTGTCGCGACACAATTCCATGAATGCGGTCTTCCTCCTTAGAGGATGCCGTGTATGTTTCAACCGGAACCCGTCCGGACGGGATCTGATGAATAACGGATATGTCCAGGTCACCGTAAAGGATGAGCGCGAGGGTCCGCGGAATCGGTGTAGCTGACATGACAAGCGTATGAGGCTCAGTATTTTCCTTTGCCAGAAAGCTGGCACGCTGCCTCACACCAAAACGATGCTGTTCATCGGTGATCGTCAGCGCAAGACATGCGTACCCATTCTTTTCAGAGAGCACGGCATGTGTGCCGATCAGGACCAGGAGCTCGCCGGATACCAGCTCCGCACGGATGCGTCTCTTCTCAGCAGCCGGGGTGCTTCCAAGCATAAGGGCAATCGAAATACCCGTTCCCTCAAGGAACCTGGTCAGGGTCTGAAAATGCTGTCGTGCAAGGATCGATGTCGGGGCCATGAAAACACTCTGCCGGCCGCAAAGTGCACATGCAAGAATCGAAATTGCTGCAACAATAGTTTTTCCGGATCCTACATCACCCTGCACCAGGCGGTTCATGGGAACAGCTTTATCCAGGTCCTTAAGGATATCCCTGACAACAGATGTTTGATCATCTGTCAGAGAAAATGAAATTCTCTTCACGTTTTCTTTAAGAATTTTTTGTTTGTCCGCCGGAAGATGTATTTTATATGCACGCTGGTCTTTTCTGCTTCGCATTTTCATCCATCGCAGGCCGCCCTGTATCAGAAACAGCTCTTCATATATCAGTCTCTTCCGTGCGATTTCCAGTTCTTCTTCCGTGGAAGGGCGATGGATCTTCTCATACGCATACCCCGCACTGCACAGCTTTTCCTCACGCCGGATGTCAGCCGGAAGAGGTTCTTTGATATAAGGGATCGCTTCCTGAAGTACATTTTCGATAAGTGACCGCAAAAACCCCTGTTTCAGTCCTTTAGTGAGGGGATAAAACGGACGTATCAGTAGTTTATCATCGGGTTGGTCCGGCTCAATTACCGGATTGGTTACATCAAAATGACTGCCGTCCCTTCGGATTTTCCCCCGGAAAAAGTATGACTCCCCTTTTTCAATTTTTTGAAGCAGATAAGGCTGATTAAACCAGACGGCGCGGATGGTACCTGATCCGTCGGAAAGAACGGCTCTTAGAATAGACATCTTACCTTTTCTCTGAAGTGTGGGTTTCTGCCGTACGATTGCGACAAACGATCCGTTTGAGCCGTCGGTCAGAGAGTCAACCGGAAGTATATTCGACCAATTCTCATACTCCCGCGGAAAGTAGGAAATCAAGTCATATATCGTATATATTTCGAGCTTTTGAAGCATGGTGAGGCGTCGTGAAGCAACCTGCGGCAAAAGCTCAACAGGCGTATCCAAATAATCCGGCACATTATTTACTTTTTGAAGTTCTTTTGTCGGAGGATTTTTTTCCGGCATAAGTGCACACCTCGCAAACCGGGCAAACCGGGCATTTCGGGTTTCTTGCCATGCATAGTGTTCTCCCGTGCGCGACAAGTCTATGACCCAGTGTAATCCAATCCTCACGGGGGATGCAAGCCATAAGGTCTTTTTCGATTTTCTGCGGTGATTCGCTGTCAGATAAGCCAAGGCGGTTGGCCACACGGCCGCAGTGCGTATCCACAACAATAGCCGGAATATGATATATCTCGCCTGCAATCAGATTGGCAACTTTTCTGCCAATCCCGGGAAAAAGCTCGAGAGTCTTCTGATCTGAAGGAATCCGCCCGCCGAATTGGTCCGCAATCATCTGTGATGTGGTAACAAGGGCATGTGCCTTTGTCCGGTAAAGACCGCAGCTCCTGATCTTACTGCCAATAATGGCCTCGCTCTCCCGTGCAAAATCTTCGGGTTTTGTATATTCCAGGAACAGCGTTTTTGTTACCTCATTCACGCGCTTGTCGGTGCATTGTGCGGATAAAATCGCGCGGATCACCAGATGAAACGGATCCCCGTCATTGTCAAGTGAACACACAGCATCCGGATACATCTCTTTGAGGGTATGCAGAATAAATGCAACTTTTTCCGGCTTCGCTATATTTTCCGGCATCTTATTTACTCTCATCCTTTACACCTGATAATGTAAACTTGAAGCGGGCTCCGCCAAGAATCGGGCTGCTGTCCACAAAAATCATCTGTCCGTGCGCCTGAAGAATTTCTTTGCAGATATACAGGCCAAGACCGGAACCCGGGTTTGCACGGGATTCGTCAATCTTATAAAAACTTTCAAAAATTCTCTTCCTCTTGTCCTGGGGAATACCCGGGCCTGAATCTTCCACAACAACAGTCACAATATTATTTCTGTAATGGTAGTCCGTTGTGATGGCTATGTCCCCGCCTTCCGGCGTAAACTTGATTGCATTGATAAGCAGATTATATACGACTCGCATGATTGCTTCCTTGTCCCCAAGCGCCATAAGATGTCCGCTATCATCCAGAAATGTCTCCAGCTGAACGCCAAGGATTTTTTTGCTGAGCATGCTTTCCAGATTTGTAAGCGTTGATTTCACCAGATCATTCATGTCAAACGGTTCTATCTTAAGGTTTTCCTTACGGCTGATTGAAGAAACTTCCGTCATCGAATTAGTAAGGGTCTGGATTCGATCCACTTCCGTCTTTACTATTTCGAGATAGTGTTCATAACGGTCCGGCGGGATCGTGCCGTCCAGCATAGCAGATACGAATCCCTTAATGGACGTCAGCGGCGTCCGGAGATCATGGGCGATACTTGATACAAATACCCTTCTATCATTCTCCTGCGTTTCAAGACGCTCAATCATATGATTAACCGTCACAACCATTTCATACAGTTCATCCGTTATCCCGAACTGCACAGGAGATTCTTTCTCAAATTCAGGAATATGAATTCTTGCTGTCAAATCTCCCTGTGTAACCTTCGTTGCAGCATCCGACAATAGACGGATCGGTCTGATCAGCGAGCGGGTCATCAAAGTGAAGAGAATCAGTGCAATCGTAAAGGAAATCAGAACAGGTACTGCAAGACCGTTTGCCAGCATACTGAACGTTTGAGCCTGGACATCGATTGATTTATGAATAATTAAATATTGCCCGCCCCTGGAAAGCGGATAGGCAGCAGAAAGCCATATGTTTCTCGGATCCGAAAACAATCCGTTTTGGGTTCCTGTTATAATCCCGCCGTTTGTGCGGTCAGTTAATCCCCTTCGCTGGATCGAGGTCATAAAGAAGGATGAATCCGTCTTCTCAAGTTGGGAAACCGACTCGCCGGGAATATCCGAATAGCATGAGATCTCGCCGGTTTTCTCAACAATCCATACAAATCCGTCATTGGACAGGGCAATCGAATCGAGATATCTTCTTTCAACTGCGGTATTGTCATTTGCATTCTCATCATTATCAGTAAGTAATGCATCAAATCCTATGGCCGCGCTCTGCGTTGTGTTGTACAGGAAACTGGATTTTTCAGAAATAATCGAGTTCGACATGCGCTGGTAATAGACTATGCATAGCACAGCAAACACGAAGATAGTACTGAATGTCAAAGATATAATCGTGCGGAAATAGACTGAACGCGTCTTACTTCTATCTGTCATATCCTTTATGTTCTCATTTCATCAGGATGTCATACGTTGGTAGTTTCAAATTTATATCCGACTCCCCAGACAGTTTTGATATTCCAGTTTACTGCTTTGCTGGTATCTTCAATTTTTTCGCGGATTCGTTTGACATGTACATCAACTGTCCTTGATTCCCCGTAGAAATCGTATCCCCAGACATTTTCAAGAAGAAGTTCGCGGGTAAAAACACGGTTTGGATGAGATGCAAGGAAAAAAAGGAGCTCCAGTTCCTTGGGAGGCATTTCTACTTCCAACCCGTCAACTATTACAGCATATCTTGCTTTATCAATAGTCAGGCCCTTATACTGCACAACCTCGCCGGGTTCCTTCGGCTCCATCAGCGGTGCAGGTATTTCTTCTTTTTTTTCAACACGGCGTAAAATCGCCTTCACCCTGGCTAACAGCTCTTTGGGCTCAAAAGGCTTCTGAACATAATCGTCCGCACCCAATTCAAGGCCTACAACCTTATCGAGGGTATCCGTACGGGCTGTCAGCATAATAATCGGCGTATCCGAAACTTTCCGGATTTCGCGGCATATGTCATAACCGTCCTTGCCGGGAAGCATAAGGTCGAGAACAACAATATCCGGTGAGGATATCATAAATGTCTCGAAAGCTCTTTCCCCTGTAAGGCAGCTGATTACAGCAAAACCGTCTTTGTCAAAATACAGGCGCAGGACCTCAACAATATTCGGATCATCGTCTACCACCAGAACTTTTTTCATTGATTTACCTCATGGTTTGTTAAGCATTTCATTAAGCTCCTCAAGGAATGAATTAACATCCTTGAACTGCCGGTAAACCGACGCAAAACGAACATATGCCACTTCATCAATTTCTTTCAGCTTTTTCATGACCAGCTCGCCGATGTCTTTAGAAGGAATTTCACGGTTAACTGCATTTTGAACCTGTCCTTCGACAAATGCCAGCAATTCCATCAGTTGTTCATTGGAAACAGGTCTTTTTTCACAGGCCTTCAAAAGTCCGTTTAAAAGCTTATCCCTGTTAAAAGGTTCACGCGTGCCGTCCTTTTTAACAACAAGGAGCGGCAAAGTCTCAATCTTCTCATACGTCGTAAACCGCGCACCGCAGCCAATGCACTCTCTTCTGCGTCGAATAGCCGCGCCGTCTTCCGCAGGTCTCGAATCTATTACCCTGTCCTCGTCATGTCCGCAAAATGGGCACTTCATATATTTTTACTCATCCAAATTATCGTTGTCTGTCAAAAACCAGGGAAGAATACGATTCTTCTTCTCGGGCTGCTTGGGTTCCGGAGCAGGAGCCGGTGCAGGAGCACGGCCGGTACGGGATGGTGCAGCATTCGGCTGCTGGCGTCCGCCGCCTTGCTGAGGATAACCCGCAGGCGGTGCATAGGGGGGCTGCTGCGGTGCATAAGGTGCTGGTTGTGCATAAGTAGGCTGACCTGTGAATCCAGGCTGCGGATAACCCGCCGGCTGTGAATAAGGCGCCGGGGCAGGAGTACCGGGCTGGCCTGCAGCAAAGAATCCATCCTGTCCCTGATTTTCCAGAGGAACAAAATTCCTCGAAGGAGCAGATGAAGGCTGTTTAGGCTGTTCAGGATCACCAAAAAGAAACTGCGGCATCTCCGGCTGTCTTCTGGCAGATGCTGCATCATCCTGTTTATTGTATGCGGAAGCAGCGGCTGCCGGAGAGGAACGCACAGGCTCACGTACTGTACTGATCGGAGGATTGTTCCGTGACAATATAGATGTAGTCGGTCGGAAAGAAGCCGGCTGGTCGGCACGGTCAAATCCGGAAGCAATAACAGTAATCATGATTTCGTCTTCAAGGGTCGGATCAATCACGGCACCGACAATAATATCGGCGTCACCGGAAACGGCATCCCTGACAACAGAAGCTGCTTCATCAATCTCATGAAGCTTCATATTGCGTCCGCCGGTAAAATTAATAATAACTCCGCGTGCTCCGTCTATAGTTGTGTCAAGAAGCGGACTGTTGATTGCCTGCTTGACTGCGATTGACGCACGGTTCTCACCGGAGGCTCTTCCAATTCCCATATGGCATACGCCTGCATTAGTCATAACACGCCGGACGTCGGCAAGATCAAGGTTGATCAGTCCGGGAATAGCAACCAGGTCGGAAATGCCGGCAACACCAAACTTCAGAACCTGATCGGCCATATTGAAAGCATCATCGATCGAAGTATCTTCATCTGTAATTTCGAGAAGTTTATCGTTTGCAACGACTATTAGGGAATCTACATATTTTTCTATTTCACGGATACCGCGTTCGGCATTCTGCATGCGGCGCGGTCCTTCAAACCGGAACGGCCTTGTGACGACGGCTACGGTCAGTATACCGAGCTCACGTGCAATCTGTGCAACAACCGGGGCTGCACCTGTACCGGTTCCTCCGCCCATTCCTGCAGTCACGAACAGCATGTCCGTACCGCGGATCGCCTGGGCGATCTCATCTTTGGATTCTTCAGCAGCTTTTTCACCAATACTCGGATCGGCACCGCAGCCCAATCCCCTGGTGATCTTTTCTCCGATCTGTATCCGTGTGGGCGCTTTTGAACGGGCAAGAGCCTGGTGATCGGTATTAATAGAAATAAAATCTATTCCCTGAACGGCACTGTCAATCATGCGATCAATAGCATTGCATCCGCCTCCGCCTACACCGACTACCTTAATCGCGGCAAAAGGTTCTTCTTCCATTGAAAATCCAAGTCTATAATCTGACATTCTGTAACCTCCGTATATTTCAATAGCATTTCACTTTTTGTGCCATATGAGGATTCTATTGTGTCGATTTACCTGATTCTACACTAAATATTGTGGTCAGGCAATAGAATTCCCCTTCTTTGTTGCAATTATATTACACGATTTCGTCGTGATCCCTGTTAAATGTTTTGCGCATGATAATAATTAACTCTCCTTTGCTTTTCTGTTGGCTCTCCAATGATCATATCTCTCCAGCAGCATGCGCCTGATCATGGAGAAATTCAGGAATATTCGATTACCGAATGCAAACACGGCAGCCAGGTTAAGCGGCAGGTTCAATTGATCCCCAAGTGCTGCGACTGCCACTGCTATAAGGCCGTTTCCAAGAAGTCCTGTTACAAAAAGACGGATATTGAACTCATTCTTCATGTTGGCTACAATGGCACCCATGATTGAGTCCAGGATCGCCAGTATGGCAACCGCAACATACGATGAATATGCAGCCGGTATGTCCACATTCAGGAACAGTCCGAGTATAAGACCAGCGATAAGCCCTAGTAATGGTAACATACTTTTTGTCCTTTCAGTTTACCGGGCGAAAAGTATACTCTTCACCCGACATATCCAAGACTCCGTCACCGACAGAATCGAACTTATTCTGTTCAGCTGCGTACCTCAGCCAGCTCATATCTTCCGATATATTTTTGAGGGATCCAATTCGAATCAGCAGCTCTTTTTCGGCTGTCGGCAGGATAATGGTAAGAAACGTGGTTCCGCCCTGAACGGAGCGTACACTTCGAACGCATTTCATAAGTGAAAAAACGCTCGACTTACTCTTATTCTCATCTGCAGCTAAAACAGCATTCAGTACTGTAATGCAGGTATTCAGCCCTTTGCCTTCAGTCATGTCAATCTTTTCACCGAGAGCGGATGAACGAACCGGGAGACCTTCCATGAGAGGAACCCCGGGCGGAGCTTTCCCGTCGGAGAGTTCTACAACATATCCATCGGTATCGATAACAGCATATCCGTCCGGAAGGTCAGCATAAGCGATTTTCTGGCGTTCTTTTACAACGAACAGAACTTTTGAAGGAAAATGAATCTGTATTTTGATATCACTGATATAAGGATAATCCTTGCAAAGCTCTTTCTCTATATTACCATATCGAAGTGTAAATAGCTGAACAATCCCCCCGCCCAGGTTTTTAAACAAATGGTCCCCGACAGCAAGTCCGCTTCCGGCAAGTAGATCCTCCTTGGAAAGCTCACTGCATCCTGTAACGTCAATCTGCCTGATATAGAACTGCGGAAGGGCGGCCACAAGTAAAACCAGCAGCATGACTGCTAAAAGCAGCGATAAAAAGACGGCGCGGCGGCCGCTTTTCTTAGCCTGCGGTTTATTGTCCCCCGGATATTTCACTTGACCCGTGTCCCTCAACGCATCGTCTCCTTATATCTCATTTTTCTAATTTTTCTAATTTTTCTTTCCGGCAAGCTTGAAAATCTCTGACACAATATCACAGTCGGCAAGCGGTTTTGCAAGTGATTTTGCACACTGTCCCATCTTTTGCAGCCGCAGGCGGTCCCCAAGGACCGGCATCGCTGAATCGTACAGGGCCTGGGCCGAGATATCAGAATCTTTCATAAGAATGGCAGCTCCCGCTCCTTCAAATGCCCTGGCATTATATGTCTGGTGGTCGCCCGCTGCATAGGGATAGGGAATCATGACCGACGGAATCCCAAGGGCTGCTACCTCGGCGCATGTAATTGCACCGGCACGGCAGATGATAAGATCGGCAGCAGACATATAAGTCTGAGGATTGTAGATATATTCCCTGATTTCCATATTACCATTTACAGGGGGGTGGTTTTCATGAAACTCCTCAAACTGCTGTTTACCGGCGGAAAGGACGATGCGGATGTTTTTACCGGATACCATATCCGCAAGCCGGGCAACGGACTGATTGATTGTGCGGGAGCCCAGGCTTCCGCCCATTGCCAAAAGCAGCACCATATCATCCGGAATCCCCAGTTCTTTTCTTGCTGCCTCACGTGATGTTTCGAAAAATATCTTTTTTACCGGATTGCCTGTAAAAACCACAGACTTCGCCCTGGGAAAAGCTTTGTCCATACCCGGAAAACTTGTACAGACCACAGAAGCCCTCCTGGACATAAGCCTGTTTGACCTTCCGGGAAAAGCATTCTGTTCATGCAGCAGGACAGGAATGTTCTCCTGGTAGGCTGCCGCAACAAGGGGTGTGCAGACATATCCGCCCGTTCCCACAACAACATCCGGTTTAAACCGACGTATAAGGGTTATACAGGTCTTCCTTCCGGCAATGAAATCCATCACCGCCTTTGCCATTTTTACGGAAGGTTTTGACGGCAGTCCCCTCGCCCGTATCTGGTGCATCACATACCCTGAGCGAGGTACAATGTCGTTCTCAAGTCCGCGCTGTGTCCCGCAGAATTCGATTTCGCTCTGAGGATCCTCCTTACGAATCCGGTCAGCGATTGCAATAGCAGGATTAATATGTCCGCTGGTGCCGCCGCCGGCAATCAGAACTCTTATTCCCATAATTTTCTCCTTAGTCGATGTATGTTATTTTTTTACGGCTCACGCCGGTTCTGGAGACAGCCATGATTAAACCGACTGCAGTCAAAAAAAACAGATTTGCTGTTCCTCCATAGCTGAAAAAAGGCAGCGTTACTCCTGTCGGAGGTATCACGCCCAAAGAAACAGCTATATTGAATGCAGCCTGAATGACAATCAGGCTGGTATACCCGACAGCCAGAATACGTGCAAAATCACTCTGTGCACGCCAGGCAATCGAAAGCCCGCCGCATAAAAATGCCCAGAAAAGAATAATTATGGAGACGCCCCCGACAAAACCGAGTTCCTCACAGGCAATGGCAAAAACATAATCGTTATGTGCTGCAGGAAGATACTGATACTTCTGCCGGCTGCTGCCAAACCCGACACCTGAGACGCCGCCTGAACCAATGGCAATCATCGACTGCTTACTTTGGTATACCTCGTTGTCCGTGGCTGTACTGCTGCCAGCAGCGGCACTTGAATCAGTACCTGCTGCCTCATCCCCGTTTAATGTCGAGAAAATATTCAAGCGTGTGATAACATGTTCAAAATTTCCCATAAATGCTTCTTTTTGCGTATATGAAGTTGACAGCATCAGGATTGAACCGCAAAGAAGCGCGGCAGTAATCAGGATAAGTCCTCCGTCGATCCAGGATTTAAGGGGAATACCTGACACGAGAAGGCAGATGAATGAAATGGTTGTCATAATGATAAAAAAGGACATATGCGGCTGCAGCAAGACAAAAACCAGACAAAGCATCAGAAGGCCAACCGGAATAACGATATCAACGATACAGTCGAGATAGGATTGCCTGCGGGCCGTTTTACAGGTGAGCTTTCCGGATTTCCGAAGCCGTACGATAAACGACCGGTAGCCTGCAATGCAGAAGATCAATGCGACTTTTGCAAGTTCGGACGGTTGGAATTTCTGTGAACCGATCCGGATCCACCGACGGGATCCACCATCGATTACACCGAAAAATTTGGTGTATACAACAAGAGCCAGCGTAACTGCATATGCCAGTGCAACAAACCCGATATGATCATAAATCTTTACAGGTATAAATATGATAAATGCTGCCAGAGCAATACCGATCAAGGTATACTTCCCCTGGTTAAGGACGTAATGAAGCGGATTTCCGTCAGCATCATTATATCCTGCGGACATGCTTGCTGAAAACAGCATGATCAGGCCAAAGCAGATCAGGATGAGGGACAGGACAAGCATGGGGATACTCATCCTGTAGGGGCTTTCAATTTGAAAACTTTTTCTCTTCAGGACCGGGACCGGATCCTTTGAGATTTCAGTCATGATCCAGCCTCCTTTACCGACGGAACGGAATAGGCATTCTCCGATTCAATGATGGCTTGCGTGACCTTTTCCATTTCAAAAGCGTGGGACGCTTTAATCAGGATGACATCATCCTTCCGGAGCATTTTCAGAAGGACACCTGTTAATTCCTCGCGTGTCTCAAAAAGAAGAACCGGCATCCCGGGAAGAACCGATACCGCTCCGGACTTAACATCTTCCCTGTGGTCCCCGCAGATAAAAAGTATATCCATCCCTGATTTTGCAGCGGACTTCCCCACTTTGAAGTGCAGATCGGAAGCAAATGACCCAAGCTCCAGGATGCCGCCTATCGCAGCAATTTTCCTTCTTCCGGCGGCAATGAGCCGGACACTTTCGAAAGCAGCCGCCATTGATTCCGGGCTGGCATTGTATGCATCATCATATAAAAGGTAATTTGATGTCTGAATAATTCTCCCCCTGCTTCCTGTAGGTATATACGACAGAAGTCCCTTTTTGACATTCTCAATGGGAACTCCGAGATGCAACGCGCAACAAATTGTAAACAGCGCATTCTTAACATGGTGGGCACCAACCAAAGGAAGTACAAATTCACCCAGGTCGGATGCCGGGGTGTTAACGCCGTCACGCAGCACTACGGAAAACCTTGTTCTGCTCTCAGAAGTACTCATCGAGGTTACATTTACTGTCATATCTGCAAATTGAAGATCTTCAGATACGCTGCCAAGTGTTGTTATTCCCAGCTTATTCCAGTTCTTCGCCTGTGGATTCTGAGTATAATCTGTCAAAAACCGGTCTTCACCATTAACCAGAAGGATTTTTTCACCGGTAAGCCCTTCACATATCTCCATTTTTGCCAGGAGGATTTCTTCCTGGCTTCCCAGTCGTTCTATGTGAGACACCCCCACATTGGTTACAACGGCTATATCCGGTTCCGCAATACGGGTCAGCGTCCTGATTTCTCCGCGCATTCTCATCCCCATCTCCACTATCAATAGCTGCGTGTCGGCAGGGGCAGACAGGATGGTAAGCGGCAGGCCGATTTCATTATTGAGATTATGCATGGTGGCATGTGTACGTAAGGAACCGGAAAGAGCGGCATACAGCATTTCCCGTGTAGATGTTTTTCCTACGCTGCCCGTAACAGCGATAACTTTGCATGCAAGTTTTCTTCTGTAGGCACGGGCCAGTGTATGGAGGGCAACAAGGGTATCCGGAACCAGAATACCGGCAGCGCCCCCGGGGAGCATATGTTCATCACTGATGAGAAAAAGGGAAGCACCCTTTTCAAAGGCTGCCTGACAGAACGTATGCCCGTCAAAGCGTTCTCCTATAAGGGCTGCAAACAGAGCTCCCTGTTCGAGGGAACGGGTATCCGTTGAGACACTGTCAACAATGCGCATATCATATTGATCCTGTGCCGGGACCCCGATACGGATGCCGCCTGTTGCCTTAAGAATTTCTTCTTCTGTAAAAAGTCCCATACTTTAAAAATTCTCCTTCGCATGTGAAAAGCAGTACTGTCTGTATCCTTTATTCCTGTTCGCGGGCGAGGCTAATATCAAATAGTAATTCGGCCGCTGTTTCGGCATCATCAAAGTGAATCGTATGATCCTTGAATATTTGATAGTTTTCATGACCCTTTCCGGCAATAATGACAAAATCATCTTTCTTAGCCAGGGAAATAGCAAGGGAAATAGCCTTTTTCCGATCCGGTTCCAATATGTATGTGCCGTCGGTCTTCGAAAAACCTAAAAGGATATCCGAAATAATGTCCATTGGCTCTTCGCTTCTGGGATTGTCGGAAGTTATTACAGTCAGGTCGCTCAGTCTGCCTGATACCTCGCCCATCTCGAAGCGCCTCGATCTTGCGCGGTCCCCGCCGCAGCCAAAAAGTGTGATCAGACGTCCCGGGCAGTATTCACGCAGCGTTTCCAGCAGGTTCTCGAGACTTGCTGCGTTATGGGCATAATCAACGAGTACCGTGAATTCACCTTCATGTTTTACCAACTGAAGACGGCCCGGTACGGCAACTTCTGAAAGACCTTCATGTACAGCCGAAAAGGGAATTTTGCATATGCCTGCAAATGCTATCGCGCAAAGTGCATTGTATATGTTGAATTTGCCTGGCATCGCGATAAAAACCGATTCATTATACCATGGGCTTTGAAGGACAAAGGAAGTTCCGATTTTTCCGTTTTGTTTATCTTTTCTGATCTGAACCGCACGTACATCACACGAATGGTCAATTCCGTAGGTATAGACAGGGCCGCGTGACCGTGCATATTCGATAACCTGTCCGGCTTGTTCAGAATCATTATTGATCACACCGACCGCGGATTGATCAAAAATCAGCATTTTTGCTTCAAGGTATTCCTTCATATTTGCATGTTCATGTTCACCGATATGGTCATGGTATAGATTCGTAAATGCACCTGCCTGGAAACGGCACCCATAGGTACGATCAAGCATTAATCCTTGTGAAGAGACTTCCATTACGCAGCTTTCGAGTTTCTTTTGGACCATTTCGGAGAGGAGTGCCTGAAGGTCATATGACTCAGGTGTTGTACGGTCAGCCTGCCGCACTTCCCCGTCCACAATATTTGCTACGGTACCGATCAGTCCGGTACTTTTTCCTGCATTCTCAAAAATATCCCGTATCATATAAGACGTCGTTGTTTTGCCTTTCGTACCCGTTATTCCAAGAAGCTGGATTTTCTCCGACGGATGTGAAAAAAAGGCGGCACTGACATGGGCAAGACCACGGCGGGTATCAGGCACAGAAATAACAACGGTACCTTTGGGCAGAGCCATAGCCGTCAATTCAGGCAGCGTCAGTACAGTCTGTCCCGACTGAATCATGACCGCAGCGGCTCCTTTCTCAAGGGCCTGGGAAATATAGCGGTGTCCATCCACCATAAATCCACATACACACACAAAAAGCGAACCGGCAACCGTTTTGCGGGAATCATAAATAATGGTCGAGATTTCTGTATCTGCCGGGCCGCACATGACCCTGTATTCCAATCCTTTTGTAAGGTCTGTCAGATGATTCATAATAATCTCCTTTATGCTGCCATTACGATATGAATAATGGTACCCATCGCAACTTTTGTCAAAGAATTAGTTCCCGCCTGATCCGGGGGAAGTACGTCTCCTGCCTGGGTTCCTGTCGGAGTTAAGGAAGCTGTTGGATCAGGAGTTGGTGAGCCAGCTGCAGCTTCGGAACCTGTTGTTCCCGGAGACGGGGTCGGTGTAGTCTGGCTCCCGGCCTTTGAAGGGGTCTGTGAAACAACTGTTCCTTTACAGTCTCCTTCAATTTCAATATTCACACCGCTCAGGGCTGCCTCTTTGATACATTCCGCAATGTCTTTTCCGGAGAAATCAGGTATTACCACTTGCTTCATATCAGCTTCCGCTACAGCTTTTGTATATAATACGACCTGCCCGTTCTTATATAGAAGTGCATCCTTTGCAGGGAAAGAGGCAGTAATCAAAGCACTTTTACTCATGTCCTGCTCACCGTCAACAACTTTAAATCCGGCAAGGTAAAGCTTTGCCTTAGCCTCTTCGTATGTCAGTCCTGTCACATCCGGCACGGTGTATTTTGTTACAAGATTAGTATAATCCTTTTCAGAGTAGACATGTTTGACTCCCATATATTCAAGTGTCTGTGAAACAATGTCGGCAGCTGCTTTGGTTGCGGCACTTGAAGTGACTAATTTATCCGCTGGTTTATTGACAACAACAAGGACGACAATCTGCGGGTCATTGGCAGGCGCATATCCTCCGAATGATACGACGTGATAACCGGCATACTCGCCGTTTTCCGTAGTTGATGTACTTGTTTTTCCGGCGACATTATAGCCTTCCACATAACCGGCTGTTCCGGTTCCTTCTGTAACAACACCCTCCATCAGTTTTCTGATTCTATTTGCGGTTTCTTCCGAGAAAATAGTGCGTATGACTTCAGGTTGAAATTCTTTCACAATATTCCCGTTTTTATCCGTAAGGCATTTTGCAATTTGAGGCGTCATAAGTGTTCCGCCGTTAACAAGTGCGCAGTAAGCGTTTGCCAGCTGCAAAGGAGTAACCGTGGATGATTCACCGAACGATAGGGCAGCCAGATCGACAATGGTCGGATTCTTGTGGAAAATACCGACGCCTTCTTCAGGAAGATCTATTCCTGTCTGGTTATAGAAACCGAAATTATGCACATACTCGTAATATTTCGCAATTTCTATTCTCTGGGCCAGCTGGACAAAAATCGGATTGCACGAGTTTTCAAAAGCCTTCTTTAACGTCTCAATGCCATGGTTGCTTCCGGTTTTTTGACTCCAGCAGCTGATTGTGTCGACTGTTGAAATGGCAATCGGTGCATCACTGAATTCTTCCCCTTCAGATGTCAGTCCTTCATCAAAGGCGATGGCTGTTGTAAAGGCCTTGAATGTCGAACCAGGCTCATATGTATCAGAAATGGCACGGTTTCTCCATGCTTTCGACATGATAAAAGAAATCTGGTCTTTCTCTTTCATAGTGCCCCATACCGCCGGATCCACCCAATCCGGTTCAGCAATCGGATTATTCGGATCGAAATCAGGGTAGGACGCCATGCCGAGAACGGCACCGGTATAAGGATTCATGACAATAGCGGTTACCCCGTCGATTACGTCATATACGTCGTATACTTCCTTACAGGCATTCTCTGCAATCTGCTGTATATTCTGATCTATATTGAGGACAACGTTATTTCCGTCTTCTGCTTCGATCGTCGTCGGTGCAGAATAAGGAAGCGCACCGCGGGAATAATTATCCACTTCCACATATGTATATCCTTCTTTTCCCGTAAGCACCGAATTATACTCAGCTTCTATTCCGAGCTGCCCAAAAAGAATTCCGTCTGTAGCATTTGCATAACCTAAAACCTGTGAGGCAAGTGACCCGTTTGAATAATAACGCTTTGCAACCGGATCAACTTTAATTCCTCCGATATTATTATCCCGGATATAGGTATTGAAAACATCGATTTTATCCTTTGTCAAATTTTTAGCAAGCTGAACATAGGTTGCATCCGTATTGGCAATCGCCGCGGTAACCACGGCAGCATCCAGTCCGAGGGTTGAGGCTATATTTGCAGCAATCACAGAAGAATCAATATTCTCACTTAGTGACTTTACATCCAACGGTGTAATGCCTACGGTATAAACATATGTAGTACTTGCAAGGGTATTCCCTTTTGCATCAAGAATGTCTCCGCGGACAGGTTCGTCCTGAATACGTCTCCAGTGCTGCTGGGAAGCCAGTTTTGAGTAGTATTCATACTGGTTAATTTCCAGACCATACAGTGAATAAATCAGGAATGCACAAAATGCAGTTATGCAAATTCCAATAAAAAGAATCCACCCCCTCCGTTTGCCGGTCAGGGGGGATTCTTTGCGGATTTTTCTATGCCGTCTTCTGGTGGAAGGTTTACTTCGCGAATTTGTAATCTTGCTTTTGTTTCGATTCGTATACTCCGTCAAAGCATGCACCTGCCCTTCAATCTAAGGATGAATAGTATTGTGCCAGATTTTCCTTAGCTTTGGCAAGGCTTGCTTTGCTTGTTATGGGTGAAGTATAAGATGCATTAACGACTAATTGATCCTCCGCGGGTAGTTTAACAATAACCATTTGTTTTGCGCCAGGTTCCTGCATGGCAAGTTTTTCCATGGCATCCCACCGTATTTGCGTAAGATCAGCATTTGCTATCAGTTCTTCCTGTATTTGACTTGTTTCCTGTTCATATTCCGTTATCTGTTTCTGCACCGCATTGTTCTTAAAATTCAGCGACGTTATTTGTGACTGACGGTATAGAATAAATGCAAACATTCCTGCAACTATCGCTATTCCAAGTGTCACAGTCAAAACTTCTTTTAACCGCTTAGCTGAAATATAGTGTTCCTTGCTTTTGTGCACTGCAATAATCTCCAGTCGGCGCAAATGATCAGCCTGTGCCTTTTTGCGGCTCTGCGGGTCAGGAATATTTCTTGAAGGCATCTCCACAGGTACGTTCTGCGGAGCATATTCTCTTTGAAGGCCTGCCGCAGAGTTATATGCGGGTTCCGGTTCATAGTCATATGTTCCTGTACTTTTGCCGAAATATGTTGCTTCAAGCTCGTCCCAATCGTTAATTGCATATGCGTTCATTATTCTTCATACCTCTCGAAAACTCTAAGTTTTGCGCTTCGGGATCTCTTGTTCTGTGAAGCTTCCTCATCCGTTGCCTCGATTGCCCTTCTCGATACGGATTTGCCGAATGGCTTGCGGTTGCATACGCAAACCGGAAATTCCCTCGGGCAGACACACGGATCTTCCAGTGTGCGAAAAGTCTCTTTGACAAGACGGTCTTCAAGGGAATGAAAAGATATAATAGCAAGTCTCCCGCCCGGTCGAAGGTACCGCGGAGCATCTATCAGAAGTCTTTCTATGGAAGCGAGCTCATGGTTAACTTCTATCCGGATTGCTTGAAAAGATCTTCTTGCCGGATGCTGATCTTCGTTCTTGGATTTAGCCGGCATTGCTTTCATGATGATTCTCGAAAGTTCTGCGGTTGTGAGAACCGGGTTGATTTTTCTGGCATTTACGATGGCTGATGCAATCCTGCCTGAATATCTTTCCTCTCCAAATGATCGTAGGATCCTGGAGATTTCATCTTCCGTATAACGATTTATGACAATTTCTGCAGTTAGTTTTTGTTTGTCATCCATCCGCATATCCAGCGGTCCGTCACTTGCATAAGAGAAGCCTCTCTCTGCAGTGTCAAGCTGGTGGGATGAGACCCCAAGATCCGCCAGGATACCATCTACTGCTTCCATTCCCAGATCATCAAGCACGGATGCAATTCCTGAAAAATCCGACTTAATAATTTTCCACTGTGCAGGACTCTTCTTCTCTTCCCTGACCCTCTTACAGGCGGCAAGTGCTTCATCGTCCTTATCCAGTGAAATAAGCAAACCATCCGGCCCCAGCCTGTCGAGGATGCCGCCGCTGTGTCCGCCGCCGCCGGCTGTGCAGTCTACATAAATTCCGTCCGGACGTATGCGCAGCATCTGCATGCATTCATCAAAGAGAACCGGGAGATGTGAATAATCAAAGTCCTGTGACATTGTATTCCATTAGGTTGAGATCCGTGTCGGAACTCAACTCCTCCTTCTTCTTTTCATAGAATGTTCTCGAACATATATCAAGTTTGTCGCCAAGGTCGAAAATACATATTTCTTCTGAGGGACCGGATTTAATATGTTCCCAAAGTTCAGATGAGACTGATATTCTTCCCTGACTGTCAAGATCACATACAAGTGCTTCTCCGATAATCCGGCGTGTAGCTTCTCTGACATTACTGTCCATGCTGTTCAGGGAGTCGAACTGCTTGCGTATATGGGCAAAACGGGCTTCGGTATAAACGGAAAGGTAACCCTTATCAAGACTCAAAGTGACTACGATACTCTTGCCCAAGCTGTCGCGCAGCTTCGACGGTACGAATACTCTTCCCTTTGAATCGATCTTGTTTGTATACCTTGCCAATTAGTTATCCCCCGTTTCCACAGAGTTATCCACCACTATTCACCACAAGCCAGATCATTTACTCCACAATGCTCCACTTGTCTTGTATTTTACACGCACGCAAACAGAAGTTCAAGCGTATTTGAGATTATTGATGATAAAAACCGAACAAACCTTGCCGGAACACAAAAAAACCACCCTCCGCCTACAGCGAAGAATGGTTTTCAGAAAATACTATACAGACTTATGCTATCTTTGTCCGAGATTTCGGTCCATAGATATATTAAGAATGATGCCTACTGCAATGAAATTAACTAATAGTGCCGTACCTCCAAGACTGATGAATGGAAGAGGAATACCGGTAATCGGCAGAATACCGACGCACATCCCCATATTTTCAATAAAGTGAAAGGCAAATCCGGCCGTAAGGCCGATAACCACATATGAATACGATTTCTGGGATGCCTGGGAGGAAACATATAGGCATCTCATGATAAAGAAAAACGCAAGCAGAACGACAGCTGTCGTTCCTATAAAACCCATATGCTCGGAAACGGCTGTAAAAATAAAATCCGATTCCTTAACAGGAACGCTTACAAACGAACCAGTCGTATTCCCGATAAGTCCCCCGGATGCAATCGCGGTCTTGGCCTGGACAAGGTTGTATTCCGCCGATGGATCCGAGCCGGCAAATAAGAGCGATAATATCCTTTTCTTCTGAAATGCCTCAAGATAGAAATTCCATGCAAAGGGCACCGCAACAATCACCCCGGAAAGTGCAAGAAGGAAATAACGGTATTTGAGTCCCCATATAAAGAGTATGCAGACAAATGAAAAGACAATAACCATACCGGTTCCAAAATCAGGCTGTTTAAGAATCAGTGCAAGTGGCACAGCATAAATGATACCCAGGTAAAGGAATCCCCGTTTAACAGATATTTTCTTCTCTGCCATATCTTCAAAAATATAAGCAGCCACCAGAACCAGACCGATCTTTGTTAATTCCGACGGTTGGAACGTCCCTACAAAAGGCAGTTTCATCCATGCGTCAGCTCCCCATTTATCTACCATGGAAAAACCGTCGAATGGCATAACCAATAAAAGCAGCAAGGAAGACACATAGAGTCCCCATCCGATAAGCTTCATGAAGTGCGTCTCAAGAAGGCAGATGATCAAGGCGATAAATATGCCCAGGACAGCTGCACCCGCCTGTTTGTACAGATTCTGCGGATAGTCTGCAAAACCGGTTGAAAGGACCCCGTTCAGAACAAATATTCCTATCATGGTAAGGGTCAGAATCGGTACAATCAGCCAGTAATCGACAGCACGAAAATAGTTGTTTCTGAGCTGCTCAATGCCTGATCTTCCAGTATTCATGTATTTACTCTCGTCTCCTTAGTCTTTTGAAATATTATTATCATTGCCAGATTCGTCAGTTGATTCGTCAGTTGATTCACCGGCAGTTCCATCATCATCCGGCTCATCATTTACAGCCTTATTGCTGTCTGTATCTTCCGCCGCATCCTTATCGGATGTCCCGGTATCTGTTACCTGTGCCGCTGCAGTATCCGCTGTTCCGGCATCTTGTCCATTCACCTGGACATTGTCAGGCGTTTCTTCAATGACGGCCCTTTTGAGACCCAGGAAGCGTCCGACTGCAATAATTCCAAAGCCCACAACAACCAGTACGGCTGAAAGCACCTGAGAGGAACGCAGCCCTGTATCACCAATATAAAGTGAATCCGTACGCAGACCTTCAATGAAGAAACGGGCGATGCCATAGAGAATAAAATACATCGCAACCGTCGCATAGGGAAGCTTGCTTCTCTTTCTTACAATAAGCAAAATAACAAAAATCAAAATCGTCGCTAACGACTCATATAGGAACGTCGGATGGACCGGCAAATTAGGATTAAGACTCGGGTTATACATTTTAAGATAGGCGGTTGTCTCCGCACTGATCATTCCCCAGGGAAGATTTGTATTGGTTCCGAAAGCCTCCTGGTTGAAAAAATTGCCCCAGCGGCCTATGGCCTGTCCAAGAGGAATATATACAATAAGAAAATCAAAAACATTTGCAGAATTCATCTTTCTGATCTTAGTCATAATAAATATGGCCAGGAATGACATGAGAACTCCGCCAAGCACTGCAAGTCCGCCGCTGCGGATATCAAAAATTGATTTGGGGTCAGCAGCAAATGTCTTCCAGGAGAAGGCCACATAGTACAGCCGTGCGCCGATCAGGGAAGCGGGAATAATCACCAGGCTGAAATCAATGACATGATCACTTGTAAGGGAAAATTTCCTGGCCTGTTTCATTGCCAGTCCCACACAGGCTCCGAAAGCGAGTATGATACAGATTCCATACCAGTAAATCGGGAACTGACCAATTTGAAAAGCAATTCTGCTAATTGGAAGGTCTTTTATTCCAAGTCCGGGAAAACTAACATTTGTATTTGCCAAAAGCATTGGAAACCCCATATTCTTCACCTCATCCGAATTGTTGTTTGCTGGACATCCGTGCAGATAAACAGTCACGAATATACGCCTCGCTTATCATATCACACCTGAAAGAAGATTCGAATAGTCATGACCATGAAGGTCGTGATAATGCCTCACTTCTGCCATATCTTTGTGAACCTGTTCCTTCAAGGCATGAATATCCGCAAAACGATACTCCGGTCGAACAAAGGAGAGCAGGAACACCCTCACTTTCTCTCCGTACAAATTCATCGAATGATCATACATCATCGTTTCAATAAGCGGAGCAGAGTCAGTTAAATTCACTGTCGGGCGAAGACCAATGCTGGTAATCGAAGGATAAAAAGCATCGTTTGTATAAAGAATCGATGCATATACGCCGTAGGCAGGTACAACTTTCCCATCTTCCGGTATCAGGTTGGCTGTCGGGAAACCAAGTGTCCTTCCCAGATGCTTTCCTTGCTGAATGAATCCATCATATGATATCGGATATCCTAAAAGCGAATTTGCAAGTGTTATCCTTCCGTTTCTGACGGATTCACGAATCCATGTGCTGGAAATCACCTGATCCTTATACAGGACGGGCATAACGGAGCATACCTTCACGCCATTCTCCTGTCCCCAGAAAGACAACAATTCCATATTGCCTTCCCTGTTTCGTCCGAAGCGATAATCTTCACCTGCAACGATTACCCTGGCATGCAGCATTTTTATCAGAATATTCTGCAAAAAATCCATGGCACGCATAGAGGATACTTCCCCGGAAAACGGAAAAAGAGCTGTCTCATCCATTCCGAGGCGGGCAAATAAACCGCATTTTTCCGGGAGAGTCGTAAGGAGAGAACCTGTTTTTTCCTGAATGTCAGCTGATTTGGATTTTGGCAGCGAAGTAAAGGTATGCACCATTGCCGGAATATTCTGTTTTTGTGCCGCGTCCCGGAGCGTGTCGAGAATTGCCCGGTGTCCCTGGTGAACACCGTCAAAATATCCCAGTGCGACTGCGCGTCCGTTTTCGGCAGTTTCCGAAAAACCGTCCGGAGCCCGCAGCAAACCGCTGCTCTCCTCTTTAAATTCCCAAATCTGCAAAATTATGCCAACATCCTTTCAATACGAAGAATCAATCGTCCTTCTTTTTCGTCAGGCAAAACAATCGCAAGCAGATTCCCCATAAAATAAGCACAGAAATGCGGCTTCGAATGAATATATTCCTCATCTGACAAATTGATGCGGTCTTTAAACATCTCAAGCGGCATTTGCTGCCCAAGCCTGATGTGCCCGGCTTCTTCTTTTGTTACATCTATACGGGGCATTTGCTCCACTGCAATATCGTCCGGCAGGAGGAATTCCGATATCCGGCCGTCAGCGAACATCTGCTCAATTTCTTCGAGTGTATGTGCCGAACCGATTGAAAAAGGCCCGCATCTTGTCCGCTGCAGCGCATCTGCATAAGCACCGAAACCGGAAGCTTCACCAAGTTCATCGCAAATTGTGCGTATATATGTCCCCTTGGAACAGGAAAGTGAAAAATCTGCCGATAATATTTTCCCGGCAATAATCCCGTGGACTACACTGTTGTATATTCGTATTTTTCTGACCTGCCGGTCAAGGGTGATCCCCTGCCTGGCATATTCATACAAAGGCTTCCCTGCCATTTTAATGGCTGAATACATGGGAGGCAGTTGCTCCTTCTCCCCGTCAAGTTCATAAAATAATTTGCGGAGGTCAGCAAAATCATTTGCCTTCATCCTTTCAAGTTCATCGAAAGAGGGTTCCCTCCCGCCGATTACTTTACCTTCCCGGTCCTGTGTATCCGTAAATGCACCAAAATTCACCGTACAACGATATGATTTATCATATCCGTCCATATAACGTACAACACGGGTCGCTTTACCGACACAAACAGGAAGAACCCCGGAAGCAAATGGATCCAGAGTTCCGCAGTGTCCAACTTTCTTCACGCCGAGAAGCTTTCTGATCTTTCCAACAACCTGAAAAGAGGTCAGCCCGACAGGCTTATCCACAATTATGACGCCGGAAAGAAAATGATGATCAGGTATTATTAAGTCTCGGATAATACTTCACCGGCCTTCTCTATAATCAGGTTGGAGACCTCATTCACAGTCATATCCTGCATTGAGAACCCTGCTGCGCGATGATGGCCGCCGCCGCCGAACCTGGCGGCGAACGCTGCTGAATCAAACGGATCGTGGCTTCGAATATTGATGCGGATTTCACCGTCAGCTGTTTCCCTGACTGCAAAGGAGGCAATGACTCCCTTGATATCCCGAAGGCTGGCAGCCAGACCGTCAGATGCATCTTCGGAAGCTTTGCATTCACGAATCATCTCCTGTGTGACAACCGTAATGGCAAGCTTGCCTGAATTAAAAAATTTGGCACTTGAGAGAGCGAGTGAAGTCAGGCGCATACGTTCAACATTTGTTACATCAAACAAATTATACGCATTGATATATACATTTGCGCCTTTTTCAAGTAGTTCAGCTGCATCACGGAAAGTCCTCGGGGTCGTATTCTGATAGGAAAAACGACCGGTATCCGACTGAAGTCCCACCATCAGACAATTAGAGACTTCCGGATTCAGAAGATCTGTTTGGGTTATCTTTTCGAGAATATGTATTGTCTCTAAAACAAGTTCTGCAGTTGCTGCAGCTTTCGGGTCAACATATCGAAGACCCTGTGACTTTCCGCTGGAAATGTGATGGTCGATAACAAGACAATGATCCGCTTTGCTGAAAAGCTTACCGGACTTACCCATGCGTGCCGCTTCAGAGCAGTCAACAGCCATGGCAATGCCCTGCATCCTTGTATACTCATCCAACTTGTTTTGGTCAAAGATCTCAAAAAGAGTCGGGTCAAGGCCAATAAATTCCAGGCGTTCGGGAATGGATTCGTCCATATACACTTTTGCCCGGATCCGGAGTATCTTCAGTGCCATAGCCAGCGCAGCTGCAGATCCAAGACAGTCCCCGTCAACCCGGATATGCGGAAATATCTGAACTTCCGTTGAGGAATCCGTCAGTAATAAAAGCTGTTCGGCAATAGCGGCTGAACTTTCACCCACGCTCCTTGTCCTCCCGAACCGTCTGGTCGATTAGCTCCATCAGGCGCATGCCGCGTTCGATCGAATCATCAAATACATAATGAAACTCAGGTGCAACACGAAGCTTGATGCGCTTGCATACTTCTCTTTTAATGAATCCGGACGCACTCATGATGGCAGCCTTGCAGTCTTCTTTACTCTTCTCGTCTGCCATAACGGAGAGGTAACATGTCGCATGTGACAAATCGTGCGACATACGAACCTCAACAACCGATGTCATCACAGGAATACGCGGATCCTTAACATCTTCCCTGAGAATCTGAGAAATAACTCTCTGCATCTCGTCGCCTACCCTGGCTGAGCGATCAATTTTCATTTTCTTCACGGCTCCTTCGTATAGCTGCACTTAGCTGTCCTTTGTTTTATTACTTACGGGCAATCTCGCGCATCTCAAATGCTTCGACTATATCGCCTTCTTTAATGTCATTGAAGCCCTCAATTGAAATTCCGCACTCATATCCTGCAGCAACTTCCCTTGCATCGTCCTTGAAGCGCTTCAGGGAGGCAAGCTTGCCTTCATGCACAACAATTCCGGCTCTTACCACACGGACTTCAGAAGAACGTAGTACCTTTCCGTCTGTCACGTAAGCTCCGCCGATCGTACCGACGTTGGATACCTTAAAGATCTGTCGAACCTCAATGTGTCCGAGAATTACTTCTTCATAAGTCGGCTTAAGCATGCCCTTCATGGCAGCCTGGACATCTTCGATCGCATTATAAATAACGCGGTAAAGCTTGATGTCGACGCCTGTCAGTTTTGCTTTTTCTGCAATGCTGACGCCAGGACGCACATTGAATCCTATAATAATGGCATTGGTAACATCCGCAAGAACGATATCTGATTCTGTGATTGTACCAACAGCCCCGTGAATAACCTTGACATGGATTTCATCGCTGGAAAGCTTTTCAAGAGATTGGATGATCGCCTCCACTGAGCCCTGGACGTCTGCTTTTATAATCAAATTCAAGTCTTTGACTTCGCCGGCTGCCATTGTGGCTGCCAGTGTTTCCAGAGACATGCGGGAGCTCTTGCGAAGCTGGTCTTCCCTCTGCTTAACCCTGCGTTTCTCAACGAGCTGGCGGGCAACCTTTTCATCGGTAACCGTATAGAATATTTCGCCTGCATCCGGGACTTCAGGAAGGCCCATAATCTCAACAGGAATCGAAGGTCCTGCCTTTTTGACAGTTGCTCCCTTGTCATCAGTCATCGCACGTACACGTCCGACAATCGGACCGGCCACAATAGTATCGCCGTTGCGAAGTGTTCCTCTTTGCACAAGGACGGTGGCAACAGGGCCCCTGTTTTTATCAAGTTTAGCTTCAATAACGGTTCCCTTGGCTTGCTTGTTAGGATCTGCCTTGAGATCAAGAACATCGGCTGTAAGCAGAACCATTTCAAGAAGATCTTCAATACCGTCGCCGGTTTTTGCGGAGACAGGAACCATAACATTCGTTCCGCCCCATTCTTCCGGGATGACGCCGTGCTGAGAGAGCTCGAGCTTTACTTTTTCAAGATTCGCACCTGGTTTATCCATCTTATTTATCGCTACAACAATTTCTGTGTTGGCCGCTTTGGCATGATTGATTGCCTCTATCGTCTGCGGCATAACGCCGTCATCCGCAGCAACTACAAGAATGGCAATATCGGTAACCTGTGCACCACGGGCGCGCATCGTTGTGAAGGCCTCATGACCAGGTGTATCAAGGAAGGTAATCTGCCTTCCGCCCTTAAGTCGAACGGTGTAGGCTCCAATATGCTGTGTAATACCGCCGGCTTCACCCTTTACAACAGAAGTCGAACGAATTCTGTCGAGAAGTGATGTTTTACCGTGGTCGACATGACCCATGACAACAACTACCGGGGGACGTGTCTGTAAGGTCTCATCCGTATCTGCGGTATCGTCAAAGAGGATATCCTCTTCCGTTACTTCAACAAATTTCTCAGTAGTAATCCCATATTCGGCAGCGAGAAGCGTTGCCGTATCAAAATCTATTTCCTGATTAATTGTCGCAAGCATACCAAGCTTCATAAGCTTTTTGATTACGTCAGCGGAACGTTTCTGAACACCATCAGCGAACTCTTTAATGGTTATGAACTCCGGAAGCTGGACATGTGACAGTACAGCTTTGGGCTGAGGCGGTGTCGGAGCCATTCTTTGGTTCTTTCTTCCCGGTCTTCTGCCTTTAGCACCTGCCGGGTAGAGATTATCGAGGGCCGTATCATCCGAAAGAATTTCGGAAGCACCGCGGCCGGAGAAAGCGGTAGTCGCACGCTTATTGATTGCACGCTTATCAGTAAGAGCAGCGGCAGGCTTGCTGACATCCTTCTTAGCATCCTTCGCAGGATCCTTGCGGCTCTTCTCGTAAGCATCCCTGGCTGCAAAATTCGCCTTTTCCTTGCTGATTTCCACTGGAATATCCGAATGCGGCTTCTGAGGTCCACGGGCTCCGCCCGGACCTGTGCGGGATGCACTTCTGGCACCATATCCGTTATCTTCTTTGGATCTGATAAAGTTTTCGTCTTTTGCTCCCGGGCCAAAGGAGTCGTTGCGGGAACGGTTTCCGGCAAATCCGCCGCCCTGGGGGGGTCTTGAACCGAATCCGCCCTGTCCCTGGGGCCTGTTTCCCTGGTATCCGCCAGGTGCGCCCTGCGGACGAGGTCCGCCAAAGCCGCTTTGAGGAGGTCTTTGCGAAGAAAATCCGCCTTCTCCGGCAGGACGGTTACCTTGATAGCCACCCTGTCCCTGAGGACGATTCTCATATGGTGCGCCTGAGCCCAGCGGGCGATTGCCCTGGTATCCGCCAGGTGCGCCCTGCGGACGGCTTCCCTGATAGCCGCCCTGTCCCTGATAGCCGCCCTGTCCCTGATAGCCGCCTTGTCCCTGATAGCCGCCCTGTCCCTGAGGACGATTTTCGTATGGGGCACCTGAACCGAGAGGGCGATTGCCCTGATATCCGCCTTGTCCCTGAGGACGATTGCCCTGATATCCACCCTGTCCCTGGGGACGGTTCTCATATTGTGTGTTGGGACCGGTTGGGCGGGATGCTGAATATCCGCCGGGATTTCCGCTTTGGTTGCCATTTATATTCTGAGATCCCTGTGGTCTTGAGGAATCATATGGTCCTGACGGACGTGTATATGTTGACCGGGAGTCACCCGGTGTATCTCTTCTGTCAGAGTTAATAAACGGCCGGTCCGAAGAAGGGCCGCGGTTAACGAATCCCTGTGCAGGGGCTGTCCCTGTATGGGGAGCCGGCGGAACTGCTGTTGTTCCTGTATGTGCCGGTGCAGCCTGCGCCGGCGATGCTGCAGGAGCCTGTGATGCCGGGGATTGTACTGCCGGTGCTGCTGTAGGAACTGTCCCGGTATGGGGCACTGCCGTCGCAGGAACATCTTTAGGAGCAGTTGCCCCTGTATGGGGTGCGGCTGCCGGAACAGGTGCCGTAGCAGATCGAACTGCTTCTGTATTTCCGGCAACGTGCTCAGATGCAGCCTTTGTGGCCGGTTGAGCAGCGGCTTTACTGTCTGCAGCCTCAGAAGTTGCTTTTTCGGAAGGCTTATGGGAAACCGCCGACTGAATATCCTGCTTAAGCCCGGAATCAGCTATATGGCTCTCTGTCCGGACAGATGCCGAAATCGAAGGAGAAGCTGCGGCTGGTTCTGTCTTCTCTGACGGAACTGACTTTGATGCAGCGGCTGCCGGAGCACCCGATACTGTCGTTTCAGAGGGGACGGATACGGAAGCCGGTGCTTCCCCGGAGTCCGGATGATCTGCAGCCGGATCTTTCGGGCGCTTGTTGACGCGGCCGACACGCAGGGTTTTTGTGCCGGAGATACCGCTTACAGTAATCCCTGCACCCTGAGGCTCTTGTACGTCTTCGCGATTCTTCTCAGTGTTTTCCGGTGTCTGAGCACCCTTAGCTTTATTTTCAGTCATGAAATCCTCCTACTAGTAATACTTCTGCCAATACAAGTCCATACTATAAACTCAATACAACTATTCTCCTTGAACTACATCGAATCCATCCTTTAAAAGTTGGATCAGACGATCTGCAAATCCTTTATCAAGAATAGCAGCTACTGCACGATCTTCCTTTCCAAGGAATTTTCCCAGCTGTTGCCGAGTTGAAAACCGGCAGAAGCTTACACCTGCTTGTCGGGAAAAAAACGCAATTTTCTTAGCGGTTCCTTCCGACGCATCTTCAGCGACTAAGACCAGATACGCACAATCCCTGGCTACTGCTTCAGCAACCGCATCAGAACCGGATACTGTTTTCCCCGCTTTTGTTGCAAGTCCGAGAAAAGTTAGAATCCTCTGCTCTGATCTTGCCCTCAACACGGAACGCTCTTCCGTTTCATCTTTGCCTGTTTGTGTCATTCTTCCTCCTGCACGGCATCAGTTATATCTTTATAAAGATCGGCTTCCTGCAAAAGTGTTTCAATTACTTCAGAAGAAATCTCCGTCTTCAGCCCTCTGTCAAACCTGTGTGCCTTTACTGCCTGAGCCAGACAGTCTTTCTTCCTGCATACATAGGCTCCTCTTCCCGGTTTCTTTCCGGAAGGATCTATCATTGCCTGTCCATCCGGCATCAGTACGACCCGAATCAAGTCCGCTTTATTCCTACGGACCCTGCATGATACGCACATGCGCTGAGGAATCTTTTTCAAGAAGGGTCCACCTCCATTACTCGTCAGGCTGCTCCTGTTCATCAGGCGCCTGATCCTGGTCAGGAACTTGAGACTCTCCCTGATCTGCCTCTTCATCCGCAACAGTAAATCGGGACATAAACTCGTCCTGAATCAGTTCGCGGAACTGTGATTCGCTCTTAATATCAATCTTCCAGCCGGTAAGACGGGCGGCAAGGCGTACATTCTGTCCGGCACGGCCGATCGCAAGCGAATACTGATGATCCGGTACTACAACCCGTGCGTTCATTTCACGGGATCCATCCGGCTTAGTAAATATATCCGTATCAACACGGACCACCTTTGCAGGGGAAAGGGCGTTACTGATAAAAATGGCAGGATCCTGATCCCATTCGATGACATCAACCTTTTCCTGGCCAAGCTCATCCATGACTGCCTGAACACGCGCACCGCGCTGTCCGACACATGCACCGAGAGGGTCGACATTCTCGTCGCGGGAAGCAACAGCTATTTTCGTGCGTGATCCTGCCTCGCGGGCGACGGAAACAATTTCGACAATACCGGATGCAATCTCCGGAACTTCCTGTTCGAAAAGCTTTTTAACCAGGTTAGGATGGCTTCTCGATACATATATAACCGGTCTTCCATTGTGCTCTTCAACTTTCAAAATCAGAAACCGCATATGCTGATTGAAATTATATTTCTCATCTTTAACCTGCTCCTGCTTTGTAAGGGTGGCCTCAGCTCTCCCGATATCAACAAAAACAAATTTACTGTCTTTCCTCTGGATAACTCCGGATGCAAGTTCTCCAAGTCTTCCGGAGAATTCATCCTGGATTCTGCTGTGCTCAGCAGATCTGAGTTTTTGGTTAATAGCGCTTTTCGCAGCATTTGCAGCAAGTCTTCCCAGTGATTCAACCGGTATTGTAAGGTCAATACTGTCACCGACTTCAAGCTCCGGGTCAATTGCCTTTGCTTCTTCAAGGCTGATCTGCATTTTGGGATTATCAACAACCTCTGACACCGTACGGACCTCAAATACATACATCTCACCGGTTTCGCGGTCAATCTCGGCAAATACATTATCATTTGATTTGGCATCAGAAAATTCGCGTTTGAATGCGGCGACTATTGCCTCTTCTATCGCCTCAAAAAGCACCTCTTCATCTATGCCTCTCTCTTTGGCAAGCAGCTTGATCGCCTCGATCAATTTCTCATTCATCCTATGGTCTCCTTCCATCCTGCAGCTTATCCGATCGTAATATACAACAATTCCCGTATTATTCCGTTATGTCGATTAACTTATCTGTCCTTTTAAAGTTAATGGTTCTCTTAGCCGAAGCAATCTGTTCAAAGCGCACTTCCAACTTTTCATCCCCCGATGCAAAAACAACTGCTTCCTGGGAAGCCTTCACAATTATGCCGGTAAGATTCTTAGTTCCGTTGATTGCCGCATAGAATGATACTTCAACTTCTTCACCTTCATGCCTTGAAAAATCAGAAGGTGTAACAAGCGGCCGTGTAAGTCCAGGTGAAGATACTTCAAAATAATCCGGAGACTCATGGAGCTGTTTGTCAAAAACAGGATCAATTGCTCTGCTGACAAGCTCGCAGTCCTCAATGGAAATGCCGCCTCTCTTGTCGATAAACAACCGCAAAAAATAATAGGATCCCTCTTTCTTATACTCGGCATCCACCAAATCAAATCCCATTCCCTCAACTACGGGCAGTGCAAGGTCAAAAGCCTGCTGTGCAACGCGTGAGCGATCTGACATATTCCCCTCCGATTTCATTACAAAAGAAAGAGCGGGTTCAACCCACTCTTCATCCAAAACACCACATTACTGATAAATTCTACCACTAATACGTTGATAGTGCAACAAGATCCGACCAAACCGGATACTCTCAAATACTGCAGGCTGCTTTTATACGATTATAACAAATAAACATTCAAAAAAACCTTAGTTTGCTATTCATTTTAGCAAGTGAATCGGGTAAAATAGAACCAATCCAGTATTTTGTATTGGATAATCAACAAAAGGGAGATGATGCCAATGATAAAGGTAATCGCAGGTGCCAAGGGCACCGGAAAGACAGCACAACTTGTTGATGACATCAACGAGCAGGCAGTCCAGGAGAACAATAACATTGTGTGTATTGAGAGAGGAAATCGCCTTGATCGTTTGTTGAAGTATAAGATCCGCAAGATAGACATCGACGAATACCCGAGCACCGGTTATGATCAGCTTTTGAGCTTTATTGCAGGAATCAGTGCAAAGGATTATGATCTTACACACATTTACATTGACAGTGTTTTCAAGGTCGCAAAGAACGATAATCTTCAGGATTTAGCAGCGTTTCTTAAGAAACTTGAAATATTCCTTTCCGACAGCAGTCTGGTTGTAACGGTTGTATGCAGCAGTGATTCTGCCACTCTCCCTGCGGAGATACAGAAATACTGCTGATTTTGTACTTGCATTTAAGATAGCGAAGAGGCGGCATCCATAATGGATGCCGCCTCTTTCTAAGTTGCATTTTGCACTAAAAAAATATTATACTCGTAATATCGATAATTTCGTTTTCTATAATACGAGGAGGAATGTATATGTGGAAAGAGTTTAAGACCTTCATTTTTCGCGGAAATGTTATGGATTTGGCCATCGGCGTAGTAATTGCCACTTCTTTTGCGGCAATTGTAACTTCGCTGGTGAAAGACCTCATTATGCCATGCGTCGGCATGCTTACTTCCGGAGTTGACTTTGCATTACTCAAAGTCGTTTTGAAACCTGCAGTCCTTGATTCCGCAGGTGCTGTCTTAAAGCCTGAAGTTGCATTAGGATACGGACTCTTCATAAATAGCGTCATTACATTCCTTATCGTTGCACTGGTGATTTTCCTTGTTGTTAAGATGATTAATAAGACTCGTGCCACGATGGACGCCAGACTCAAAAAGACTAAGGATGAGGCAGCACCAGCTGCTCCTGAAATTCCTGCCGATGTCGCTCTGCTTACCGAAATCCGCGATCTCCTGAAGAACCCGAAGTAAGGATTCGTCTTTCATTTACAGCAAAACTTAGACTTTCATGTCTTTTTCTTGTCGATTTTAGACCATTATCCGAAGACCCGCGTTCGTGTGTTGTACTTATCTGCAAATCATGATACGTTAGGAGAAAATGCGAGGGGGTAGTGACCGTGCATCAGATTTTATCTGTTCTTGTCGAGAATCATGCCGGGGTCCTGGCGCGAGTGGCCAACCTTTTTGCACGCCGCGGATTCAATATTGAAAGTCTTGCAGTCGGGACCACTCAAAATCCGGAGATTTCCAGAATTACTGTCAGCGTAAATGCAGATGATGAGCAGACTACTCAAATCGTCAAACAGCTTCACAAACTTCCAATCGTACTGAAAGTTAAGCGGCTTGAGCCTGATGCTCATTTTACACGCGAACTGGTATTTATTAAGGTAACATGTGACGCCGTTACCCGTACTTCTGTCATGCAGATTGTTGATATTTTTCGCGGGCATATTGTTGATGTCTCTTCGAGCACGGCAACAATAGAGATTTCCGGAAACTACGATAAAATCCAGGCCCTGACAGAACTGCTCACACCGTATGGAATTCTTGAAATGGTTCGTACCGGGTTAATCGCAGTCGAGCGCGGCGAACGCGTACTGTCTTTGGATTCCTGAAGGAGTCCGGGCAGATTTCAACAATGTCAAATCATATCTGATTTGAAAATATTATGTCTTAACTTCGAAGGAGGCCACATCATGAAAAAGGTATACAAAGATGCAGAATGTCAGACCCATGCCTTAGACAACAAGAAAGTTGCCATTGTCGGATACGGCAGCCAGGGTCATGCACATGCACTCAATCTCAAAGAGAGCGGTATAGATGTAATAGTTGCATTATACGAAGGTTCCAAGTCATGGAGTATTGCGCAGAAAGCTGGCCTTACCGTTATGACTACTGCGGAAGCTACCAAAGCTGCCGATGTTGTTATGATTCTCATCAACGACGAAAAACAGGCCGATATGTATGAGAAAGACATCCTTCCAAATTTAAGTGAAGGAAAAGCTCTTGCTTTTGCACACGGTTTCAATATTCACTTCCAGAGAATCGTCCCGCCTGCCAACATTGATGTCTTTATGATTGCCCCTAAAGGTCCCGGGCACACCGTAAGGTCCGAATACCAGATCGGACGCGGAGTTCCCTGCCTGTATGCGGTTTATCAGGATTATACCGGCAACTGCCGTGATATTGCCTTTGCATACGGCCACGGAATTGGCGGCGGACGGGCAGGACTTCTGGAGACATCTTTCCGGGAAGAAACGGAAACCGATCTTTTCGGGGAACAGGCTGTTCTCTGCGGCGGTGTTTCGGAATTAATGAAAGTCGGATTTGAAGTGCTCTGTGAAGCAGGATACGATCCTGAGAACGCTTATTATGAGTGCATGCATGAGATGAAGCTCATCGTTGATCTTGTCTACCAGGGCGGTCTTACCCGTATGCGCTATTCCATTTCCGATACAGCCGAATACGGCGATTATTGTATCGGTAAAAGAATTATAACGGATGAGACGAAGAAGGAAATGAAAAAGGTACTCGCCGAAATTCAGGACGGAACATTTGCACGCAACTGGATTCTTGAGAATCAGTGTGGCCGCCTTAACTTCAATGCACGCCGCCGCCTGGAATCCGAACATCCGATTGAAAAGGTCGGAAAAGAGCTTCGCGCCCTTATGAGCTGGAACGAACCGAAGAACTGAAATTTTAATTTGAATGGTAATCCATAATAAAAAAGCCGTCTCAGTATTTCTGAGGCGGCTTTTTTGATTAAGCAGAAGAAAACTCAAGTCGGCAATCCTGAAATTACTTAAAATTCATTTATGCTTTCCAGAGCCCGTGCAGGTTGCAGTATTCATATACATCATAATTTTTGGTTCCTGCAGGAAGTGTAAATGTTGCCTTGGGTGCATCTGTAGGATTCAGGTACTGTGTGTAGACCTGTGAATCCGTAACAATAGAAATCCACTGGATATAGTGCTCGGCCGTCATTGGATGGGGAATACTGCCGACAGCCACATCAATAGCTGCACCGTTTACAGTAACAACCGGGATGTGTTTTTCTTTGGAAGCTGTGTCCTGTTCACCGGCAGTAAGAAGAATCATCGGATCACCGCAGCAAACAAGAGTTCCGCCGCCATAATTCATAACAGTAACAATATTTCCGCAATGAGGACATCTGTAAACTTTAAAATCACGTGCCATGTTATTCTCCCTATTTTCAAGAAATGTCAGGATATCCAAATAGCCTGACGGCTCAATAGTTCTTGGCTTGAATCTCAAAGAAAGCCTGCGGATGTTTACAGACAGGGCAAATCGCAGGTGCATTTTTTGCAATATGTATATGTCCGCAATTGATGCATTTCCACACAACAATTCCATCCCGCTCAAATACTTCGCCCTTGTCGAGTCTTTCAATCAGAGCCCTGTACCTGGCTTCATGTACCTTTTCTATGTTCAATACACCTTCAAAAGAGGCTGCTATCTGGTTGAATCCCTCTTCACGTGCAACCGCGGCAAAATTCTTGTACATTTCGGTCCACTCATAGTATTCACCTCCAGCTGCATCCAGCAGATTCGTCTTCGTATCTGCTACTTCTCCGCCGTGAAGTGCTTTAAACCAGAGCTTCGCATGCTCTCTCTCGTTCCCGCTGGTCTCTGCAAAAATATCAGAGATCTGGACATAGCCTTCTTTTTTTGCCTGGGAAGAATAATAGCCGTATTTATTGGTAGCCATCGATTCCCCTGCAAATGCAGTGTTCAAATTCTTCTCTGTTTTTGAACCCTTCAAATCCATTTCCTTCGCCTCCGTAAATTTTATATTCTGGAGTGCTTTTTAAGCACGTAGCCAGTCAATCAATTAATATAGATTACCCCTGTAATTTACTTGCAGGCTTTCCTGCATGATCCGCAAAGACCGATTGCATGGACATCGAATTCTTCCATTTGAAATCCGTTTAGAGATTCCGGAGCGAAACATCCTTCAAGCGAAAAATCAAATACTTCACCGCAGTTTCTGCAGTAGAAATGACCATGATCATGGGTATACCCGTCAAGGCGCACCTCACCTTCGCTTGTTCTGACAACTTTCACCAGCCCCGCTTTAGTAAGCGTGTCAACTGTGTTGTATATCGTCGTCTTGGATAACGAGGGGTTATCCACCTTAAGAGCATTATATACCGTTTCGACAGTCGGATGTATCCGGTTTTCAAGCAGATACCGGTACACACTAATCCTTTGCGGCGTCAGCCGAATATCTCTTGACGAAAACCTGTTAATTATCGTCTGGACGACATCTACTTCTTTCAAAATTAACCCTTCTTCCATCTTGTAATGTTTCCATTATAATAATGCTTACGGTTTATTTTGTCAAATTTTTAATCTTATTTTGCAGGTAAATCCCGGACTCATTTATTCTTATTCTTCTTTTTCTTCCTGTCCTTTTTTGTTAGTTTATCCTTATCCTTGGCTCTGTCTTTCTTTTTCGCTTTTTTAGATGAAGCCGTCGATTTTGACGCCGGGGCAATAATTATTTCCGGCTCAGGGACCGGCTTGGTCTGCGTAGTTTTAACCTTCGCAGGAGGAACGGCCGGTTTGGCCGACGTGGTTCTATTCTTGACCGGAACACGCGTCTGTTTTTCCGAAGGTGATGTAAGCTTTGCCTGACTGTTCTTCAGTATCTCGAAAAAGTCAATGATCCCCTGGATTCCTGCCTGTGAAAGATGATAAAAAACCCAGCGTCCGCTCTTTCTGGTCTCTACGAGATGATTATCCGAAAGGACGTTCATATGATGGGAAAGTGTTGGCTGTGTAATCGGAAAATAGGATAGAATATCACGGGCACAGAGTTCCCCGTGGTCTGCCAGAAGGCGAAGTATCTGTATCCGGTTAATATCAGACAGTATATGGATTACCTCATATGGATTTCCAGCAGCACTGTCCTTAAGTTTTGCCGTCTTTCTATCATTCATACAGCATGTCTCACTTTCCGCTTACTAGGAAATAAGCTGATCTTTCAGGGCTTCTTCAAATTCCGCAAGGTTTGCACACGCAATTATCTCCGTATTTTCTTCAAGAAGGATTTCTTCTTCACCTTTAACCAGGACGGTAAAAGGTATTCCCATTTTGCGCATAAGGATGAGTTGAAAATCTTTGCTTTTTCGTGTGCTCAAATATCGGTCAAGCATCCGGATCACTTGCTTTGCATCTTCAAGATAGATGCCGGAAAGCCGCATCAGATGGTCAACTACATATATGGCAAAGACATCATCAAATTTCAGTTCGGTCTTTCCGGGAAAAACCGAAGTATACGCCGTAATTGCAATCTTCGTCACAAGATGAAGACTCTGAAAATCATTCATCGGGATCTGAAAGCTTTTCACATTGGGAGAAAAGATCTCCTTTAATTGCTCTGCTGACAATTCTCCCTTAAGTTCCTGAATTCTTCCGACGCGCGTCAGAATCCTTTGTTTCGGGAAAAAAGTCTCCTGCCCGGTGTGGGTCGCCTTATGGATAAACCAGGCTTCCGGAATAAGATCCATCCTCTTCCAACGATATAAAGTACCGTAAGATATTCTTGCTGCCCTTAGTAATTCCCGTTTTGAAATCAATTCTTCATCCACCATTTTGTCACCTCATACAATTAAAAAAACTGCAGTATGCAGATTCATCTACACACTACAGCTTGATTGTACAGTAACAATGTTACAGGCTATGTACGCTCATATGGCAGAATGCTTGCCACTTCGAGACAGATTAATGATTTATGAACATTTGATAGATATAATCGCCCAAATCCACCCAATTATTGGAATCAGTCAGCTGAACAAGCAGGTTTGAATTAAAAATGAATGCAACAATAAATGCAGAACAGAAAAGCAGAATAAAAATGATCCAGTATATCAGCACGGCTCTTGAAAGACTCTTCTTGCTCTTATTCTTTCCCCCAAGTGCAAACGACAGGAGAATAATCCATCCGACAACAGGAATACTTATAAGGAACAAATACCAAAAAATACCTGCAGTCGAAAGCGCCTTGTATTCTTTGGGAATCACAGGCTCGGTCTTTGCTGTAGGAGGTACGGTTGTCTTGGAAGACTCCGTTTTCTGAGAGGGTGCAGAATACGATTTATCTGCATCAGGGGCAGAATACGAAGCGGCTGCCGGTACGGCAGAGGAAGCGGATACTGCAGCGTTTTGAATAACGGATGTTTCAGCGTATGGAGAAGCTGCTGCTGCATAGGTATCGGCTGTGCTGCCCGCTGATACGAATGTTTCCTGCGAAGCATCAGGTGGTGCTGCAAAAGCAGATGAATCATTGCTGACAAAGGGTGACGGCATTGTGTGCGACAATGGTGAGGACGAAACAAAAATACTGTCAGACTGAGTCGATGAACCGGAAGCGAAAGCTTCGTCTGCAGCACTCTTCTCTGCATCAGTTGAGGTTGTGTCCGGCTGCACCTCCTGTGAAGGAAGTTTGCTTCCGCACTGCGGGCAAAATGTGTAATCCAAAAGAAGTTCAGTGGAACATTTCGGGCAAATCATTCTCATTTCCTCCTTTATCAGCAGCGGGTTGATACTTTTTATTGTAATTATAGCATATGCATTATCAGAAATCTGCGTTATTAACAGACTCAAATTCTGCTGCAATTTCATCCGATGGCTTTTTGGGGGTCAGAAGTCTCACTACGACAATTACAGCAAGCATATTTTCGGAAGTTTGACACTTGTTAACTAGAAAAAATTTCATAGACCCATTCGTTTGAGGGCTTAGGCCCTTTTTTCATGTCAAATGTAATCAAGACGTAATACCGTACTTTATCGTACTCTGTTATCATGG